>Ga0233425_10001190_pt1 | contig 60470 bp, 54 predicted proteins | sample Watercolumn_Towu_2_FD_181712 | JGI IMG/M metagenome (GOLD analysis project Ga0233425, IMG submission 181712) | Freshwater microbial communities from Lake Towuti, South Sulawesi, Indonesia - Watercolumn_Towuti2014_140_MG | ecosystem: Environmental > Aquatic > Freshwater > Lake | place...
AGTGACAAACCCGGTTGAAACTGGACCCGATTCATTTTCATGAGGCATTCCTCCGCGTTGCGACACCTCCAGTATGGAAGCCCCGCCGGAAAATTGGGGGCCTTGCTGAAGTATCTTTCTAATCAGGTCCGACATTGGTTGAAGAATGACAGGTTTCCTATGAGTACGTCAGTACAAAGTGCCGACCTAGCCACCGAGCGTACGGTTCCGGTTCTCCCGTTGCGGGACGTGGTGGTCTACCCCCACATGGTCATCCCGCTGTTCGTCGGGCGTGAGCGCTCTATCCACGCCCTGGAAAGCGCCATGAAGGACAACAAGCAGATTCTGCTGGTCGCCCAGAAAGACGCCGAAGTGGACGATCCGGGCTTCGAGGACCTGTACCGGGTCGGCACCCTGTCCAACATCCTTCAGCTCCTCAAACTGCCCGATGGTACCGTCAAGGTGCTGGTGGAAGGGAGCGAGCGCAGCCGGGTGGAAAAGTTTCGCATCGAGGGCCGCCATTTTCTGGCGACCGTCTCGCCGATGGCCGATGAACTGCATCTGACGGAGCAGGAGGTGGAGGTGCTCACCCGCACCGCCATCAATACCTTCGACCAGTACGTCAAGCTGAACAAGCGCATTCCGCCGGAAGTCCTCAATTCCTTGTCCGGGATCGACGATACCAGCCGGCTGGCGGACACTATCGCCGCCCACATGACCATCAAGATCGAGGACAAGCAATCGATTCTGGAGATGCCGGACATCGCCGCACGCCTGGAAAAGCTGATGACCTACATGGAGAGCGAGGTCGATATCCTGGAGATGGAAAAGCGCATCCGCGGCCGGGTCAAGCAGCAGATGGAGAAGAATCAAAGGGAGTACTACCTCAACGAACAGATGAAGGCCATCCAGAAGGAGTTGGGGGAAATGGACGACGTCCCCAACGAGATCGAGGAACTGGCCCGCAAGATCGAGAAAGCCGGCATGCCTCAGGCGGCCCGTACCAAGGCCGACGCCGAACTCAACAAACTCAAGCTGATGTCCGCCATGTCGGCGGAAGCGACCGTGATCCGCAACTACATCGACTGGATGGTCAGCGTCCCTTGGAAGAAGCGCACCAAGGTCAGTCACGACTTGAAGCTGGCGGAGAAGATCCTCGAGGAGGACCATTTTGGCCTGGAAAAGGTCAAGGACCGTATCCTCGAATATCTGGCGGTGCAGCAGCGGGTTCGCAAGATGAAAGGGCCCATCCTTTGCCTGGTGGGTCCGCCGGGTGTCGGCAAGACCTCGCTGGGGCAATCCATCGCCAAGGCCACCAACCGCAAGTACGTGCGCATGGCCTTGGGCGGGGTGCGGGACGAAGCCGAGATCCGCGGCCACCGGCGCACCTACATCGGTTCTCTGCCGGGCAAGATCCTGCAGAATTTGTCCAAGGTGAAGACCCGCAATCCCATGTTCATGCTCGATGAGATCGACAAGATGGCCATGGATTTCCGGGGCGATCCGGCCTCGGCCCTGCTGGAGGTGTTGGATCCCGAACAGAACCACACCTTCAACGATCATTATCTGGAAGTCGATTTCGACCTGTCGGAGGTGATGTTCATCGCCACCGCCAATACCATGAACATTCCGTCGCCGCTGCTGGATCGCATGGAAGTCATCCGCATCGCGGGCTACACCGAGGACGAGAAGGTCAATATTGCGTTGCGCTATCTCGTCCCGAAGCAGATCGCCAACAACGGCCTCAAGCCGGGGGAAATACATTTCCAGGAATCGGCCGTCCGCGACATCATCCGCAACTATACCCGGGAAGCCGGTGTGCGCAGCCTGGAGCGCGAGATCGCCAAGATTTGCCGCAAGGTGGTCAAAAGCCTGCTGTTGAAGCCGAGTTCGAAGAAGGTGACGATCAGTTCCAAGAGTCTTGAGCAATACCTCGGCGTCTGGCGTTACCGTTACGGCCACGCCGAGGAGAATAACCAGGTGGGCCAGGTGACCGGCCTCGCCTGGACCGAGGTCGGCGGCGAATTGCTATCCATCGAAGCGGTGATCATGCCCGGCACCGGCAAGCAAACCTACACCGGCAAACTGGGCGAGGTCATGCAGGAGTCCATCCATACCGCGTTGACCGTGGCGCGCACCCGTTCCGAGCAGCTGGGGATCGACACCAGCTTCTATCAGAAGCACGACGTCCACATCCATGTGCCCGAGGGGGCGACGCCGAAAGACGGCCCCAGCGCCGGCATCGCCATGTGCACCGCTCTGGTGTCGGCACTGACCAAGATCCCGGTGCGCTCGGCCGTCGCCATGACCGGCGAGATCACCTTGCGCGGCGAGGTGCTGCCCATCGGCGGCCTCAAGGAAAAGCTGCTGGCGGCCCACCGCGGCGGCATCGAGACCGTCCTGATCCCCAAGGAGAACGAGAAGGACCTGGTGGAAATCCCCAAGAACATCAAGGCCGATCTAAAGATCCTGCCGGTGCGCTGGATTGACGAGGTGCTGGCGGTCGCTCTGGAACGCATGCCTGAACCGGCACCGGCAGCGCCGCCCGATACCGTGGTCGCCCAGCGCAAGAAGGGCAGGGGGACGAAGCCGGTGATCGCCCACTAGCCACTGCTGCTCCCATCCCCCATGGCCGAAGGATTTGTCAAACCGCCGCCCGACGAATTGCGCCGTCGGCTGAGCGAAGAACAGTTCGAGGTCACCCAAGCTTGCGGGACCGAGCCGCCGTTCCGGAACGCTTATTGGGACAATCACCGGGAGGGGCTCTATGTGGACATCGTTTCTGGCGAGCCGCTGTTCTGTTCCCGCGACAAGTTCGATTCGGGCACCGGCTGGCCCAGCTTTGCCAAGCCCATCGCCGCCGACAGGGTGATGGAAAAGGAAGACAGGTCCTGGCTCATGGTGCGCACCGAGGTGCGCAGCCGAGGTGCCGATTTCCATCTGGGCCACGTGTTCGACGATCCCAGGGCGGCGACCGGACGGCGCTACTGCATCAATTCCGCAGCGTTGCGTTTCATCCCCAAGGAGGAGCTGGAAGCCGAAGGATATGGCCGATTCTTAGCCCTGTTTGATTGAGCGACGGGGAGAGCCGCTCGGCGAACACCCTGACTGACGAGAGGGAAACGTGATCATCGGCAACGTCAAGGGTATCAGCAAGAATACCCGCGCCATGCTGGCCGAGCATGGCATTTTTTCCATCGAAGAACTGGCCGAGACCGATGCGGACCAGCTTCAGAAGATACCCGGCCTGACCCGCCAGAAGGCGGAACGCATGATCCGCGCCGCCAAGCATCTGGTCGGCGATCTCGAAAAGGACAGCCACGCCTTGCGTTTGCAGGGCAGTGCCGACACCTCCGCGGCGCGGCGGGACGCCAAACAAACGGCCGGCAAGCCCCAGTCTTCCGTCGATCTGAGTGATCCGAGCCTCTACATCAACCGCGAGCTGAGCCTGCTGGAATTCAACGCGCGGGTGCTGGAGCAAGCCAAGGATCCGCGCACGCCGGTGCTGGAACGGCTCAATTTCCTGTGCATCTCCTGCGCCAATCTGGACGAGTTCTTCGAAGTACGGGTCGCCGGCCTGATACAAAAGGCCGAACTCGGCTCGGCCCGCACCGAACCCGACTGCTTCAGCCCTGCCGACACCCTGTCCGCGATTTCCGCGCGCGCCCACAGCCTGGTTCGGGAACAGTACCGAGTCTTGAACGAGTTGATGTTCCCTCAGTTGGAAGCCCAAAACATCCGTTTCATCCGCCGGGCGCAATGGAACGAATCGCAGCAGGCGTGGCTCCGCAAATACTTCGACGAAGAACTGTTGCCCATCCTGAGTCCCATGGGGCTCGATCCGTCCCATCCGTTTCCCCGGATTCTCAACAAGAGCCTCAATTTCATCGTTTCACTGGCGGGAAAGGATGCCTTCGGGCGCGATATCGAACTGGCCATACTCCAGGCACCACGTGCTCTGCCGCGCATCATTCACCTGCCCCAGACGGAGACCGACAGCGGTCCCCACGACTTTGTGTTCCTGTCGTCGGTCATCCACGCCTATGTCAACGACTTGTTCCACGGCATGAAGGTGCGGGGATGTCATCAGTTCCGGGTGACCCGCAACAGCGACATGTATCTGGACGAGGAAGAGGTCGACGATCTCCTGCGGGCAGTGGAGGGCGAACTGACCAGTCGCAACTACGGCGACGAGGTACGCTTGGAGGTGGCGGAGAATTGCCCGGATGCCATCGTGGCCTTCCTGCTGACCCAATTCGGCCTGTCGGACGACCGCCTCTACAAGGTGGACGGACCGGTCAATCTGAGCCGTACTCGAGAAATTTACGATCTGATCGACCGCGCCGATCTGAAGTATCCGCTGTTTCTGCCCAGCATTCCCAGGACCCTGGCCTATTACAAGGACGACATCTTCGAGGCGATCCGCAAGCACGACATCGTCCTCCATCACCCTTACGAATCCTTCGCTCCGGTGATCGAACTGATCCGCCAGGCGGCGGATGATCCGCATGTGGTTTCCATCAAACAGACCCTGTACCGCACCGGTTCCAACTCACCCATCGTGGAGGCCTTGATCAAGGCCGCCAGGGCAGGGAAGGAGGTCACCGTGGTCGTGGAGCTGTTGGCACGATTCGACGAGCAGGCCAATATATCCTTGGCGAACCGTTTGCAGGAAGCCGGCGTCCAGGTGGTTTACGGCATCGTCGGGTACAAGACTCACGCCAAGATGCTGCTGGTGCTGCGGCGGGAGGGGCGGTCGTTGCGCTATTACACCCATTTGGGTACCGGCAACTACCATTCCAAGACGTCGCGCATCTATACCGACTATGGCTTGTTCACCAGCGACAAGGAGTTGGGAGAAGATGTTCGGCGGGTGTTCGTGCAACTCACCAGTCTGGGCAAGGTCAGCAAGCTCAACAAGTTACTGCAGTCGCCCTTCACCTTGCACAGCTCCTTGTTGAAAAGGATCGACCGGGAAGCCGACCACGCCCGCAACGGTCGCCCGGCCCGCATCATCGCCAAGGTCAACTCGGTCGATGAACCGCAGCTGATCCAGGCGCTTTACCGGGCTTCCATGGCAGGGGTGGAAATCAACCTGATCGTTCGCGGCGTATGCTGTTTGCGGCCGGGAATTCCGGGGATATCCGATAACATCCGGGTGCGTTCCATCATTGGACGCTTCCTGGAGCACAGCCGCATCATCGCTTTCGAGAATGGCGGCGAGCCGGAAATCTATGGCGCCAGCGCCGACTTCATGCGCCGCAACATGTTCCGCCGGGTGGAAAGCTGTTTTCCCATCGAAGGCAAAAAGCTGGTAGAGCGCATCCGCGCCGACCTGGATCTTTATCTGAAGGACAATTGCCAGGCTTGGCGGCTCAACTCCGACGGCAGTTACGCCAAGGCCGCCTCCGCCAACGGAGACCAGCAGCCGGTCTCGGCACAGTGTATGCTGCTCGATCAATTGGCCGACAGCACCTGAACCCTATCTGCCGGCCGGCTCCGCTGCAGTCGCTTCCACATAATGGCTGCTGCGCAGCAGGAAGCGCTTTTCCAGCAGATGCCAAAGGGCAACAGCCCCGGTGAAGGTGGACAACAGGGTCGCCAACAAGAAGTAGCCGGGATTTCCCTGAAACCAGCCGCTGTAAATCAACAGCTGGATGATGGGAAAATGCAGGATATATACCCCGTAGGAAAAATCACCATATTTGCCGCAATTCCCCACATAGGCAAACAAGCCCAGAAACACGACGACCGTCCCCAAGGCGATCGGTTCCAACAGCGGCAGCGGAAAGAACCGGTGTGCCAGCAATACCAGCCCCGCCGCAGTGACCAGGTATTTCGCGTTTTGTTCGAACCAGAGGCGGTAATAATAAAAAGCCGCTCCTGCCATGAAGTAGCTCAGCTGCCCCGGCAGCTGGTTTCCCAGTTCCCGGTAGAGTCCCGAGCCGGTCCGCTGCGCCAGAGTCTCGCAGAGGACGACATACAGCACCGATCCGCAATAGGTCGCCAGCAGTATCGGCAGTTGCCCGAGGCGCCGGAACAGCAGGGCGAATACCGGTACCGCGAGGTAGAACATCACCTCGATCTTGAGGGTCCACAGGGCGCCATTCACCGCCGCCAGCCTGTTGGATTCGAAAACCCCTGGAAGCGTCAGTTGGAAAAAGTTCAAGAAACTCAGATTGGCCGCCAGATACTTGAGCCAAACCAGCGAGAAATAGTCGCCCACAGGTTTTGAGCTGGCCGCAAATAAGCCAAACGCGCACAGCATGACCACCGTGAAGTAAGCCGGATAAATGCGCCTAAACCGTTTGCCGGCATAGGAAGCCAGGGTCGGGGAACGGTCGTAACTCATGAAGATCAGAAAACCGCTGACGACGAAAAAACCCTTGACCGCGACGGACGAGGAAAATGTCTTGGCAATCCAGCCAAGCTGGCGAAGCCCCGAAAGTTGATGCGCGTGGACCAGGCAGACCATGGTGGCGAATACCAGCCGCAGCAGGTCGAAATTGTTCCGCCGCAGACGGCAAGGGACGCTGTATGACAAGTTGGATTCCAGATGGGACGGGATGGGAAGGTGTGCGTCTGCGGGCCTCGCCAATACCGTCGGTTTAGCCGCAAAGGTGGATGTCAGAACGAGTGTACGGCGTGCGCGACCACGCCCCAAATGACCAGATCCATGCCGTCGCCGATCTCCAGCGGACGAAACGCCGGATTCTCCGGCATCAGCCACACGCGATGCTGCTCGACCTTGAGCCGTTTCACGGTCTGATCGCCGTTGACGGCAGCAACCACGATGTCGCCCGAGCGCGGCTCACGCGACCGGTCCACCACCAGCAAGTCTCCGTCTGCAATTCCTGCCCCGGTCATGGAATCCCCTTGGACCCGCACGAAAAATGTGGCCCCCGGATGTTCGATGAGATGTTCATTCAGGTCGATGCTGTCGTCGCTGTGATCGTCGCCGTTGGAAGGAATGCCGGCCGGGACCTTGGAACTGAACAAGGGATGGCGCTGCTCCCTCAACGGGGCCGAGAACGCTCGAACTTCGGGGGGAGGGGACTTGAGCCGGGCCGCCAGCCACGCCTTGACGATGGGCAACAGGCTCAGGGGTATGCGTACCGATTCCGTCGGCTCGCCATAGGTCCCGGTACCGGCCTTGCGGCCGGCGCCGGGCCGGATACCGCCGCGTTTGTGCGTGATGGGATCTGGCATATTCTGGTGGGGGGTTGCGTTTTTTTGATTATTGCACAACAATCATTCCGCGCCAACCGGATTGACCGTCGAAGATGACACCAACATAACCCATCAGGAGTACGCCATGTTGACTCGTATCCCCAATGCACTCATCGCTGCCGTCAAAGCATTCCGCGCATCCTTGATCCATCAGCCCGTCGCGAGCCGTCCCGGCTGGGACAACGGCATCAATTACGACGTGCCCACATTCCTGCGCCGTAGCGCGGCCCAATCGACTTAGGATTTAGCCACCATAGGAGTTCGCCGAGGTTCACCGCTCGGCCTGACTGCGTTCGACGCCCATCATCTGCTGTCCATCAGCACGGAGTTTTCCAGCTGTCAGCAGCGAAAAGTTTCCGGTCCGGATGCGCTGTCGGGACCGTTGATCGAGCTTTGATCCGGAGGCGCGGAGGCTTCGGGCACTGGGGAAGAACAAGGTTCGGGCGGGCGCCGAAGGTCCGCCAATCACCGCATTGCACGTGAAGCGGCCGCCGTATCATCGCAAGGCCGCTTTTTCGTTTTCTGTGTCCCGTATCCCATTCGGCGGAACCCGAAAAGACGGCCCTCTGCGGGCTAGCACAGCAGGCGATCCAGCGGACGCGATGCCGCGACGGTCGGCAGTCTAAGAGTCCAGCGCTGCAGTGCTCCGAGTTCGGTCCACGGTTTGCGCAGGCTTGCATGCCGCGGGTCCGGTTGCCAATGCGGTGGTTGCAACACGTTGCGGCCGCCGAGCTGCAACATCGCTGCATCGAGGTTTTCCCACAGGTAGGGATGGGCGGGCACGAAGCTGAATACTGCGACCGCATGCGGCTCGAATGTCCAATCGAACAGCGACTCACGCAGCAAGGGCACGTCGATGCAGGCATCGCCCGCCGGGCGGACCGTGATGGCGAGTCCGGTTTGCGCTCGCAAAGCGTCGACCACCATGGCCAGGTTTGGCGAGTCCCCGGTGAATCTCCAGCAACCCACTACCAGACCCATAGTGTGATCGTGCCAGCCGGCCTTAGCGGTGACGGGCGGCATCGACGGCATCCGGCGCCGTCGATGCGATCGTGCCCGCCATGAAGGTGATTTCCGGGCCGGCCTGCACCCCAAGGTGCAGCAATGCCGGCGTGCGCGACCATGCCGGCACGACCACCCCGCCTTCTTGCAGCACCCGCACTGCCGTCGTCGTGCAATTCGGACCGAGATAGCGCCATGTCTGCGTTCCGGCCCCGATGAGTGCCTGCTGCGCCACCACCGCACGCGCGGCTTGTTGCGACGTCACGGCCATCTCGGTGATGAGGTAGGCCTCGCCCGGCCCGCGCGCCATCGACACGACCGCACCCTCGGGTACGCCGGCAAAGTGCACCCATGCGGTGGTCCCGCCGGTCCTCACGCCGACGGCGTTGTGGCCCATCTGCAGGGCGCTTCGGTGCAGGTACGCGACGGCTACCCGTTCGGTCGATGCTTCGGCGCCCGCGATCGCCAGCCGGCGCGTCACGCTGACTCCGATCGAAGGTCCGACGCCGGCGACCAGATCGACGCCGGCCCCGATGCCACTTGCCGTACTTTCGGAGGCGCCGAGCGCGCGTGCCGCCTGCGTACTGGCCGTTTGCGTCACACTGTGCGTGATCTGCCCTGATGTCAGGGTTCTGAATCCGGCTATGATCGTGTCCGAGCCATGGGCGATCAGGATGATGCCGCCAACGGTCGTGGCCGGTTCCGGGATCGCAACGCCGCCCGCCCCGAGCGCGACTTCAAGCGCGCCCCCGATGATCTGTACGGCGCCGACCAGACGCGGCCCCCAAGTCCAGGTGGCTGCGGCGCCGGGGTCGGTGGAACCGACGCCGACCGGCCCGCTATCGGTGGCGGAAACGAGCGCAGGAGGGCGCATCAGTTCGCGGTTGACCTCCCCTGTTGTTGCCATGGTTTGCAGGTATCTGGCGTCGACCCAGTATCCGGCGTCTCCGGCAAGCCGGTACCAGCCGTCTGCGGTCTGCGCGATGCAGTCGACGGCCGTTCCGCGAGGCAAGGTGGCGATGATGCGATAAGGCAGACCCGGCCCCAGGTGGATGGCGCTATCGGCCACGGCGACGTAGATCATGATGCGCATCCCCCGAAAGTAGGCGAAATGGACGCTGGTCCATGCTGAAGCTGAACCCTACCGGGCAATCAAGGGGGTGTCAAATCAGAGGTTTACTCAGCAAGGGTAGGGCGGATGCCGAAGGCGATCCGCCAATCAAGGCGCCGCACAGAAAGCGGCCGCCGAGTCATCGCAAGGGCGCTTCTTGCTTTTTCGGAGTTGTGACCCATATCCCTCTTGGCGGAACCCGAAATGACGGTTTCGTTCTAATCGGGTTTATGTTTTGCCGCTGAAGTAGAAGACCATCCGGTCCGACGGCCTGATGAAGATCAGCTGGGCAGCTGTTGGTTTCACTCCGTGAATCTCGATAGCCCATGGGTAAACGTAGTAGTCGTCCGTCCGGAGCTCCGTATCAGGTGGAAACCACGGTATTTCGTGAAGCCATCCGCCCACGAACTCGATTGCATCGTTCAGGACGGGAGGAACTTCATCGCCGCGATACCAGCGGTGATAGGGCCCTTTCTTCTTCAGCTCGTGCGGTTCGATGTTGCTTATCTCGATGGCATAGGCATCCAAATGATCGCCCGTGATATTCCTAGGTGACATGTGGCTGTGAACGACCCGTTTGATCCGGCTCTCGCCGAGTTCACACCAGTTCAACACGAAGCGCACGTCATGCGGTGTCGCATGATCGACCCTCGCAACGTCTCCTGGACCGATTCGCAAGGCCACATAGCCGGCGAGAATACCCCCGCCAATCAATGTGAGCGCGCCCCAGACCATCAGTGCACGACCAAGCCAAAGCCTGAACATTATGCTAGGAACCTAGCAAAAAAGTGATCGAATGGTAGCTGCTCATCTCCGCCCCGCTCGGCAAATGAGCCACCGCTTGATAAGGCCACGTTGATTTCGCGGTTCTATCCCCAGTATTTTGTTTCGTTTGGAAAGCTGCCTCAATCCGGAAACCCCACAGGTTGGAAGTTCGTTCCAAAGCGGTCGGGACATAGCTCCAGCCGAAGTCGTCAAACATCGCGCTCCCCTATCAACCTTTCATAGGTCATCAGCAAATAATGCTGCTTAAGGACCCGCGGCGCGATGGCTTGGGAAGGGGGCGGTTGGGCAAACGCGCCAAGCCCGTCGGCCCGCAATCGAGCAATGAGATCATCCAGTTCCCGCCCCATTCGTTTGGCACGGTCGGGCGCGATGCCGCGCTCAGCCTGGCGTTCGAGCCAGCTGCGCAGTTCGCGCAGGGAGGCAGGCAACCGTTGTTGGATGGGTTCGGCTGGAATGCCGGTTGCGCGGGGCGCCTTGAGTTCGGCGGTGCCTTCAACAGGAGGAAAGTACAGGCACTCCACCGGATTGCCGTCCCCTGGGGCATCCGGCCGGATCAGGCTCAGCGGTTCTGCGGTTTGGCTGGCCCCGCCGCGCCATCGGGCGACGATCCGCGTGCCTTGCGGAAGCGCCACCATGTCCATTGTTTCCAGCCACGCGATGGCGGTTGCCGTGTAACCGCTGTACCCCAGTTCCAGCAAAACGCTTCGGTCATCGCCGTCATGGAGCGGCCAGAGCAGGGTTTGCCGGACTGGGTCGAAGCGGGCTTTGCCGAACCGGGCCGGCTGTAGGACCGTCCAGTCGGCCATGGGTTGGGGTTCGGCCAGCAGGCTGAGGCGGCTGCGGTGCTGCTGCTGGAGTTGCGGCCAGTCGCCGCAGACGGGCAGTGACCGCGCGAATTCCTCTGGCGCGATCGTCCGAACCGCGGCCGATGCGCTTTCGGCTGCGGAGATGCGGCCCTGGCCGTTGATCTGGGCACTGGTCAACAGCACCCGGCGGCCGGTGGCCTGCTGGGGTGCGCCGAGGCCGCCCCAAGGACCGGCGGCGCGGTAGCGGGCGAGGGGATCGAAACCCCGCAGCAGTTCCGGCCGGGCGTCGGTGCAGTCCAGGAAACTATGCTGGGCCGGGCACCAGAACAGCATCGTCAGGCCCACGTAGCCGCTGGCGGAGCGCCAGGGCAGGGCGCCGAGCCCGAGCAGTTCCAGGGTCCCGGCCGATTGGTAGCGGCTGCGCGCCTGGCCCAGCAGATGGACCGGCGCGGTGCCCGCTGCCGCCGCCCGCTCCAGTGCCGCGGTCAGGCCGTAGGCGATGGCCAGTTCGTCCAGCAGCCGGCGTTCGTCGGCGCCGCCGGCCCGTTCCAGCAGCAATTCCACGTGATCGGCCAGCCGTCGCAGCAATCGCGCCAGCCGGTGGTAGTCGGCGCCCTGCGCCCATACGGCGAGGCTGGCGTAACGTTCCTGGATGCCGGGGGAGAGGTGGGACAGGCCCAGCTCGACGGATTCGACGATGAGCCGGTCGACCGCCTCCCGCAGACGGCTCCGGGATTCGGCCTGGCTGTCTTGGAGGGATTGCGCGGGCGCGTGGTCCTTGCCGAAATCCAGGTTGGCGTTGCGTTTGCCGGCCGGTTCCGGCGGGGCGATCTCGGCGCCGTGCACGCGCCGGTATGCGAGGATGGCTGCGACCCGGTATCTCTCCACTTGGGAAGGCGACGGATCGACGATCAGGGCTTCCGGCCCACCCCCCAGGTAGCGGAAGCTCATGGGCGGATGGCGCAGGGTCATCACCACATGGCGCTCGCCGGACAGGCTGAAGTCCCTTTCCAAATCAAGGTCCTGGGCGAATTGCCAGGCCCAGCGGTAATGGGCCTTGCCGCAGTGCTGGCTCAGCTGGTTTGCGGGGATGGCCAGCAGTTCCTGGTGGAGGCGCTGGAGCGGATCGGCCGCGTCTTCCGTGGTTCCGGCAGGGAGTGCCGGAACCCAGTCGCTCGGGACGATGGGCGGAGTAAGGTCCCGGTCATCCGGATGCCGGCTCGAATCGGCTCCCGCGCTGGCTTCCCCCATCCGCTGCAGCGCGATGGCCGCTGCCAGGATGTGCTGGCAGATGCCGGAACTGGGGCAGGAACAGCGGGCCTGGGCCGGGCCGCGGGCGTCGAAGCGGATGGTGTGTTCGCTGGTGTTCAGGGTCAGGCTCTCGGCGGTCTCCTCGACGATCTCCGGCAACTGTTTGTCCAGGTCCTTGTGGGCCCGTCGGAGCAGGCCGCGGTTGGCCAGGGCCGCATAAGCCTCGTCGTCGAAATGTTCGAGCAGCGAAAGCAGCCGCGCGCGGATGCCGCTCACGAGATCACCTGCACCAGCCAGTGGGCCAGCTTCTGCGGGGTGAGGGCGGCGATTTCCATGCCGCAGGCCGCCAGCCGCTCCGCCATCTGGCGGTCGTACACCGGGTTGGCCTGGCCGTCCAGGGCCGCCAGCCCCAGCAGCCGGACCCGTGCCTCGGCCAGCTTGGCGACCGCGCGCACCAGTTCCGCCGGGGCCGCACCTTCGCAGAAGTCGGTGACCAGGACCAGCACGGTGCGGTGGGGGTTCTCCACCAGCTGGCTGCAATAGCGCAGGGCCTGGCCGATGTCGGTGCCGCCCCCCAGCTGGACCCGCATGAGCAGTTCCACCGGGTCGTCGGCGTGGCCGGACAAGTCCACCACCGCGGTGTCGAACACCACGATCTTCACCCGGAACGTCGGCAGGCCGGCCAGGATGCCCGCCATCACCGCGCTGTGGATCACCGAGTCGGCCATGCTGCCGCTCTGGTCCACGCACAGGATGATGTCCCAGGGCAGTCGCCGGGTGTTGCGCTCGAAGAAGCGCAGCCTCTCCACCAGCAGCTTGCGCCGCTCCCGGTCGTAATGCTTGAGGTTGCGGCGGATGGTGCCGGCGGCGTCGAAGTTCTGCAGCACCGCCATGGGCGAGTGGCGGAAGCGGTTGAGCCGGCCGGACAGGGCGCGGCGTACCTCGGTTTCCAGCTTGCGGCGGATGTCCTCCACCACCTGGCGGATGATGCGGCGGGCGACCTGCAGCACCTCGCCGTGCAGATGGCCGCGCAGCATCAGCAGGCTGCGGAGCAATTCCTGGCTGGGCTCCAGCTTCTCCAGGGTGTGCGGGTCGGTGACCAGTTCGGTGAGGCCGTAGCGGTCGAGGGCGTGTTTCTCGATGATTTCAACCGTCTCCTGCGGGAACAGCTCGCGCACTTCGCCCAGCCAGGTCACCAGGGTCAGTTGGGAGGGATCGAGGCTGCCGGGGCCGATCTCCTGCCGCAGGCCGCGGCCCTGGTACTCGCGGCCGTAGAGGTATTCCAGCGCCCGGTCCATGCGCGCCTGCGCCTCGGCCAGGCCCGGTCCGCCCCGCCCCAGCCCTTGCTCGGCGTACTTGCCGAGCACCAGCCGCCAGCGCTGCACCGTGCTCATGACCCGATCCACTCCGCCAGGCCGTCCGCCGCCAGGATTTCGGTCACCGTCCGGGACAGTTCCAGATGGCGCTGGATGTCGGCCGCGGAGAGGTCATAGCGCAGCAGCCGCCCCAGTTCGGCCACCCCGTGGAGCTCGGCCACCGCCTCGGCGATGCGGTCGGTCTCCCGCGGCGTCATGGCGGCGAAAGCCAGCCGCAGTTCCGGCAGCAGGGCGACGAAATCCCCCTCGTCCCACTGGCGCAGCAGGCCGTCCAGTGCCCGCAGCAAGGCCGGCTGCTGCCAGGCGGCTTCCCGTGCCGTTTGCAGCAGTCCGCGCAAATAGGTCACCGCCTCCTTGGGCGCCAGCAGGCCGTTGAGATGGCCGTCCAGGGCTAGTGCCAGCTCCGTATCGGACAGCCGGTCGGCGCCGTACAGCAGGCCGGCGGCGGCGCCCCGCACCAGCGGCGCGTCGTGGTGGCGGTTCAGGTCTTCCAGCAAGGCCCAGAACAGCGTGCTGTCCAATGGTGTGCCAGTTTCTCCGGTCAGGACTTCCTTGATGCGGGTCAGCGCCAGCACCAGTTCGCCGCCGTCCTTGCCGGCCGCACCGGGCCGACCTCGGCCCAGAAAAATGGCGCGTTGGTAAGCGAGCTGCAGCAGCTCCGGCAGGTCGGGGACATCGCAGGCCTCCAGCGGCTGGCGAGATTCCCACAGCAGGTGGAGGCTGCCCAGCGCCACTGCCGCCGACTCGAACCGGGCCTCGTCGGCTATGTGGCGGCGCAGCAGGTCCAGCGCCTTGGGCAGGTGGTCGTGCAGCCCCAGCACGCAGGCGTGGATGGCCAGGGCGGCGGCGGTTCCGGCTTCGGCCTGGCCGCCTTCGGCCTCCAGCTTTTCCAGCCGCGCCAGATAGCGGTGGGCGACCGCCAGGGGAAGGGTGGAGCCGAAAACGGAAGCTTCCACCAGGGCCGCCTCGGTGGCCGCCGAATAGCTGTAGTCCCAGTGCTCCTGGATGCGCTCCAGCCCGGTTCCCCTCACGAAGTCCGGCCCCGCCGTACGCACCGCGAAGGGCACCGCCAGCAGGCTCAGCCCGTGCAGCAGCCGGCTGGTGAGGCGATGCTCCGGGCGGCGGTAGATGTCCAGCACTGCCCGGTGCGGTTCGCTGTCGTCGATCTTGAGGCGCTGGCGGCGGGCGCGGTAGTGGAAGTCCTTCACCAGGGGCGGGGTGCCGGCGCCAGGGGGCACCTTGCCGAACGCCTGGCCGCTCAGCCGCCGCCGTGCCACCGCCAGCACCAGGGCGCCGTCGGCATCGGCCTCGCCTTTCACGAAGCAGCTGGTGACCGCGTCCACCACATCTTCCCGCAGCGGCCCCGGGCGGCCGCGCAGCTCCGCCAGCCGCAGGGCCTGTTCGTAGGCCGCCGCAAGCACCGGCATGGGCAGCGGCAGCCGATGACGCTCGCGCAACTCCTCGGCGATGTCGGAGAGAAAGGCGAGGGCGGCTTCGGTGCGTATGCGGTAGCTCTTGCTTGGACTTTTTAGCCCCTCTCCCTTTGGGGAGAGCGAAGCGAGGGGGGCGCAGCCGGTTGGGGTGAGGGGCTGGACGTTTGGTGATTGAGATGACATTGTTGAAATCTCTGGGGCCTCAGCCCTCACCCTGCCCTCTCCCAGAGGGAGAGGGTTCCGAATGTTGGCATCGACAGGCTTGACGGAGCCTGTTTCTCTATGGGTGCCATACCGCTGCAACAGCTCCCAAACCCGCTGGTGCCAGGCCGGCGAGGTCATGCCGGCGGCGTAGCCGTTGAGCCGGTCGAGGCGTTCGTAGCCGTAGCGGATCAGGGCCGAGGTCTCCTCCACCAGGGTACCGTGCAGGGGCGGCGGCGGGCGCTCGCCGCCGCGCGCCACCAGATCCGGCAACACCACGGCATGAAAGCCGCCTACCACCGCGAGCACCGGACCGGTTCCGGCCGTGCGCTCCGCCAGGGCCTTTCGAATCTGCCGGGCCATTTCCGCCTCCCGTGCCAGGGTGCCATCGGTTTCCAGCTCTTCTTCCGTACATTCGATCCGCGCCAGCTGGCAGTAAGTGGCGATGTCGGCCATGTGGCGCTCGGGATCACGGCTTACCGTACCGGCCTCGAACAGATGCTCCCACAGCTCCTCGTGGTTGCGGCAGCCCAGCTGTTGAGCCAGTGCCTGCAGGTAGCGGCTGCGCCGGTAGTGGCGTTCGTCCAGCAGGCTGACGGCTTCCTCGTCGTCGTCTTTGGGGTGTTGGCGGGTAAAATCCAGGTCGATGAAGCGGGCCAGGACGTTCCGCTGCGCCGCAAACTGCAGGGCGATGAGTTCCGGCGAGTAGTCGCAGAACGGGTAATAGGCCGCGCAACGCCGTTCCTGCCCCTCCGCTTCCCGCTGCACCGCGTAGGTGTAGATGGCCAGGGGCATGCGCGCCTCGGCGTGGGTCAGCAGCGGGATCAGCGGCGTGAAGGAGGCCGGTCCTTCCACCAGGATGGCGGAGGGGGTGCAGCGGGCCAGCAACTGCTGCAACTGCCAGGCGCAGGCCGGGCTGTGGTGGCGGACCGGGTAGACGATCAGCTCGGGAGTGATGAGGCTCGGCGTCGCCATTTCCAATGATGTAGGGTGGGTTAGACGTGCATCACCGGGGGTTTTCCCGGTTTCGGTGGCCTCCACGCACGTCGTAACCCACCGATGCTCATCGCCGGAAATCGTCACCGCTCCAATTCCCGCCTTGCCTCCAGAACGCGCTTCCATTGGGTTTGACGTTGGGCGCGCTGTTTCACCACCACGTCGAAGTAGTGGCGCAGCTTCTTGCCGTCGTCGGGATTGTCCTTGAGCACGGGGCCGATGAGCTGGCGGGCGATGTGTTCGCCCCCCACGCAGCCGTTGCCGAAGTAATGGGCGTCCAGGCAGGCGGCGTAGCCCACCGACACGGCTTCGGCGGAGGACATGACGGCGGTGGGCTTTTCCACCACGGTGCCTTCCGGCGTGATGCCGTCGCGCAGGTCGTGGAAGGCGGTCACCAGCAGTTCCGCCACGTCGGGGTCGAAGTCCACCTCGACCCGGGCGCGTTGCAGCAAGGCCTCGGTCTGCTCCCGCACCAGCCGGGTCTCCAGCTGGCGGTCGGCGATGGGCCGGACCGTCTCGAAGTTGAAGCGCCGCTTGAGCGCGCTGGACATCTCGTGCACCCCGCGGTCGCGGATGTTGGCCGTGGCCAGCACGTTGAAACCCCGCGCCGCGAACACCTGGGCATCGTCGCCTTCCAGTTCCGGCACGTGCAGCAGCTTGTCGGACATCAGCCCGATGAGGCTGTCCTGCACCTCCGGCTGAACCCGCGTGATCTCCTCGAAGCGGCACAGGGCGCCGCGCTCCATCGCCTCGTACAGCGGCCCTTTCACCAGCGCCTTGGGGCTGGGGCCTTCCGCCAGCAGCAGGGCGTAGTTCCAGGAGTATTTGATCTGGTCCTCGGTGGTGCCGGCGGTGCCCTGCACGGTGCAGGTGGACAGCCCCGAAATGGCCGCAGCCAAGAGCTCCGACAGCATGGACTTGGCGGTGCCGGGCTCCCCCACCAGCAGCAAGCCGCGGTCGCTCATGAGGGTGACGATGCAGCGGTCGATGAGGGCATCGTCACCGTAGAACTTGCGGCGGATGCCCAGCTTGTCGTCGCCCAGCACGAAGGAGCGCGCCGCGCGGGGCGACAGCTTCCAGCCGACCGGACGCGGGGCCTGGTCGGTCTCGGCCAGGCGGGCCAGTTCGTCGGCGTGGAGCTGTTCGGCGGGGGCGCGAAGGACTTGGGGTTGGGTCATGATGAGATCCTGTCGATCTTGGCTCGTAGGTTGGGTTAGCGGCTCCATCGCTAACCCAACGAAATTCCTGGAGCGTTGGGTTAGGCGCAAGAGCCGCGCCTAACCCAACCTACGTTGCTGATTTCAGCGCGGTCCGGCGGTGATTCCGGGGTCGGCGCCGACGCAGTCGATCCCCAGGTCTTCCAACTTCCGTCCCGTCCAGCGGTAGGAATGGCGCCGGTCCTGCCGGGATTCGGGGCAGGCCGTTTCCGCCGTCATCTGGCATTCGTAGAGATGGACCACGGCGCTGTCGGCTCGCGATTCCGCCCAGCGGGGAGTTCCCTCGGCATCGATGCGCGGCTCCGCGCAGGTCTGCGTGGGGCCCATCCACACTTTGCCGTTGGTCAGGTCTACGACAGCCCATTCCAGGCAGCCGCTGCCGCAGCCCCAGGTCACCAGGCGATAGTGGCCGCTCAGGTTCGGCCCCAGGGCGCTCTGTTCCTTCAACTGCGTCCGGAACTTGCGGGCCTTCGGAGTATCCAGCTTCGGCCGGGACGGTGCGGAATGCAGCGGAGCCGCGCCGGGATGATCGGCAAACTCGGCGGAGGCCGCCGTGCCACAGGAGATGGCGAGCAATGCCGGCAGGATGATCCGCTGCGGTCGCATCAATACTCCGTCTTCTTGCGCCAGTCCGGATCATACCCCGAACCCTCCGCCGCCATCAGCCGCAGGTCGTTGTAGCATTCCGACAGCAGCACCTTGGGCACCCGCGCCAGCGGCAGGCCGGCGCCCTGGCCGGGTTCCGCGCCGAGCCGGCTAAAGGAGAGGCCGATGAGGGCCACCGTCCGGTTGGTTTCCGGCAAGCCGTTGCCGCTGAACTCGATGGTGGCCAGCAGCCCCAGGGTGGGGAAGCGCTTGTCGTAGCTGAAGAACCAGCCGGCATCCTGAGTCTCGCCGCGGGCATAGCCCAACTTGGAGGCGCGGCCCCGCAGTGCGAAGGCTTCCAGCAGATGGCCTTCGTATTCCTTGATGGAGTCGGCGTTGCCGAGGTCTTCGGGCAGGGCGTAGACGCCCTTGCCCAACTGCTGGAACAACGGGGTGACCTGGTAGTCCACCAGATGCTGCTGCCAGGCGGCGACCTCGTCCGGTTCCAGCAGGGAGTCGTGGGCCAGCCGCACCCGGTCCTGCGGTTCCAGCTTCACTTCCTCGTCGTCCCGGTCGGTGAGGCTGCCGTCGTCCAGGGGGCGGAAGCTCTTGAGCACCTGGCCCTCGCCGTCACACTGCACCCACACCAGCCGCTGCACCAGCTGGCGCATCACCGGATGGCGGTTCAGGTACAGCTCCCAATCCTCGCAGGGCCAGTCCCGTTCGGTGCACAAGGCCTCGTAGAGCCGGTCGGTTTGCAGGTCGACGATGGCCTTGAGTTCCTTCTTGGCTGCCGAGTAAGCCTTCTTGGCGTCCTTGGCCAGTTCGGCGTCGTCGTCCTGGCGGGGCTCGGGCAGCGACTTGATCTTCTTGCCGTCGGGATTGAACAGCTCCACCGAAAAATCCGGCAGCAGCCGGGCGGTGAAATGGCGCTCGCCGTAGCTCAGGTCCAGGCTGCCGGTCTCGTCGAAACCCGCCGAGGGAATGGTGCGGTCGGCCAGTTCCGCCAGGGTCCAGCCCTTGCGGTCGGCCAGCGCCTGGGCCTGACGGCTGGCTTCCTCCTGGAAGCTCTTGGTGCGGAAGCGGCTGCCCACCGCCAGCATCAGCTGGGTGGCGCTGGGGTGCTCGATCCAGGCCAGCATGGCGATCAGCGCCTTGCCCTGGGCGGCGCGGCTGCCGAACCATTCTTTCAGGTAACGGCCCACCGGCACGGCGGCGCGTTCCGCACAGCAGGCGGCGGCCACCGCCAACACACCCTTGCTGGCGGTCAGGGAGCCGGCGGGTTGGCGCAGAAAGCGGGGCAGATAGGCCGCCATCAGTTCTTCCACGGACTTGCCGAAGTGGGGATTGTCCTTGAAATATTGCGGGCTTTGCTGCATCCAGCCGTGCATGGATTGGGCGGTATCGCTCGCCAGTTTCGCGGCCTCTTCGGCGGTGATGGGGTGGACGTCCTCCCGCAGCCAGGTTTCCAGGATGAACTGGCCGAAGGCCTCCCGGCTGCGGGGCTCGAACATCGAGCAGTATTTGCGGAGGATGGCGTTGGGTTCGGGGGACTTCTGTTTCACCGCCTGGGTCAGCATCCAGCGCGGGATGTCGCCGGCCACAGGCTCGCCGGAGTCGGCCCAGCGCACCGCGGGCAGGGCATCCCAGGGGAACCAGGCCAGTTCCTTGGGGATTCCCTTGGCCAGGGATTTGGCGGCCTCGGACAGCAGGGCGCCCCGGTCCAGGTAGCGCTCCACCGGCTGACCCAGGGCCTGCAGGGCGTCGAGGAAGGCGCCCTTGGTAAGGTCCTGCTTCTCCTTGGCGTAAGCCTGCTCCAGGGCGGGGATGGCAGGCAGGTGGCGCAACTTCGCCAGCCACTGGGCGGCGGCGGCGCGGACTTCGGATTTGCCTTCCCCCAGCGCCGCGATGATGCGGGTCTCCTTGGCCGGGTAGTCGGCAAGCGCGTTCTGGGCCGGGATGCGGTCGGTCTTGCCGGGCCCCAGCGCCAGAGTGAACAGGGCATCTGCCAGGTTGGCGGGCAGCCGGGGCAGGGTGGCGATGGCGCGGAACAGCCCGTCCCGGTCGAAATAGTAGGTCTTGATGGTGTTCTGCACCAGGGTCTGGGTCAGCAGCTCCAGGTGACGGGCGAAGAAGGGCCAGACCGCTTCCGGCTGCCAAGCGGTGGCGATGCCCTGGCGCCAAGCGCTGCAGTAGCTGACGATCAGTCCCAACGGTGGCCGGCCCGCCGCCTGCAGCATCTCGCCCAGTTCCAGCAGGCTGGGGCTGCCGATGGCCTGGTGTAGGGCATTGAAACTGTAGACCGCGGGGTGGGTGAGCTGGCCGCCGTGGTCGGTCAGCAGCCGGAAAAACGCCAGCGCCTTGAACAAGACCACCGGTGTCATGGCCGGAGTCGTGGCCAGCTTGGAGAGCGCCGGTCCGGCATGCATCCATTGCTGGTTGCCGCGCCCGGCCGAAATCTTCAGCTTGGTGTCGGGCCGATCTGACTCCAGGTAAGAGCGGAGGTTGTCCAGATCCTCCGAGGTGTAGGCCTGGTGCTGTTCCAGGGCGAAAACACTGCCGCGGGCCTGCATCGCCTGGTGGTGGTCCCGCATCCTCTGGTTAGCTTGCTCGACCGAGTCGTTGAGCTGCTGCCACAGCCGGTCCAGCAATTCCGACAGCTCGGGGGTGAGGATGACCGGCCACCGGATGACCGGCAGGTCGTAGTCGAACCGGACGGCGGGGTCGTCGCGGACGGCCGCAGCCCCCTCCCACTGTTTCAGCAGAGCCTGTACGCTGGCGGCCTTGTCGGCGGCGGCGGTTTCCCGCACCCAGCGGACGAGATCCCCGTCGCCGTGCTGGTCCGCCAGGGTCTTGATGAGTTGCAGGGCGTGGCCCCTCTGGTCCGGCTGCCCCTTGAGCGCGAGGGTCCGCAGGGGCTCGGCCATCTCCATCCCGCCCTTGCGGATCAAGGGTTCGGCGGCGGCCCGCACCTGCTTGCTGGAGGCGGTGGCAAGATCGGCCAGCTCGTTCGCCAGGCTGGCCAGGGTGGCGGGCTTGGCCTTGGCCAGCAGTCCTAAGACGTGGAGGCGCTGGTTGACGGTGGGCGTCCGGATCAGGGGACGGACGGCCTCGACGTGGTGCTCCAGGGCGTCGGCGTAGCCTTCCAGCCTGGCGATCATCTGCGCCGTCTCGGTGACGCCGTAGGTGCTCGCCACCTGCGCGCCGAAAGCGGCTTGCATGAGGCAGGAAGGATCCAGCCCCGCTTCGGCCAGCAGCACTTCCATCAGCGGCGCGGTCAGGCCGCGGCAGACACGCTCGCTGGAATACCCGGTGAGTCCGGAACCGGTGCTGTGCACCATCAGCAGCTCGGGCCAGCGGGTGCCTTGGGGAAAGGCCAGCTGGCAGGTCACCCGGGCCTGGGCGGCGCAGGCTTCCAGCAACCGGGCCCAGCGCAGGATCACCGGGACCGGCACCGACTCCAGCCCCTCATAAACCGGCGATTTCGGCTGGGGATAACGGAAGCCGGTGATCTGCAGGCATTCGCCGATCACCGGGTGCTGAGCCACCTCGCCGGGAATGCCGGCCGGTTCGCCGGTCAGGACGTAACCGAAGATGTCGGCCGCGAGGCCGCTGCGGAAGGACGTTCCCCCCGCCTTTTCCAGGGGCTCCAGCGCCTGTCGCAGCCGCTTCGCCCATTCCGCCGGGACCCCTTGCGGCAGTTCGGCCGCCACCTCTTCCAACACCCTGCCCATGCGCATCCTCCGTTAGATGGAGTGCAAAGCATAGACAAACGCCGGGGTCGTGGCGGCGGGTGGCGTTTGATTCCTCGATTTCGCTTCGCGGCATCGAGGCCACGGGGCCGATACCGGGCGTTCAGGCTTCCCGGGTCATCGCCGATGCCAGCGGAGGCCTCGGCTCGGCTGCAGAGACGGACTGCCGCACCCGCGGACGGGGATGGCGGGCGCCGGTCAGATGCCCCATCAGCACTTTCAGCAGCCCGATCATCCCGCCCATTTCGAGGGTCTCCTCCAGCGTGGTCAACAGTTCGTAAGGCAGGTTGTGGACGTCGTGGAGGGATTCCAGATAGGCGCCTCCCACAGCTTCCAGCACCAGCGCTCCGCTCAGGTAGGCCGTAGCGGCCGCCAGGATGCCGTTGCGGATGGATTTGGGGAGCCGCAGCAGGAAGCGCAGATAACCCAGTCCGATGGCGGCGGCGGCCAGTCCGTAGGGCAGCAGCCAGCCCAGGTAGAGCAGCCCCGAGGTGTGCAGGCCGTAGCGTACCGGCTCGATCAGCCGCTCGTGGAGGGAGATCAGCTCGTCGGCGGCGAGGAACACGAAGATGAGGCAAAGCCCAAGCCATGCGACCCGGTTGACGGGGCGGTCGTGATCGGACAGCAGCGCCATGGCGGCGGCGCACAGCATGATGAGGCCGGTGGAGAAAAAGCTGGGGACGTTGCGCTCGCCGTCCAGGTCGAACATCGGCACCCAGCCGTGCGCCGAAGGCTCGCCCAGGTGAAACTTGACGACCAGGCCGGCCAGGTTGGCCAGCACCAGCAGCGCGGTGATCAGGCTCAAGGTGGGAATCAGATGGTCCAGCAAGGGGCGGCGCAGTCGGTTCATGGCGGTTCTCGTCGGTTTGGGTCGTTTAGCGGGATTCGGCCATCGTGGCCGTCGTTGTGATGCCGTGCTCGTTGAGCCAGAGGCTGGCGGCCTGGACCAGGGGCTCGCGCCGGCTGTGCAGGAAGTCCTCCGCCATCGCGCGGGTGCCGGCGACGGCGAGGGCGTCGATCAGGCTGGACTCGCTCGCCTCTGCCTGCTTGAGCAGCGGGCGGTAGCCGGCGACGACGCCGGCCAATTCCCGGCGTTTGGCCGCCAGCGCCTGGGCGGCGCGGTCGTCGCCGGATTGACGCAGCAGTGCAGCGGCCGACATCCGCAGCCGCCAGTCGGGGTCATCCAAGGCTTCCAGCAAGGCCGGCAGGGCATCGCTGTCGAAGCTCCTCAGGGCGTGGCCGGCGGCGGCCCGCACCGCCGGTTCCGGATCGGCGAGGCGGGCGATGAGGGCGGCGATGGCGCGGCGGTCGGCCAGTTCGCCCAGGGCGGTCGCGGCAGCGCCGCGGACGCCGGGATCGGCATCGTCGGCGGCCTGGAGCAGCCGGTCGAGGCCGGACTCGATCTTGAGCCTACCCACGGCCTGGGCGGCGGCGGCCCGATGGGCGGCATCCGGGTTCGCCAGGGTGGCCAGCAAGGCGGGACGGGCCTGGTCGCCCAAGGCGCCAAGGGCGTCTGTCAGGCCGGCGCGCTGATCCGGCGCCGATCCGGCCAGCGCACCCAGCAGCGCGTCCAGGGCCGGTTTGCCCAGCCGCGCCAGGATGTCGGTCGCGGCCGACTGGAGGCCGGCGTCGTCGTCCTGCAGCGCTCCCAACAGGGCAGGAATGGCGGCGCTGCCGAAGCTCAGCAAGGCCTGGCTCAGCACTTCCCTGAGGCCCGGTTCGCTGTCCCGCAGGGCGGCGGTCAAGGGCTCGACGGCGCGCGGGTCGTGCAGCTGCGCCAAGGCCTGGGCGGCCTGGCCGCGCACCGCCGGATCGCTATCCGCCAGTGCCGCGGCCAGGCCGTCCACCGCTGCGGGATCGTTGACGGCCGCCAAAGCTTCGGCTCCGGCGCGGCGCACTTCCGGCTCGGGGTCGTGCAGGCTCTGCAGCAGCGGCGCAAGGGCGGTGGACTGGCCGATGCGCCCCAGGGCCTGCACCGCGCCGCGCCGCACTGCCGCGTCCGGGTCGGTCGCCGAGGTAATCAGGGCGGAGCGGGCCGGTTCGCCGATGCGGACCAGGGATTCCACCGCGGCCCATGACACGCGGGAGTCGGCATCGGCCAGGCTCGCAGCCAGGCTCGCGGCCGCCGCCGCATCGCGGTAGTTGCCCAACGCCAGCGCCGCCTGGCGGCGCAATTCCGGGTCGTCGTCGCGCAGGCATTCCGCCAGCGCGGCCAGCGCCCGCGGGTCGCCGCTGGCGCCCAGGGCCTGGGCGGCTTCCCGCCGCTGTGCGGTGCTGGGCGAGCGCAGCTGGGCGAACAGACTGTCCAACTCGGCCGCGCCGGCACCGGCACCGAGCAGCAGGACGGTCAGCGCGAAGCGGGGGCTCATCGGCGCGGCCTCAGGCACGGCTCCAATAGGCCGCATGGAGGCTGCAGCGCTTCTTCAGCCACAGCGGCAGTCCCTGGTGCAGCCGCCGGCCCAGCTTGAAGCCCAGCCATTTCAAGCCGGTGCGCAGCAGCGCCGAGGGCAGCAGCCAAGGGGCCTGGCGGCCCAGATAGCGCAGCTCCGACAGCAGAAACCGCAGGCCCTCGCCGTCGGCGCCGCCGAACCATTCCATCATCCAGGGACTGCGGGCATGGAACACGCCGATGTCGAAATAGCGGCGAAATTCCGCGGCGAAATCGTAGTCGTGGGAGTGGTGCACGGCGGCGTCGGCCCGGTAGGCGATCTTCCAGCCCGCCAGCAGCATGCGGCCGGCCACGAAGCTGTCCTCGTTCATGATGGTGTTGCGGGGAAAGCCGCCCACCTCGATCAGCGCACTGCGCCGATAAGCCGCGAAGGAGTTGGACAAAAAGGCGGTCTTGATGCCCAGTTCGTGACGGTCGTCCAGGCTGCGCACCCGGCTCTCGGCGGGATAGTTGAACAGCCGCGCATGACTGCCGATGGGGCCGGCATCGCGGTGGGGCAGCTGGCGGCCGTAGGCGGCGCCGACCTGCGGGTCGGCGAAGGCTGCCACCAGCCGCTCGATGGCGTGATCGTCGGCCAGCAGGGCGTCCTGGGTGAGGAACAGTACGATGTCCGCATCGGGCATCAGCCCCAAGCCCCACTGGCGGGTGCCGCCGTGGTTGAAGTCGCTGCGGGGGATGACGTGGACTTTGAAGCCGGCCGCGCGAGCCCGTTCGGCGGTGCCGTCGCCGGACGAGGAGTCGATGGCCAGCAGGAGGTCGGGACGGCGGGTCTGGCGGGACAGGGCCTCAAGCCATTGCGGCCAGCGCGCGCCAGCATCGAGGGTGGGGACGATCAGGCCGAGGCGCTCAGTCATGGGAGCAGGCCTCCCGCAGCGGCTTGCCGGTGAAGTCGGAGGCGGCCGTCAGCACCTTCCACACCTTCTCCCCCAGCCGCACCGGGTCCAGCTGGCGTTCCACATAGCCGCGGGCTTTCCGGGAAAGCTCCGACCACTGCTCCGGTGTGAGCTGCTGGGCACGCCGCAGGGCGGTGCAGGCCGATTCCTCGCTGCGCTCGAAGGCGAAGCCGGTCTGGGCCGCTTCCACACCGTCCCAGGCCAGTCCGCGTGCCACCAGCACCGGCCGGCCCAGGGCCATGGCCTCGGCCACCACGTTGCCGAAGTTTTCCCGCATGCCGCCGCATTCCTCAAGGCCAGAGGGCAGCACCAGGAAATGGCTGTCCGCCAGCAGCCGGTTGACCTCCGCCTTGGGCAGATAGCCGCGGTATTCCACCGAACCGCCGGACTGCTCCAGCAGTTCCTGAAACTCGCGGAAATAGCCGGCGTCGACGCTGCGTCCGGCCACCACCAGGCGGTCTTCCGGCCGGCGCACCTTGAGCCAGGCGCGGAGGAAGCCGTTAATGCCCTTCTCCTGCTGGACGTGCCCCAGGAAGCACAGCTTCAGGCCGGGACCGGCCGGCGCCGGGGCGGCTTCCAGATGGCGGTACTCGACCCCGTTGGGCACCTGCAGGATGGGGCAGCCGGCCCCCAGCACCGCCCGCGCACCGGCGGTTTCGGTGGCGCTGGTGCAGTGGATGGCCACGGCCCGGCGCAGCGCGGGGAAGGTGAGCAGCCGGTAATACAGCCACTTGTGGGGCTTGCGGGCGCGGATCAGCGCCACGTGTTCCGGCATCAGGCCGCCGTGCAGGGCCACCACGAAGCGCTTGCCCAGCATGGCGCAGAACAGTCCCGCCAGGGTACAGGGCCAGGTGGCGATGCCGTGGATGTAGACCGCGTCGGATTCCCGGCACAGCCGGTAGATCGCCGGGATGGCGCCGAGGCCGAAGCCCCAGCGGCGGAACCCATAGCTCCGGTACAAGCGGACTTCGTTGCCTTCCCCCATCTCCACCTCCTGCGGCTTTAGACGGTGGTCGATGGATTCGTCCGATGCGACCACGGTGACGCGGTGCCCTCGGGACGCCCAGGCGCGGGTCAGGATGCCCGCGGTGACGGCGACTCCGCCGTAGCCGAGAGCGGGGGGGACGTGGGTGGCGACGATGCCTATCTTCATGGTTCGGTCCTCTCGATCAAGGGTGCGGTCGGCTGGGTGCGGGGCGTCCCGTAGCGGGCCAGCAGAAATTTGGTGGCTTCGTACCAGGCGAACATCAGGGCGAATTCCAGGCCTTCGCGACCGTCCAGGAAGCCGCCGCGCAGCAGGTAGTGATAGAAGAACCGCAGCGGCGCCTTCCACAACGAGTTGCCCAGCGCCATGCTCAGCCGCTTGCGGGGATTGACGGTGATGCCGTCGCAGTGGCTGCTGATTTCCCGGTTGGCGTGGTCGACGTGCTTGTGCAGCCATTCCAGCAGTTCGCCGTCGTAGAAATAGTGCTCGTAACCGACCGGCGCGTGGGCGATGCGGCAGCCGGCCTGGATGTTTTCGCCGAAGCCGCCCTCGTGGTGGCTCAGGAAGGTCACGCAGGAGCGCCGCAGCAAGCGGGCGTGGTGGATGGGATAGCCCGGCGCGTGGTTGAGCCGCTTGCCGCGCAGGTAGAAATGGGAGGGCACCATCACCGCGTCGACCTCGGCGAGTTCGCTGTCCACCGCGCTTTCCGCCCAGCGGAAGAAGGCTTCCGGAAACACCTCGTCGGCGTCGATGAACAACACCCAGGGGGTGTCGATGCCGCAGCGCTGCAAGGCGTGGTTGCGCTGCTGGGCATAGCCCGGCCAGGGGTTGACCGCCACCCGGCAGCCGCGGCGGGCGGCGATGTCGCGGGTGCGGTCGGTGCTGCCGGAATCCAGCACCAGCACCGGATAGCCGGCCGGGATGGCGGCCAGGCAGCGTGCCAGGGTGAGTTCCTCGTTCTTGGTAAGGATGGCGACGGTGATCGCTGGGGTCATCGGTTCGATCCTGCGCGGCGGTGGCCGCGGCGTAAGGGTAGTGCCGCCGGTTCGGGTGAGCCGGCCGTGATCAGAGGGAGGGCCGGGTGCAGGCGGCTGTCCGAACGATGCGTTTTGCGGTTGGGCTCCGTACGCGGTTCGGACAGCTCGCCTCCATTCCGGCCTTCCATTTCCAAAGGGTTGATCGGATCCCGCAACAGGCCGTGGTAGAGGCTTTCATAGCCCTCCAGCATGGTGGCGGGATCGAAGCGGCGGGCGTTTTCCAGCCCCAAGCGGCGCAATTCCGCTTTCTGGGCCTCGGTCAGCCGGGCGATGCGTTCCACGGCATCGGCGCTATCTTCCGGGTCGATCAGCAGGGCGCCGCCGCCGGCCACTTCCGCCATGGGGTCGCGGTTGGAGGTGACCACCAGGGCGCCGCAGGCCTGGGCCTCGATGATGGGCCAGCCGAAGCCTTCATACAGCGAGGGGAACAGGAACAGGGCCGCGCGGGAGTACAAGGCTTCCAGCTGCGGGGCGGAAAGCTGGCCGCAGTGGGTCACGGCGGCCGCGCAGCCCCGGCGTTCCAGGTAATCCATGATCTCCCGCCCGGCCGGGGTTCCGGCGAAGGCCAGGTGGCCGGCCAGTCCGCGGCGCTTGAGTTCCACGAAAATTTCCGCCACCCGGCGGCGGTTCTTTTTCCATTCGTCGCTGCCGACGTGCAGCACCAGGGCCTGGTCCCGGGGTATGCCCAGTTCGGCCAGAAGGGGATCGGTGGCGGCGGGCTCGCGGCGCCGGTAGGGATGGTTCAGGCCGTTGTAGACCGTGCGGGCCTGCCCGATCGGCAGCTCCAGCAGTTCCGTCAGCTGGTTTTCCACGGTGCGGGAGACGCAGGCGATGCGATCGGCGCGGCGCAGGTTGCGGGCGGTCCAGGTCTGCAGCCACTGTCCAAGCAGACCGGCCTTTTCCTCCAGGTAACCGCCGCGCGCCCGCATCAGGCCGATGACATCGTGGCAGGTGGCCACGCAGGGTTTGCCCGCCAGATGACTCATCAGCGGCGCGTTGGAATGGTCGCAGACATGGACCACATCGGCCCAGTCCTCGGCCCGGCGCAACTCCGGCCCAGACAGCAGGAACTGGTCGACATACTTGGCCCACTTGCCCCGCCAGGAGCCGGCCAATTCCCGCCGCCACAGCCGCGCCGCCGGCCGCAGCAGCCGCACCTCATGGCCGCGTGCGCTCAGTTCCCGCTCCAGGAACTCGGCGAACAGCGCCATGCTGCGGCTGTCGGTGTCGTCCTGGGGGTGGTTGGCGATTAGTAGGATTTTCATGGTTGATGCCGAATGTTCCAGAGGGGCAGTGCGCTCTGTTCTTTTCAGATCCCGTTCAGTCGCGCCGAGCACCGGAGCTTTCGGCAGGAACAGCCCGGAGGGGCGCGGCAGGGATGCCGCGCGTCGGCAGAGGGCGATGGATCGCCCTTCTGCCGACCCCTGCCGAAAGCGAGGAGCGCAGGGGCTTTCGCGACTGGCGGGTGGCCTTTCTTTTGGATACTTTTCTTTGGCCAAGCAAAGAAAAGTATCGCGGTCGTGGGTCCGCGAACCCACATTCAAATAAGCCATCGCGCAGCGATTCCATATCGACACTCACTGCCTGCGCCGAAGGTGAGCGATCACCAAAAAAGCCACCGCCTCGACGCCGAAATAGAGGGGGGCGGCCCAGGCCGCTCCGGCCAGGCCCTGGGCCTGGACCATCAGGGGCAGGGAGACGGCGGCGGTGGCGGCGCCGACCACGCGGCCCTGCAGCAGCCGGCCGGTGGTCTTGGCGGCGTGGAGCGGCTGCGCCATTACCGTGCCCAGGGCCTGCAAGGCGCAGCCCAGGCCGATGATGGGCATCAGGCTCGCCGCGTCGCGGTACACCTCGGCCAGCAGCAGGGCGGCGACCCAGTCCTTCAGCAAGGCGATGGCGGCGACCCCGCCGGCGCCCAGCAGCAGCACGCAGCCCACCCAGTACCGATAAACCCGGGCGGCGTCGTGCCGGCGGCCATGGGCATGGTGGCCGAAGTACACCGGCTGGAAGCTCCGCAGCAGCACGATGGCGGCGCGGTGAAAGGCCTCGTTGGTGAGGGTGTAGGCCGCTGCATACAGGCCCACGTCGGCGGACGTCAGGAAATAGCCGATCACGTAGCGGTCGCCCAGGGCGTTGAACCAGGACAGCAGCTCCATGGGAATCAGCGGCAGGGCGTAACGCAGGATGTCGGCGCGGATGCCACGGTTGGCGACAGTCCCGGAGTCCCCCCCGTCTCCGTCCCGAAAGGCGACACGGCAGACCCCGTTGGCCAGCAGCCCGGCCAGGCAGTAGCCCAGCAGGATCAGTCCCGGATCGGCGCCGCCCCACCACACCAGGGCGACGGCCAAAGCCGGCCTCAGCATGCCGTCCAGGGTCTGCCACAGGCTGGCGTCGCGCTGGCGGCGCTGGCCGATGAGCATCTGCACGCCCAGTTCGCGGCGGATGGTGACGATCAGCAGCAGGGCCGCGATGGTCACGGTCGGCGCCGCCACTTGGCCGGCCGAGACCCACCAGGCCCCGGCGCCGGCCAGCAGGATCAGGGCGATGGCGGTGGAGCGCCGGATCAGCGCATGGAGCCGGCTCAACAGCAGCCGCTGGCCGCCCGACGCCAGATACTCCGGCAACAATCGCATCCCCGCCGACACGAAGGGGTAGGCGAACAGGCTGACCCCCAGGCCGATCAGCCCGCTCAGCAGGGCGACCTGGCCGAACACCGAAGGCGCCACCAACTCGGTCAGCAGCCGGGTGCCGGCCAGCAGCATCAACCCCGATCCCACCTGGCCGATCAAGGCCCAGCTGCCGTCCGCCAGACCCCGGCGCACGCCGCCGCCCGCCGCCACCGTAGCGCAGGACGATCCGCTCACGGCCGCGACTCCTGGCGGTATCCCGGCTGCAGCCGCCCGTCCCGCCACCAGTTGGCGAATTCCTCCGCGCGGCGCAGGGAAGGGTGGGGCGTACCCAGCAGCATCCCCCACAGGAACATCAGCATGGCGTTCTGCGGAAAGTATTCCCACAGGTTGAAGGGCAGGCCGGCGACGAAGATGAAGGTCAGCGCCAGATGCCGCCTGGGATGGTGGGACAGGCGCAGCGACAGCCACAGGAACCCCAGGTAGGCCAGCAGCCCCAGCAGGCCGTAGCCGTTGAGCAGGAACAGGTAGAGGCTGTCGGAATCGAACTGGCCGGGGAAGTGGTCCTCGCCGAACAGCACGTTGATGGTGTTGGAGCCCAGCCCCAGGCCCCAGCCGAACAGCAGGTCGGGGGCGTCGTTGATGTAGGTGGACAAAAGCCGCTGCCACAGCACGAGGCGGCCTTCCTTGGTGAGGTCGGCGTCGTCGCGTCCGCTCACCAGGGGGCTGGAGGCGATCAGCAGGGCCGCCACCGCCAGGAGCGGCGCCGGCAGCCACAGGGCCCAGCGGTCGCGGGCGCGCACCTTGCCGCAGGCCGTGAAGAACACCACCAGCAAGGCACTCAAAAGCGCGGTGCGGGAGCCGCTCAGCAGCGCCAGGAACAGGCTGAGGCCCATCCACCATCCCATTCCTTCCGTCTCCGGGCTGATGCCCGCAGCCCTCGTCCGGCCCTCCGGGCCACCTTCTCCCAGAGGGGGAAGGAGATTCGGTGTGGCCCTCGGCCGCCGATGATCGGCCAGCGCAAAGAACAGCGTGCAGGTGGCCATGGCGGCGCCGAACAGATTGGGGCTGACGAAGGTGCCGAAGGGGCGGCCGCCGCCGAGCATGGAGACGCCGAACAAGGGCGGCGCCCACAGCGCCTGGGCCACCGCCAGCACCGCCTGCACCGCAACGTAGAAGCGCAGCAGCCGGGTGAAGTGGGTCAGCACGTCGTCGCCGGCTCCCTCCCGTGCCAGCATGAAGCCGATCAGGGCCAGCGGCAGGTATTCGAACACCCGCAATCCCGCCAGCGGCACGATGGGGGGCAATCCCAGGTAGAGCGCATAGCCGAACTCGAACAGGCCATAACTTACGATGACCAGCAGCAGCACCGAGACCTTGGGATCGGCCAGGGTACGCCAGAACCGGCGATCCAGGGCGGCGTAGGCTACGGTCAAGAGTAACGTCAGCTCGCGCAGGATGCGCAGCCCGAAGTCCTGCTCGCCATAGACCTCCTTGACGCCGTTCCAGGAGGATTCCACCTGGGGCAGGGAGGCCAGCGCCGAGACGCCGACCAGGGCGAACAGGACCGCCGGAAATTGCTGGATGACGCGGATACGCATGGCTCAGGCGGTGGTGGGGTAGGCGTAGCCGTAGTACGGGTAATAGGACGAACCGGCCTTCATGTCGTTGATGATGAAGCCGTGGGGGCGGATGCCCGCCTGCAGGAAACGGCGGTAGCTGACGTCCAGCTCCTGGGCGGTGTAGCGGCTCTCCTTCACCACCAGGAAGGTGGCGTCGGCCAGCTTGCCGATGATGGCGGCGTCGGTGGCCCCGAGGATGGGAGGGGAGTCGATCACGATGTGGTTGTAGAAGTCCTTCAAGGTGTCCAGGATGCCCTCCAGGTTGCCCAGCACCAGCTGTTCCGCCGGGCTGGTGATGTTGCCGCCGCGCGGGATGAAGTCGACGCCCACGTTGGGCAGGCTCACGATCACATCGGCCACGCTGGCTTCGCCCGCCATCAGTTCGCTCAGCCCCGGACCGCGTTCGGCGCCGTAGACCTGGTGCAGCCGGCCGTTGCGGAGATCGGCGTCGATCACCAGGACCCGCTTCTTGATGCTGGCCAGAAGGCTGGACAGATTGCTGCTGACGAAGGACTTGCCCATGGCCGGGGCCGGGCTGCTGATCATGATGACCTTGCTGTTCTGGTTGCCCAGGGTGTTCACCAGGGTGGTGCGCAGGGCGCGCAGGGATTCCACCGAGATGTCCTGGCCGTCCTGGGCCGCCAGCACGCCGGATTCCTGCTCCAGCCCCAGGTCGACCCGGCGCGCCAGCCGGCGCTGGGTCTTGCTGTGGGGAATGGCGGCGAACAGCGGCAAACCTACCTTGCTCTCCAAAAGCGCCGGGAAGTTCTCGTGGCGGCGCAGGGAATGGCGCATGAACACCGTGGCGGTGGCGCCGGTCAGGCCCAGCAGCAGGGCGATGGGCAGCACGATGAAGGGCTTGGGCCAGTGGGGCTTTTCCGGTGCCACCGCGTAGTCGACGATGCGCGAGTTGCCGATCGAGCCGGCCGCCGCCACCCGCTGTTCCTGGGCGCTGTTGAGCAGTGAGGTGTACAGCTCGGTATTGACCTGGACGTCGCGGGCCAGGCTCACCATGTTCTGCTGGGTGCGCGGCAGGTCCTTGATGCGCCGGTTGAGGTCGGCCAGCTTCTTCTCCACCCGGCCGATCTGGGCCTTGGTGGCCATCATGTCGGGGTGGGCGCCTTCCAGCCGCTGGTTCTGCTCCTCGAATTTCTGGCGCAGCTGGATCCCTAGGGTCTCCATCTCGGAGGATTGTTTCAGCAGCACTTCCGCCTCGGTGGAGATGTCCACCGCGCCATGCTTCTCGCGGAAGGCGCTCAGGGCGGCCTCGGCCCGCTCCAGCTTGTCCTTGATGACCGGCAGCTGGGCTTCGAGGAAGGCCAGCTTCTGGGCGGCTTCGGCGGATTCCCAGTGGACCGTCGCCTGCACATAGGTGTTGGCGATGTCGTTGACCGAGCGCGCCAGCTGTTCCGGATCGCGGCCCTTCAGTTCCACGTTGAGGATGTCGGTGTCCTTGGAGGCTTCCTTGACGCCGAAGGCCTTGTTGAGTGTGTCGATGGCGGTGAGCTGGGATTGGCGGGTGATGCGGAAACGCGCGCCGGGGTTGGCGACCAGTTCGTCCACCCGGATCGACAGGGTTTCCTTCTCCTTGAGCTGGGTCTTGACGTCGCGGCTGGACATGCCGTCCGCGATCTTGTCGCCGTCCGGATCGAGCAGTTCGAAGCGGCCGTATTCCTTGGCGACCAGGGTGAATTCCTTGCCGAGATAGCGATCGGGAATGGTGAAATCGCCGATCACCAGCCTTTCCCCGCCCCAGCACCAGCGGCCGAAGCCCCACCAGGGGTTGGAGAGTCCGTCGTAAGCCTTGTGCTTGCGCGCCAGCAGTTCGCCGATGATGGGGAAATAGGCCGGCTCGATCTCCACCGCCAGGTTGAGGCTTTGCACCACCTTGCCCAGCACCGAACGGGACCTTAGGATCTCCGCCTCGCGCTGGGCGCGGGGGCTTTCCGCCTCGGCCGGGGCCTTGCTGGTTTCGCTGCGCAGGTTGGCGGTCAGCAGGGCCTTGTTCTTGTCGATGCGCAGCAGGGCATCGGCCTTGTAGGTGGGCGTGGCCAGCATCAGGTACAGCGCCGCCACCGCCAGCATGCCGCCGGCTCCGATGATCAGGGTGCGGCGGCCTTCCCACAGCAGGTCCAGGTAATCGCGGATGCTGAGGCCGGGTTCGTCGGCCATGGCGGTGGGCGGCAGCACGGTGACCGGTTCGTGCTCCAGCAGCACGCTGCCCTGGCTGCCGTTGATGCGGAAGGGATGGATCGGGTTCATGGCGGCCTCAGAATCCGTAGAATGCGCCGCGGGTCATGAACTGACCGACGGTGGAGGGGATCAGCTGGTTCATGGCGCGCGACCAGCGGGTCACCCCGGCGGCGCCGATGTAGACCACGTCGTGGGGCTGCAGCTTGAAGCGGTCGGCCAGCACCAGGGCATCGGGGGAGCCGCTGTCCAGGTGGAAGATCTCCGGCTGGGCCTGGGCGGCGCGGATCACGTAGATGTCCTCCGGGTTGGAGGTGTCGTTGTTGATCCCGGTGGCGTCGGCCAACGCTTCCGCCAGGGTCAGCCGGCCCTTGGTCATCTGCAGCGCCTGCTGCTTGGTTTCGCCCATCATGAACACCCGGTTCTGGCGACGGTCGGGGATGTTGAGCACATCGCCCTCCTTCAGATAGAGGTTCTCCCCGCCGGAACCCTGCTCGTACAGGGCCATGAGATCCAGGGGATAGGTCTTGCCGTCGCGCGACAGGGTGATGTGGCTCAGGTCCGATTCCGGGGTGGAACCGCCAGAGCGGCTGATGGCCTCCGCGACGGTCAGCCGGTTGTCCACCATGGACTGAATGCCGGGGTTCTTGACCTCGCCCACCACGTAGACCCGGCGGCTCAGGAAGGAGATGACCTTGACGTCCAGCTTGACCTTCTTGAAGTAGCGCGACAGCTCGTGGGTCAGAAGCTCGCGCACCGCGCCCACGGTCTTGCCTGCCACGTGGACGTTGCCGACATAGGGGTAATAGAGGGTGCCGTCCTGGTCGACCACCTTGCCGACTTGATCCGGCGACACCTTCTCGGCACCGGGGTCGTTCAGTTCCGGATGTTCCCACACGGTGACCAGCAGCCGGTCCTGGGGACCGATCCGGTAGCCGGCGGCATCGGTCGCTTCCTCCGGTTTGGGGATGGCGATGGCCTGGCGGGTGGCATTTTCCCGTTCCACGATCAGTTGCGCCGTCAGGTCGGTGACCGGCACCTTGCCGGTGGTCAGGTGGCCGTCCTTCATGATCGGCAGGTCGAGGTCGGACTGCTTGTCGTCATCGCGCTTCATGCCGGGAGCGAGCACACAGCCGCCCAGGGCGAGCAGCAGGATCATCAGCAAGGGCTTGCGCAGGGAAAGAGGGGGCATGGGTCGAACCTCCGGTCTCGGGATTTAGTAGGCGTTTTTGTTGACGAAGCCGTGCAGCACGGTGCGCAGGGCGATTTCCAGGTCGAACCACAGCGACCAGTTCTGGATGTAGAACAGATCGTGCTCGATGCGCTGGTTGAGGTCGGTGTCGCCGCGCCAGCCGTTGACCTGGGCCCAGCCGGTGATGCCGGCCTTGACCATGTGCTTCTTCATGTAATTGGGGATCTGGTCCTTGAAGATTTCGACGAAGTCCGGCCGTTCCGGCCGCGGTCCCACCAGGGACATGTCGCCCAGCAGCACGTTGATCAGCTGCGGCAGTTCGTCCAGGCTGGTCTTGCGCAGGAAGCCGCCGAACCGGGTGGCGCGCTGTTCGCCGGGCTTGGCCCATACCGCACCGGTCTTGGCTTCGACGTCCACCGGCATGGAGCGGAACTTGAGCATGGTGAAGGACCGGTTGTTCCAGCCCACCCGCACCTGGCGGTAGAACACCGGACCCGGCGAGCTCAGCTTCACGCCGGCGGCGATCAGCAGCATCAAGGGGCTTGCGAGCAGCACCAGCAGCAGTGCCAGGCTGCGGTCCTCGAACTCCTTCACGTAGCGGTTGATGCCGTGCAGCGGCGAGACCGAGATGTCCAGGGTGGGGATGCCGGCGACTTCGTTGAGGTTGAGGAATTTGCTCATCTGGAAGGCGAAGCAGTCGATCACCAGGCGGATGCTCACCGGCAGGTGCCGCAGTTCGTGCAGTACCCGTTCGGCACGAGCCTCGCCGCGGAACGGGAAGGCCATCCACACTTCGCCCACGTCGTGCCGGGCCACCAGTTGAGCCAAGTCTTTTAGGCCGCCGAGCCGGGGAAGAGCGAAATCGCCCACCGCGAGACGGGGCGCCTCGCGGTCGTCGACGTAGCCGATCACGTGGAGACCTGCCCAGGGGGAGTCGTTCAGATGGCGGCTGGAGGCGATGGCCATGGGGTTGAGGCCCACCATGATGATGTTGCCCTGGCACCAGCCGCGGGCGCGCAGTGCCTTGAGCAGACCGGCCAGGAATATCCGGGTGGCGGCCATGGCGAAAAAGCCCAGGGCACCCCAGGTGGCGATCCAGCGGTAACTGGAACCGAAGCCGACCTGCAGCCGCAACAGCGCCACCGCCACCACCACGGTGAGCAGCGACAGGGTCCAGGCGCGCAGCACCCGGCCGAGATCGCCCGCCAGCCGGCCGCGCCAGGGCCGGTAGACCCCCACGGCCTCAAAGATGATAATGGCGGCCAGCAGTCCGATCGCCAGCGCCACCCGGTAGTCCTCGTCGATTTCCCAGCTTTCCAGCCATAGGTAGTAAGCGCCCCAGCCGCTGCCCACCAGCGCCAGCGCGTCGAGCATGCGCAGCAGCACGATGACCGTGTGGCCGTAACGTTTGATGAAGCCTTGCTTGAGGAAGTGTCCGAAACTGAGCGGCATGTCGGCCCCCTGTGTGGATGTTTTTGCCACCGGGACGGTGGTTGAATTCAGATGGGGACTAGGTTAACGAGGCAAGATGAGTAAACCGGTGGGGCTCACATTAGGATTCGATGAGGGGCCGATTAAGATCTGATGAGGGTGGGGGAGGGGTGAGAGACTATGCGCCCGCTGCGCTCGTCTGCGGCGCGGGAAGTGATCCCATATTGAAGTGATCTCATATTAAGGAATCGCTGCGCGATGGCTGGTTTGAATGTGGGTTCTCGGACCCACGGCCGAGGAACTTTCTTTTGCGCGGCCAAAAGAAAGTTCCCAAAGAAAAGGCCGCCCCCAGCCGCGAAAGCTCTTCCGCTCCTCGCTTGCCAAGCGGGGTCGGCGGAAGGGGCTCCTGCCCCTCCACCGACGCGCCGCATCCCTGCGGCGCCCCTTCGGGCTGATCCGCTTGGCAAGCTGCGGTGCTCAGCGCGGCTGCAGGGGATTGAAAGAGCAGCGTTGTCTGGAGTCGTCGACGTTGTTGGTCATTCTGCTCTTTGCTCTTCCAGTCCCGTTCAGTCGCACCGAGCACCGGAGCTTTTGGCGGGAACAGCCCGGAGGGGGGCGGCAGGGGCGATGCGGACACGCTCGTTGCCTGAGGGGCAGGAGCCCCTTCAGGCAACCCCCGTCAAAAGCGAGGAGCGCAGGATCAAGCGACTGTCGGGCCGCCTTTTCTTTGGTTCGTTTCTTTTGGCGGAGCAAAAGAGGAACTCGGCCGAGGGTCCGACAAACCGGCAGGAAAGCCGGTTTGCGCGCCGGAGGCGTCCCGCAGGGATTCGGTACAGGAGTACCGAATGAAAACCCACATTCAAACCAGCCATCGCGCAGCGATTCCTTCTTGACTGATCGACGAGTTGGCCGATCCCGCGCTTTCCAACACCATCGTCCACACCATGCCCTCCCTATCCCTAAACAAGAGTAAACCCCTCGCAGCGCTGGGCGCACTCGGCACCGCCCTGCGCACCCGGCTGGCGATGCTGCGGACGCGGCTGGCCCTGGTCATCGGGGTATCGCTGGGATTCGTGGTGTTCCTGGTGGTGACCCTGTTTTTCGGCACCGAGCGGGCCGGGGCCTACTTCCAGCGCACCCAGGCAGCTTACGAGGCGCTGGATCGCTACCAGGGCCTGTCCCACTCGGCCTATCGCCATTTCAAGCACCGCATGGACTTGCATCTGGCGGACAGCGAGGCGTCGCGGGCCGAGGTGGAACTGTCGCGGCAGCGCATGTTTGCCGCCCTGGACCGCTTGCGGGATGCGGTCGAGGCCGGCGGCGGGCAGGGTGGGACGGAGGCGGAGAGGCCAACCTCTCTGCAGTCGGTCGCCAAGCTGGCGGCATTCCTGGAGTCGGGGATGTACCGTTTCGACGAAGCCGAGAAACTGCGTCAGCAGGGCAGGCGGGAAGAATCCTTGGCCCTGCTGGCCAAGATTCTCAAGGAAGACATCGACCGCAAGTTTCAGCCCCTCATCGACACCTCCATTGCCGACGAGCGGGAGCAGGCCCTGGTGGCGCGGGAACGCATGACCGCACTGATGGACAAGATGCAGTGGATCGGCACCCTGGCGGCGACTTTTGCCGCGGTATTCAGCATCGTCGCCGGCTCGCTGCTGTTCCGCAGCATCCGCCGCCCCATCGAGGCGTTGATGCGGGGCACCGACGAGATCGCCGCCGGCAACCTGGACTACCGCATCGACTTGAACAGCCGCGACGAATTCGGCTATCTGTCCCACCACTTCGACCAGATGGCGGAAGGCCTGCAGGAACAGCAAGGCAGGCTGCGGGAAGCCAGCACCGTGCTGGAACGAACCGTGGAGGAACGCACCCGCCAGCTGCACCAGGCCATCGAGGAACAGCGCCGCATGGACGATGCCCGGCGGCAGTTCTTCGCCGACATCAGCCACGAGCTGCGGACGCCGCTGACGGTGATCCGGGGCGAGGCGGAGGTCACGCTCCGGGGGCGCGACAAGGACGCCGACGAATACAAGGAAACCCTGGAGCGGGTGCGCAACCTGGCCATGCAGTTGGGCAAGCTGGTCAACGACCTGCTGTTTCTGGCGCGCGCCGAGACCGCCAACCTGCAGTTCGAGTGGGAGCCGGTCAACCTGTCGGCGCTGCTGGAAGAAATCACCGAGGACATCAAGGTGCTGGCGGACGACAAGGCCATCGCCGTCACTTTCGCCAATTCGCCGGAACCGGCCTGGGTGCGCGGCGACCGCCAGCGCCTGCGGCAGGTGTTCTTCATCCTGGGCGACAACGCCTGCCGCTATTCCACGCCCAACGGCTCCATCGCCATCCGCCTGACGATCGGTGATGGACGGGTCGCGGCGAGCTTCCGCGACCAGGGCATCGGCATCGCGCCCCACGAGCTGGAACTGATCTTCGACCGCTATTACCGCAGCGCCCACGCCCGCAATTCGGTGGAAGACGGTACCGGCCTGGGGCTGCCGGTCGCCAAAACCATCGTCAAGGCCCACAACGGCCACATCGCCGCGGCCAGCGGCGAAGAGGCCGGCACCGCCTTCACGGTCACCTTACCCCTGCTGCAGATCGAGACTTAGCGATTTTATCCATGGCGAGCATACTCCTGGTCGAAGACGACGAACGCATCGTCGAGTTCCTGCGGCGCGGGCTCAAGGCCGAAGGCTATCAGGTCGAGGTTGCCCGCAATGGCACTGATGCTCTGGCGCTGGCCACCGGCATGCTCGAATTCAATCTGATCGTGCTGGACCTGCTGCTGCCGGACTTCAACGGCCGCCAGATCTGCGAGCAGTTGCGGGCCCGGCAGGTCGACATCCCCATCCTCATGCTGACCGCCATGGACACGGTGCAGGACAAGGTGTCCGGACTGCGGGCCGGTGCCGACGATTACATGACCAAGCCCTTCGCCTTCGAGGAATTGCTGGCGCGGATCGAGGCCCTGCTGCGCCGCCGGGGCAACGGCGAGGCGACAAACGACGGCAAGATTCTGCAGATCGCCGATCTGACGCTGAACCGTGAGACCCACGAGGTGCGCCGGGGCGACCGGGCCATCGAGCTGACCCCGAAGGAGTTCAGCTTGTTGGAGTGCTTCATGAACGCCCAGGGCAAGGTGCTGAGCCGCACCCGCATCCTGGAACAGGTGTGGGGCTACAGCGCCGATCCCCTCACCAACGTGGTGGACGTCTACATCCGCCAGCTCCGCCGCAAGATCGACGACGACCACCAGCTGAAGCTGTTCAAGACCGTGCGGGGATACGGTTACAAGCTGGATTCGGGGTGACGCTGCGGCATACCGGGGAATTGGTAGTCCGTATGCAGCGCAGCGGAATACGGGAACCCAACATCGCCGATTGCCCAGAACGCTAGGCCACCGATCCGAAATACCCTAGAAAAGTTATCCTTCCGATTGATCCGGGTTACATTGCTGAGGTACGAAGCGCGTCGCTTGCGACCGATGCGCCTTCTATCGTCGGCACATCCTGTGGCCTTGGATACCCTGATTCAACAAGCGTCGTAAGGAGTCATCACCATGCCAACTGTCAAGCAAATCGTCCACGATATCGCCGAGCACCTGCCAGAGCAGGCGACTTTCGACGATGCCATGTATGCCCTCTATGTGCGCCAGAAGCTGGAGCGCTCGCTCCAAGCGGCGGAAGCAGGCAAGGTAACCTCGCAGGAAGAGATGGAAAAGCGCTACCTCAACGATGCGCGTTGAATGGTCCGACCCTGCGAGCGAAGACCTCGATGATCTGGTGCGCCATATCAGCCGCGACGCGACTTTTTATGCCCGGCGCTTCGGCCAAAAGGTGGTGCTCGCCGCCTGGCGGCTCCGGGAGTTCCCGGAAAGCGGGCGCATGATTCCGGAGGCCGAGGACAAATCACTGCGGGAAATCATCGTGCAAGGCTATCCGTGATGTACCGCCTGGAGACCGGCCGCGTACTCATCCTCGCCGTCATGCACGGCAGCCGGGATGTTGCGAGGCAGGAGAAAAAGCCATGGGAGGATGGATAGGCGGCTAACAATCCGCGTGTCACAACAAGCATGGGCAAGCCCGCTTGAATGCCTCATTCGGTGCAATACGTGATGAAGCCGCTATTGCACCCTACGATTGCACCTTGCCGCGTTAAAAACGAAATACCCCGAGCTTGACCCTCTCGCTCTCTGGATACTATGAGATCTCCCGGTGGGCTCGCCGCTTTATGACAATCATGCCAACTCTGCCGCAAGATCGATGACGACCACGACCTGAAGCTGTTCAAAGCGGTGCGGGGATATGGCTATAAGCTGGATGCGGGGTAGCCAGACTTTCGCTAGCCGGGATTCTGGTCGTCCAGAAATGCCTTGAGATCGTCCCGCACATCGGGGGCAAGCTTCCTGGATGCCAGCTTTTTCTTGAGGGATGCGATGAGTTTCCGGCTGCTTTTGGAATCGCTGTCCAGTTGCTGGATGTGGTAGGTGAGGGTGTCCAGGGCTGATTGTTGAACGGGTTCTGCCTCGTCTTCGAGGGCTTGGAGCAGTGCACCCAGCGTTGTTCTGTCGGGTTTCTCGATCTCCCGCAGGCTGGCCGCCGCCGTCCTGCGGACATCTGCCTCGGCGTCAGTTTTCAAAACATGCACCAACAGCCGTTCGGCTTCCGATGTTGGGTAGGCCGCAAGCTGTTCGGCACCGATGATACGCTCTTCCGGACGTGCGTCGCGAAGCGATGCGGCCGCGTCGGCTACTTGCTCGCGGATGATCGCCTCGTCTCCGAGAGACGGATCCGAATTTTCTTGTCCCAGTGAAGAAGTCACCGCCGCCGCCAAGCCCTGCAGGTCGATGGGCAGATTCCGGAGATTGGGGTGAGAACTGGGATTCGGTGTCAGGACGGCTTTTTCGGGAAGAGTAGCGGGCTCTTGACCCGGATCGAAGAGCATGGAGGGCGCGACGGCCAAGCCGAACAAGGACAGGGCAAGGAGCAACTGTCGTCCGCGGAGCATTGGCGCTCGTCTTTGGTTGCCTGGATGGATTGGGTTAGATGGAAACGAGAAAAGGGCGCCGAGCGCCCCTTTCTCGAACAGTGACGAACAGCGAACCTCGGGAGAGCCTTAGTTCGTGTTGTCGATGACGCCGTTGAGGTTGTCGGCACCTTGGGCGGGTTCGGCAGGCGGCGTGAAGCAGGTGGGTTGAGCCCAGTTATTGGCCAGGTGGTCCGCGGTGTCGATGACCATCTCGTCGCCCAGGTTGCTGGTGTTGGTTCCGTCGAGATCATTGAAGCCGGCAGGCACCGTGTTCAGGCCCAAGGCGGTACGAATACGCCAGGCGACGGCATGGTCGGTACAGGATGTATCGCCGGATACACCGATAGCGCCTACCTTGACGATGCTCGTGGTCTCCCCAACAGTCACCGACTTATAGAGAGCGAGACCTCCGCCGAATACGTTTACGCCACCCATGGCCTTGCCTTTGAGCGGGTCCTTGGCGGTGCCGAATTTCGCGGCGCTTCCTGTTTTGTCGGCACCTTTGTATGCAGTGGCGGTGTCAACCGGATTGCTGTGTTGGAGGCCGTATAAGCTGCCACCTTCTTGGACCAAACCATATAGATTGGCCGTCGAGATGGAGAAGCCATCCAGGCTGAAGGCATTGGCGGTGTTGGCTTTCTGGGCAGAGATGACCCGGCTGCCCAGCCAACTCTTGTTGCCGATGTTGGCGCCGATCGTCTTGTTTTCGTCCTTGGCGCGGGCGGTGTTGACGACCTGGCAGACAACGCCTTTTTCGTCCACGGCGGTGACCCACATGTCGAGGCCGAAGCCGCCACCGTTGGCTGCTGAATGGTTGGCCAGTTGATTGCCGCTGACAACGGTGTTGGCGACTGCTTCCAGGCCGCCACCGGCTTCGGCTGCCGCCTTGATGTCGTCGCAGGAGGCAAGGGCCGTTTGGCTGATCGCAACGACGGAAACGGCGCACAGGGAGTTGATGAGCGTTTTTTTCATGAAGGTTCTCCGTGTTTATTGTGTAAGTTATTGACTGGACGAGACGCATAACCCAAGCCCGCGGCCTGGCGTTCAGAAAACCTGTCCGTGATGACGACGCTGCCGCGCTCCCGGCCACTCGCACCGGATGCCGATGCGAAGCCGCGTGATACTAGCACAAGGGTAGGTTTTCGGTGCATCGCAGACGGCGGAGGGAGGCTGCGCGTACTTTGGCCGTAGGCCGCGCAATAAAAAGCCCCAGCACATCCTGCGCTGAGGCTTATCGCCTGCTTGGTTGGCAGAGTCCGTCCGTGGCAGCTTTCCTGCTGGGTATCCTTTGAAATCCCTATCCTGGGTCGGCGACGTTCATAGTGTCTATGATGTCACGCGGTTTGGCTGTAGTACGCGGATGATTTTTTTGTAAGACGAGGCTTACACCGCTCGGCAGCGGCGGCGACTCCTGGGAGCCTGCTGTTTTGCCTTGCCGGCGGGCAGGTTATCATTGGACGCTTTGGCTCACCCGAGTGCTACCGGCCATGAATCGTACGGCGGAGATTAAACGCGATACGCTGGAAACCCAAGTCAGGGTCCGGCTCGATCTGGACGGATCGGGCAAGGGCCAGCTTCATACCGGCGTGCCGTTCCTGGATCACATGCTGGACCAGGTTGCCCGCCACGGGCTGATCGATCTGGAGGTGCAGGCGGCGGGCGATTTGCACATCGACGCCCATCACACCGTCGAGGACGTCGGAATCACCTTCGGCATGGCCCTGGATAAGGCCTTGGGCGACCGCAAGGGTATACGCCGGTTCGGCCATTCCTATGTACCGCTGGACGAGGCCCTGTCGCGGGTGGTGGTCGATTTTTCCGGCCGTCCCGGCCTGCACTACCGGGTTGAGTTCCCCAAGGAACGAATCGGTCAGTTCGACGTGGAACTGTTCCCCGAATTCTTCCGGGGTTTTGTGAACCATGCTAAAGTCACTCTGCATGTCGACAGCCTCAAAGGCGTCAACGGTCACCACATCGCCGAAACCGTATTCAAGGCTTTTGGCAGGGCGCTGCGCATGGCGCTGGAATTGGACGACCGCATGCGAGACATTCTTCCTTCCACCAAGGGCACCCTCTAAAAACTCTCCGGTTCTCCTTACATGTCCTCGGTGGCTGTGATCGATTATGGCATGGGTAATCTGCACTCCATTGCCAAGGCATTGCAACATGCAGATCCTGAGCGGTGTATTACCGTCACCGACGAGCCCGGCGCGATCCTGGCCGCCGATCGGGTGGTGTTCCCCGGCGTAGGCAGCATTGGCGATTGCATGGAGGCCTTGCGGGTGCGGAGTCTGGTGGCCGTGCTCGGCGAGGTCGCACGATCCAAGCCGCTGCTGGGCATCTGTCTGGGCATGCAGGCATTGCTGGAAGATAGCGAGGAAAACGGCATGACCGCTTGCCTCGGACTGTTTCCGGGCCATGTCAGGCGATTCCCGCCCCAGTTGAGCGACGCCGGCGGCAAACTGCTGAAGATTCCGCACATGGGTTGGAACCGGGTGGCCCAGTCCCGCCCCCATCCGCTGTGGGAGGGCATACCCGACGGCAGCCGGTTTTATTTCGTACACAGCTATTTCGCCAGTCCCGATCGTCCCGAGGACATTGCGGCGACCACCAGCTATCCGCAGCCGTTTGCCGCCGCCATCGCAGCTGGCAATGTGTTCGCCGTACAGTTTCACCCGGAAAAGAGCCAGGCCGCGGGCCTGCGCCTGCTCGCCAACTTCCTGGATTGGAATCCCCGGGGATGAAGTTTTTCGTTCCGTATGACTTTAGCCTGAGAGCCGAGAGGACCCCACCATGCTGTTGATACCTGCTATCGACCTGAAAGATGGCAAGTGTGTGCGCCTGCGACAAGGACGCATGGACGACGATACCGTGTTCTCCGACGACCCGGTGGCGGTCGCCGGGCGTTGGGTGGGGCTGGGCGCGAAGCGGTTGCATCTGGTGGACCTGGACGGCGCCTTCGCAGGCAAACCCCGTAACGGCGACGTGATCCGCGCCATCCGCGCGGCCTATCCGGATGTCGAGATCCAGGTGGGCGGCGGCATCCGCGACGAGGACACCATCCAGGCCTATCTCAATGCCGGGGTAGACTACGTGATCGTCGGAACCAAGGCGGTCAGCGCGCCCCACTTCGTCAGCGACGTCGCCGCGGAATTCCCCAACCACATCATCATCGGCCTGGATGCGCGCGACGGCAAAGTCGCCATCGACGGCTGGTCCAAACTGTCCCATCACGATGTCATCGACTTGGCCCAGAAGTTCGAGGATGACGGCGTGGAAGCCATCATTTATACCGATATCAGCCGCGACGGCATGATGGAAGGGGTCAACATCGACGCGACCGCGCGCTTGGCGCGGTCCATCCGCATCCCGGTCATCGCCTCCGGCGGCATCACCAACCTGAACGACATCCGGGCGCTGGGCAATATCGTCGCGGACGGCGTGGTCGGTGCCATCACCGGCCGTGCGATCTACGAAGGTACCCTGGATTTCGCGGAAGGGCGCAAGTTGGCGGAAGGGTATTAAGCCGTGCTGGCGACCCGCATCATTCCTTGTCTCGACGTCGACAACGGCAGGGTCGTCAAGGGCGTTCGGTTCGTCGAGATCCGCGATGCGGGGGACCCTGTCGAAATCGCTCGCCGCTACGACCAGGAGGGAGCGGACGAGCTGACCTTCCTGGATATCACCGCCAGTTCCGACAACCGCGAGACCATGGTGCATGTGGTCGAACAGGTCGCCGGCGAAGTCTTCATTCCTCTTACCGTGGGCGGCGGCATTCGCACGCTCGCCGACATCCGGCGCATGCTCAATGCCGGCGCCGACAAGGTCAGCATCAACACCGCCGCGGTGTTCAACCCCGAGTTCGTGCGGGAGGCCGCCGACAAGTTCGGCAGCCAGTGCATCGTGGTGGCGCTGGACGCCAAGCGGGTCGGCGACGTCCCGCCGCGCTGGGAGATCTTCACCCACGGTGGCCGCAAGCCCACCGGGCTGGATGCCATCGACTGGGCACGCAAGATGGTCGATTACGGTGCCGGGGAAATCCTCCTGACCAGCATGGATCGCGACGGCACCAAGGCCGGCTTCGATCTGGCGCTTACCCGGGCCATGAGCGAGGCCGTGCCGGTGCCGGTGATCGCCTCCGGCGGCGTCGGCAACCTCCAGCATCTGGCCGACGGCGTGACCGAGGGGAAGGCCGATGCGGTGCTGGCCGCCAGCATTTTCCATTTCGGCGAATACACCATCCGCCAGGCCAAGGAATTCATGGCGGAGCAGGGCATCGAGGTGCGGTTGTGAGTTGGCTGGATGAGGTGCGCTGGAACGCCGACGGTTTGGTGCCGGTGGTGGCCCAGGAAGCCGATACCGGCACGGTGCTGATGGTGGCCTGGATGAATCGCGAGGCGCTGGCGCTGACCGCCTCCGAGGGTCATGCCGTGTATTGGTCGCGCTCCCGCGCCAAGCTGTGGCGCAAGGGGGAGGAGTCGGGTCACCGGCAGAAGGTCCTGGATATCCGGCTCGATTGCGATGAAGACGTGGTGTTGTTGAAGGTCGAACAGGCCGGTGGCATCGCCTGCCACACCGGTCGCCACCATTGCTTCTACCGGACGCTCCAGGGGGATGCCTGGGTGGCCGTCGACCCCATCCTGAAATCCCCGGAATCCATTTACCGCTCATGAACCCGGATATCTTGCAGGCGCTGGCCGAGGTCCTGGAGCAGCGAAAATCCCAGGATGCGGGGAAATCCTATGTGGCTAGTCTATATTCCAAGGGTCTGGATGCCATCCTCAAGAAAATCGGCGAGGAGGCGACGGAGACGGTGATCGCGGCGAAGGGAGGCGACCGCGGCCAGATCGTTTACGAAATGGCCGATCTGTGGTTTCACTGCCTGGTGCTGCTGGCCCAGCAGGGATTGGGGCCGGAGGACGTGCTGGCCGAGTTGGCCCGGCGTTTCGGCCTGTCCGGACACGCCGAAAAGGCGGCAAGGTGTTCCCCTTCATCGGTACCGGGGTCAGGCCCCGGCGCTTGATCGGGAGCACATCGCGAAGAGAGTCGGGAACACGATTTCCAGAGACTGAGACGATGAATCCCAATTTGGCGTATCAACCTTCCCGCAAGGCCCAACTGGCCATACCGCACGAGTTCACCGAGCCCGTCGTGAAGGCGTGGTTGGCGGATCTGCCGGTCGTCGATGCCGACTATGCGGGCGACGTGCTGCTCCATGGCCTGCGGGTGCTGGGCCGGACGGCGGGTTTGTCGGCGCGTGCGCGCCTTGCCTTGCTGGAAGCGATCCGGGGCAAGCTGTTGGCGGTGGTGGAGGAGTCGGTGGCCCGTTCGAGCCACGATGAAGTCCAGTTTCCCCTGACCGACGCAGCCAGCCGTACCCTGCACCGTAATTTCAGCCTCTCCATGGAACTGGGCGAGGCCTACCAGCGTGTGGTCCTGGCGGACGGCTCGGGCGGAGATGGCTTGCGGGGCGGGTTGCGCGCGCAGATGACGCATCGCGCCCTGGAGGCCAAAAGCCTGGCGATGCTCAGGTTGTATGAAAACTACCAGTCGCTGCCGCAACATTTCTGGGAAGGCGTGTATGCACTCTATCGGGATGCGGTGCAGAACGGGCTGGAGCTCGAACCGGTGGCCGATGCGGCGAGCGGCGCGACCGTGTTCGCTCAGTTCATGCGCATCGTGCTGGCTGCGCTGGCCAACGTGTTCCGCTACCGGCCCCGAGAGATCCGCCAGGTTCATGCCATTTTGGGAGTCGTCGCGGACAAGGCCGAGATGTTCGACATCCCGGTGCGCGACGATCAGAAGGCCCAGTTCTATCTCGACTTGGGGGTGGATGCGCCACCCCAGCCGATCCTGTCGCTGAAAGGGCAGGGTCCGATCGAGCGGCGCTTCGTCATGACCCAGTTGCTGGTCAAGGCGGCCACCAAGCATTTCGCCGAGGCCGAGAACCGCCGGATCGGCACTGTGCGGATTTCCAAGACCCTGCTGGCCAGCCTGCTGAGGAGCGTGCTCACGCCGGATCGGCGCCGTACCCGGCGTTATCCGGAGAGCGGCAAACACCGCGTCTATCTCGGCCTGGCCGCGCTTTCCGATTATCTGGTCACCGCGGTGACCCACCCGGCCCTGGCGGACGACGAGGAACTGGCGTTGTTCAGCGGTGCCAACTGGCTCCAGGCCCCCAATTACACGGTCGAGGACATTCACCGCGAGGCCGAGGACGAAGCGGCTCAGACCGAGGACCGCATGGGGCGAACCGATCGGCAGGCGGGTCGGCTGCTGGAAGAGCATCTCACGACGGTGCGTAGCGAGGATATCTGGCCGGGCGGTGGCCAGGCGGGGACCGTCAGCACCTGGACCGGTGCCAAGCCCGACGTGTGGTTGTTGAATTCCAGTGCCCAGGGGTATTGTTTGTTATGGGCCAGCAAGGAAGTTTCCGGTGCCCGCGTGGGCGAACTGATGGGCGTCGCCGGGGCGGCGGGCGGAACCTATCTGGGCGTGATCCGCTGGTTGCAGCACAATACCGACGACGATCTGATGCTGGGCCTGGAACTGGTGTCGCCGGAAGTGGAAGGCGGCAGGGCATGGCCCCTCAGCAAACCCGCGGCCGAGCGCAAGATTCTCCATGTGGCGGCCAATCCTAAGCTGCAGCGGGAGGCGGCGGTATTCGCCGCGCCCGGCAATTTCGAGGTCGGCCAAGTGGTCGAACTGGAGACGCCGGCGGCCACCCGCGTCGTCAAGCTGGAGCGGGTCGTCGCATCGACCCCGGCCTTCGTCGCTTTCGCCGTTTCCAGCGTGGCCCGCTCCGGTATCAGGACGGCCGTCGTCTGACCTCGGCCCGCGCCGTCCCGGCATTCATCCACACTTTTCACCACCCCGGCTTGCCATGACCACCCATCCCGTCGACTCGGACAACTCGGCGCGGACCAACATGAAGTGGCTGTTCGTGCTGCGCAACCTGATGATCGGGGGCGAGGCGCTGACGGTTCTGATCAGCGTCCACGGGCTCGACATCCCGCTACGCCAGCCGCCCCTGTGGGGCATCATGACCGCGATGGCCTTCCTCAACTGGCTGACCCTGCAGCGGCTGGGGCTGGAGGAGCCGGTCACCGACATCGAGCTGTTCATCCAGCTCAGCTGCGACGTGCTGGCCATCGCCGCCATCCTCTACTACACCGGCGGCGCGACCAACCCCATCGCCTGGTTCTTCCTGCTGCCTTTGATCATCGCCGCCACGGTGCTGCCGCAGACCTACACCTGGTACATGGTGATCTTCGCCTCGTCCTGCTACACGATCCTGATGGGCTACTACCAGCCCTTACCCAAGATCGTGCCGATGACGCTGAACGAGGACGTGCCGCCCCATCTCCATGCCATGATGGAGCATCACGACATCGAACTGCACGTGTTCGGCATGTGGTTCGGCTTCGTGTTCACCGCCGTGCTGGTGGCCTATTTCGTGGTGGAGATGGCCGAGACCCTCAGGGAGCGGGAGCGCAAGCTGGCGGAAATCCGCGAGCAGGCCCTGCGCAACGAGCGGGTGGTGTCGCTGGGTACCCTGGCCGCCGGTGCCGCCCACGAGATGGGGACGCCGCTCGGGACCATGGCCATCCTGATCCACGATCTGGAGCAGGAGTACGAGGAGTCGCAATCCCTGGAGATGCTGGAGAAGATGCGTATCCTCAGGGCCCAGGTCAACCGCTGCAAGGAGGCGCTGTCGGTGATGTCGGCCACGGCCGGCGAGCTGCGGGCCGAATCCGGCCACGTCATGCCGGTGTCCCGCTATATCGAGGAAGTCATCGCCAGCTGGCGCCAGCAGCGGCTCAACGGGGCGCTGGAATACATCAACCAGGGCTTCGAGCCCAGTCCCAACATTCTGGCGGAACGCACCCTGACCCATGCCCTGGTCAACATCCTCAACAATGCCGCCGATGTTTCCCCCACCCGCATCGAACTGCGGGCGCGCTGGACCCTGGAGCGGGCCGTGCTGGAGATCGCCGACGAAGGGCCCGGCATCGCGCCGTCGGTGTCGGCCCGCCTGGGCAAGGCGCCGGTGAGCAGCAAGGAGCATGGGCTCGGGGTCGGCTTGTTCCTGGCGTTTTCCGCCATCGAGCGGCTGGGCGGAGCCATCGAAATGCATTCCCGCGGCGTCGGACGCGGTACCGTAACCCGAATCTCGCTGCCTTTGAGCGGCAAAGGACGCTGACCATGACCGCCAACCTTCCCGAGGTATCGTCGGAAAACCCCCATCTGCTGCTGGTCGACGACGATCAGACCTTTTGCATGGTGCTGGCTCAGGCGCTGTCCAAGCGCAAGTTCGAGGTGTTCGTGGCGCACGATCTCGAGTCCGCCCTGGAATTGGCGGACCGGGCCGATCCGGAATACGCGGTGATCGACCTGCGGATCGGCCACGAATCCGGATTGATGCTGGTGAAACGTCTGAAGGAATTGGACGACAACACCCGCATCGTGGTGTTGACCGGTTTCGCCAGCGTCGCCACCGCGGTGGAGGCGATCAAGCTGGGCGCCACCCACTACCTCAGCAAACCGGCCGATGCCGACGAAATCGTCGCCGCGCTGCACAAGGATGCCGGCGACACCAACGTGGAGATCAAGGACAAGCCGTTGTCGGTGAAGCGGCTGGAATGGGAGCATCTGCAAAAGATCCTGGTCGAGCACGACCACAACATCTCGGCGGCGGCCCGCGCCTTGGGGATGCACCGCCGCACCCTGCAGCGCAAGCTGGAGAAGCGTCCGGTCAAGGAGTAGCCAGAGCCCAGGCGGCCACCCGCCGGGTCTCGGTCTCGCCGTCCGCCAGTTCGCCGGGCGGATGCACCTGCCAATCCCATTCTGCCAGCAGTTTGGCGCCCGTCGCCCGCAGCCACGGATCGAGTAGTGGCCCGTAGTCGGTCCGGCCGATGGAATGGCCGTCGCGCCCAAAGCGGCGGTCGTCCCGCTCCGCGATCAGGCAGCAGGGGCAGCCGGCGGTTTCCAATTGGCGCAGGTGGGCGGTGATGATCGCCCGTCCCAGGCTTTCCACGGCATCTTCACAGACACCCCGCTGCAGCAGCCAGGCGGCCGGCGCCAACGGCAGCTGGCTCAGGCAATTGACCGAGGCGATCCAGCTCACCCCCTGCAGGAGCCGGCCCGGCAGCCGGTCGCAGGGTTGTGCATCGACCCCGACGCAACCGAGTCGGTCGATGATGCCTGTGAGGTCGTGAAGAACCGGCTGCAGCCGGTCCCGCTGGCGCGCCGCGAGCAGCCGGGTGGCGGGCGGGAACGCGGCATCCACCAGACGCAGGCCGGCGTAATGCCCTGCCAAGTCCTCCCAGGGTATGTCGGCCAGCAATCCGGCACCGAGGATCAGGGCATGGCCTTCGCCGCATCCATGGCGCTTCCCCTGTTCCTGCAGCACCCGCCGGGTGGCTTCCAGATGGGGTTGCCAGGGCAGGGCGCAACGGCGGTGCCGCGCCGCCAGTGCCGCGAGTTCGTCGGCGTAGCCCAGCTGGCGCACGGCCCGGCTCGCGCTGCGGCTGAGCCGGGACGACAGCCATTCACACAACACCGGCGCGGGCTATTCCAGCCCCAGGATGAAATCCCAGTGTTCCGCCTCGACCGGCATCACTGACAGCCGGTTGCCCTTGCGCACCAGGGCCAAGCCTTGCAGTTCGGGGCGATCCTTCAGTTCCGCCAGGGTGATGGTGCGCTTCAGCTTGCGCACGAAACGCACGTCCACCATGAACCAGCGCGGGGCGTCGGGACGTGAAGCGGGGTCGTAGTGTTTGTGGCCGGGCTCGAAGGCGGTGGGGTCGGGGTAGGCGGTGCGGGCGATGGTAGCGATGCCGGTGATACCCGGCAGGTCGCAGTTGGAGTGGTAGATCAGCACCAGGTCGCCGGTCTTCATCTGGTCGCGCATCATGTTGCGGGCCTGGTAGTTGCGCACCCCGTCCCAGGGCTCGGTCTGGTCGGGACGGCTTTCCAGGTCGTCGATGCTGAATGCGGTGGGCTCCGTTTTCATCAGCCAATGGTTCATGGGGGATTCCGGCGGAAGTGGGTGGATGCGGCGCCGATTATAGGCGGAAGGGGCGCATTGCGGTTTGCTCGCGACCTTGCCTATCATGTCGCCTCCCAACCACTGGAGAGCGTTATGACCAAGAAAATCGTACTCGCACTGATGGGCTTGACCGGCTTGGCCTCCGCGCCGGCGATCGCCAGCGAAGAGCTGGCCAAGAGCAAGGGCTGTCTCAACTGCCATGCCCTGGACCAGAAGCGTGTCGGACCTTCCTACAAGGAAGTGGCGGCGAAATATGCCGGCCAGGCCGATGCGGCCGCCAAGCTGGCTGCCAAAATCAAATCCGGTGGTTCCGGTGTTTGGGGGCAGATGCCGATGCCGCCCAATCCGCAATTGTCCGACGAGGACGCCAAGAAGCTGGCGCAGTGGGTGTTGGGCGCCAAGTAAACCTACCCGCTACCCTCGACACCAGAACCGGGGCGCAGCCGTTAGGCCGCGGCCCGGTTCTGCCGGGGCAGGCCAGTGTGCTCCGTCTGCGGCAGCTGCCTGGCCCTGTTCGGCATCAATGCTGGGGCGCCGGCAGGGTGGTGCTGGTGCCGCCCATGGGCCGGCCCTGGTTGAGGCGCGACCAACCTTGCACGATGCGGAATACCACCCACATGGCATCGGCCACGATCAGCATGTAGCCGATCGGGGTGGAGATGGCGGCGATACCTACGGCGGCCACCGCGAGGCTGTACCAGAAGGTATTCAGCTGCCACTGGAAGTGGGATTCCACCCAGGTGCCGGCGACCGTCTTGCGCTTGTAGTAAATCATGATCGCCGCGATGAAATAAGTGATCACGACGCCGAAGGCGGCTGCCTGAAGGGCGTAGATCACGGTCGCCAGATTCTTTTCGCGGCTGCTGCCTGTGTTGGGGGCGGTGGAGGATGGGGTGTTCATGGCCGGCTCTTTGAGGGTTGGGAGATTCTGCGATGTCTGGACGGATCGCCTCGTCGCGGCTTCCAGGTCGGGTTAAGCGCCGGAACGCGCTGGGATTTCGATCCGTCTCATTTAATGAGACTGCCCCGCTGCAAGCCGGTTCCGCGCTCAACAGGGTTGCCCGGTGCGCCGTAGATGCGCGTCGAATGCCGCCAGCCGTTCGGCGGTGCCGATGTCCATCCAGAACCCCTCGTACCATTCGCCGCTGACCTGGCCGCGATCCATCGCCTCGCGCAGCAGGGGGGCCAGGGGAAAGCGGCCGGGCCGGCAGTCCCAGAACAGCTCCGCCCGGTACAGGCCGATCCCGGCGAAGGTGCGGCGCGGCTCCGCCGAGTTCACCACCCGGCCTTCGACCAGCCCGAAATCGCCCGCGGGATGATGGGGCGGATTGGCCACCAAGACCAGATGAGCCAGCGAGACCGGTCGCTTCAACAGCTGGGCGTACGGGTAGTCGCAGCCGATATCGCCGTTGACCACCAGGAAAGGCTGATCGGCGCCTAGCAGCGGCAAGGCGCGGTGGATGCCGCCGCCGGTCTCCAGCACCCCGTCGGTTTCGTCGGAATAGGCGATCTCCGCGCCGAACCGGGAGCCGTCGCCCAGGTGATCCCGGATCATCCCGCCCAGGTGGGCGGTGTTGATCACGATTCGAGAGATGCCGGCCGCCACCAACGCCCGCAGGGTGTGCTCCACCAGCGGCCGGCCGCCGGCGTGCAGCAAGGGCTTGGGGGTGTGGTCGGTGAGCGGCCGCAGGCGCTCGCCGCGGCCGGCGCAGAGGATCATCGCCTTCATGCGGCCTGCCCGATGGCCCGGTGGAGGCCCGACCAGTCACGGTCGTCGAGGAAGCGGCAGAATTCGGCGAATTCCGGGTAGCGGCCGGCGGTGTCGCGCAGGTAGCCGAGGGTGCGGGGGATGTCCCGGAGATAGCCGGACTTGCCGTCGCGTAGCTTGAGCCGGGCGAAGATGCCGATGGCCTTGAGATGGCGCTGCATGCCCATCAGGTCGAACCAGCGCCGGAACTGATCGAGGCTGGCGCCGCGGGTGAGGCCCAGGGCACCGGCCTGATCGTGGTAATCCGCCAGCCAGGCGTCGATGCGCGGTTGCGGCCAGGCGATGTAGCAGTCCTTGAGCAGCGAGACCAGGTCGTAGCTCAAGGGGCCGGTGACCGCGTCCTGAAAATCCAGTACGCCGGGATTGTCGCGCTCGGTCACCATGAGGTTGCGCGAATGGTAGTCGCGGTGCACGCAAACCCGCGGCTGCTCCAGGGCGGAGGCGGCGAGCCGCTCCCACACCCGCTCCAGCACCGCCGGTTCGGCGTAGCCGGGGGAAGGCGCCAGCAACCGGTCGAGAAACCAGTCGCGGAACAGATTCATCTCGCGGTACAGCAGGGCTTCGTCGTAGGGTGGCAGCCCTTGGTCCGGCACGCCCCGCTGCAGCCGCAGCAGGCTGGCGATGGCATCGCCGTAGAGCCGGTCGGCGCTGGCATCGTCCAATTCGGCCAGGTAGCTGCGGTTGCCGAAGTCGCACAGCAGCAGCAGGCCGCGCTCCAGGTCCCTGGCATGGATCTCCGGGGCCTGGATGCCGGCACCGCGCAGCAGACCGGCGATGTGGATGAAGGGGCGCACGTCCTCGTGTTCCGGCGGCGCGTCCATGACGATGAAGCTGCGTTCGCCCACGGTGGCCCGGAAATAGCGGCGGAAACTGGCGTCGCTGGAGGCCGGCCGCAGGTCGTCGAGCGGCAGCTTGAGTTCGGCGGCCAGCCAGTGGGTGATCAGATTCAGGCGGAGGTCGGTGGTGCAGGGCATCGGTCGGGTAATGGGTTGTCGGGCGGGGGGCGTTCGGCCGTTTCGGGTCGGAGTCGGCGAAGCCGATGTCTCTGGCACGGGCGCCGCGACCTGATAGAATGGGCCGGTTGATCAAACTAATTCATCTTCCTCCCTCGCCGCAAGATGCCGCCCGTAACAAACCGGTGTTTCCTTCCCGCCGCATGGATGCCGTGCCGGGGTTGTCGCCGTTGATCATCCATCTGCTGTCGGCGCCGGCCGGGCATCGTCCGGCCCGCGCGTTCCTGTTGCTGTTGGCCGTCTCATTGGCTTTGGTGCCGCGGCTGTCCCGGGCCGCCGCCGGCTGGGACTGCCAGCCCGCCAAGAACGGTTCCGAATGGGTTTGCGTGGCCGGCAAGCCCAAGCCGGCCGCGGAAAAACCGGCGGAAGAGTCCAAGCCGGCGGCGCCTGCATCCGGTGCCGCCGTACCCGCCGAACGCCCCGCGCGGACGGAAACCGCCAAGCCCGAGCCCGCAGTCCCCGAACCCGCGCCGCGCCAGGCCGAGACCGCCCGGCCGGAGCCGCTGCCTTCCGCCGAACCGGAACTGGCCCAACCGCAGCCGGCTGCCGAACCGGTCCGGCAGCCCGAGCCGGCCCGGGCGGAGCAGGAACCGCAGCGTCCGCCGCAGACCCCGGAACAGGCCGAGGCTTACCACCGCCAGGCTTTGCAGAAGGTGGAACAACCCACGTCCGACGAGGAATCGCGGCTGCTCGCCGGGCAGGAAGCGGCACCCGCCGGCGGGCCTGCCGGATGGAACTGCAAGGCCGGCGGCAAGGACTGGAACTGCTCCCTGGTGGGGCCCGATCCGCGCGGCTTGGCCCATCGGGCGGAAGGCGGCGGCGACGATTGGTCGGAGGCCGCCACCATCACCGGCCAGGACGAGGCGAGGTTCCGCACCATCATGGCCAAACTGCCCAAGGATCCCTGGAGCCTGGCCTGCGGCTGGCACAAGACCGAGTTCACCAAGCCGCGGGATTTCCTGCTGTCGTCGCAGGACCGTGCAGTGCGCGAAACCTCGCCGCTGGAGATCCATTCCAACTACGCCGAGATGCTGCGCAACGAGATCGCCGACTTCAAGGGGCAAGCGGATCTGGCGCGGGCCGACCAGCGCCTGTATGGCGATTTCGTGTCCCACAACGGCGAGGCCGAAACGCTCACAGCCAACGGCAACGTGGTTTATCAGGAGAAGGGGCTGGCGTTCTCCAGCGATACCGCCTTCCTGCGCATGAAGACCAACGAGGGCGTGCTGCGCAACACCCAGTTCCTGCTGGAGACCGTGCCGGCGCGCGGCACTTCCCGTGTGGTACACCTGGACAGCAAGGACGTGACCCGCTACGACACCGTGACCTATACCACCTGTCCGCCCGGCAACCAGGACTGGCTGATGCATTCCAGCAGCACCCGGATCGACCGCAGCACGGGGCGTGGACTGGCCAAGAACGCCTGGCTGCAGTTCAAGGGGGTGCCGTTCCTGTATACCCCGATCATGACCTTCCCCACCGACGACCGCCGCCAGACCGGCTTCCTCACCCCCACCTTCACCAACAGCACGGTGGGTGGCTTCGATCTCAGCATTCCCTACTACGTCAACATCGCGCCCAATTACGACGCCACCTTCACGCCGCGAATACTGACCAACCGGGGCCCCATGCTGCGCAGCGAATTCCGCTATATGAGCGACTGGACCAGCGGCCGGGTCGGCGCCGAATACATGCCCCACGACGACCGCCGCGACAGCGCACGCGGGTCCTTCACCTTCGAGAACCGGGCCAAGTTCACCGAGAGGCTGCGCTCCAACGTGGACATCAACTGGGTGTCCGACAAGCGCTATCTCAACGAACTGGGCAATGTGCTCAGTTTTCCGGTCAATCGGAACATCGCCAGCATCGCCAACCTGAAATACTCGGGTTCCAATTACAGCCTGGAGACGCGCGGCGATTACTACGAGACCATCGATACCACCATCCACTCCAAGAACCGGCCCTATCGCCGCTTGCCCCAGTTGCTCGCCAAATACGACGAGGAAATCGCCGACACCGGTCTGAGGTTTCTGGGGAGGACCGATCTGGCGGTGTTCGATCACCCCCGCAACGATCTGCGGGTCACCGGCAAGCGCTTCAATCTCAGGCCCAGGCTGTCTTACCCCTTGACCACCGCCGGCGGCTTCGTCACGCCCAGCATCGCCCTGGACTACACCCAGTACTGGCTGGACTGGCCCGGTGGCCCGCAGGCCGGCCGCTCCGACAGCATCAGCCGCACCGCGCCGATCTTCTCGGTGGACAGCGGCGCCTATTTCGAGCGGGAGTTCGACTGGGGCTCCTCGCCCATGCAGCAGACCCTGGAGCCGCGGCTGTTCTACGTCTACATTCCCAAGGTCAATCAGGACCGCATCCCGATCTTCGACTCCGGGGTCTACGACTTCAACTTCTACCAGCTGTTCCGGGAAAACCGTTTCGCCGGCGGCGACCGACTGGGGGATGCCAACCAGTTCACCGCGGCCTTGACCAGCCGCTTCGTCGACCGCAACAGCGGCCTCGAACGGCTGCGGGCCAGCATCGGCGAAGTGTTCTATTTCAGGAATCAGTCGGTGACGTTGCCGTGCGACGAGGCCCTCACCGCCAACCAGACCCTGACCGACTGGCAAGCGGGAATCGGCAAGATCAGTCCGTCGGTGAACTGCATCGGCAACCGCCCCATTCCCAATACCCAGGACAAGTCCAACCTGGTGGGGGAGATCGCCTCCCAGCTCAGCGACGACTGGTCGATCCGCACCATCGGCCAGTGGAACCCGGATTCCGGCCAGATCGACCGGGGCCAGATCGGGCTTCAGTACAACAACAAGGCCAATCAGCTGGTGAATCTGGGCTACCGCTACCGGCGCGACCCCATCACCGGTGACGAGGTGGTGCAGCAAACCGACGCCTCCTTCCGCCTGCCCATCGCCGACGGCTGGTTCCTCAGCGGACGCTGGCAGTATTCCCTGCTGAACCAGGTCACCGTGGAAACCTTCCTGGGACTGGAGCGGGAGACCTGCTGCTGGCGCCTCAGCCTGATCGGCAGCCGTTTCCTCAACGGCGCCAGCATCAATGCGGCCGACAGCGGCAGCGTCACCACCAACAACGCCATCTTCGTGCAACTGGAACTCAAGGGCCTGACCCGCTTCGGCGACCAGGTCGACCGGTTCCTGACCCGCAACCTCAGCGGTTTCCGCGGGCCTAAGGAAGTGTTCGGCAACAATCCCTACGAACAATGATCGCCTTGACCTCTGTCGCCAACGCCTTGACCCTCGCCGCCCGTTCCCTCGCCTTGGTCCTGCTGGGGTGCCTGGCGCTGCCGGCCGCGGCGGAGGAGGTGATGGACCGCATCGTCGCCGTGGTGGACGACGGCGTGATCCTGGAGAGCGAACTCATCGAGAAGGTCGGCTCCATCAAGAAGAACCTGCGGCAGAGCAACACCTCGCTGCCGCCCGACTCCATCCTGGTGCGGCAGGTGCTGGAACGGATGATCGTGGACAAGATCCAGGCCCAGCTGGCGGAACGGGCCGGCGTGCGGGTCGACGAGGAGACTTTGCGCATGGCGGTGCAGCAGATCGCCCAGCGCAACCACATGAGCCTGGAGGACTTCCGCGCCTCGCTGCGGGCGGAAGGCATCGATTACGCGGATTTCGTCGAACAGATCCGCGGCGAGATCGCGGTGGGGCGGTTCCGCTCCAGCCAGGTGAACAGCCAGGTCAAGGTCAGCGAGCAGGAAATCCAGAACTATCTGGCCAGCCAGTCCAGCGCCGGCACCACCCGCGATGCCGAATACCTGTTTGGCCACATCCTGATCCGGACCCCGCAGGCGGCATCGCCGGCGGCGGTGCAGAAGGCCCGCGAGAAGGCCGACAAGGTTCTGGCGGAAATCCGCAAGGGGATGGATTTCAAGGAGGCCGCCCTGGGCGCCTCCGACGACGAGCAGGCACTCAAGGGCGGCGACCTGGGCTGGCGCAAGAAGAGCCAGATTCCTTCGCTGTTCGCCGAATACGCAGACACCCTGAAGGAAGGGGATATCGAGGGTCCCATCCGCAGTTCCAGCGGTTTCCACATCATCAAGCTGCTGGGGGTTCGGGGCGGCGAAAACCATTCCATCACCAAGACCCGGGTGCGCCACATTCTGATCCGCCCCAACGAGGTCCTCAGCGACGACGACGCCAAGGAAAAGATACTGGCGCTGAAGCGCCGGATCGAGGGCGGCGAGGAGTTCACCGGCCTGGCGCGGGGACATTCCGACGACAAAAGCTCCGCCATCAAGGGCGGCGAGATGGGCTGGGTGCAGCCCGGCGCGCTGGTGCCGCCGTTCGAGGAAGCCATGAACAAGCTGGCGGTGAACGAGCTGAGCGAACCGGTCCAGACCCAGTTCGGCTGGCATTTGATCCAGGTGCTGGAGCGCAAGCAGTCCGACGACTCTGCCGAGTATTTGCGCAATCAGGCCCGCGAGGAGATCTCCAAGCGCAAGGTCGAGGAGGAGACCGAACTTTGGCTGCGGCGCATCCGCGACGAAGCCTACGTGGAAATCCGCCTCGAGCGGGAATGAGCGGGTTCCGGCTCCCCCGCATCCTGCTGAGCTCCGGCGAACCCGCCGGCATCGGGCCGGACCTGTGCGTGCTGGCCGCCGCGAAGTCCTTTCCCTGCGAGCTGACGGTGTTGGCGGACCCGGAGCTGCTGGCGCAGCGCGCCCGTCAGCTGGGCCGGCAAATCGTGCTGGAACCGGCCGTCGCCGGCCAGCCGCCGCGGCCCCACCGTCCCGGCGCGTTGCGGATCCTGGCGGTGGCCGGAGCCGCGCGAAGCCGCAGCGGCGAATTGGAGGTGGCCACCGCGCCCTATGTGCTGGAACTGCTGCGGCGGGCGGCGCAGGGGTGTCTGACCGGGGGCTATGATGCCCTGGTCACCGCCCCGGTCCACAAAGGCATCATCAACGATGCCGGCATCCCGTTCACCGGCCATACCGAGTTTCTGGCCGGGCTCGCCGGCGGCTGGCCGGTGATGCTGCTGGCCACGCCGGGATTGCGGGTGGCCCTGGCCACCACCCACCTGCCCCTGGCCCGGGTGAGCGCCGCCCTGACCCACGAACGCTTGCGGCGGGTGGCCGAAGTGCTGTACCGGGAACTGCAGGGCCGGTTCGGCATCGCCGCACCCCGCATCCTGGTGTGCGGGCTCAACCCCCATGCGGGGGAGGGCGGTCATCTGGGCCGTGAGGAGCTGGACGTGATCGGCCCGGTGCTGGAAGAGCTGCGCGCGAGCGGCATGGATCTGCAGGGGCCGTTGCCGGCCGACACCGTGTTCGTGCCGCCGCGGCTGGAAGGAACCGACGCGGTGCTGGCCATGTACCACGACCAGGGCCTGCCGGTGCTGAAGCACCTGGGGTTCGGCCGCGCCGTCAACGTGACGCTGGGCCTTCCCATCATCCGCACTTCGGTGGACCACGGCACGGCACTGGAGCTGGCCGGCACCGGCCGCATCGACACCGGCAGCCTGGAATACGCCGTCGAAACCGCCATCGCCATGGTGCATGCCAGTTCGGACCGGGCCTGGACGGCGTTATGAGCCATCAGCCCCGCAAGCGCTTCGGCCAGAATTTTCTCAAGGACGAGCGGGTGATCCACGCCATCGTCGGCGCCATCGCGCCGAAGGCCTCCGACCACCTGGTGGAGATCGGGCCGGGCCAGGGGGCGTTGACGGTGTTTCTGCTGGATGCCGGCGGCCAGCTGGACGTGGTGGAATTGGACCGCGACCTGGTGGAACTGCTGAAGCGGCGCTATGCCGGCCGCGCCGACATCCGCATCCACGGCGCCGACGCCTTGCGTTTCGACTTCGCCTCGCTGGCGCAAGGGCAGAAACTGCGCATCGTCGGCAACCTGCCCTACAACATCTCCACCCCGCTGCTGTTCCGGCTGTTCGAGCAAGCCGGCGTGATCGAGGACATGCACTTCATGTTGCAGAAAGAGGTGGTGGAGCGGCTGTGTGCCGAGCCCGGCGGCAAGGACTGGGGGAGGCTGGGGGTCATGGCGCGCTACCATTGCCGCGCCGAGTGGGTCATGGACGTGTCTCCGGAAAGCTTTTGTCCGGTGCCGAAAGTGATGTCCTCGGTGGTGCGCCTGCTGCCCCATGCGGCGCCTCCGGTAGCCCTGGCGCGGGAGACTCTCAACACCGTCGTGGTCGCGGCCTTCTCCCAGCGCCGCAAGACCTTGCGCAATGCCTTGGGCGGCTTGCTCGGCGTGGCCCAGATCGAGGCCGCCGGGGTCGATCCCGCCGCCCGTGCCGAAACCCTGACGCTGGAGCAGTTCGCCCGGCTGGCGGAACGGTTGCATCAGCCTTAGTTCTACTTCGTCAGATTGGGCTTACCCGCAGCGCCATGACTGATTTGGCCTTGAATCGCTGCGCGATGGTTGGTTTGAATGTGGGTTCTCGGACCCACGGCCGAGGAACTTTCTTTTGCTCGGCCAA
>Ga0233425_10001191_pt1 | contig 60467 bp, 54 predicted proteins | sample Watercolumn_Towu_2_FD_181712 | JGI IMG/M metagenome (GOLD analysis project Ga0233425, IMG submission 181712) | Freshwater microbial communities from Lake Towuti, South Sulawesi, Indonesia - Watercolumn_Towuti2014_140_MG | ecosystem: Environmental > Aquatic > Freshwater > Lake | place...
ATTAGCCCTGAGATAAAAATAGCTTTGGCAAAGGCCTGCTTAGTCCTGAAAACGGAAACGATTCAGTCCTATTGGGATTAGGGCCTTAAGGTGGACAATCCACAAAATGACCATCCCCTGAGCCCAAAAGGTTTTTGGCCTTAATCGCTTACCCTTACCTTATTCACGTAACTTTGGGACAAGCTCCAAAAATAACTTTGACCACCTACCAGGTTGCCTCCATCAAGATGCCAAAACTTGTGAGAAGGTACGGAGGTCGTCCAGATTTCACTTCTTCAAGACAGTCCGTCCTCTCCAGGCTGGAAATGGTATCGCATCCTGACGAAGATCCCTCTTAAGGCCACTCTGGTGGTTAAGGATAATAAAGGGCAGGTATACAAATATGCGATGGATCTTACCGGACAATAGGGCCGGCGGCCTAAGGGGTCCTTGTCCCTTTATAAGAAACTATCTGATTAATTCCTGAATCGGCGATTGTTCACCCTTTCCTCGCTTGAACGGGCGGGCATAAAGCCGGCCTTTACGGTTGGGATTTGACCAAAGGGGTAGGGGCGGGGTTTATCCCCGACCGCTGAAAGTGCGGGCGGTCCCCGAATGGTGACCTCTTTAAAAGCTCGGTAGAGCCGAGCGGCCATATGGCGACTGACAATTATGAATCGCTCAAATTAGGGAATTGTTGGGCAAGGAAAAAACGGGACGAACAAGGCGAGGTGATCCAATATTCTTAATCTGATATTTTATTAGGGTCGGTCTTGAAATCAGAGGGTCGCTCCACTCCCAATCATTATTTTTTCTTGACATCCCTTATAAAAAAAGCAATATTTTGCTATGCTTAACAGGAAATGGGCTGGAAGGCCCCAAGTGGTCATCTTTGATTGCGACGGAGTGCTTTTTGATTCCCGTCGGGCCAATCAAATTTTTTATAATCACCTTTTGGAACATTTTGAAAAAGATCCCCTCTCCGAAAATGATTTGAACTATGTGCATATGCATACGGTGGAGGAATCGGTAGCCCATCTTTTCAAAGATGAAACGACACGGAAGTCGGCCGACCGCTATCGACAGACCTTGGATTATACCCCTTTTCTCTCTCAGATGGAGATGGAGCCGGGGTTGGTTGAATTATTAGAATTTATTCGGCCCTGGGCCAAAACGGCGGTCTGTACCAATCGGACCACGACCATCATTCCGGTGCTGAAGATGTTCTCTTTGGATGGCTATTTTGATCTGGTGGTCAGCGCTTTGGATGTGCAGCGACCGAAACCAGATCCGGAAGCGGTTCAGAAGATCTTGTCATTTTTTAAAGTAAGGCCGTCTGACTGCCTTTACATCGGTGATTCGGAAGTGGATGCCCTGACCGCGGAAAAGGCCGGTGTCCCCCTGGTGGCTTATAAGAATAGGGCCTTGACGGCCGACCTGCATGTCAATGGATTTCCGGAATTGAAGGCCCTTTTAAACGGGAAGGGTTAAATGGACAGAGATCAAAAAAAGAAAGGGACAGGGGAAAGAATGCGTGCTAATAAACATCTGGCGTTACTCTTTATTTTTCTGCTGGCCATCTGTTGGGGAGTGGGATCGGAAGCCTTGGGCGCTTCAAAGGACATTCGCTCCGGCTCTGAAATGATCGGCACCATCACGGCCCCTAAAGAAGAAAGAAAGCAGGCCCTTTCCCAGGGGGATTTGATCTTTGTGGAGATTGAAAAGGATCTGCCGGTAATAAAAGGAGATGTGTTAGATATTTTTCAACCTACCTCACTGCCCAAAGAGGAAACCAAACCTCAGTGGTTTGTGCGGGCCGGGCAAATCATAATTATGGAGATTATTAATACCCGTTTATTCTTAGGGATCATTGATTCCAGCATAAAAGAAATCGCCGTGGGAGATCGATTGACTTTCCCGGAACCCTAGTACGAAAATAGAATCCGAGATCTCCCGGGGGCTCTGCTCTATTTTCATCTTTGGTTGTGCCATGCCCTTGGCAGGGCATGGGAATTAATACGAAAATAGAATCCGAGCTTACGGCCTATTTTCATCTTTGGTGGTGTCACGCCACTGGAGTGGCATGACGGCTTAATCCGACAATACGGTTCGGAGGGCGTAAAAACTGCATTTCCATTGTTCGGGGGACCTGCTTAAGGCGGGAGGAGCGGTTAACTTGGAAGAAAAAAAGAAGAGGCGGAGTTCGATGAAAAAGATTATGACGGCCGTTTTGATTTCCAGTCTTCTGATCGTCTGGGGTTTCCTTGTTGTCGGTTACGGTCAAGAAATCCGATCCGTTGCCCCGGCAATTCAAACGAATAAGACCCTTAACGGTTTTATTCAAAAAGTGGTCCAGGCCGTTTCCTATCGAGCGGCTGATCTGGGTTACGATTACACTCAGCGGCCGGTTATCGGAGTCTTGGCGGCTGATTTTTCCAGTCCTGCCGGAGAAGAAATCGAGTTGGGAAACGAGATCGGGGCGGCGTTACGAGCCGCCTTGAATAAGGGGAAGCAGTTTCATGTTTATGGTAAAGATCATCCGGTGAGCCAAAACCTGAAAACGGTTCTACAAACCGATCCTCAATGGAGCGGCGCCACTCAGAGAAGATTCCAGCAGAGACTGGGGGAATACTTCAAACCTTTTCCGGTCGATCTGATTATTACCGGTCAGGTCAGCAAAGAAACGGCAGGGGAAGGAGAATTCATAAAATGTCAGGTCCAATTGAGTCCCTTTATGGAGACTATTACTGCTGTAGAAGGGGAATCCGGACGGACCAATCTAAGGACGGAGGAATTTGTCAGCCCGATTTTATCTAAAGAGTTTTTGAAGCAACCCTTTGCGCCCCTTAAGGCCCAGGTTGTCCCGAAAGGCCGTTTAGTGGTTTTAGCCTTGTTGAAGTCCGAGAAGGGCAGATCGGGGCTCTCTGATTCCAGGGCCGCCGAGGATCGGACTGTCCTGAAAAGAGGGGGGCTATTTCCCGACAATAGCTGGAAGCTCGGTTCTTTGAAAGAGATCCTCTGCTGGCTGGATGACACCCAACTAGCTTCCCAGCAAAACTGGCCGGAGGATAAGAAGAAAAACTATTATAATCTTTTAAGCGGGCTGAACGCTGATACGATCTGGTTCGATGAAATGGTCGTTGAAGGCCGCCATTCCTTTTTTGTCAGCCTGGCTAAAGGACCCTTAAAAAATCAGTATAAGACTTTTTCGACCGCTTTGGCCGTCAAGGGAGGGCAATCCCATTACGTCTATTTTACTCTCCAAGCCGATGCCTACGGGGAGCCGCAGATTCAAATCGAGCTGATCACCGATTCCGAAAACAGACCTTTGCCTTTTTAATTATCCCCCCCAAACCGTTCCTTGAGGGTTGAGCGCATGATCCGGGGGGTCAGAAAGATAAGCAATTCCGTATCCTCAAAGGATTTAGTCCGGGTTTTAAAGAGGTAGCCCAAAACCGGGATATCTCCCAATCCGGGAAGTCGATATTCGTTATAACTTTCCTTCTTGAAAATTATCCCTCCTAAGACCACCGTATTCCCGTCGTTGATGACCATCTCGGTGAAGGCCTCTTTGGTATTAATCGCCGGGTTCCCGAGAGTGTCTTTGTTGGTGAAATCCGGTTCATTTTTAGTGATTTTTAATTCGATCCGCAGTTTTTTCCCGCTTGACAAGATATGGGGAATGACTTCTAAGGTTAGGGCCGCATCGCGATAAACAGTCGAAAAGGTGCCTAGTTCATTGCGGGTGGAGACGGGGATGGAAGCTCCTTGTTTGATGATCGCCTTCTTATTATCCAAAGTGAGGATTTTGGGCGAAGAAAGGGTCTTCCCGTTGCCGGCCTTTTCCATGGCCTGGATGCGGGCATCCAGATTGAAATTGAGGGAGGAGAAGGTAAACCCCAACCCGCCGAAGGCGGCATTCGCCGTGGCAAAGGGCAGGTTGACGGCCAGGTTACTTCCCGGGTCGGCTGCTGAACCCGAAACCCCGCCTCGGAGAATCCCGGCAAAGGGACCGGAAGAGTTGGAGAAAGGCAAAATCCCGCCCCAGCGGATCCCCAGATCCCGGGTAAAGTTAGCATTGGCTTCGACAATCCGAGCCTCGATCATCACCTGGGATAAGGGATGATCGATCGATTGGACAAGGTTTTCAATATAGTTCAGGTCCCGCTCCGTGCCCCTGGCTATCAAAGTATTGGTATGGGGAACACTGATGATATCAATGGTCGTCCCTATAAACCTGGAAGTGTCGGTCTGGACGACCGGCTGGGCTCCGGGCTGGAGGCCGGGCTGGGACCCCGGCTGTGTGATAATCTTGCGCTGCCTTTCCAAAGACCCCTGAATAAGCTCTTCGACGACCTTTACATCGACGTTTTTTATTAGAAATTGTCTGGATTGATACAACACTTTCCCGACTCGTTGACGTTCCCCTTCATTCCTAAGCTCTTCCTGTTCCTCTTTCCGTTTGGCCTCTTTATTTTTGCGGTCCTCATCCAATTTCTTGAGATAATTTTCTCTGGTAATAACCAAATAGGTGTTGGGGCTCTGCTCGATTTTTTCGAGATTCGTCGACTCCAGGATCGCCTCCAAGGCCTCCTTCCAGGTGACTTCTTTCAAAGTCAAGGTTACCTTTTTTTCTTTGACATCATCCCCTACAACGATATTGACATTGCTAAGGTCACTGATCATCCGCAAGACGTTGTGGAGATTTTCCATATAGAAATCAAATTGAACCCGATCTTTTTTGATATCGTCTATTTGTTTCCTGGCCTCCTTTTCCTGGCGAACCTTTTCTTTGGAAAATTCGGCCAGAGTTTTAGGCCTCAGGACGATTTCCTCTTCTTTTTGGGGAAGGGGCAGAGGGCGGGGAGGCTGGGATTTGAGAAACTCAATAATCAGGTCGGTCGGATTGCCTTTCTTGGGGAATATCTTAACCTGCGGCGCCTGGGAAAAGGAAAAGGTTAACCGAACCGTCTTTTTATTCTTCTGAATAAATTTTAAGCCTTCGATTAAAGGGTCTTTGATTTGTATCGGATGGTCTTTCCCCAGGACAAGGGGGTTAAGTTCCAGGACAAGGCGATGGGGATTGGCCAAAATAAAATGTTTCGGCGAAACCGGGAGACTGGTCTGGATCAGGACCTGCAGCCGGTCGGGCAAGATCTGGTCTTCAATTTGGATGAGTTTGGCCGTGGGGGACGTCTTTTTTAAGGGGGCCCCCAGGACCATTCCATTTTCTCCCAGACCGGAAATAAAAAAATAAAGCAGTCCTCCCAGAAATAAAATGATGGGTTTCCATTTCCTTGCTTTGTTCATATGAGCTCTCTAACAGGTTGAAGCATTCAGTGCTTTTTAATAACCAACGTGCTGAAACAGGATCCCGTCCCGATGGGGAGGGGCCCTGCCGTAAGTGAACCCCAGGCCTTATTCGCTGGGTCGTGCTTGACCCAGGGCCTAGGGGACCTTGGGCATTTTCAGGGAAATCTGGCGAACGATTTTGCGTCCGAAGAAATCCTGAAAAGGTTCCTCGATATTTATTTCCCGATCGGCTATCCGGATTATTTTTCCTCCTCTTTTTCCGATGGTGGTTCCCACCTGAACCAGATAACCTTTTCCTGAAAGGTCTTGGAGCATGGCCTTTTTTATCTTCGCCCCGGAGACTATCCCGACCAGTTCATAATCGCTGATCTCAAATTGCTCCAGGGGCAAGACCCGGGCGGCTTTCCCTTCCGGAAAGACCTCCGCCGGAATGAATGGGTCCGCCTTCCCTCTGGGATCATAAACCACCTGAGGCGACGAAGATTTTTCCGGTAAGGCCGGTGAAGGCGATTTGCCTTGAGTCGTTACCGGACCCGTTTGACCGGGGACTGGGGTGGGAGAAAGGGCTTTGACCGGTTGGTTGATCGGCGCCTTTGGGGGGACGGCGGGCTTCTCCGGTTCCTTTTCGGAACAGCCCCCGATGACCAACAAACCCAACACCCAGATGACCAGACTTTTTTTCATGCCTTATTTTTTCTTTTCTTCCTTAGGTTTCGGTTTTTCAGAGGGAGGGGGTTCCGGAAGAGAACGATAAGTGATCAATTGACAACGGGCCGTTATCTGTCCGGTTTTTCCTTCATAAGCCCCGAATTCCATATGTTTGACATTAATAATCCTGGGAAGTCTTTTGACCCCGTCGAAAAAAACACCGATTTGATGATAGGTGCCTTTAAGGTGCAGGGAAATTGGGATTTCGGCAATATATTCCTGAGGATTTTCTTTCTCCGGTTTAAAAAGGAGAAACTCCAAACCCTGTTTTTGACCCAGATCAGCGACATGTTTGAGCAGATGAGGAATTTCTTTGGCATCGGGCAGCATGGTCTGGAGCTGTTTGGTTTGAACCTCCAGGGCAGCCATTTCTTTTTTAAAACGGGCAATTTGGGCCTGAGTGCGGGCGATGTCGGCCAATTTTATGTTTTCTCGGGCAATATCTTCCTGCAGCATTTGGGTTTCCTCCCAAAGCGGCAGAAAAAAGACAAAGCCCAAGGCCGCACCGAGAATCAGGACTCCACCCAAGGCCAGGATGATCTTTTGGATCTGCGTCAGCTGTTGGATCCGATCGCTGATAAAAGAAAGAGAAAGAGCAGGCATCTTACTTTTTCTCCTTTGGCGGGGCCGGTGGAGGCGGGATTTCGGTCCAGGCGACGAGAGTGAATTGTTTAACTTTCATATTCTTATAGCTCGCTTGGACGGATTGGGTCAGATCCACTTGTTTGAAGACCGGTCCTTTTTCCAGACGTCTGATAAAATCGGCCAGAATCTCATTCGTCATAGACATACCCTCCAGCCGGATTTCGGGGCCGACTTCTTTTAAGGAGATCAGCCAGAGTTGATTGACCGGAAGGGTTGTGCAAAGAAATTCCATCAGTTGAACCGGACTTTGTCGGTTCTGATCTAAATTTTTCAGTATCGTCAGTCGATTTTGGGCCAAGGCCTTCTTGGCCTTTAAGATCTGGATTTCTTTTTGAAGGGCGACATTCTTACGGGTTTTGGCTTCCAGTTCCGCTTTTTCCCTTTTTTGGTTGGCAATATGGTCTGTCATCAGCCAATAGGCCAGAAGAGCGCCGACTAGAAATAAGAGATAGCCTGCAATAATACCGGTGCCCAGCCAATTGCGGGTTTTTACCTTCTTAACTTTATGGACACCTAAAAGGTTTATGCGGATCATCCGGCCCCTCTTTGCCGTAAGGCCAGGCCGAAGGCTATGGCATATTGAGGGCCCACGGCCTTTAAATAGTTGGGATCAAAGAGGTCTGGATCAATCTTAACCTGGTAAAAAGGATTGAATAATACCACAGGCAGTTCAAGTTTTTCGGCCAAAAATTGGGGGAAGCCGGGCATGAGGGCCGAACCGCCCGAAAGGACGATTTTAGTTGGTTTTGCGTCCGGATCTGAGGCCGTCAACATGTCAAAGACCTTTTTGGTTTCATCGGCCCAGGATTGGACGGTTGTAATTATGGGCGGTCCGATTTGATCCAGGTGGTCCGGAGAGCGGTCCCACCCTAACTTCAGTTTTTCGGCCTCTTCATAGGAGAGATCCCAAAGTGACTGGATCTGTTCGGTCAGTTGATGGCCCCCTAAAAAGATATCCCTGGTAAAAATCGGCCCGCTGTTGTTCAGGCCATGGAGAGTGATCTGGCCAGCACCAACGTTGACCAAGGCCAGGGGATTTTCTTCCAGAGGATTCAGGCATTCATAAGCGTTGGCCAAAGCAAAGGCGGTCACATCGGCAATGGCGGCTTCCAACCCTGCCAACTCCAGGACTTCGAGATAAGCATTGAGTGTCTCTTTTTTTGCGGCCACCAGAAGAACGGACATGGAATTTTTGTCTTCCTTCAGGGGGCCCAGGATTTGGAAATCCAAGTTGACTTCTTTCATGTCAAATGGAATGTGTTGTTGGGCTTCATATTGAATGGAATCGCCCAGTTCCTTTTCCGTCATGACCGGAAGGGAAATCTTTTTAATAATAACCGAATATCCGGAAATGGCGAAGACGATTTCCTTTGATCTTATTTGAAGGTTGTTTAACAAGGATCGCAGAGTGGTGGCGATTACCTGGGGTTCCTTGATGATCCCGTTGACGATAGAGGAAGGGGGAATATTCGCCAGCCCAAGACTCTGGAGACGAATGTCTTTTTGACGTTGGGTCAGTTGACAAACCTTCAAGGAGTGGGACCCGATGTCCACGCCGACATAACTCTCTTTTTTAGTCAGTTGAAACCGCATGAAATGTATTAAAACCTATTTTTGAGTGCCCAGATCAGATGGGGCCTTGGAATTAATAACATATCCTCCGGCTCTCCTAAAGGGTTTTCCGAGTCTTCCTGGAGGTTTTTCATGAAAATGGCATTAATATCAGTAATTTTATCCTTTTTGTCAAGACTTTTGTTTTATTTTTTCATGTCAGGACAGATGGTTATATATTTCAAGGCCATCGTCTAAGGTTTTTCCCCCAATGGAAGAGGAAAAAGTGCCCAATTTTAAGGCTAAGGAGCCGGAAATCTTTATGGCCCTGCCCCATTTTAGGCGTCGTATCGCCTGTTTGGGCGGGCATGAGGGGTTAAATATGAAAAAATTTTTTTCCGCCCCTTCCCTTTGGTTCCTTGACAAAGGCCGGACAATAGGCGGACCTAATTTTTGGGCACGACCCTATGCCCCCAAAAGGACCGTTGTGGGTTGGGAACATCGCCAACCCCAAAGAGAAATGTCCCGGTTTTTTCCAGTAAACAATCGAGCGTAGCGAGCGGGCGGTTTCGATAAAAAATTTCAGGCCCAGTTGTGCCCCGCGGGGCAGGGGAATTGATCTCAAAATAGGATTCGAGGCTTCCCGAGGGTCCTGTTCTTTTTTCATCATTGGGGGTGCCACGCACCAAAAGGCGGGGCCTGGCGGATTTGTGTGAACATCGGGGGCCTTTTATCAAGGAGTTGTTTTGGATGATGGGGGTCTGCCGGAAAGAAGGGGAGAGGTTTATTTTGATTACATCTTGGCCGTGCATCCTTCCTCGAACCAATACCAGATAAGTCCTTTATTTAAAAACGAGAACTAGATTAAGATACGACACAAACCGCATTATTTACCGCTGCTTCCTTCCGGACCTGACGGGGTTCATAACCGTTTGTTGCGTATCGTCCAATCCTGTTTCTAGATTAGTATCCTTAGCTGATATTTGAATCCTCAAAAGGAAATTCTGCCCCGCATAAGCGGATTTCGGGTTCAGGGCACCGCCAACTCCCCGCTTAGCACGGCCAAGAAAAGACTATTCGTCAACTCGTTCCTTTAATTCTTTTCCTACCTTGAAAAAAGGGAGTTTTTTTTCGTTAACGTTGATGATGGACCCAGTCTTTGGGTTTCTTCCTTTGTACCCTTGGTAATTTTTAACCTTAAAACTGCCAAAGCCTCGGATTTCCACCCTTTCACCTTTAGCCAGGGCTTCCTCGACACTACCGAAAAAATGAGTCACGACTAATTCGGCATTCTTGATGGTCAGGTCCTGATCTTTAGCTAAAGCTTCAATCAACTGGGACTTATTCATCTTGATTTCCCTTTCTTTTTATTTAAGGAGTAATGAATTAATCTTCGTTAATATACCGTTTTCTCAAAAAAAGCAAGACATTTTCACAGACAATTTTTTAAATTGACGTCTCGTTCAGGAATCGCTGCAAGAAATCCGGGATTGATTAACCTCAAGGGCTAGCCTCCGCGGTTTTCTGAAAAAAAATTGCTTTTTGCCGAATAGTAATATATGAACTGGTTCTCATCCGGGGGGTCCTTTCCGGATGGAAACGAACTGGGAAAAAAGTGGGGAAAATGATGAAAATAAGAAAATCAATCCTTGATCTGGTGCCCTATCCTCCCGGAAAGCCTATGGACGAATTAACCCGGGAGTCTGGGATTCAGGATGTCATTAAACTGGCCTCGAATGAAAATCCTCTCGGACCCTCTTCAAAGGCCCTTAAAGCCATCCGACAATCCTTGTCCGAGCTCCATCGGTATCCCGACGGGAGCGGGTACTATTTAAAACAGGCCCTGAGTCGCTTTTTAGGATTAGATTCGGAACAGATTTTATTGGGAAATGGTTCCAATGAGATCATCGACCTGGCCCTGCGAACCTTTCTTGTCCCGGGGGATGAAGTGATATCTCCTGTGCCTTCTTTTCTGGTCTATGGTAAAGCGGTCCAAGCCATGGGGGGGAAAAATGTCCTGGTCCCGCTGAAAGAGTTCAAAATAGATTTGGAAGCGATTAAAAAACGGATCGGTCCCCGAACCCAAATGATTATTATCAATAACCCGAATAATCCCACTGGAACGATTATCCGCCGAAAAGAATGGGAGCTGTTCCTGATGGCCGTTCCGAACCGGATTATGATCCTTTTAGACGAGGCCTATATTGACTTTGTTGAAGATCCCGATTGTCCCTTGGGGACCGATTATATTCACTCAGAGAAGAACCTGTTGGTCGTACGAACCTTTTCCAAGGCCTTTGGTTTGGCCGGTCTGCGGATCGGTTTTGGATTTACCAAGCCTGAACTGGCTGATTACATCAATAGAGTCCGTCAGCCCTTTAATGTTAATTCCCTGGCTCAAGCCGGAGCCCTGGGGGCTTTAAAGGATCTGCCTTTTTATGAAAAGACCAAAACGATCATTAGGCAGGGGAAGACCGCTCTGGAACGGGGACTGGCGCGTTTGGGACTGGAATTCGTGCCTTCTGAAGCGAATTTTATTTTGATCAAAGTCCCTCAAAAGGCCCAAACGGTGTTCGAGGCCTTGCTGAAAAAAGGGGTGATCATCCGGTCGATGCGAAGTTATGGTCTGGAGGATTATATCCGGGTGAATGTCGGGCTTCCCGAAGAAAATCGGCGTTTTTTAAAGGCCTTGAAAAAAGTGCTCGGCCAATAAGTCTTCGTCTGGGCCGAGATAAGGAAATCAAAATAGTCGGGAAATCCTTTGGCGGGGATCCCGAGACCGTTAAACCCATCCTGCGACGAAAAACGGACGAACGGTTTAGTGAATATGACCAAAGAGCCTATCATCATCACCCTGGACGGTCCTGCCGGGGCCGGAAAAAGTACCATAACCCGCCACTTGGCCGAACAATTAAAACTGGACTGCCTGGATACGGGTGCCATGTATCGAGTGGTTGCCTGGGCCCTCCACAACGAGAAAAAAGAGCAGTTGTCCGGAGAGGAGCTTCTCTCCTTTTTAAAGGACTTGGATTTTACCATTGAAGGGAACGGACCGGCCCAAAAGGTCCGGGTAAAAGGAAGGGATGTCTCTCAGGCTATTCGAACCCCGGAAATCAGTCAATTGGCTTCGACCATTTCCCTTAGACCGGAGGTGCGATCCGTTCTGGCCGAGAAACAGCGGGCCTTGGGGGATCGTGGCGGTCTGATCGCCGAGGGTAGAGACATGGGGACCGTTATTTTCCCCCAGGCGGATTATAAATTTTTTTTAATAGCCTCTCTGGAGGTTCGAGCGGAACGGAGATATAAAGAGCTGCTGGAAAGAGGGAATGCCCCCTCTTTGGAAACGGTCAAAGAAGAAATGGACGCCCGGGATCGACAGGATCAGGAACGTTCTCTCGCTCCCCTTAAACCGGCGCCCGATGCCTTTCTGGTCGATACGACCCATCTCTCCCTGGAGGAGGTGGTTCAAACCATTCTTGCCCGGATTTTACCGGAACGATGAGAGCACGGCCCTTTCCGATGATGCCTCGAAGTTCTACCGGACCCAAACACGGAGAGAGGAGAGGCAGCCGTTGACCCGTTCCTGACCTGAAATCCCTTCGTTAACCGGATAATTCCTCGCTCCGAGAGACCCTGAATTCCCTTTCTCCGTCGCCAACGAGACCCATTCCTTCCTGGATCCCGCCGAATAATAGGGCAAAGAAATCTTCCGGATTTGTTTTAATCTTGATTTTTATATATATTTTTGATAGACTTGTAAAGTTTTAGATCACTAAAGTACAGGGTGGTGGCTCTCGGGACCTAGGGGCCAAATGAATTGACGGCTCCGTTTAGGTCTTTAAGAGAAAAAAAGAAGTCTAGGGGGATAAAAGCTTAATGGAAAATAGGACAGAGGAAAAGGGCAACCAAGATTACGAAACCACAGCCAAGGAGATGACCATCTTTTCGGAAAGGTCTCAGGGAAATCCTGGAGAGGAAGAATTTAAAGAGCTTTATGAGGAAAGTCTGAAGACTTTTCAAGAAGGCGAAGTGGTCAAGGGTAGAATCGTCAGTGTGGATAAAGAATTTGTCATGGTCGATATCGGCTATAAATCGGAAGGCCGTATCCCTATTCAGGAATTTTTAACATCGGGTGGCGAGGTGTCGGCCCAGCCCGGGGACACGGTGGATGTCCTTATTGAAAAGCGGGATGATGAAGAAGGGGATATTCTCCTGTCCAAAGAACGGGCCGCCAGAATACTGGTTTGGGACGAAATAAGCCGGATCTATCGGGAAGACGGCATCATCGAAGGAAAAATCGTCGGGAAAGTAAAAGGCGGGCTGACGGTTGATATCGGCCTTCCTGCTTTTTTGCCGGGCTCCCAGATCGACTTGCAGCCGGTTCGGGATATGGATAGTCTGCTTGAGGCCACTTTTCCCTTTAAGATTTTAAAATACAATAAAAAAAGAAATAACGTCGTCCTCTCCCGCCGGGCCCTTCTGGAGAAAGAACGGGAAGAACAACGAACTTCTATTCTTAATACTATTGAAAACGGACAAGTGTTGGAAGGAGTGGTCAAAAATATAACCGATTACGGGATCTTCATCGATTTGGGAGGCATTGACGGCCTGCTCCATGTGACCGATATGGGCTGGGGACGGGCCAGCCATCCTTCGGAAATTTGCAAGGTCGGGGAAGTTATTAAAGTCAAGGTCTTAAATTTTGATCGGGAGCGTCATCGTGTTTCCCTCGGATTAAAACAGTTGCACCCCGATCCTTGGATTTCGGTCGTGGAACGATATCCAATCGGACAGAAAGTCAGAGGGAAAGTTGTTAACTTAACCGATTATGGGGCCTTTGTTGAATTGGAAAACGGGGTCGAAGGGCTGATTCATGTCTCCGAAATGTCCTGGACCCAGAAGGTCAAACATCCCTCGAAAATCGTTTCCGTCGGGGACGTGGTTGAAGCCCTGGTCCTGGCAGTCGATCCCGACAAAAAACGCATTTCTTTAGGCATGAAGCAAGTGGAACCCAACCCCTGGGATGTGATTGCCGAAAAATATCCGGTAGGAACGATCATAGAAGGAAAAATCAAGAACATTACCGACTTCGGATTGTTTATCGGCATTGATGAGGGGATTGACGGCCTGGTTCACATTTCCGATATTTCCTGGATCAAACGGGTTAAACATCCCTCTGAGTTTTATAAAAAAGGGCAGGAAGTTCAGGCCAAGGTTCTGCATATCGATAAGGACCAAGAACGTTTTTCCTTGGGGATAAAACAGTTGACCGTGGATCCTTGGGAAGAAATCCCTAAAAAATATCCCATGGGATCGCTGGTCAGCGGGCTGATCACCAATGTGACCGATTTCGGGATCTTCGTTGAAATTGAAGAGGGCGTAGAAGGACTGGTCCATGTCTCCGAGGCCAGTAAGGAGAAGATTAAAACCCCCGTCGGGTTGTTTAAAGTCGGGGATTCGATCACGGCCAAAGTCATCAATATTTCCAAAAAAGATCGCAAGATAGGACTCTCCATCCGCCGGGCCAAGAAAGATGAAGAGCAGACCATGATCAAGGAGTATATGAACAGCTCCAAAGAGGCCAGCTCCAACCTGGGGGATTTGCTCCGGGAGGAGATGGAAAACAAAATTAAATTTTCTCAGGATTCCGCCGAATCCTAACCCCAACCGAATAAATTATTAAGTTCAGAAAGTGTTATCCGGAGTTCGGATCTTCCTTCATTAAATTCTAATGACGGGTTGTTCCGAACTCCTTCTTCCGAATTCTAAACCTCAATCCTTTTCCGGTTAATGTCATTGTCCGAAAGAAAACACCCCGTCCTCTTTGGCCTTCTGATCATCGCCCTGGTCGTCGGCGGCCTGACCCTCCTTTGGGGCGGAGCCTCCTATTTTTTTCTGGAGGAAAGCGGTCTTCGTTTTGGGAATCGGATCGCCGTGGTCTCGATTAAAGGCGTTATTACCGATTCAAAAAGCGCTGTTGAACAATTGAAAAAGTACCGCCAGGATGATCAGGTTAAAGCCATCATCCTGCGGATTGATTCACCCGGAGGGGGTACGGCGGCCTCACAAGAAATCTACCGGGAAGTTCAAAAGACCAGTTCCCAAAAAAAAGTGGTGGCCTCCATGGGAAATGTGGCCGCTTCCGGGGGGTATTACGTCGCTCTGGGGGCGAATAAGATTGTGGCCAATCCCGCCAGTTTGACCGGCAGTATCGGGGTCATCATGGAACTGCCGAATTTTAAAGATCTCCTTCAAAAAATCGGGATAAGCCGGGAAGCGGTCAAAAGCGGTCGATTTAAAGATATCGGCTCTCCGACCAGAGAGTTAAAACCGGAAGAGCGGGCCCTTTTGGAAGGGGTGATAAAAAATGTCCACCATCAGTTTGTCGACGTGGTCGTCAAAGGGCGGAAGCTGAACCGGGAACGGGTGGAGGAAATCGCCGATGGACGTATCTTCACAGGGGAACAGGCCAAGGCTTTAGGACTGGTCGATGAACTGGGCAGCTTTGAAGACGCCGTCGAACTGGTCAAAAAGATGGTCGGCCTCTCGGGAGAAGTCAAGTTGATTTATTCCGAGAAGAAAAAATATTCGGTCTGGGATTTTATTTTCAGTAAAATGATCGGAGAGATCAACCAGTCACTGCAGCCGGCCTGGCCCACGGATCAACTTCTATTTGTCCCTCCCGTCTTTTATAGGAATTGATGAAATTCTCCCATTCCTTCCCGAATGACTTCTACATTATCATCAATCAATGAAATTATGGTTGAGGGCTGATTCGCCAGGACCCCGCCGTCAACGGTCAGGTCGATCTGCCTCCCAAAGGTTTCCTCAATCAGCAAAGGATCGGAGAGGATTTCTCCGCCGGAAAAACCGACACTGGTACTGATGATGGGATTGCCTAACTTTTTAACAATGGCCAAACTGATATTGTTGTTTGGTACCCGAATCCCGACCGTTTTTCTTTTGGTCAACATGATCCTGGGGACTAGTTTGGTTCCCAGGAGGATAAAGGTGTATGGGCCCGGCAGGCACCGTTTCATGATTTTGTAGGCTGGATTGGTCACTTGAGCATAGAGACTGATATTTTTGAGATCCGAGCAAATAAAACTGAAGGGTTTTTGGGGATCTCTTTTTTTTATCTGATAAATGCGTTGAATGGCTTTTTTATTAGTCAGGTCACAGCCGAATCCATAAATGGTATCCGTCGGATAGGCAATAACCCCTCCGGCCTTTAAAATATCCACTGTTTTATCGATCAGTCGTTTTTGAGGGTTTTGGGAGTTGATGCGAAAAATCATAAAGTCCTCTCCGTCGCCTGAAGGCGCCTCCCCCATTCTCCGAAAGATCCGGGAAATAGAAATAACCCCTTTGGCACTTTTTTTATGGTCGGTCTGAGCAGGGGAGTTCCATCAATGAGAACGTCCTTCCCATCCCATTCAGTTGAGAGGCGATTATACCCTGAAGAAAAAAGCCTTGTCAAACGCTCTCTTCCCTTTTATAGAGATAAATAGATCGTGAAGCCCTAAGATTTTTTCCTTATGGAGACCCTTATGCCTCTTCCGTGGTTTTATTCCCTTATGCTCTTGATCCTTGGATTAATTCTGGGGAGTTTTTATAACGTGTGCATTCACCGGATACCCCGGGAAGAATCGATTGTCTGGCCCGGGTCGCGGTGCCCTCACTGTCAACATCCCTTGGGTGTTTGGGACAATCTGCCTCTGGCAAGCTTTTTGCTTTTAAGGGGTGCATGCCGCTATTGTCAAACCCCCATTTCTTATCAATATCCCCTGATCGAAGGGATCAGTGGTCTGGTTACTGTCCTTTTGGGGTGGAAGTTCGGACTCTCTGGGGAATTTCTGCAGGCCCTGCTTTTGTTCGCTGCCCTGCTGATCGTCTCGGTTATCGATCTCCATCATCAAATCATTCCCGACGTCATCACCTATCCGGGAATTTTGATCGGTTTAATCATTTCAGGACTGTCCGGGGCGCCCGGCTGGGTTTCCTCTTTGATCGGGGTGCTGATCGGCGGAGGAGTATTATGGGGTCTGGCGCTGGTTTATATCCTCTTGGCCCGGAGAGAAGGGATGGGAGGAGGGGACATCAAGCTCTTGGCCATGATCGGTGCCTTCCAGGGATGGCCGGGTGTTCTGGTGACCCTTCTGGCCGGTTCTTTTGTCGGGACGGTCGCCGGGCTTATCCTGATACTGCTCTGGAAAAAGGACCGGACCTTCGCCATCCCCTTTGGTCCTTTTCTTTCCTTCGGAGCGGTCATTTATCTTTTTTTCGGCCCTCTTTTGCTGCAGTGGTATTTAGGATAGACTTTTCTTCTCTCTGCCTTTCCTATCGTCTTTTCCCCCAATTCGGAGACCCAGACTCGCAAGGCCGTCACAATACGGCGGGCGGAGTTCTTTTAGGTAGAACCCGCCGGACTGGGGCATCTTTAAAAGATGCCGACAAAGGTAAAATGCCCGCGGTGTCTCCGGCCCCTGCTCCCGGCGGGTTCCAAAGTGGGCTGCCGGGGATATTAGAAGTCTTCAAAATCTTTAAAGGAGGTCTCGTCTGATGTTTAAAAAAGCGGAATCAGGTTTCTCCCTGATCGAAATGATTCTGACGGCCTGTCTCTTGTCCCTCATTGCCGGCATGATAGGATACGGATTTCAAAAGTTAGTGCCTCGCTATCGTTTAAACGGGGCGGTTCAATGTATCGTTGCCGATTTTCAATCGGCCCGGATGAAGGCAATCAGCCAGAATTGTTATTTCCGGATCCAACTCTTTCCTGGTTGCAATTATTATTTTTTAGAGAGGGAAAATGGGACCGGATCGACTCGCTGGCCAGGTGTCCAAGAGGGAATCCTGCGGAGCTTCAATACCCCGTCACCCTATTATTATCCCGGGGTTGATCTGGAAAGCAGCTCCAACAATCCTCTCTTTTCTCCCAGAGGAACAGTCAGCGGAACGACGGTGATCGTAAAGAATTCCGCCGGTTCAAGAAAAATCACCCTTTCATCTTTGGGAAGGGTCAAAGTGCTGGAAGGATAATGGTGAAGAGGTGGTGAGTCCGGAAGGTTTTCTTCTTAGCGGCCTTCCATAAACAGGAGATCTGACCATGATCAAAAAAGGCAAGCCCAAAGGATTTACCTTGATAGAAGTGCTCGTTTCTTTCACTCTGCTGGGAGTGACTTTGGCAACGGTCACCCAAATATTTTTATCCCAAGCCCAGTCATACAAAGGGCAAGCGGCAGCGACCCACAGACACCAAGGAGTACGGGCGTCCCTGGAACTGATCGCCCGTGACCTCAGGAGTGCTGGCTATCCGGTCCTGGATCAAACTTTTTTAAATAATCCGGTGGCCTGGATTCCCAGTTCATTTATCCCAAAGATCCCGCGGATTGTTAACCCAAAGGGAATAATGACCGTCACCGAGGGGGGAAGCGGGTCGGATATCCTTTCCTTTTTTACCGTCCTCTCTGGAGAAACCAATCCGACTGTCCTGTCCCAAGCCAGTTCGATCGGCAACACCTCCATCAGGCTGGCCTTAACCGGGTCGGAAACCAATGACCAGTTCAACCTTTATGACCTGATCTACATCGGCAAAATACCTGAACTGGCCCAGGTTAAGGGAATATACGGGAATATTTTGGAGATCGACACCGATCCCTTTACCCCGGGAAATCAGGGGCTCAAAAAGGCCTATCCGGCAGGAACGGAAATCGGTGAAATCAGTTTGGTCAGTTATGCCGTTTTTAATGATCAAAATGATTCTTCCGGAAATTATCATGATGTGGGGAGCCCCGTGCTGAAAAGAAAAACGAATGCCGGCGGGTTTGAACCTTTGGCCGAAGGAATAGTCGACTTAAAAATCTCCCAGAAAAAAGAGGGGCTGGTCCACCTGCAGCTCTCCGCCCTGACCTGTCCGGCCAATGGCGGGCCGCAGACAGGACAGGAGAAATGGTTGACCTTAAGGTCTCAGGTGTTCATTCGAAACTAGGCGGGTCCAGACGGGTATTTTTTGAGCGGTGTGCATCTGCGCAAAGACCAGCGACAAAATCTTACTGGAGAAAAGGAGAAGGCTATGGGGATTTTGAAAGAACAACATGGTGCGGCTTTGGTCGGAGTGATGATGGCCCTCTTGGTTTTGACGTTATTGGGGACATCCGCCTTTGTCAATTCGGCCACTGAACTTAAGATCAGCTCAAATTATTCCCAAAGTCTGGAGGCCCTTTATATCACCGAGGCGGGCCTCCAGGAACTTTTGGCCGCTTATCGCCGGAAGCCTTCCTCTTTTCTACAAAAGCACAACGGTGCGGAAATGAACTTTCCTGTTGCCGAATCGGACGGGTTATCGCCAAAGGGGGCGGCTTATTGGATTAAAGAGTTGCGTTATGACCCTCTTGAAAATCCAGGGTACGCCGAAGTGATTATCTTTGGTCGGGATCGAACCAAATCATCCTTGGCCCGGTTGCGGGCCACGATCTCCTGCAGCGCCAGTAACGATTCAGGGCTTCTCCCTGCTGTTTTTACGGTGGGGATCGTCACCGGTGGACAACTCCAGTTGGGCGGACCATTGAATATGGTCGGCACCTTTCATGCCAACCAGGGTTTGTCCTTTTTGTCACCCTTGTCCGGGGCGCCCTTGTCAGGGACCCAGACGACATTCAGCCAATCCCTCGATCCCTTACGTCCCGACTATCGTTCGGCCATGGCGATCCCGGTGATCAGCGACCAATTCTTGGAGACCTGGCGCACCTTGGCCCGATTGGAAGGGAATCAAATCCTCTTCGGACACCAGAACCTCGTTTTGTCCGGTGAGCAGAAAGGGGCCATAATTTTTGTGGACGGCGAAGTGACCCTGACTGCCGCCGATCTGTCGGGACTGACCCTGATTGCCACCGGTTCAATTACGCTTAATGGCTCGACGGTCATTAACGCCCAGGGCAGTCTGGATACGGTCTTCATCGCCGGAGGTAATATTACTTTGAATCAATGTTCGGACATCGTCGGGGTCTTTTGGGCCAACGGGTCATTGATCAAACTGAGCGCCGGAATGTTGAAAGGAACGGTCGTTTGTCAGGGATCAATCTATCAAAAAGAAGGATTTCAATTTGAACGTTTTGCCCACATTTCCAGTTCCTTTAAGTTTCCGACGATCACCGGCTATACCTTTCACATCAGGGGCTGGAACCAGATTTGAAAATGGGCGACGTTGCCGATGCTTAACGAAACGACACAAACACCGCGGATTTTTCCAATCCTCCGGGGTTAACCCGAAAATAGAATTCGAGGCTTTCCGAGGGGCCTGCTCTATTTTCATCTTTGGTGGTGTCACGCCACTATCGTGGCCTGACGGATTAACATGTGATAAAAATTCTATGATAAAAATCCTTGACATGGCTGAATGGGGTATGCTATTTCTCCTATTCAAAAGTCATCCGATTTCCCGATATGAATCACGCGATACAAATAAAAGCAAAAAAGGTGGGGACCTTTTTTGCTTTTTTTATTCTGCCTTATGACGGGTCTTCGATCCGTAATGTTTTATTTATTTTTAAGGAGGGGCATGAATGAAGAGTAAAGGGAAAGTAAAATGGTTCAATGATGCTAAAGGATTCGGATTTATTGAACAGGATGGGGGATCAGATGTGTTCGTCCATTATTCGGCCATCCAGATGGACGGATTTAAGACCTTGAAACAGGGTCAGGACGTGGAGTTCGAGATCAAAGAAGGGAATAAAGGACCTCAAGCCGCCAATGTCATGAAGGCTTAGATGTAAGTAGACCCTGAGATGGATAGGTGAAGGCCCTCCAAAAACCGGTGTAAAAGGAGGGCCTTTTTTATGTCCGCCGGAACCCCGGTGACGGAAATGCCCATCGTGGCCAGTCGTCTGCAATAATGTGCCTTGGGACCGGCGGTAGGAATAAGGATGAAGGAAGGCCTTTGTGCTTGACCAGCTTCAAATCCATAATATGGCCCTCATCGATCAGGTCAATCTTGACTTCTCAAAAGGACTGAACATCCTTTCCGGTGAAACCGGGACAGGCAAGTCGATTATCATCAAAGCCGTTAATCTCCTTTTGGGTGAAAAGCCAACGCCAGATACGGTGCGTCAGGGGGCGCCGGAAGCCACGGTGGAAGCCCTTTTTTCTATCCCGAGGCACCACCCTATCATAGGAGTGCTGGAATCCCTGGGACTCCCCGGAGAAGAACAACTCTTAATTAAACGGACCGTGCAGTCCGGCGGAAAGAGCCGGGCCTGGATCAACGGAAGCCTGGCTAATCAATCCCTATTATCCCGAATTACCCGTTCCTTAATCGGAATTTCCAATCAGCATGAATATCAGTCATTACTGCATTCATCCGAACACCTCACCCTCTTGGATCGATATGGCGGCTTAATGGCCCTCAGAGAGGACATTGAGAGGCAATATGGGCATCTTGATGGGCTGATCAAAGCTCGGTTGGACCTGATCGAGAAGGAGTCTAGGCGAAAAAGTCAAAAGGAGTTGTGGGCTTATCAAAGGCAGGAAATTGAACAAGCCAATCTGCATCCAGGGGAAGATCAGGAATTGCTGCAACAGAAACGGATCCTGCTCCAGGCGGAGAAGATTTGGGAAAAAATGGCCCTCGCTCAACAGGGGTTGTCAGAAGAAGAACACTCCGTTTTGAACATTCTGTCCCGGTCTAAAGATTTGATCCGTGCGGTTGTGCAGGTAGATCCTACCTTGCTGCCGATCTATGAGAATTTGGAATCTATCCAAACAGAGCTTAATGAAATAAATCTGGGGATTCGGGACTATCTGGCCCATATGGTTTTTGATCCTCACCGCCTGGATCAGGTTGAAGAACGCCTGGACCGGATTCAACGGTTAACCGCCAAATACGGTCCCACAGTGAAAGAGGTGTTGGACTATTATAGTCAATTGGAAGGAAGGGTCAAAGAAAGCGAAGATCTGGAATATCACTTAAAGAAGCTCAATGAACAGATTCAAGACCAAAGAAGCCATCTCCTGAACAGCTCCCTGGAGTTGTCGCAGAAAAGAAAAGAGGCGGCTTCTCAGTTGACCCGCCAAGTGGAAGAGGATCTCTACGGACTGGGTATGGGCGGATGTCAATTCCAAATTCTTTTTACTCCTCTTACTCCTGAAGGGAAAGCCGAAGACGACTATTCCTGCCAGGGAATGGTCTTAAGCCCTTCGGGAATTGAAAAAGGGGAATTTTATATCGCGCCCAATCCGGGTGAAGGTCTTAGGCCTCTGGCCCGCATCGCCTCAGGCGGGGAACTATCCAGAATCCTCTTAGTTCTTAAGGGATTGCTGTCACATCAGGATTCTTTGGAAACGTTAATATTTGATGAGGTCGACTCCGGGATCGGCGGAGGTCTGGGGCAGGCTGTGGGCCGGAAACTTCGCCGGTTATCCCAAACCCATCAGCTGATTTGTATTACCCACCTTCCTCAAATCGCCGCTTTTGCCGAAACCCATTTTCAGGTTTTTAAAGAGACCCACCATTCAAGAACCCAGACCAGAATCCGTTGTCTCGACCGGGATGAACAGTCAACGGAAATTGCCCGAATGCTGGGCGGAACAGCGAATTCGACCAAAACCTTATCCCTGGCCCGGGAGTTATTGAGGGAGGCCGGAAGAGATCAGGAGAGTTTCTAGTACCGTGTCCCAACTTTCCTCCTGTTTGATCAATCCCAAAAAATCACGTTCCGAGCCTTTCATTGATGCGACCGCTCTAATGGTTCCTCTTCCCGGTGACTTGCAGCGTACGGTCCGTTTTTTTAAGGAAAAGGGAAAACTTTGCTTTAAAAATCAAGCTATGCAGGTTGTTCATTTGAGCGATTCCGGCCGGACCATCGCCTTGGGCGGACCGGCTGTCGGGGCTCCCCAGGCGGTTATGATTTTGGAAAAGCTGATCGCCCTGGGGGCAAAGAGGGTGCTCTTTTTCGGTTGGACCGGAGGACTCCAAAAGGACCTTTCTCCCGGAGATATTATCCTGCCCGATGAAGCGATCAGTGAAGAGGGGACTTCGAGACATTATTCCGATGAACTGCGTTCAAGACCGTCCTTCGGACTGGTCCAAGATCTCAAGAAGGCCTTAGGGGAAGAAAGCATAGCCTATAGGCAGGGACCGATTTGGACGACCGATGCCCCCTATCGGGAAACCATCGCCAAGATCAAGACCTATCAATCCCAGGGGGTTTTGGGTGTGGAGATGGAGGTCTCGGCTTTATTTACCGTCGGGGCCTTTAGAGGGATCGAAACAGCGGCCCTGCTGATTGTTTCCGATGATCTTTCCGGGATAACCTGGCGCCACGGCTTTCGGGAAGCCAGATTTTTAGCGGCCCGGAGAGAAGTCGCCCGCTTTTTAGGGCATTTTGTGCTGAATTCTTCCTCATAAATCGGCAGAATCTTTTTTTTACTCAGGGGCCATACGATTACCTTTCAAGGCTTTCACAAGTGGTTTAAGAAACTCCACGTCCTTAATGATAGTCCTTTTTAAAATAATACCGTGGCACCGATTAAGACCCGAAAGATACCGGCCGGGGAAAGGATACCTTTATGCCTGCCTTTGGCGCCGTCTGGAGAGACGACCGGCCTGGCAACATTACGTCCATCGCTTTCGAATAAAACTCATCCTTTCAGAGTAAAGGGCCTACCGTGAAGCCTGCTCACACTCATGTGAAGCTGCGGTCCTGTTTTTCTTCCCATCATCCCGCTGAAAAACGGAATACTGGAATCCTTCACCCCGATTTTCTTATAAAAACCATCCCTTAATCTTGTTCTCAAACGTGGCATAGACCTTGCTATCTTAACAACCCAAGAAAGGGTTATTCGGATCAACTATTAATAATAGAGCAAAAGGAGAAGGAACATGACCATTAACGCCAGACAGCGGCTCGGCCTGGTTAAAAAAGAAGTCTTTTTGGATAAGGTCTCTCCGGAATCGGAACAGGCCCCGGCCGTTCTCCTGCAAAAGGAGCTCTTGGAAGAGGCCTTTCGTCAAGGGGCCAGTGATATTCATGTGGAGCCTTTGGAAAAAGCGGTTCAAATCCGTTTCCGGGTCGATGGCTGCTTGCGGAAGGGCCCCCTATTCCCCCGAACCGTCTTGGAGTCTTTGGTCTCTCGCTTTAAAATCAGCACTAATCTGGATATCAGTGAAAAAAGGGTTCCTCAGGACGGCAGCTTTCGTGTTCAGATTGGGGGAAAACCCCTTGACCTTCGAGCCTCTTTTATCCCAACCCAATGGGGAGAGAAACTTGTCATCCGGTTATTGGATGCCCAACAAAGTTTTTTGGGATTAGAACAGTTGGGCCTTCCTCAAAATCAGTTGAACATTCTTAGCACCATGATAGAACGCCCCCAGGGGTTAATACTGGTTGTCGGGCCTACCGGCAGCGGGAAAACTACGACCTTGTATTCCATCCTCCAGGCCATTCATCGGGAAGGCATCAATATTATTACCGTCGAAGATCCTATCGAATACAGTCTGTCGGGGATCAACCAGGTCCAGGTAAACGAAAAAGTTGGTCTGACCTTCGCCCATTCCTTACGGGCCATCCTTAGGCAGGATCCGGATGTCATTTTGGTGGGGGAAATCCGTGATGAAGAAACCGCTCAGATCGCCCTCCGGGCGGCTTTTACCGGTCACCTGGTCCTCAGCACCCTCCATACCAATGATGCCGTTTCCACTCTGACCCGTCTGCAAAACCTGGGGCTGGAGCCTTATGTCCTTTCTTCTTGTCTCTTGGGCGTTTTGTCGCAACGGCTTATTCGTAGAAACTGCACCCAATGCCGAAGAGCCGAACTCCCTGACCCGAAGATGTTGGAACGCTATCATTTGTCTATTCCCCCGGGACAGGTTTTTTATCAAGGGGAGGGGTGTCCGGAATGCCGCGGAGAGGGAACCAGCGGCCGGGAGGGTGTTTTCGAACTCTTGCAGCTCACTCCGGCTCTCCGGGAGGCGATCCTGAGAAAGGCTCCGGAAACGGAAATGCGCCATCTGGCCGTAGAGGAAGGAATGGAAACCTTATTAAGCTGCGGTCTGAAGAAGGCCGGGGCCGGGCTGGTCAGTCTGGAAGAGATGATGCGGGTCATTCCCTATGAATCAGGGGCCCGCTTTTGCCCGACCTGCCTCCACCCGGTGGAGCATTTTTTTGTCTGCTGCCCAAATTGTTCCCTAGAATTGGTCCGGAAGTGTCCGGATTGCGCCCAACGGGTCCAGGATTCCTGGAAGACCTGTCCCTATTGCGGAAAAGGTCCGTTGCCTCTCCGGGTAAAGGGAACAACTGTTATGGTTTGATTTGATTATAAAAATCAAGGTAAGACCATGGTCGATCCGCGGAAAAAAAGTTATCGGAAGACTTGACAGACGGGGTGTAAAATGGTAGAAGATTAGTCGTCGGGACGTAGCGCAGTCTGGTAGCGCACCTGAATGGGGTTCAGGGGGCCGCTGGTTCAAATCCAGTCGTCCCGACCATGAATTATGAAGGGGTTATCCTGTTAAAGGATAATCCCTTTTTTTATGAAGGGCAGATAATGGATACCCTTTACCGCAAAGCCCCAAAGGGTATTCAATAACTTTAGATTCTTACAAAGTACATTTGAGGATTTATCCCTTACATGTTATCAGGAGTCTGGGGGTCTTGTCTTTTGAGCCGGTCGACTATGTCGACCTTTGAAAGAGGCTTCCATTCGGAAGCCGACAGGGCCGGATTTTCTGAGCAAGAAGACCTGCTCAGTCCCACTCCTTCGGAGCGGTTCCCGGTTTCCCATTGGGTAACCTTTGGACAACTTCAAAAAATAAGCCAAGTAGGGTGGGTGGAATAGCAATGGAACCCACCGATTGAATGTTTTATTTTTTCACATTGAATGGTTTTTAATATCGGTAAGTTCTGCTGCGCTGCACCCGCCCTACGAGAACAGACTTCATTGTATGCAGACATCATCATATTCTTTTATCTTGGGGATGACCTTCAGGAAAAGGGTGATGACCTGATCGGCATTTTTTTTCATGGTTGTCAGGATCATCTCCCAGGTGACCGGCTCTTCTTCCTCGTGCCAGCAATCATAATCCGTAGACATGGCGATTACGGCATAATGCATCTTTTTCTCCCGGGCCAGGATGACTTCCGGCACGGTGCTCATATTGATAACGTCGGCGTTCCAACTTCGGAACATGTGGCTTTCGGCCTTGGTTGAAAATCGGGGACCTTCGATGGTGATGACCGTTTTTTTTCGGTGATGGGGAATGCCTATCTCTTCGGCCGATGAGGCCAGGAGATCCTGGAGATTAGGACAAAAGGGCTCGGCAAAAGGGGTATGGACCACCACATCCTCATCAAAAAAGGTGGTTTCTCTTTTGCGGGTATGATCAATGAACTGGTCCGGGAAGACCAGGTGGCCGGGGGCAATCTCTTCGCGGAGGGAACCCACAGCCGTAGAGGCCAGGATATGGGTACAGCCCTGCTCTTTTAAGGCCCAGATATTGGCCCGATAATTGACCTTTCCGGGATGGATGGAGTGGTTTTTTCCGTGACGGGCGATCAATACGGTTTCGATTCCTTCAATCGTTCCAGTCGTCAGCTCTGATGAGGGAGATCCATAGGGGCTGGGTAGGGTAACCTCCCGAACATTTTTTAGAATCTTGGGATTGTCCAATCCGGAACCCCCGATAATTCCAACTCTAATCATAATTACTCCTCGAGAAAGGATTTAAATGGCGGGAGTATAAAATAGGGTCGAAAGGCGGTCAAGCAGAAAAATGAAAAGAGGGCACCACCAAAGACGAAAACAGGCACAGAAGGCTCCGAAGCCTATTTTCGAACTAATTCCCATGCCCCGCGGGGCACCACGAAGCATGAAAATAATCTTTGGAACCGCCCGTCAGCCTGCGGCTGACTAGATATCGCTGTTCGCTCAAGGATATCGCCCGCTAAAGCGGCCTCAAGGATTACCGGGACAAAAACAGGACCTAATTATTTGCCCTCGGGCGACTTTCCCCGAGGGCAACGGTGTCTTTTCCCGGCACAAGATCGTGCCGGGAAAATCATCGTCCGGCAGTTGTCCAGTCTTTGTCAAGTGACCGGAGGGAACGGGCGGTTATAAGTTATTTTCGTATTAAATAATAAACGACAGAATACTAAGCAGGGCGATGGCCCACATGGCCGGTTTAACTTCTTTGCTTTTACCTGAAAGGGTTTTAATGAGGGTAAAGGAGATGAATCCCAGGGCCAGGCCGGTGCTGATACTGTAGCTCAAAGCGATCATGATGATAATGATAAAAGCGGGAAAGGCTTCCTCCATCAAATTGAAGTTTATTTTGGAGATTTCCTTGGTCATAAAGAGTCCGACCATAATCAGGGCCGGGGCGGTAGCATAGTTAGGCACGATACCGATCAGGGGAACAAAAAACAAACCCGTTAAGAATAGAAGGCCCGTGACGATGGCCGTGATCCCGGTTCTTCCGCCGGCTTCGATTCCGGCACCGGACTCTATATAAGCCGTGGTCGTGGAGGTGCCCAGAAGGGCACCGAGCATGGTGGCTGCGGCGTCCAACCCCAACAACCGATTAATGGTTCCGGTATAAACTTTTTCTTCGGATACCCCGGCCTTGAGTGTACAGGCTACCAAGGTACCCAGACTGTCAAAAAGATCCATAAACATTAAGGTGAAGATCGCTCCGAAAAAACTTCCTTTCAGGGCTCCGATGATATCCAGTTGAAAGGCGACCGGTGATAGATCGATATGCAAAGTCAGGATCTGTTTCGGTAGGGGGAGGGTTCCGGAAATAAGGGCGATGAGAGTGGCCCCAAAGATCCCGATCAGCAGAGACCCTTTGATCTTCTTGATCTCCAGGATAACCATGATTAAGAGACCGGTTAGACCGATGAGGACCGGGGGAGTGAATTTGCCCATGCCTACCAGAGTAGCCTCATTTTTTACCACGAGCCCCAGATTGACTAATCCGATAAAGGTGATAAAGAGTCCGATCCCGACGGATATGGCTAAAACCAGTGACTTGGGTATGGCCTCGACCAGTTTGGCCCGTATGCCGGCAATGGTTAAAATTAGGAAAAGCAGGCCGGAAAGAAAAACAATGCCCAGGGCCGTAGGCCAGGGAATCTTATCGCCCACCACCAGGGAATAGGCAAAAAAGGCATTTAAGCCCATCCCGGGGGCCATAGCAATGGGACTGCCGGCAATAAGACCAACCAGGATGGACCCCAAGGCACTGGCCAGGCAGGTGGCCCCAATCTGGGCGCTTTTGTCCATGCCGGCCACACTCAAAATCTGGGGATTGACAAAGATGATATAAGACATGGCCAGAAAGGTTGTCACTCCGGCCAGGCATTCTGTTTTGAAATCCGAAAGTCGGTTCGTAGAGGTCATGGGATTAACTCTTAAAGCTTGAAGACGGATAGGTTGGTTGGGGATTTTAGAAAAATCCCCTCGATCTGTCAAACCTCTTTTTAGCTTTCTCCGGTTCGATCCTTTCTACTTGATCCACTCGTTCTATCTGTTTATAATTAAAGCCAGGCAAGAAGAAAACCGATGAATTCTGATCGGTGGCGAACACCGATACCTCTGGAAAGGAGGCTGCCCCAATGATGACCCCATCTCCGAGTTTATTTGCGCCTTTTACCCTTAAAGGGTTGACCTTGAAAAACAGGATTACCATGGCCCCTTTGTTTCTGGGTTATGCTAACCCGGATGGAACGGTTAATTCTCTGATCCTGGATCATTATCAGGAAATGGCCGCTTCCGGTGCGGCCTTGATCGTCGTCGAAAACGCCGCTGTTGATCCCCTTGGACTGGGTTCCCCTTTTACCCTGCGGGTCGATGAAGAACGGTTCCTCTTCGGCCTTTCCGGTTTGGCCAAGACCATTCATCAACAAGGTGCCCTGGCCATCCTCCAAATTAATCATGCCGGCCGATATGCCTATGGGCGGGATAAGATCGCCCCCTCGCCGATTGAAACCAACCAGATCGTCCCCAAAGAGATGAATCAGGCCGACATTGATCAGGCTATTCAGGCCTATGTCCAGGGGGCTCTACGGGTAAAAGAGGCCGGCTTTGACGGTGTGGAAATACATGGGGGGACGGGCTATCTGTTGGTCCAATTCCTCTCTCCCCGGACTAATAAGCGGACCGATGCCTATGGGGGATCTTTAGAAAATCGCATGCGTTTTCCTTTGCAGGTCTTTGAAGCGGTGATGAAGGCTGTGGGACCGGACTTCCCGGTGGGCTATCGATTCCTGGCGGATGAGTGGTTACCGCAAGGTCTGCATCTGGAAGAAACTATCCCTTATGCCCGGGAACTGGAAAGAAGGGGGGTTGCGTATCTCTCGGTCATGGCCGGAACCTATGATTCCTTTTTTCTGCCCGAATATCTGGAGGCGGAAAAGGAAGAAGGCTATATGGTTTCTTTTGCTCAGGAGATAAAGAATAGTCTGCCTCGGATGACGGTGATTACCGCCGGACGGATTCAATCCGCAGAATTGGCCAATCGAATTATTGAAGAAAAGAAGGCCGACCTGATCGGGTTGGCCAGGGTGCTATTGGCTGACCCGCTTTGGCCGAAAAAGGCCCAAGGGATCTTAACGGAGGCTATGATTTCCTGCGAACCGACCTGCTCCTTGTGTATGAAAAGGGTCTTCCACGGCAAACCGGCTTTTTGTTCCCAATGGGAACGTCCCCGCCAAAAAGGCTTCATGGCCAGGATTGGGGAGAAGACGGAAAAAGATTAAGAGATCGCCTCAGGTTTAAAATTGATTTAATCTTTCCTGGAACTCCGCCGGCGTAAAACGATACTCCTGAGTCCCATAGGATTCGACGGCGAAGGAGGCGCAGACACTGCCCATGCGGGCACACAGTTCCAGGTCTTTCCCTTGAATCAGACCGCTGATCAGGCCTCCCCGATAGGAGTCTCCGGCACCGGTAGGGTCTTCCACTTTGCGCGGGCTGGCTGCTGGAATGGCCGTTTCTCCTTGGCGGCGAAAGATTTTAGAGCCCTGTTCTCCAAGGGTGACAATAAGGGTTTGGGCCTTAGTCAAGAGGGCCTCCTTGTTCATCCCGGTTTTATTGAGGATCAGGTCCAATTCGTAATCATTACAGATCAGGACTCGACATCCGTCAATCGTCTGGGTCAGGTCTTGTGGTTCGAGCATGGGCAGGGATTGCCCCGGATCGAAGATATAGTCAATCCTCTTGGCCTTGCATAGGCGGGGATAGTTGATCATGTCCTCCAGATTGCCGGGGGATATGATCAACAGCGTTTCTTCCGGGTTGAGCCGATCAAAATCCAGATTGGAAGAGTATTTCATGGCCCCCGGATTAAATCCGGTGATTTGATTATCGGAGCGATCGGTTGTAATGTAGGCGCTGGCCGTGAAGTCATCCTCGATGATTTTAATCCGCTCGGTAGAGAGTCCGTTTTGAACCAACCAATCCAGATAGCGATGATAGTCCTGCCCGATGGCCGAGGATATCTCCGGTTTCTCGCCCATTAGGGCTAGGGCATAGGCGATATTGCCGGCTGTGCCGCCGAATTTTTCCTTGATCCCGTTAACCTGAAAACAGATGTTTAAGACATGTATTTTTTCCGGAAGGATGTGATCGGCGAAATAGCCGGGAAAATCCATTATTCGGTCGTAGGCCAGGGAGCCGGAAACAATTATTTGCATGGTCCATTCCTTATTGGAGTAACTGAAAATCTGATTGACACTTCTTAGCTGTCATGGCTATATAGCATATTCCCAGGTAGATGGGCAGTGTTTTTTCAGCATATATATTGACCAATGAGAATAGATTTGAATAAAGCCCGAGAGCGGATGGTCAGGGATCAACTGATTCCCAGGGATATCCATGACCCGAAAGTGCTGGCAGCCATGGGCAAGGTACCCCGGCATGTCTTTGTCGAAGAACCCCTTTGGGGAGAGGCTTATAACGATTATCCCATGCCGATCGGAGAACGGCAGACTATTTCTCAGCCCTATATCGTCGCCCTGATGACTCAGGCCCTGGAGCTCAATGGTCATGAAAAGGTCCTGGAAATAGGGACCGGCTCCGGCTATCAAACCGCCATTTTGGCTGAACTCGCCTATAAAGTTTTTTCCATAGAGCGAATACGACCCTTGTTTCAACGGGCCCGCCGGATTATCGATCAGTTGAAATATTTTAATGTGGTTATCAAAGTAGCCGACGGGACCCAGGGTTGGCCGGAGGAGGCCCCTTTTGAGGCTATTATGATTACCGCCGCCTCCCCGGGAGTTCCTAAACCTCTCCTGGAGCAACTGGCTCCTAATGGTCGTCTGGTCATCCCGGTTGGTGACCGTTCTACTCAGTCCTTGAAAAAGATCACCAAGACGGAAAGCGGGTATGAAGAGGAAGAATTGTGCGGGGTCCGTTTTGTTAGTTTGATTGGGGAGCATGGTTGGAAAGAATAGTCAATTGATTCGTCCCTTACTCCAAGAATCCAATCTCCGATAGACCCAACCCGGACCAGCCGGAACCAAAATGAATTTTCAAAAATTTGTATATGTCCTGTCTGGTCCGGGTCAATATCATGCTCTCCCAAAAATTCTATCCATTTTGCGTAGAATTTTATTCTTAAGTCACTAAAGCCGAAAATATTTTTTTCTTTGCTGCCGGTCAGGAGACCTTTTCCCTTGAAGCGTCAACGGATAACCATTCCTTTTTTGCATATCGCCGATACAAAAGGGCACATTGGACGAATTGGGAAATATTCATCGACCACCAGACCGCAACGGCTCCAAATCCCAGTTTAACTACTAAAAGATAAGCCAACGGTAGACGGATAAGCCAGATACTCAAGGCCACTCGTATCATAACTCCACGCGTATCTCCGGCCCCGTTTAATCCTCCTCCGAGAATGATACCCCAGGCCATGAAAGGCTCACTGATCATGGCGATATAGAGATAACGGACACTCTCCTGGACAACGAGGGGATTGGGGGAGAGAAAGGAAGCGATCCACCGGGCATTGAGCACGACCACCAGGGCCAGAACCGTCACCAGAACCACCCCGATCAAAGCGGTCACCATGCCGCTGCGATAGGCTTCTTCCGTCTTTTTCTCGCCCAGAAGATTCCCGATGATCACAGCATTGGCCATGTTGAAAGCGAAGGCCGGAAGATAAATGGCCGACTCGATTCGAAGTCCGGCGGTCAGGGCGGCCAGGATTTCCACTCTGTTCCGGGGCAATTCACTGATGATCAGGAAGAGGATGATGCTGCCGCCCTGCCAAAGGATCTGCAGAAGGGCGATGGGCCAGCCGACGGTGGCGAATTTTTTAACCAAGGGAAAGGAAAAAGATCGGACACCCGGGAGGAGCTCTTTCATTTTGGAGAGGTTGAGAAGGGAGCCGATAAAAACGGCAGAGGCTGTGGCTAAGGCGATCCCCTTATAATGTAACGGGGTGAAGAAAACAAAAAAGAAGTTAAGGGAAATGTTCAGAAGGCAGACTATGGTCATGGTTTTTAAAGAGGCCCTGATCCGATCAGAGGATCTTAAAATACCGTTGGTGTTGATAACCAGGTAGTGAAAAAGGAGACCAACGGAGTAAATTTGGACTAGAAGGACTGTAAACGGTTTGACCTGGTCCGGGATGTTCATCAGACGGATCATATCCGGGGCAAAAAGAAGACCTGAGAGGGCGAAAAGGAGCCCTGCTCCGGCCGCGGCTAAGAGAGAAGAAAAGACGGCGGCGGTTAGTTGATCCTCATCACCAGCGGTGTACAGGCGGGAAATTACGGAGACGGTCCCTACCGTCAGGGCATTGGCGACGACGATAAAGATAAAATAAAATTGAATCACAAAGCCATAGGCGGCTTGGATGTCTTTATCGATCCGGCCGGCTACAAAGACATCGGTCAGGCCGATGAGGAATTCAAAGACCATAATGACCGTCATCGGCCAGGCCACTTGCCAGCTACGGGAAATTAAGCATTTCAGGTTATCTGTTTTACATTGATCCCACACAGGTTCTTCTAGGCCTCGATCTTTTAACGAATGTTATCGTGTTTTATCTTCTCACTGAGGCTAATCACCTGCTTCATGGTTTCTTCCAAGTCAAAGGTCAGGATGCGGCGGTCTTCCATGATCATTTTGCCATTGATCATTAACGAATGAACATCGGCCCCCTGGGCTGAGTAAACCAAGATGGAAAAAGGATCATAACTGGGGATAAGGTGAGGTTTATATCGATCAAGAAAGAGCAGGTCGGCTTTTTTGCCCACTTCAATGGATCCAATTTGAGACTGAAGTCCTAAAATTTTGGCACCTTCGATAGTGGCCATCCGCAGGACCGTTCGGGCATCCATCACTGTGGGATCCAAGGTATGGACCTTTTCCAGCTTGGCCGCCGTATCCATTTCCTGAAATAGATCAAGGTTGTTATTGCTGGCACAGCCATCGGTGCCCAGGGCCACCGGAATTTTTCGTCGCACCATTTCGGCCACTGGTGCCATCCCCGAAGCCAATTTCATATTGCTCTCCGGGCAATGGACCACGGCACTGCCGCAGCGGGCTAATCGATCCATTTCAGTGGAAGAGAGATGGACGCCATGGACGATAATAGTCCGGGTATCCAGAAGTTCGAGGGCCTCTAAATGTTCAAGCGGTCTTTTCCCGTAACGGGATTGAATAAGGGCCACCTCGTCCTCGGTTTCGGCGGCATGGATAAAAAAAGGAACGCCTTTATCTCGACAAAAAGCCTTAACCGCAACCAGGGTTTCCGGGGAACAGGTATAGGGGGAGTGACAAAATAGGCCGGTGGAAATACGGGGCGAATACCCTGTCCAGGTTTCCAGAAAACGACGGGCCAGGGATATATTCTGAGAGGGGTCTGGACTGCCCGGGATGGGAAAATCGAGGACCCCCTGGCAGATCAAGGCCCGCAGGCCCGAATGGTCTGCGGCTTTTATGACCTCTTCCATAAAAAAATAGCCGTCGGCAAAGGTGGTTGTTCCGGAGAGGATCATTTCGGCACAGGCCAATAAAGAGCCCCAATAGACCGATTCGGGGGTGACATATTTGGCTTCAGCCGGGAAGATGAATGTTTCCAACCAGGTCTTTAAAGGAAGGTCATCAGCCAGTCCGCGAAAGAGGGTCATGGGGCTGTGGGTGTGGGCATTGATCAAACCCGGCATAATCAGGAAGCGGCGGGCATCGATGATTTTTTTGGCCGGGGGCAGGGGAGAGGGGTCTTCTTCGGACTGGATGAGACGGATCTCATCTCCTTGAATACCCAGGGTGCCCTGAAAGGTTTCCGGGAACTCAGGGGAGAGGGAGAGGATGAGACCGTCCTTAATCAAATAGTCGAGGGTTCCCTTCGGTGTATTAGACGTATGATCCATTTCAGATTTTCATTTCTTTTTTCAAACTTTGAATCGATTATTCCAATTAAATTAAATGGCCGTATAACGAAAGGGGATCCGGAAATTAAGAAGGTTTACTCCGAACTCCGAACTCCCAACTCCGAACTATAATTAATCCAATTTCTCCAGAACACCCTCAATCAGGGCGGCCAGTTTGGATTCAGCGCCTAGAGCGGTTTGAATGACCGAGGCCAGTGAAACCGATTCCGGATTATCCGGACGATTGACATTGGTGATGACGGAAAAGCCCAAGAGATCGATACCGGCCTGGACGGCCACAATAGTTTCCATGATTGTGGACATACCCACCGCCTGGGCCCCCATAGATATCAGAAAGCGTGTTTCGGCCGGGGTTTCCAAACAGGGTCCCTTAACGCCAACGTAAACTCCCTGTCGAAGAAGAAGATGTTGCTCCTGAGCCACTTTCTCGGCCAGCTCTTTAAGCTTTGGGTGATAGACCTGAGACATATCCGGGAATCGGGGTCCCCAGGTTTCCAGATGGGGACCGATGAGTGGATTTTCTCCGGTAAAATTGATCTGATCGGTAATCAGGAGTATATCACCGGGCTGGAATTTCGGATCCAGACCTCCGGCGGCATTGGCGATGATCAAGGTCCGGATTCCCAAAGCCCCTAAGACCCGAATTGGAAAACCGATCTCCTCGGGAGCGTACCCCTCATAGAGATGAAATCGTCCTTGGAGGACAACAACATTTTTCCCGGCCAGTTTTCCCCAGACCAGCTTCCCGGGATGAGACTCCACCGTTGATTGAGGAAAGAAAGGAAGAGTCTGATAAGAAAGTGAAGAGGGATGTTGGAGCTTTTCGCCAATTCCTCCTAAACCGGTGCCCAGGATGATGCCGATGGTGGTATCCGAAGGGATTCGGTTCTTTAAAATAAGCAGGACCTTTTTTATTCTTTCTTCTGTTTCTCTAGGGTTAATCACTGGCCGGAAAGGGGTCCTATTCTGTTTTTCGTCATTCCGACCAAAGTCGGAATCCAGAATTTCTAGGTCGCTCTTAATTTCTGGACCCCCGCTTCCGCCGGGGTGACGGCCTGTGGCGGGTTCTTCCGATATGGATTTCCTGCCCTTTTCAATTTTTCGTTGCTTAATATAGTCAGTAAGGATTTGGGCATGATCAAAAGCCAGGGGGAAGGGTAGATCTGGGCAGTCAAAAACTCCTATCTCCTGGGCATCATCAGCGGCCCGAGGTGTGCCCTGGGCTTGAGCAATAAAGACGGTACTGATGGTATGGCCCCGTGGGTCCCGGTCCGGTTGGGAATAGGTATTCATTTGTCGGATCAGAGTCACATCCAACATGGTTTCTTCTTTGGCTTCGCGGATCGCCGCCGCCTCCAGGGATTCCCCATAGTCCACGAAACCGCCGGGAAGGGCCCACCCATAAGGGGGATTTTTTCTTTTTATCAGGACGATCCGGCCGTCTCCCAACTCAATAATGATATCTACCGTAGGAACGGGGTTTTTATAATGGCCGACTGGGGGCATGAGGAGTTTTGGTTCCTAGTTTAAAATCCGGGCAGCGTCCCTGGCAAATCTCCCTTTTCAAAAGACAGAGGGAGCGAATTTGATGGATACATTGAGGATAGTTAAGGCCTGATTCGATAAAGTTTTTACAGGAGATCCGGGCCATCTCCTGCAGATTTTTATTGACGATATAGCGTTGGGCGACCATACCGTCCCGATCATGGATGGTTAGCCCGAAGCGTTCCAATCGTTTCAATCGGTCCAGGGTATTCTGGCCCATCCGTTTCCTTTGGGCAACCAGAATGCAGATATGGTCCTCCGGAGGAAGGCCTATCCCGGGTTTGGCACATCGGCCCAGCCGATAATACTGGCAGTTTTTTCCGGAAAGTTTTTTTACACTGGACATGGCGCTGAAATTCGGATTTTTGATTTAGGGTTGCCGAACCTTTACTACGAAAATAGGCTGTGGAACCTTCTGTGCCGATTTTCATCTTTGGTGGTGTCACGCCACTAGCGTGGCATGGCGGATTAATCCCGAAGTCCTTCTTCTCCCCGGGCTAAGATCTCTATGGCATCGCCGGGCTTCACCTTACCCCCTTTGAGGATCCGTACAAAAATGCCTTCCCTGGGCATGACACAATCTCCGGCTAAGCGATAGATGGCACAGCGGTCATGACAAACCTTGCCGATCTGGGTGACCTCTACCAGGGCTTCGGACCCCAAACGGAGTTTTGTGCCGATGGGTAACTCGGGCAGGTTTATTCCCTGGGTGGTGATGTTTTCGGCAAAAGAGCCCGGGTGAACCTTCAACCCCAGGTCCTGCATTTTTTTAATGCTTTCCTGGGCCAGCAGGCTGACTTGGCGATGCCAATTTCCGCCATGGGCATCCCCTTCCAAACCGAATTCCTCAAGTAACAGTCCCTCAGGGATGTTTTTCTTGGGGACCCCTTTTTGTTCGCTAATTGAAACAGCAATAATTTTCATAGTCATTCCTCAAAGAGAGTCCAAGGATTCAAGAGAGCCGGGGATCAAATGAGAGGTGAGGGAATGAAGGCCCTTGAATCTAGGAATCTTTGAACCCTTTTTTAATTTTTTCTCTCCAGACCTCAAAAACCACGACATTGTCCGGGTCCGGACAGGCGATCTGGAGGCGGTTGGGGTCTTCAGACCAAGGAAAGGTCCCTCCGAATTTCAGGACCGTAAAGAAGGGAAAGATACTGGTCATGGCCCATTGGCAGATGGAAGATCCCATTTCGGTCAATTCAAAAACCTGACCGACCTGATGGCCGTAGGAACAGGACCCTTTCCCGCGGATTTCTATAATTTTGCTCATAACTTTATATTCGTCCATTTCTCCCGCCCCTTCCTTTCCGCCGTGGACCTTAAAATTTTAGGGGAGAAAAGGAAATTGTCAAGAGATTTTCCTCAAATCGGGGATTTAGTCCATACTGTTAGACATCCGTCCGATATTTTGATATATATTAATCATGATCCACACTATTAGCAAGGTTCCACCCTCCATTCTGTTCCGGTGCCGTTCATCATGAAATCTCCCTCGAGATCGATATCAGGTCCCGCTCTAAAGGCCTCCAGAAAAGGGTCCGACCTCACCCTCCTTGGTCGGGTGGAGAAGGTCATCATCGAAAATAGTCTGATTAAACCGGGCGGGAAAATAGTCCTCGCTGTTTCCGGAGGACCGGATTCGATGGCTCTCTTTTCTCTGTTCTGTGATTTGCGTCGGACATGGGAATTAGGGCTCACCGTTCTTTATTGCCACCATGGGCTCCGGGCAGCGGCGGATGAAGAGGAATCCTTTGTTCGGGAATGGGCCAAGCACTTTGACTGTCCTTTTATCAGCCGAAGACTCTCTGTTCGGGAATATCATAAAAAATCCGGGAAATCTCTTCAAGACGCAGCCCGAGAACTTCGATACCGGGTTTTTGAAGAAGAGCGACAGCAGTCCGGGTTTGACCAGGTGGCCTTGGGGCATACCGCCAATGATCAGGCGGAAGAAGTCCTTATCGGCCTGATACGAGGCACCGGTCTGGGCGGTCTTGCCGGCATTCGCCTTACGCGCGGCCCATTCATTCGTCCTTTATTGCGGACCTCCCGTTTGGAAATACTCCGCTATCTGGATCAGAAAAACCTCCCTTATAAAGAAGACGCCTCAAATGCCGAGGTCCGTTTTCTGCGGGCCCGGATAAGGCATCATTTAATAGAAGAATTGAAGGGTTATTCTCCAAATATCATAAACCAATTGAACCAGATGGCCGGTTTGCTGCAAAAAGACGAAGAATATCTTCAGGAACAGGTTTCCAGGGTCATGGCCAATATTGTCTCCCATCATGGAGCGGCTACTCGTCTTAATCGTTCCGTTCTGGGTGGGTTGCCCCAAGCACTGGCCACCAGGGTCATCCAGAGGGTCTTGCTCGAGAGGTTGGGAAACCTGGACCATATCCGTTCGGTCCATATCCTCTCCTTTTTGAAGGCGGCTCAGGGGGCTTCAAGGCCGGGAAGCCTCCCTTTGCCTAAGGGCTGGTCCGTCCACTGGGATCGACAGACCTTAACCCTTGAGCCCACACCGTCCAGCTCTATCCGGGTAAGTCACTTTTCTTATTCGGTAAAAAAACCGGGGAGGTTTTCTCTTCCGGGAATAGGAATGGTTCTGTTTTTCAAAAAGGTCAAGGCCTCTCCTGAGTTTTTGAACCCATCCAGGCGGAAAGAGCTGGCCAGGGTCAATTTTGATTTAGTCTCCTGGCCACTGGTTGTCCGCAATCACCGGCCGGGGGACCGTTTTCAGCCGTTCGGAATGGAGGGCTCCAAGAAAGTCAGCCGTTTCTTTATGGACCGCCGGGTTCCTGCTGAGCAGCGATCCCGTATCCCCCTGATATGTTCCGGTGAAAAGATCATCTGGGTCGCCGGTCTGGAGATCGACCAGGCCTTTCGTCTGGACGTTCAAACCACCACGGTCTTAGAGATAGTCTACCGAAAAGAAAAGGACGGATAAAAACGTTTTGAATTTCAACGTGTTTTATGGTAATTTGACCTATTAAACAAAAAATGAGACCCTTTCCAAAAGGGGCGGATTTTATTTGCTAAAACGTTTGTCCGGTTAGGAGTGCAGCATTGAACCCTTTTTATAAAAATTTAGCTATGTGGGTGGTCATCAGTCTGGTTATGATCGTCCTGTTCAACTTATTTAATAAACCCCAACCCACCAAGGAACCGTTGAGTTATACCGAATTTCTGTCCCTGGTGGAAAAAGGAGAGGTCCTCAGTGTAACCATCCAGGGAGAAGATGTTCAAGGTTTTCTGACGGGAGGAAAAAAATTTAAGACCTTTACTCCCAGGGATACCGATTTGATCAAAATCCTGCGGGCCAACAACGTCCGGATTACGGCTAAACCGGCGGATGATTCTCCCTGGTATATGACCATTCTGATATCCTGGTTTCCCATGCTCCTGCTGATCGGGGTCTGGATTTTTTTCATGCGCCAGATGCAAGGCGGGGGAGGGAAGGCCATGGCCTTCGGCAAGAGCCGGGCCAGGCTCCAGTCCGATCAAGGCCCCAAAGTGACCTTCAGCGATGTGGCCGGGATAGAAGAGGCCAAAGAAGAGCTTCGAGAGATTATCGAATTTTTAAAAGATCCGAAAAAATTCACCCGCCTGGGAGGCCGCATTCCCAAAGGTGTCCTTCTTATGGGTTCTCCCGGAACGGGCAAGACCTTACTGGCCAAGGCCATCGCCGGAGAAGCCGGAGTCCCCTTCTTCAGTATCAGCGGATCCGATTTTGTGGAGATGTTCGTCGGCGTCGGGGCCTCGAGGGTCCGGGACCTGTTTATTCAAGGAAAACGCAATGCCCCCTGTATTATTTTTATCGACGAAATTGATGCCGTGGGCCGTCACCGAGGGGCCGGATTAGGCGGCGGACACGATGAAAGGGAACAGACCTTAAACCAGTTGCTGGTGGAAATGGACGGATTTGAGTCTAATGAGGGGGTTATCCTGATTTCGGCCACCAATCGACCGGATGTCCTCGATCCGGCCCTCTTACGATCCGGACGGTTTGATCGTCAGGTCGTGGTCCCGGTACCCGACGTCAAGGGACGGGAGGAAATTTTAAAAGTCCACACCCGGAAGACCCCTTTAGCCGAAGGGGTGAACCTGAGCGTCCTGGCCAGAGGAACCCCGGGTTTTTCCGGGGCCGATTTGGAAAATCTGGTCAATGAAGCGGCCCTGCTGGCCGCTCGTTTGGGCCGGGAAATGGTGGGCATGGCCGATTTCGAGACCTCCAAGGATAAGGTCATGATGGGCTCGGAACGCCGGAGTATGATTATCAGTGAAGAGGAACGCCGGAACACCGCCTATCATGAGGCCGGGCATACCCTGGTCGCTAAATTATTGCCCGGCACGGACCCGATTCATAAGGTGACCATTATCCCTCGGGGCCGAGCCTTGGGGCTGACCCAACAGTTGCCTATAGACGAGAAACACACCTATCCGAAGAACTTTCTATTAAACAACCTGGTTATTTTTCTAGGCGGCCGGGTCGCCGAAGAATTAGTCCTTCATCAAATGACCACCGGGGCCGGGAATGATCTGGAAAGGGCTACGGAACTGGCTCGGAAGATGGTCTGCGAATGGGGAATGAGCGATGACCTGGGGCCTCTGACCTTCGGGAAGAAAGAGGAACAGATATTCCTGGGACGGGAAATTGCCAAACATCGGGATTATAGTGAAGAAACCGCCCGTAAGATCGATCAGGAAGTTAAACGACTGATGCTGGAGGCCTATGAAAAGGCCACGGCCCTATTAAACGAAAATATCATTATTTTACATCGCCTAGCCCAGTCCCTTTTGGAAAAAGAGACCTTGGACGGAGAGACCATCGATCAGATCATCCAAGGTAAAGAGACCTCGGAAAACACCAGCCCCAATGGTTCCGGAATAGTCAATTAAATCAAAGGGCAAGACTCATGCGGGATTAGGATCCGAGGATTAAAGAGGCAGGCCGGTTTGCGGTGGTGGTTTTTATTGGTATCCTTGACCCATCGGCCTAGTGGATCCTGATCCCCTGCTTTCAGGACCTCCGGGGAAGCCTGAAAATCCAGTTGACAATTTAAAGTCGCTTAAGACGAATGGTATGATTCAACGCCATACTTATGAAATTGAAGGGAAAGGTTTTCGGCTTTCCCTGGGAAACAAGACCCGCATCATGGGGGTCCTGAATGTCACCCCTGACTCCTTTTCCGATGGAGGATTGTTTTATCACCAAGAGAAGGCCGTCGCCCAGGGAGAGGCCCTGGCGGCCCAAGGCGCCGACCTGCTGGATATCGGCGGGGAATCGAGCCGCCCCTTTTCCGATCCCATTTCGACAGATGAAGAGATTGAACGAATCGTGCCGGTGATCAAGGCCTTGGCCCCAAAGATTTCCATTCCTATCTCGGTCGATACTTGCAAGGCCCAAGTGGCCCGGGCGGCTCTCGATGCCGGAGCAGCATTGGTCAACGATATCAGTGCCCTTCGTTTCGACCCTCAATTAGCCAAGGTAGTGGCTGAATATGAGGTTCCGGTTGTCTTGATGCACATGCAAGGGATCCCCAGAGACATGCAGCTCCAGCCCCGTTATGACCACCTCCTGTCTGAGATCAAACACTTCTTTGTCGAGAGGATAGGCGCGGCCCAGAGTCAAGGGATTCCCCTGGAAAAAATTTTAATCGATCCGGGAATCGGGTTCGGCAAAACCTTTGATCATAACCTGACTTTGATAAAACGTTTGGATTTTTTTCAGGACCTCGACCGCCCGATAGTCCTGGGGACTTCTCGAAAGGCCTTTATCGGCAAACTGACCGGTCAAGAGCCCTTAAATCGGGATTGGGGAACGGCAGCCACCCTGGTCGTGGGTGTTTGGCAGGGTGCCCACCTGGTTCGCGTTCATAACGTGGAAACGGCCAAGCAGGTTCTAGCCGTGACCGATGCCCTTTGCGAGGCTATGGAAGAATGAACAATCCCTGGTTGCTTTTATTAAATATCCGCTGGCAGGACATCATTGACATCCTGGTGGTGGCTTTTATCATCTACCAGGTCTTTATTTTTATTAAAGGGACCCGGGCGGTTCAAATTCTGATCGGGCTGGCCGTAATCTTTGTGGCCTTTCTGATCGCCCGAAAAGTTGAATTGTTGACCGTGAACTGGCTTTTGAGCAATTTCCTCAGTTCGGTCATCTTGGTCATTATCATCCTTTTTAAAACAGAAATCCGCCGCGTTCTGGCACAAGTCGGTCGAAGTCCTTTTGTCCGGACCCCGGCTGAGACGCTTCAGACCATCGAAGAAGTCATCAAGGCCTGTATCTATCTTTCCAGCCGCCTGACCGGGGCCCTGATCGTTTTGGAGCGTCAGACCGGATTGAATGATTACGTCAAGACCGGGACGACGATTGACGGCCGGGTCAGTTGGGAATTGTTGGTCAGCATTTTTCATGCCCAATCCCCAATTCATGACGGGGCAGTGATTATTCAAAACAGTAAACTCACTGCTGCCGGATGTTACTTCCCTTTAAGTCGGAGCACCAAGGTCAGTAAGAGTTTCGGCTCCCGACACCGGGCGGCCCTCGGTCTGTCGGAGGAAGCCGATGCTGCGGTCGTCGTGGTTTCGGAAGAAACCGGGCGGATCTCCGTGGCTATTAACGGCCGGTTTACCAGAGGGCTGGATTCGACCACCTTAAAGAGGGTCCTGCAAACCTTGTTTGAAAAGGAAAAAGGTCGTCGGGCCTATTGGTTGTTCGGCCCGAGAAAACCCATTTCAGGGAAGACCAAAAAAGGATGAATAACCTGACCTATAAAATTCTGGCGGTCCTTCTGGCAGTGGTCGTCTGGTATGTGGTCGTTGGTGAAGAGCGGGCCGAAGTGGGCTTGACCGTACCCCTGGAATTAATCAATATTCCAAGGGATCTGATCGTGGTCAATAATGTGACCCAGGGGATCGACATCCGGGTCAACGGACCGAGAAGTCTGGTCCGATCCCTATCCACGGAAAATTTAAGCAAAAGTCTGGATCTTTCCAATACCCGTTCGGGAACGGTATCTTTTTCCATCTCTTCGGAAGGGATTCCCTTACCTCGGGGGGTCAAGATCACCCGCATTAATCCCACCCAGGTAACGGTCATTCTCCAGAAATTGGCTTCCAAAAAAGTGAAGGTTAAACCAAAGCTGCTCGGCAAGCCCGCCCCGGGATTGGAGATCGACTCGGTCCGGATTAATATGGAAGAGGTGGAGATAGCCGGGTCTGAAGAGGTAGTGGCTATGTTGGAAAATCTCTACACCAAACCCATCGACATACAGGGGGCGAAAACCAACCTGAAATTAAAAACGACCCTCGATTTTCGAAATCAGCAAATCTATCTGGTGAAAGAGGTGCCGATAGAAGTGCAGATCACTCTGAAAAAAATGAACGGCAAGTAAGGAGAGGTTATGCGGAAACTATTTGGTACCGATGGCATCCGAGGGGTCGCCAATGTGTACCCCATGACGGTGGAAGTGGCCCTCAAATTAGGAAAAGGCTGCGCCGCAATTTTCAAAGATAAGGGGCGGCGTCATAAAATCGTTGTCGGGAAAGACACCCGCCTTTCCGGTTATATGATCGAAACGGCCATAACCTCCGGGATCTGTTCCATGGGAGGCGATGTCCTGTTGGTCGGACCTCTGCCTACCCCGGGGATTGCCTTCTTAACGGCCAGTATGCGGGCCGATGCCGGCATTGTCATCTCCGCCTCCCACAATCCTTATCAGGATAACGGGATCAAGGTTTTTTCTCGGGACGGCTTTAAACTCCCTGACCCGGTGGAAGAACAGATCGAGTCTTTGATTTTTTCCGATGACCTTTCGACCCCGGCGGTGACGGCTAATAAGGTCGGAAAGGCCTTCCGGATTGATGATGCCATCGGCCGTTATATCGTTTTTCTGAAAAATACCTTTCCCCAGGAATTGACTCTCGAAGGGCTCCATATCATTCTGGACTGTGCCAATGGGGCAACATATAAGGTCGCCCCCATTGTCTTTGAAGAATTGGGGGCCAAGGTGACCGTCATCGGAAATAAACCGAACGGCGAAAATATCAATAAGAATTGCGGGGCCTTGTATCCGGGGCTGGTAGGGGCCATCGTCCGGAAAAAGAAGGCCGATTTGGGCATCAGTTTCGACGGGGACGGCGACCGGGTTATTTTCGTAGATGAAAACGGAGAGGTCGTTGATGGAGACCAGATAATGGCCATCTGCGCCTCCCGGATGTTTAAGGAACGGCGCCTGAAAAAAAACACCCTGGTCACCACGGTGATGAGCAACATGGGGCTGGAGGTGGCCATGAGGGAGAGAGGAATACGCCTACTGCGGACCAAGGTTGGCGACCGCTATGTGGTGGAAGAGATGGTTAAGAGAGGCTGTAATTTCGGAGGCGAACAATCGGGTCACCTGGTCTTCCTGGAGCACAATCCCACCGGGGACGGGATATTAAGTGCCCTGCAGCTCCTGGCGGTTATGCTGAAAGAGGATAAGAGCCTTTCCGATCTCTCCGATATCATGGTCCGCTATCCGCAAAAACTGGTCAATGTGCGTATCAAAGAGCGAAAACGGCTGGAAGAGTTCCCGGCCGTGATCCAACAGATCAAAAAGGTGGAAAAAAAGCTGGGGCAGAAAGGCCGTCTTTTAGTCCGTTTTTCCGGAACAGAGCCCTTGGTCCGGGTGATGGTGGAAGGGGAAAACGAACAGGACATCCGGACCCTGGCCGAAGAAACGGCCCGGATTATTGAGAGGGAATTCAATGGCTAGAAAAGGAAAAGATCTCCTGCTGGTTATGGATGTGGGAAATACGAATATCGTCCTGGGTGTTTATGACGGTCCAGTCCGGCTCTGTGACTGGCGTATCCGGACCGAGAGGGATGTGACCCTCGACGAACTAGGTATTTCCACTCGAAACCTTTTCAGTACAATGAACTTGAGTCTGGATCAAATTGGGCACATGATCATCTCCTGCGTCGTTCCCCCCATGCTCAATACCCTTGATGCCTATGGCAAGCGCTATTTTAATCTCCGTCCCCTCATGGTCGGACCGGGAATTAAAACCGGTATGCCCATTTTTTATGATAATCCTAAAGAAGTGGGGGCCGATCGGATCGTCAACGCCGTGGCGGCTTTCGAGAAATACAAGACCAATCTGGTCGTGGTCGATTTCGGGACGGCGACCACTTTTGACTACGTCTCCGAGAAAGGGGAGTATATGGGCGGAGCTATCGCCCCGGGCATCCTTATCTCCTGCGAGGCCTTGTTTCAAAAGGCCTCTAAGCTGCCCCGGGTGGAGATCTTCACTAGGCCAAAAACCGTTCTGGCCAAGGATACGATCAGCAGCATGAATGTGGGGATTATTTTCGGGTACACCGGTCTGGTGGATGGTCTGGTCGAACGGATCAGGGCAGCGGTTTCCAAGAAACCGCGAGTCATCGCCACCGGAGGACTGGCCCCCTTGATCGCCTCGGAATCAAAAACCATTGAAGAGGTGGACAGCTACCTGACCCTGGAAGGGTTGCGAATCATTTTTGAAAGGAACCGCTCCTAAAACCCGGATCTTCTCCCGCCCCGGCCGGGCATCCGAATTCTTGTCAACCTGCTTAAGAAAGAGAAGGGGTTTCACCTCATTTGAGCGATTCATCGTTGTAAATCGGCTTACAACTGTGCTTGTAGGGGGCGGGGATAAACCCCGCTCCTACCCCTTTGGTCCATACACAACCGTAGGGGCGGGCTTTATGCCCGCCCGTTCATGGAAGAAAAGGGTGAAGAATCGCTCAATTTGGGCTGAAGTTACTATCTGATAATCCCGTCGTCTTCCAGTCGCTTCATCTCTTCTGCACTGTATCCGAGCCAGCCGCCGAGAATCTCCCGGTTATGCTCCCCCAGGTCCGGGGCCGGTCTGCTGATGGTCCCGGGGCTTTCGGAGAACTGGTAGGGAATCCCGGGGATTTCAATCGGCCCAAGGGTTTTGTGTTGAACGGTATGAAACATCCCCCGGGCCTCCAGGTTGGCATCCCGATTGACTTCTTCAATCCCATAGGCAATGCCGCAGGGAATTTTTTTATTTTCCAGAAGGTCCAAGATCTCTTTAGAAGGATGTTTTGCGGTCCATTCCTCAATAATGTCGACGGCTTCTTGATGATGGTGAATCTGGGCCAGGATATTGGAAAACCGATGGTCGGTGGCCAACTCCGGGCGTTCACAAATGGCACTCAGATCTTTCCATTGTCTCGGGGTCATGGCCACAATGGCCACTTTGCCGTCGGCAGACTTAAAGAAGCCGTAAAAAGGCATCCGATCCGGGGAATTGAGGACGTCCTCCGGACGGCGCCCCAGGGTTTTTTCCAGATCGGCCCTGCCGGTTTGGCCCAGGGCCTTATTGGCCATGGCCCGATAATTATTAAAATAGAGCACATCCTGCATGGAGACATCGACAAATTGCCCTTGGCCCGTATGCAGGCGGTGAATCAAGGCCAGGAGTGCCGACAGGGCGCCGTAGGCCCCGCTCATAAAATCGGCCCAATGGTTGGTCGGGGGGGCCAGGTTTTCAAGGTCCTTCCAAAACTGACCGGATGTGGCTTGGGCGATAATATCAAAGGCCGCTCGTTCCGGATGAGGGCTTCTAGTCCCAAAACCGGAGATGGCCACATAGATGATATCCTTTTTGACCCGGCGGACATCCTCATAACCTAAGCCATATTTCTCAAGATTCCCCGGGATAAGATTATGGACAAAGATATCCGTCCCGGCCAGGAGGTCTTTGATTACCTTTTGACCTTCTGGCCTTCTCCAGTCCACTGAGAGTCCATATTTATTCCGATTGAGGATTGAATAATTTTTTTCCCCCGATCCGACAAGTCTAAAGATGAGACGGAGGATTTCCCCTTCCGGAGGCTCTACATGGACCACCTGAGCCCCCATATCCCCCAGGATCTGAGTGCATCTCGATCCGGCGATAAATTGGGCCATATCAACCACTCGGTATTGATTTAAAATCCCCATATGTCCGGCTCCTTTTGGCGAAGATCAGGATCGAGTCCCCTTTGAATATCGCCACAGGTCGGCCAGGGCCCGGGCCGCCGGCTCAGGAGAGGTGAAAACCGGCAGGGATGGCCCACCCAGTAACGAAATCTCCTCGACAAAGTCGGGATGACCGACCACCACCAGGACCAACGGCTTATGAGGGGCCTGACGGCGGAAGGCGACGATATCACCAAACCAATCCTTAGGCTGAAGCCCCATTGCCTTAAAGCCTCGGATGACGGCATAGGGGATGACCATAATTGCCAAAACCAGATCGATCTCCGGATCATTTAAGAGCAGCGGAAGAAATCGACTGTAATTGGCTGAGGGGCCGAGATCAAGGGGGTTTTTGATATTCATCCAATCAGGGGAGACGGCCTGGATGTGTTTGATGGTTTCAGAAGAGAGGGGCGGCAAAACCAGCCCCTGGGTGACGGCGATGTCCGTGGCTAAGGCCCCCATACTACCACTGGAAGTGATAATACCCAATCGATTGCCTTTCGGCAGGGGTTGGGTGGCGAAGACCCTGGCCAAGTCGATGAGGTGGGACAGGGTTTCAGCACGAACCGCCCTGGTTTGCTGAAAAAGGGCCTCATAAATCCTGTCCTGCCCGGAAAGGCTTCCGGTATGGGAGGCCGTGGCTTGTTTCCCGGCCTGTGTTTTGCCGCTTTTTAGAACGAGTACCGGTTTGTTTGCTGTTACCCGGGAGAGGGTTTTTCTTAATCGCCGGCCGTCGGCGGCCCCTTCCAAATAGAGCATGATGACCCGTGTTGAGGGATCCGTGTCCAGATACTCCAAGAGATCCGATTCATCAACATCTATCCGGTTACCCAGGGTTATCCCTTTAGCGACAAAAAGATGGAACTGATGCAGATGATCCAAGAGGATATTTCCAAAAACACCGCTTTGGGCAATAATGGAAAGGGGGCCCGGGACCATCGCTTCTTCGATTATTTCGACGGAACAGAATCGGTTTTGGGTATTGACGACACCGACGCAATTAGGGCCGATGACCCGGATCCCGTACTCCCGGGCGATGTCGGCGACCCTCTTTTGAAGGGATAGGCCGGCTTCTCCGGTTTCGGCAAAGCCGGCACTTTCGATAATGCAGTGCCGGAGACCGCGCTCTCCAATTTCGCGCATCACCCCGGGGACCTCTTCTGCCGGAACAATGACGATGGCCAGATCGGCCGGAGAGGGGACATCTTGAAGACGTTGATAAACCGGCAGACCGTGCAATTCTCCACCGGCCGGGTTGACCAGATAGAGCCGATCCCCATAACCCTGTTGTTGAAGAAAGAGGGGAATGCCGTAACCGAACCCCAGGGATCTGCGGGCCCCGATAATTACTACGCCATGAGGTTCGAAAAAGGGTCGAAGAGCGTCAAGCATCATGGGTATTCTTCCTTTCCACTGTCGGCGATGAACCGGGCCGCAATAGGTGTCTTCATTTTTTGCCCGGCCCGTTTCCTTGATCAGTGTTCCTGTCCAATTCCTCTTTGACGGCTACTCCGATTTTTTCGAAAACATAAGGCTTGCGCACATAAGCCCCGGCACCGAGATCTTGGGCCATCTTGACCCGGTAATTATCCGAAAATCCGCTGACAATGATCGCTTTTTGTCCCGGATGGATCTCTAAGATTTTTTGGTAGGTTTCCAAGCCATTCCACCCTGGATCCATGAGCATATCCAAGACCAGCAGATCCGCTGAGTGAGATTTGAGATAATCAAGTGCGTCTTCCCCGCTGGAAACCGTAGATACCTGATAGTTCATGCGACTGAGCATGGACCGGGCCAGTTCCCGCTGTTCTTTGATGTCATCGACGACCAGGATGGTCTCACCGTGACCATGGTAGGCTTCCAGCGGTAGGGCCTCTTCCTTGAGAGACATTTCTTCCCGGGTAATGGGAAAAAGGAGGGTGAAGGTTGTTCCACGGCCCTCAGTACTCTGGACATCGATATAGCCGTTATGATCTTTCATCGTTCCCCAGACCACAGCCAGGCCTAAACCGGTGCCGCTCCGTCCCATGACTTTTTTTGTAAAAAAGGGCTCAAATATTTTTCCGATCTCTTTTGTCGGGATCCCCTGCCCGTTATCGGAGATCGTCACCGCCACGTAATCTCCTTCTTCGATGGCATCATAACCCTGCAGCGGTCTGTCGAGGTAGCGATTCTCCGTCTGGATACGCACCTCTCCTCGGTCGGAGATGGCTTCAGCCGCATTGACCAACAGATTCAGCATCGTCTTGCTTAAATGAACCGGGGAACCCCTGACAAAGAGGAGATCCTTGGCCAGATCAAAGGTGAAAACAACGTTGGGATGGTTCAGGCTGATATTTTCGAATTCAGGCGACTTTTTCAAATCCGCAAAGATTTGGTTGAGATTAACCACCTCGGAAACAGCTACACCCCGCCTGGCCAGGGTCAGCAGGTCCTGGATAATGGCCGCACCCCTTTGTCCGGCCTCGAGAATATTGGTCACGTGTGGTCGGAGAGGACTCTCTTCCGGGATATCCATCAACAGCAGTTCCGAATATCCGACCAGGACCCCCAGGACATTATTGAGGTCATGGGCCACTCCGCCGGCCAGTCTTCCCAGGCTTTCCATCTTTTCAGCCCGGCGCAGCCGTTCCTCCAATTTTTGCCTTTCATTTTCGCTCCCTTTCCGTTCGGTGATGTCCCGGCAGATGCTGAGAATTTTTGGTTCACCCTTTTGTTCGACGACCGTAGCATTGATCTCAACAGTGGTGATTTTTCCTGAATGATCCTGATAATCGATCTCCAGGTTTCTGATTTTACCGGCCTGAAAACAGTCCTCGAGGGCTTCACTGTTTTTGGCCTTTTCATAATCAGCCGTCCATTCGACGACGCTTCGGCCTCTGATTTCCTCGAACTCCCGATAGCCGGTTAAACGGACATATTCCTCGTTGGCATCCAGGACCCTCCCTGCTGCATCGAGGATTACAAAGCCGGTGTTGGTTGTTTCAATTAAGGCCCGGTATTGTTCTTCGCTTTCGATCAGGGCCTTTTCAGCGGCCTGACGTTGGGTAATATCCCGGACAGTCAGGACCAAGCCGTTGACCGAAGGGTTCTGGAGTTGATTGCTCCCCACCGCTTCCAGGACTACCCAGACGCCGTCGGCCTTTCGGCAGCGGAAAACGGTCGGTATCCCGATATTCACGGAACGGAAGACCTCGTCCAGCTCCCGACGGACCTGATCGAGGTCTTCCGGATGAACGACTGATAGGGGGGAATGGCCGATAAAAAAGCCCGGGGGATAACCGAGAATCAGCTCCATTGAAGGGGATTCATAGGTCACCCGGCCATTTTCATCAACAACTAAAATGAGATCCGATGAACTCTGGATCAGGGAACGAAAGCGCTCTTCGCTTTCCCGCAAGGCGGTTTCCGCCCTTTTTTGTTCGGAAATGTCCCGAGTTACCCCGACGATGCCGATGATTTCCTGCTTTTCTCCCTTGAGGTAAGAAATCTCGTTCTCAGTCCAGAAGGTGGATCCGTCTTTTTTATATTCTTCCAGTTGAAGGGTCAAGGTCCGATCAGCGATTTCCGGGTTTTGGACCCTTATTAATTGATCTTCGGCAATGGCTTCGCTGGCCACGAGAAGGGATGAGGGTGTCAGAATGTCCGGTAAGGTCTGGGCCAGGGCCTCTTCCACCGTAAATCCGCGCATTCGGATGATGGAGGGACTGAGATAGGTGAATTGAAAGTTAAGATTCATGGTCCAGATCACATCGGTCACATTCTCGGCAATGAGACGATACACCTGGTCACTCCGGCGGAGGGCCTCTTCGGCGGCCTGTCGTTCTCGAAGCTGTTCCCGGGCTAGGATCAGGGCATTCTCCCGGCCGCGCAGGGCCAGGTGGAGGATGCTGCCCGTAATAATCAACGAAAAGGTCAGTTCCAGCCATTTGACTACAGGAGGTTTAGGAAAGTAGTGAAAGGGTAAGATCCCTTGTCCCTCGAGAAAAAGTAAAAATAAGATGAAGATAATGGTCAAGGCGATCATGCCGCTGGCAAACCGCTGTCCCAGCAGCAGACCGGCCATGACCGAAATGGCTAACAGAAAGACTAAAATCATATCCTTAAGGCCGTCGCCTAAGACACTGACAGCCATTATGGTCACCCAGAAGGTAATTAAAAGACATTGACTGGCCAGGCGAACTTTCCCGGCACGCATCAGGTAGCGCGAACCAATAAGAGAGGTCAATAAAACCAAGGCGAAGAAACTGACCGCTTCTTTTTTGACGACAATAAAAGGGATGATCAGCCCCCCGGTAGATAACAGAATAATCAAATAAATAGACTGGAGGGCATTGAGGACCTGGGCCGCCCGGGTTTTTTCTTCATCCCCCGGAAAAACAGGGGGAGAAAAAAATATAGTAAGCCTCTGCCAAAAGAGGGTTGTCATAAAACACTCCTTCCTTTAGAAAGGTGTACTTGTTTTGACCTGTTTTCTTCCATCCCGTATGGTTTCCCCAAAGACATTTTATTTAATTATGCTGACTATTTTTAATAAAAAATTTTATTTTTAAAATTGTCTCAAGTTAATTCTTTCTTCTGTCGATATTAGAACCAAAGCCTTTAGGCGTTTTATGATTATAAATAAGATCACCACCAAAATCAAAGCAAAGGAGCAAAATTTTCATGAGTCTGAAGAAAAAAATGATTACGTCGATCCTTTTGTTGGTAGGGGTTACGATGGGGATCTCATCGGCGGTCAATTATTATCTGTCCCGAAACTCATTCGAACAAGCCGCTGGTGACTATACAGCCTCTCTTTCCAAATCCAAAGCCGAATTTTTTGATCTGTGGGCTGAAGATCATAAAGTCCAGGTAGGCGGCATGGCTCACCATAATGTCTTCGTCGAGGTTTTAAAAAATGAAAGCGCTGAGACCCAAAGCAAAGCCAATGATGCTTTAGCGAAGCAGTTAAAGCAGATGCATCTCTTTTCTTATATTAATATCGCCAACGCCCAGGGAGAAGTCCGGGCCTCAACGAAAACGGATTCCATCGGGAAGATTAAGGTCCCTGATCGGCAATATTTCCAAAAGGCCATGCAAGGAGAAATCAATATTTCCGAGGTCTATGTGGCCAGGACAACCGGCAAACCGGCTTTTGCCATCGCCAGTCCCATCCGGGATGGAGATCGAGTCCTGGGCGTCATCTTTGCCGTCCCCGATCTGGATAAATTCGCAGAGAAATATCTCGATCCGGTGAAGGTGTTTCAGACCGGCTATCTCTATCTCTACGATTCCAGCAGTGTGGTCTTTGCCCACAAAGATAAATCTCTGATTATGAAATTGAAACTCAGTGAACACGATTTCGGGCGGGAGATTCTTAAACAGAAACAGGGTCAGATCGTTTATACCTTTAACGGCGAGAAACGTCAGGTGAACCTGGAACCCTGCAAGAGCCTCTCCTGGACGGTTGCGGCAGTGGCCCCTCAAAAAGAGGTCTTGGCCTTAGCCAACCGCATGACCCTGGTAAATCTTATTCTTTTTCTGGCCGGTCTGGCCCTTATAGGGATCGCCCTTTCTTTTCTGATTCGTTCCATTGTCAATCCGGTTGATCGTCTGGCCGGAGATTTAAATTCAGGTGCGGAACAGGTGGCGGCAGCGGCTTCGCAGATTTCGGCGGCCAGCCAATCCATGGCCGAGGGCACAACAGAACAAGCCGCCGGTCTGGAGGAAACCTCTTCCTCACTGGAAGAGATGACTTCTATGACCCGGCAGAATGCCGAGAATGCCGCCCAGGCTAATGTGCTGATGCGGGATAATAATCAGGTGATGGAAGAGGCGAATCAGGCCATGAAGGAATTAACCCATTCCATGATCGACATAACCACGGCCAGTGAAGAGACTGGGAAGATTATTAAAACCATCGATGAGATTGCTTTTCAAACCAATCTCCTGGCCTTAAATGCGGCCGTGGAAGCGGCCCGGGCCGGAGAAGCCGGGGCCGGATTCGCCGTGGTGGCCGATGAAGTCCGTAACCTGGCCATGCGGGCGGCCGAAGCGGCCAAAAACACCTCAGTTTTAATAGAAGGAACGGTCACCAAAGTGAAAAGCGGATCGGAAATCGTTCAGAAGACGAATAGTGCTTTTGAAAAAGTGGCCGGAGGATCTCAGAAGGTGGCCGAATTAGTGGGGGAGATTGCCGCCGCCTCCCATGAACAGGCCCAGGGCATTGACCAGATCAATAAGGCCATAAGTGAGATGGACCGAGTGGTTCAACAAAATGCCGCCAATACGGAGGAGACGGCTTCTGTCAGTGAAGAGATGTTTGCCCAGGCCGAGCAGATGAAGCGTTTTGTCGGGAATCTTTCAAAAATTATTTGGGGAAATACCCAGGATGAGAATGAAACAATGCCTCGAGAACGTCAAGGAAGCCGGCCTCAAATAAGTCAAGGGGGACGTTCCCGATTATTAAAAAAGCCTATGGCCCTTCTCGGGCTGAATCGAACCCGAAACGAAAGGAATACCGATCAGTAACGTAAGAATTAAATTCTAACAAATTGGATAGAATTTTATTAAAGAGGCATTTTACCCGGACCGAATGAGGAATATCCGGGACTTGTCGGCTATTAAATTCTGGTTCCGGCTGGTCCGGGTCGGGATTAAGCAAATTTAGGAAAGGCCCGGCTGGTGTTTTCTAAAATGGCCCGGCTTAATTCGGCTAAATCCATACCCCGGATGCGGGCCACATGTTCGGCGGTGTGGAGGAGATAGGCCGGTTCATTGCGTTTACCTCGAAAGGGATGAGGGGCCAGATAAGGGGCATCGGTTTCCAATAAGAGCGATTTGAGGGGGGCGAAGCGGACGACTTCTTCGAGGATCGATCCCTTTTTATAAGTAACCGCCCCGGTGATGGAGAGAAAAAAGTTCAGATCCAGACATTGGCGGGCCATTTCCCAATCCCCGGAAAAGCAATGAAAGACTCCTCCGACCTCCCTGGCGTTCTCTTCTCGAAGGATGGTTAAGACCTCTTGATGGGCATCACGATCGTGAATAATGATGGGCAGGGAGGCCTCCTTGGCCAGGTGAATCATCTGCCGGAAGGTTTCTTTTTGTTGTTTTTGGGGGGAAAGGTTGCGAAAAAAATCCAACCCGATCTCCCCAATGGCCACGACTCCAGGGTCTTCAGCCAGAGCGGCTAATTGGGGAAGAAGGTCAGACGAAAACGACCGGGCCTCATGGGGGTGAAAGCCGACGGTGGCTCGTAAGAAAGTATAGGTTTTGGCCAGGGCCAGGGCCTGACGGCTACTCTCCAGATCGGTGCCGATGGTGATGATCCCGGTAACCCCTTGTCGGTGGGCCCTTTCAATGACCCGGGAGCGGTCGGCGTTAAAATCGTCCATCTCCAGATGGGCATGAGAGTCGATCCACATAAGAATGAAATACCCTTCCTTGTTCAGCGGCCGATGAAATGGTCTCGGTGTAAAGCCCAATCCGAAGAGGAGGGGTGAAGACTCGAAACGTCAATCGTTGATCCGCTTATCGACCTTTTATTGGCCCTGCTTATTTTTGTACATATTTTTATCGGCCTGCCGTAATATTTTATCATAAGCCTTCTTGTCGGAATAGGCCCCAAAGGAAACGGTGAAGCGACGGTGCAACCGTTTTTCCTGGTCCCAAAAGGTCAAATTAGAGAGAACCTGCTCCAGTCTCTCGACAACCTGAGTCAATTGATCCGGATCGGTCCGGGGAAGGAGAACGACGAATTCGTCACCGCCGTAACGGGCTACACTATCGACGGTCCGCATACAATGGGAAATGGTTTCGGCCGCTTTTTTTAAGACCTGGTCTCCCACCACGTGTCCGTATTGGTCATTAATTTCCTTGAAATGGTCAATATCCAAGAGAATAAGGGCTAAGTAGTCATTGAAACGTTTGGCTTTGGCGGCCTCTTCCTCAAATTTTTTCTCCAGGAAACGACGGTTATAAACACCGGTCAATCCGTCAATCGTAGCCAGTTCCGACAATTTGGCCTCCAGGGCCTTTCGTTCGGTCAAATCTTGAAAGGATTCGATGGCCCCCCATAATTCTCCGTTGGTATCATAAATCGGGGCGGCCAGGATATAGAGATAGCGGGATTTCCCGGTTAGGTTTTCGAAATAGTCTTCGGCTTCAAAGGCCCCTTTCATCAATTGAGAGGCCCGGAGATTTTTTTCGCTGTAGTAGCGGCTTAATTGAGTCAGGTCCCCATCGATGATCAGGTCGGCCAGGATCGGGCGCGGTTCCTCATAAAAAGGCTTCCAGGCATCCTTGGTCCCGACCATTTCTTCCCGGGAATAGCCGCTTAATTCCACACAGGCCCTGTTCCAGAAAACCACTCGATGGTTACGGTCCAAAACGATGGTCGGGATGGGATTGGCCTCCACAATTTCTTCCCGAATCACCTTTTCACCCCTAATGGCCTCTTCGATATTTTTCCGATAAGTCAAGTCATGAAAGTATCCGACACTGCCGATTTCTTCCTCGCCATCAAATAAGATGCTTCCGGAAAGTCGGATGGAGACCGTTTGGCCTTTGGTGTTGACTATTTCCGTCTCATAATCGATGAGCTTGCCTTTCCCTCCATAGTCGGAACTCCACATGGCTTTCTTGACCTGGTGGGCCACTGTTTCTGGATAGAGTTGGGTGGCGTGGATCTTTCCAACAATCGATTGGGGGTCATATCCGAATATCCGGGCGGCTCCCTGGTTGTAGAGGATCACAAAGCCCTGTCGGTCCACGGCCAGGATACCGTCCATGGTACTCTCAATCAGTTTTTCCTCGAAAGATAAGCGGCGGTTTAGTTCCCGCTCTAAGGTCCTTCGTTTGGTGACATCACGCAGCATGACCACTATCCCGGATTGATTTCCTTGTTCATCATTATAAGGGAAAGAGGTCAGGCTGATTTCCAGGAGATCTCCGGCTTTGGTAAACCGTTTGGTCTCAAAGTTGGCGACCTCTTCTCCGCTGAGGACCTTTTGAATATGTTCCAAGGTAGACGGCTGTTCTTCATCCGGAACAAAAGGAATCTTCCGGCCTTCCAGTTCGGCCGCATTCCAGCCGAAGGTTTTTTCAAAGGCCGGATTGAGATAAGAAACCAATCCTTCAGGGGTGTAAATGACCAGAGGAATAGGGATGGCCTTCAGGAATGATTGAAAGTTTTCAACAAACCTCAATAGTTTTTTCTTTTCCGAGATATCCCGGGCGATACCGATGACGCCGACAACCCGACCTTCTTGGAGATAAGGGGTTTCATTGATTTCCAGAAGGATCGAATGGCCTTCTTTGTGATGGATTTCCAGTTGAAAGGGGGGAATTTTTTGGCCGGTTTGAATGGCCTTCTGGGTGAAGCCGGCGGCCTCCTTGTTAATAGGATTAGCGGTGATCATCGACGGGGATTTCTGCTTCCATTCCTCCGGTGTGTATCCGGTTACAGTGAAAATGCCGGGAGAAAGGTATGAGAAATTTAACTTCCCATCATGAATATAGACAATAGTGTCGGATTCTTCTGTTAAAAGTCTGATAATCTCGTACAGGGGATTTTCTTTGTCGGGGAGGGATTGCAAGACAGCCGTGTGCTTTGACTTGGCTTTTAAATCCATTTTTTTCATGGCTATCCTCTAATGAAATGGCGGAAGGCTGATTTTGGAAATTTTCTATACCATATTTTTTTTCATTTTTCCAAATATTTTCCTGCCGTTGAGATTTCATTTGAATATAAAAGGTGAATATGCTAAAAAATAAATGAAAGACAAATATTTTTAAAAAGCGGAGTGATCGCCTGCCACCCTTTTCCCAATAAGACGTTTCAATCAGCCAACTGCCCCGAGATAAAAGTGGTCCGTTTGTACGGTTAAGAATGTTTTCTAGGTATTAGAAAGGTTTTTAATGTGCGAAAAATCGTTATAAAGGGAACCGGTTCTTTTTTACCTGAACGGATCGTTCCCAATTCCTATTTTGAAACGATTGTCGAGACCTCGGATGAATGGATTTATACCCGCACGGGCATTCGGGAACGGAGGATGATTTTACCGAACCAGGCCTTGTCCGACATCGCCACTCCGGCTTCGAAACAGGCTTTGGAAATGGCCGGGATTTCAGCGGAAGATCTGGACCTGATTATTATCGGGACTTCAACGGCGGATATGGTTTCCCCTTCGGCCGGGTGTATTATTCAAAATCGTCTCGGGGCAAAAAATGCGGTCGCTTTTGATATCAATGCCGCATGTCCTGGGTTTATTTATGGGCTGGCGGTGGCTCAAAAGTTCATGCAGGACGGTTCGCATCGGCATGTTTTGGTTGTGGGGAGTGAAATCGTTTCCCAGCGGTTAGATTATGAAGATCGGGCCACCTGTGTTCTGTTCGGGGATGGGGCCGGGGCCGTTGTTTTGGGGCATTCCAGGGAATCGGGAGATGGAGAAATTCTCTCGGTGGTCATCAATTCGGATGGGAGTCTTTGGGAACTCCTCCATGTTCCCGGAGGCGGATCCCTTAATCCCTGTTCCGTTAAAATGATCGAAGCCCGCCTCCAATATCTTAAAATGCAGGGGAATGAAGTATTCAAACATGCCGTCCGGGCTATGACCGATTCGGTTCGAAAGACCTTGGATACAACCGGGATCAGTATTCGGGAAATCGACTGGTTCATCCCCCATCAGGCCAATATCCGAATCATGTCGGCCGTGGCTAAACAATTGGACATCCCCATGGAAAAGGTGATTATCACCGTCCATAAATATGGGAATACCTCCGCAGCGACTATCCCGACGGCCCTCGATGAAGCCGTTCGCGGGGGACAGATTCAAAGGGGTGATCTGGTGTTGTCTGCTTCTTTTGGGGCGGGGTTTACCTGGGGGGCTTTTTTAATTAGATTTTAAGGTGTTGAGAAAAATTGGTTCTGTGGAAGGAGTAACCCCTTATGCCTATTTATGAATTTTGTTGTGATCATTGTCAAAAAACCTTTGAATTGCTGGCCATCCAAAGCAATGATCTGGTTGAGCCGGTCTGCCCTACCTGTCAATCGCCGGAGATCCATCGAGTACTTTCGAAAATCAATCTGGGGGGGAACTCCCGTGATGGACAGGCCTTGCCTCGAGTAAGTGGACGAAATTGTGCCTCCGGAAGTTGTACCACCATTGATATCCCCGGTCCCAGTAAGTAGATTATTTCCGACACTGTTTCCCCGGCCCTATTAAGTAAAGATCATCAGCAGTTATTCGGCGGCTGGAATTGGCGGCGGGGGAGTTTTGTACTCAGATTTGTAGGGGCTTTTTTTTGGTTAACAGACCCGAAAAAAGGGAGACGATCGCCGCAGACGTAGGAAAGATCGGACCCATCGGGTTTGGCGAGAAACTTGACAACAGACCGGAAGTATATTAAAGGCTAACAAAAGAGTTTGAGAAGGATCGCTTTGGAAGATTTCGTAACTATTTTAGGGATGATATTGGTTTTGGAAGGGTTACCCTATTTTGCCTTCCCCCACTTTTTTAAAGTTTGGATCGCCCGAATTTTGGAACTGCCTGAATTACAGATGCGGGTATACGGGTTGATCGCTATGCTTCTCGGACTGTTGTTGGTTTATGTGGGCCGTCACTCCGGATGGCTGGGAGGATGAGGGAGACGATATTATAGATATGGAATTAACCTTATCCCAATTTGATTTTCAACTGCCCGCCCATCTAATCGCCCAGAGTCCAAGCCCTGAGAGAGATCAAGCCCGGCTTCTGATCCTGGACCGGAAGACCGGCCGGCGGGCCCATCAGCGGTTCGATCGACTTCCGAACTATCTCCAATCCGGAGATGTGCTGGTGGTCAATGATACGCAAGTCATCCCGGCCCGTCTGATGGGAAAAAAGAAGAGCGGTGGGAAAGTCGAATGCCTGATCTTACAGTACCCTAAAGGAATGGCCCAGGAGACCTATGTCTCCTCCTGTTTAATCAAGGCCCGGCGGAAAATGTCTCCTGGTGAAAAAGTGGTCTTTGGCAGCGGCCTGGAAGGAGAGGTCTTGCCTCCGGCCCCCAACGGGACGGCCCTGATGCGCTTTTCCTTTCAAGAGACTTTTGAAGCGGCTTTAAGAAAATACGGGTCCGTCCCTCTGCCCCCTTATATTAAGCGGGAAGGAACGACCCGTATTCAGGCCGAAGAGGATGAATCCCGCTACCAAACGGTTTATGCCCGGTATCCCGGGGCCGTGGCCGCACCAACCGCCGGGCTTCATTTTTCCGGGGAGCTGCTGGCCGCCATTCAGGAAAAAGGGATTGCCGTGGTCCCCCTGACCCTGCATGTCGGTTACGGGACCTTTGCCCCGATTAAAACCGAAACCATAACCGACCATAAAATCCATTCGGAGGCCTTTCATTTATCACCGCAGTCGGCTGATTTGATTAATGAACGAAAAAGGCGAGGTGGCCGGGTCGTGGCTGTTGGAACAACGAGTGTGCGCGTTTTAGAATATCTGGCCGGAGAAGATGGATTCCTTCTGCCGGGGGAAGGGAATTGTGATCTCTTTATCACCCCCGGATATGTCTACCGGATGGTGGATGGACTGGTCACAAATTTTCATTTGCCCCGGACGACGTTGTTGTTGCTGGTATCGGCCTTTGCCGGAAGAGAATATGTCCTGAGCGCCTACCATGAGGCTATTGAACGCAATTATCGGTTCTATAGCTACGGGGACGCCATGTTGATTCTATAATCAAAAAAAGGATTCAAGGGCTCAAGGGGTCTAGGATTCGAGTGAAAGGCAAGGAAGTGATAACCCTTGACTCCTGGATCCTCGAACCCTACTTAAAAATGTTTTCATTTAAAGTCGAACATCGCGAAGCCTTCTGCCAAGCCAGGACTGGGATGATCCGGACGTCTCATGGGTCTATCCGGACCCCTATATTTATGCCCGTAGGCACACAAGGTTCGGTCAAGGCCATGACACCGGAGGACCTCCGCTCCGTAGGGGTGGAGGTAATCCTGGCCAATACTTATCATCTTTATCTGCGCCCGGGGCATGAGCTGGTGGCCCGCCAAGGAGGATTGCACACCTTTATGCACTGGTCCGGTCCGATCCTGACCGACAGCGGCGGCTATCAGGTCTACAGCCTCGGGGCCCTGAGAAAAATTAGTCCGGAAGGGGTCTCCTTTCGGTCCCATCTCGACGGCTCCAGCCATTTCCTGACACCGGAATTGGCCACGCACATCCAAGAGGCCCTGGGATCGGATATCATTATGTGCCTGGATGAATGCACACCCTATCCGGTCACCCATGAGGTTGCCCGCTTTTCAATGGAATTGACCCGGGATTGGGCCCGCCGTTGTCAGGCGGCCAAGACGAAAAACGGGCAGGCCCTTTTCGGTATCATTCAGGGAGGGGTTTTTAAGGATCTTCGCAGGGAAAGCGCCCACTGGACCGTGGATATGGGATTTGAGGGATATGCCGTAGGCGGATTGAGTGTGGGAGAAGAGAAGGCCCAACGACTGGAGATCATCGCCCAGACCCTGCCCCTGGTGCCGGAAGAAAAGCCCCGCTATCTGATGGGACTGGGCACCCCGGAAGACCTGGTCGAGGGAGTCAGTCTGGGGGCCGATATGTTTGATTGTGTTTTGCCGACCCGTAATGCCCGGAACGGGATGCTGTTTACCCGTCACGGATCCCTGATCATCAAGAAGGCCGAATATGCCGAAGACCCTCGTCCCGTCGATCCCCAATGCAGTTGTTATACCTGCCGCAACTATTCCCGGGCCTATCTGCGGCATCTTTATACGGCCAAAGAATTACTTTCTTATCGTTTGAATACGTTGCACAACATTCATTTTTTTATGGAACTGATGCAGTTGATCCGGGAGGCGATTGAACAGGATCGTTTTCTGGAGTTCAAAAAAGAATTTTATAACCAGAGAAAGGAGTAGTGTTTATGTATTTGTTTACCGCAGTGGCCGAGGCGATGGGAACGTCGGGAGGAGGATCCGGAGGTTCAGGGGCAGGAGGGTTTGCCGGATTGATTCCCCTGGTATTGATGTTTGTTATTTTTTATTTCCTCTTGATCCGGCCTCAGCAGAAAAAGGCCAAACAACATAAGGAATTGTTGAACAACTTGAAACGGGGAGATTCGGTGATCACCAACGGCGGGATTTACGGGCGGATCGTCGAGATCAATGATACGGTTATTAAGCTGGAAGTGGCCGATAAGGTGCATATCAAGGTCGCTAGAGGATTTATTTCCGGCTTGGCCAATACCGGACAAGACACGCCGGTTCAGCCGTAATAACAACCGGATCTCGATAACCGATTTCACCTTT
>Ga0233425_10001192_pt1 | contig 60456 bp, 57 predicted proteins | sample Watercolumn_Towu_2_FD_181712 | JGI IMG/M metagenome (GOLD analysis project Ga0233425, IMG submission 181712) | Freshwater microbial communities from Lake Towuti, South Sulawesi, Indonesia - Watercolumn_Towuti2014_140_MG | ecosystem: Environmental > Aquatic > Freshwater > Lake | place...
GCCATGCGGGCTGTCCTGGAAAGTGTGGGAGTGAAAGATGTGTTGGCGAAATCCAAAGGATCATCAAATCCGCACAGTGTGGTCAAAGCCACCATCAACGCCCTGATCAAGCTCCGTGACCCATATACGGTCGCCCAGTTGAGAGGAGTTGACATGAACAAGGTATTTAATGGATAAGCAGGTGTCAATCAATGAACCAGGAACGATGACAAAGATCAAGGTAACACAGGTCCGCAGCCGGATAGGAAAACCTGAGCAACAGAAACAGACGCTGAAAGCCCTCGGACTGAGGCGGATCCGGCATGCCGTTGAGCATGAGGCAACCCCGCAGATCCTGGGAATGATCGCCAGGGTCCGGCATCTTGTTACAGTTGAAGAAACCGCATAAACACGCATCAATGGATTTAAGCAATCTAAAACCGGCCCGTGGATCAAACCGGAAGTCCAAACGACTGGGTCGCGGACAGGGTTCTGGAAAGGGGGCAACTTCCACGCGGGGCCATAAAGGAGCCAAATCGCGTTCAGGATACTCAAGGAAGTCGGGATATGAAGGGGGACAGATGCCCCTTGCCCGGCGCGTTCCCAAATTCGGATTTAAGAATTTCAACAGGGTGGAGTACAAAGGTATCAACGTGGATGTACTTCAGCAACTTGCCGACAAACTGAACACCCTTGTTATCAATCCGGAGGTTCTGGTTGCCAGCGGGTACGTTTCCAAGAAGGACAAAATAAAGATCCTGGGACGCGGTGAACTGAAGGCTAAACTTCAGGTCACTGCCCATGGATTCTCCGCTTCGGCAAAAAAGATCATCGAAGACCTCGGTGGGAGTGTGATCACCATTTAAATCCTCGTGAATGAAAAAGCTTATCCAGACAATACGAAACATATGGAAGATCGAGGATCTGAAAAAACGGATCCTTTACACCATCGGGATCATTCTTATTTATCGATTGGGCTCGTATGTGGTATTGCCAGGGGTGGATCCCGGGATGCTTGCCAGCCTTCAGAACCAGAGCAGCAGTGGATTGCTGGGCTTGCTAAACATGTTCTCTGGAGGGGCATTTGCCAATGCCTCCATCTTCGCACTCGGGATCATGCCATATATTTCCGCATCCATTGTGATGCAGTTGCTTGGGCTGGCCATTCCCTATTTCCAGAAACTCCAGAAAGAAGGCGAGAGCGGCAGGAAAAAGATCAACCAGATCACACGTTACCTGACGGTGATCATCCTGATCTTCCAGTCACCCGCATACATTGCGAACCTGGTATCGCAAATGCCTCCGGAAGGCATCATGCCTTTCAGCCCGAACGTTACGACACACTCTGTGTTTTCCTTCTTCGGCATCTCGTCGATCATCATACTTACAGCAGGGTCTATGTTCATCATGTGGCTCGGGGAACGGATTACCGACAAAGGCATCGGTAACGGCATCTCTCTGATCATTATGATCGGGATTATCGCCCGACTCCCGTTTGCCCTGTTCGGTGAACTGGTATCCAGGATGGAGCAACAGGGAGGCGGATTGGTGCTTTTCGTGGTGGAGATCGCTTTTCTTATCATTGTGATCCTCGTTACAATCCTGCTGGTCCAGGGAACCAGGAGGATCCCCGTCCAGTATGCCAAACGGATCGTCGGGAACAAGCAGTACGGCGGGGTCAGACAGTATATACCGCTGAAAGTGAATGCAGCAGGGGTTATGCCGATCATCTTTGCTCAGGCAATTATGTTTCTCCCGCTTACACTGGCCGGTTTTGCCAGTTCCGAGACACTTTCGGGTTTCGCACGGGTGTTCACCGATTACAATAACTTCTGGTATAACCTCGTCTTCTTTCTGCTGATCATCTTTTTTACCTATTTCTATACGGCGATCACGATTAATCCTACCCAGATGGCGGAGGACATGAAGAAGAACGGAGGGTTCATCCCCGGGGTCAAACCGGGAAAAAAGACTGCCGAATTCATCGATAACATCATGTCGCGGATCACTCTCCCCGGGTCCATCTTTCTGGGATTTGTAGCGATCATGCCGGCGCTGGTAAGATTGATCGGAGTTACCAATCAGTTTGCGCAGTTTTATGGAGGCACTTCGTTGCTGATCCTGGTTGGAGTGGTTCTGGATACCCTTCAGCAGATCGAAAGCCATCTGCTGATGCGCCATTACGACGGATTGACCAAATCGGGGAGAATCAAGGGCCGGTCTTCATTCAGCATGGCCGGATAACTGACAGGGGAATAGGGATGGTTGTAAAAACACAGGAAGAAGTTGAGATACTGAGAGAAAACGCGATCATTGTCAGTAAAACACTGGCCGAAGTCGCAAAGCATATCAAACCAGGCGTTAAAACGATAACGCTGGATCGAATTGCGGAGGAGTTTATCCGGGAGGAAGGGGCGGTGCCCGGATTTAAAGGATACAGGGGATTCCCGAATACACTGTGTATCTCCATCAATGAAGAGGTAGTGCACGGGATTCCGGGAGAAAGAGTTCTTACAAATGGTGATATTGTTTCGATCGATTGCGGGTGCAACAAACACGGATATTACGGCGATTCGGCCTACACTTTTTGTGTGGGTGATCCTTCACCGGATACACTGCACCTGCTGAAAGTGACGAGGGAATCCCTCTTCAGGGCAGTGGAGATGGCAGTGATGGGAAAACGGGTGGGCGATATCAGCGCAGCAGTCCAGGAGTATGTCGAATCGTTCGGCTATTCTGTGGTGAGGGAGCTTGTTGGACACGGGATCGGAAGGCAGTTGCATGAGAAACCCGACATACCTAACTTCGGGAAGAAGGGCTCAGGGCCGAAACTGGCGGACGGACTGGTTATCTGCATTGAACCCATGATCAATAAGGGGACAAAGAATGTGATCCAGGAAAAGGACGGATGGACCGTAAGAACGGCTGATCACAAACCATCAGCCCATTTCGAACTGACGGTTGTCGTCAGAAGAGAGAAGGCGGATGTCCTGTCCACGTTTACCTATATTGAAGAAGTGCTGGGTACAAACAACATATAAGGAAATGGCAAAACAATCGTCAATCCAACAAGATGGCACTGTCATCGAATCCCTGGGCAATGCCATGTTCCGGGTCGAGCTGGAGAACGGGCACGTCATCACTGCCCATATTTCCGGCAAGATGCGCATGCATTACATCAAGATTCTTCCCGGAGACAAGGTGAAAATCGAAATGTCGCCATACGATCTGACGAAAGGCAGAATTACATTCAGATATCAATAGAAAATAAAGGGAACAAATGAAAGTAAGGGCATCGATTAAAAAACGTTCGGCCGAGTGCAAGATTGTCCGGAGGAAAGGCAAGCTTTTTGTGATCAATAAAAAGAACCCGAAGTTTAAACAACGGCAGGGATAATTTCATTTAATATAAGAATCATATGGCCAGAATTGCAGGTATTGATTTACCCAAACAGAAAAGAGGAGAAGTCGGGCTGACTTACATTTACGGGATCGGCAGAAGTAGCGCCCGGAAAATCCTGACCTCGGCAAAGGTGAACTGGGACAAGAAAGTCCAGGACTGGACCGACGATGAGCAGAACCGGATCCGCACAATCATCAACGACAGCCTCAAAGTAGAAGGGGCTATGCGTTCGGAGGTCCAGATGAACATCAAACGCCTGATGGACATCGGTTCGTATCGCGGCATCCGTCACCGGTTGGGCCTTCCGGTCAGGGGGCAGAGCACCAAGAACAATGCCCGGACACGGAAAGGCAGGAAAAAGACCGTTGCCAACAAGAAGAAGGCAACCAAGGGTTAATGTGAATAAGACGAGATTATGGCAAAAACTGAAAAAGGTTCCAGGAAACGGATCGTCAAGGTTGATCCGATCGGGAAGGCATATGTCAATGCTTCCTTCAACAATCTTATCGTGACACTGACAAATAACAGCGGGCATGTTATTTCCTGGTCTTCAGCCGGGAAGATGGGCTTCAGGGGATCCAAGAAAAACACACCCTATGCTGCCCAGATGGCTGCCCAGGATGCCTCAAAGGCAGCATATGACGCAGGGCTCAGAAAAGTGAAGGTATACATAAAAGGACCCGGTGCAGGGAGGGAGTCTGCCATCAGAACTCTCCATACATCAGGTATTGAAGTGACCGAAATCGTGGACATCACTCCGCTGCCCCATAACGGGTGCAGGCCACCGAAGCGCCGCCGCGTATAAAAAAGAATGTATAACGGATAACTGATAAAACATGGCTAGATACATTGGCCCGAAATCAAAGATCGCACGGAAATTCAAGGATCCGATCTATGGACCCGACAAGTATTTTGAGAAAAAGAATTACCCGCCCGGCATGCACGGTCAATCCCGGCGCCGGTCAAAGGCTTCCGAGTACGGGATCCAGCTGATGGAGAAGCAGAAGGCGAAATACACCTACGGGATTCTGGAGAGGCAGTTCAAGAACACATTCCTCCATGCTTCCCGCAAGGGCGGGAAGACCGGCGAGGTCTTACTGCAACTGATCGAAGCCCGCCTCGACAATGTCGTGTTCCGGCTGGGCATCGCTCCAACCCGCACCGGTGCCCGTCAGCTGATATCCCACCGTCACATTACGGTCAATGGCAGGGTCGTCAATATCCCGAGCTATGAACTGCGTCCTGGTGACATCGTGGCGGTCAGGGAAAGATCAAGGTCTCTGGAAGCAATTATCAATTCTGTAGCTTCCCGCTCCAATCCTTATCCATGGCTCGAATGGGACGTTCATTCACTGGCAGGAAAATTCATGAGCTATCCTGAACGGGAACAGATACCGGAAAATATCAAAGAGCAATTGATCGTGGAGTTGTACTCCAAGTAAGAACTTTCAAAGTTAAACCTCTAACAGGTATAATATGGCCATACTTCCCTTCCAGAAGCCCGACAAAGTCATTATGGTTGAGTCGGATGAACATCGCGGAGTGTTTGAATTCCGCCCACTGGAACCCGGTTTTGGAGTCACAATCGGAAATGCCCTGCGAAGGATTCTGCTTTCCTCCCTGGAGGGTTTTGCTATCACTTCCATCAAGATCGAAGGAGTGGAGCAGGAATTCTCCACTATCAAAGGAGTGATTGAGGATGTAACGGAAATCATTCTGAACCTGAAGCAGATTCGCTTCAGGAAGCTGATCGACACTGAAGATTCGGAGAAAGTCACTGTCATCATAGCCCAGCAGAAAGAGTTTAAAGCAGGCGATATCAATAAATTCCTCTCCATTTTCCAGGTACTGAATCCCGAACTGGTGATCTGTCACATGGAATCCTCTGTGAAACTGGCCATCGAGGTATCGGTGGATAAAGGCCGCGGATATGTTCCTGCCGAGGAGAATAAAGCTCTCGCTACGAGCCTGGGAAGGATTGCCGTGGATTCCATTCATACACCGATCAAGAATGTCACGTTTACTGTGGAGAATTACCGGGTAGAGCAGAAGACCGATTATGAAAAGCTGGTCATGGAGATAACCACCGATGGATCTATCCATCCCAAAGGCGCCCTGAAAGAAGCCGCAAGGATTCTTATCCATCATTTCATGCTCTTCTCGGATGAGAAGATCACGCTTGACACCAGTGAAAAGGCCGTGACAGAAGAATTCGACGAAACGTCGCTGCATATCCGCCAGTTGCTTAAGACCAAGCTCGTGGATATGGACTTATCGGTTAGAGCCTTGAATTGCCTGAAAGCTGCTGATGTGGAAACACTGGGAGACCTCGTGGCATTTAACAAGAACGATTTGCTGAAGTTCCGGAATTTCGGGAAAAAGTCACTTACCGAGCTGGAAGAGCTCGTAAAGACAAAAGGGCTTGAATTCGGAATGAATACAGCAAAATATAAACTGGATAAGGACTGAACGCATGAGACACCAAAAGAAGATCAACCATCTGGGAAGGAAAAGTGAGCACAGGAAAGCGATGCTTTCCAATATGGCTTCTTCCCTGATCCTGCATAAACGGATTACCACGACAGTAGCCAAAGCTAAAGCGCTCCGGTCGTTTGTCGAACCGCTGATCACCAAATCCAGGGAAGATTCCACTCATTCCCGCCGGATCGCATTCAGTGATCTGCAGAACAAGGCAGCCGTTTCGGAACTATTTCGGGAGATCGCTAAAAAAATCGGTGACCGGCCAGGAGGCTATACACGGATACTGAAAACCGGAACACGGTTGGGGGATCATGCCGAGATGTGCATTATTGAACTTGTGGACTACAATGAATTGATGCTGGGCAGAAAAGCAGATCAGAAAGCAAAAGCGACACGCAGGCGTCGGCCGGCACCGAAAAAGAAAGCAGAAACGAAAGCAGCTTCTGAAACGGCACCAGAATCGACGGAGACACCCGCAGAGGAACCAGCCCCGAAACCAGAGGAATAATATGAGCGCGATTGTTGCCATTCATGCACGACAGATACTGGATTCCAGGGGCAATCCTACGCTTGAAGTCGATGTGCTTACCGAAACCGGGATACTGGGAAGAGCCGCAGTTCCTTCCGGAGCTTCCACAGGAAAGCATGAGGCTGTGGAGTTGCGTGACCACGATGTCAAATGTTTCCAGGGAAAGGGAGTTCTTCAGGCTGTTCAACATGTCAATGGTGTTCTGGCCGATGAACTGAACGGAATGCTGGTGACGGATCAGGTAGGGATCGACCGGAGGATGATCGAGATTGATGGAACTCCGAACAAGGCGAAGCTGGGTGCAAACGCAATCCTGGGCGTATCCCTGGCTGTGGCCCGGGCAGCAGCACAGGCAACCGGACAGGAGTTATACCGGTATGTCGGCGGTGTGGGAGCCAGTGTCTTGCCAATCCCGATGATGAACATCCTGAACGGGGGATCGCACGCTGATAATTCAATTGATTTCCAGGAATTCATGATCATGCCGGTAGGAGTTCCCACATTTTCGGAAGCTCTCCGCATGGGAGCCGAGATTTTTCATAAACTCAAATCGGTTCTGAATAAAGGGAAATATTCAACAAACGTAGGAGATGAAGGCGGTTTTGCCCCGAACCTGAAATCCAATGAAGAAGCCTTGAAGGTCATTCTCAAGGCGATCGAGGCCGCCGGGTACCGCCCAGGAGAAGAAGTATATATAGCTTTGGATCCCGCTTCCTCCGAATATTATCTTCCTGAAGAAAACGTTTATCACCTGAAAAAATCCACAGGGGAGAAACTTTCACCTTCGGAGATGGTTGCCTTCTGGAAGGATTGGGTCAGGCGGTATCCGGTCATTTCCATCGAAGACGGGATGGCGGAAGATGACTGGGATGGATGGAAACTGATGACGAAAGAACTGGGATCGAAGATTCAGCTTGTGGGAGATGATCTTTTTGTCACCAACGTTAACCGTCTTGAAAGAGGCATCCGGAAAGGGATCGCCAACTCCATTTTAATCAAGGTTAACCAGATAGGAACACTGTCTGAAACCATTGATGCAGTGAATATGGCACTTCGTGCCGGGTATACTGCCATAATCAGCCATCGCTCGGGAGAAACCGAAGATACCACAATAGCCGACCTGGCTGTGGCATTGAACACCGGACTAATCAAGACAGGATCAGTGTGTCGTACCGACAGGATCGCAAAGTATAATCAGTTGCTGCGAATCGAAGAGCAGCTTGGTGATGCAGGCAGCTACCTGGGAAAGGGATTCAGGTTCATAAAATAGTTGGAAATGAATCGATTAGAAAGCCCGCCCTTACGGCGGGCTTTTATTTTGTTGAAAAGGTGTTGATATCTATTGGTTTAAGGTCTGGTTTCTTACTTGTGCCAGGTATATATTTGATCCCGGCAAGATGGATAAATTACCGGGAAATCCCTGTTCAGAATGACCAGATCTTTTAGCAAGTACCTGATCTGTTTCTTCGTTGGCATTCTTTCACTATCTGCATCACCGCAATCGAATACAAAACCAGGAAGCCGGATCTCTGAGAACTGGTTTATCGGAGCATCTGCCGGGCCCACATTCTTTTCAGGTGATCTGAATCCAAGCAGGTTATTTCCGTCATCGGGCGATTGGAGAGCTGCAGGATCCGTGTTTTTTGGCAGGCAGATGAATCCGGTATTCTCTCTGAGAGGCCAGATCCTCTTTGGTAAGACTGCAGGCACCAAGACTACGGGGAGCGACGGGATACCGGTCAACCAGCATTTCGACGCCACCTTGCTGGAAGGGAATGTTAACACTATGATCAACTTTTCCAACCTTCTTGGCGGGCCAAGCCCAAACCGTCACCTGTTTCTTTACGGTGTACTGGGAATCGGCGCCACCGGATGGAAAACCACAAAGATCAATACGGTCACCAATGAACCGGTAGTTATTGAAGGAGCTCCCTGGAAGGCAGGCGTGGTGTTCCCGGCCGGAGCAGGGCTGTACTATAGTATTGCGAACAGGGTCAATCTGGGACTTGAATGGACATTCAGGATACTGGCTTCTGATCTTCTCGACGAAACCACCGGAGGATATAAACTCGATATATATGATTATTTGTCATTCGGGGTAACTTTAAACCTGGGCAAGGGCAGAAGGAAACTTCCGGATGTCAAGGAATACAGGAATGAGGGCCCTATCATCCTGAATCTCCCGAAATGTGACCCGAAGCCGGTTCCCCCATATCCTGGCGCAAAAACCGAGATGGCGAAATTACCGTTGCCTCCTTCGGTTTCAGTTCCGGCTGATGGCGAATACACCTATAAGGTTCAGATCTTTGCTTTCGGCCAGAAGATCTACTCTCCGGAAACCATCCGGAAACGGTACCATATCCCCATGGAAGTTTCCCGGGAATACAGTGACGGCTTGTACCGCTTCATAGTAGGATCTACAATTAGCCTTGCCGAGGCCCGGGAGATTCGCGAACGGATGATCAAGGCCGGCATACATGATGCATTCATTGTAGCATACAAGGACAGCGCCCGGATGCCCTTCATGCCGGTACTCCAGAACTAACTTACTTGCAGATCTGCCCAATGAAATTCACCGATTCGGTGTCGGTGAGTCCTGAACGCAGGGCTTTCTGGAAATCACTGCATGCTTCCACCCGGTTTCCGAGAAAGTAATTGGCAAGCCCGCGGTTATAATAAACAGTTTTCAGGATGGAGTTGTCGGGAACGCCGCTGCCCATGTATGCCATGCAATAATCGAAATCGGAGATCGCACCCTTATAGTCCGATAATTTCAGTTTGGATGCTCCCCTGTAAGAGTAAATGGAAGGGAGGATGTTGAGGTCGGGTTTCAGCTCCAGGGCACGATTCAGGTTAAGGATGGCTTCCTGGAAGTTCCCGTTCTGGTATTTCCACATTCCCTCAAAATATAACCGGCGGTAGTCATCCGTGTTGGGAGTGACAGAGGCGATAGAAGCCGATGGTAACACCGAAGGCCCTGTAAACGTGAAATTCCGGCAGTTAGCCCGGATACTGGCTTCCAGTGAAGGGTCCTGCAGCCCCAAATGGGCGGCGGTATTCCAATCCTGACAGGCTCCCGCATAGTCCCTGATATTGTATTTGGCAACCCCCCGGTTATAGATGGTGGTAAGCCAGGCCGTATAATATTCTTTTTCGGCCGGCTTCAGGGAGATTGCCTTATCGTAATCCTGCATCGCCCCGGAATAATCACCCAATTGCTCCCGTGCATTGGCCCGGTATGCATAGGTCATGAAAAAACGGTCGTACGGGCAATGTTTGGCGGCTTCGGTAAGGTCGGCGATCGCCTGAACATAGTTGCCTGCACGGTAGTTGTAAACGCCTCTCTTAAACCAATCCTCACCTGTCTTGGGATCGATCGTGGCCATCATCGGGTTTACTTCATCATACCGGATGAATGCCCTGAAAGTGGGATAATCGGCTTCGTAATAAGAACTGCGAAACAAACGGTCACGGTTCTTTTCTTCCAGGTAAGGGATATAGAATTTCTTTTTATTCATCACCTGGATCAGCCGGAAACGGGTTAATTGCTGTCCCTTGGCTTCCACCGGCCAAAGTGCAATGAGCAGGTTATGTGAACTGATGGTTTTGAGATCCAGTGTTTTCTTGATGTTATAAGCAATCGTGGAACTAAGGGTTCTCGGGTCGGTATCAATCAGGATCCCGCTGCAGATCGCATCCACATTGATGATATACGGTCTGTCCCATACCACGCTATCCGGCATGATCTCCTTGAGTTTGGAGGCCTTGAATACAAAATAGTTGATCCCGTCCTGCCAGTGCCATAATTCCATAAGTATCGGGAACTCGTACCACCCGGTTTTGTAATTGATCAGGAACACCACAAACTGCTCGCTGTTGATCGTAACCTCTCTGAGTTCAAGGAGTTCGAAATTATCTCTTCCCAGTTCGTAGAACGTTTTGTTGGATTCGTTGTATTCCGCTTCCCGGAACGGAATACGGTTCTGGGCGGAGAGCCAGATCCCGTTATCCTGGAAAGCATACCCTGTGGCATATTCCAGGCTCGACCTTACGTCGCTGATAATCGGGAGATTGGCCACAGTCCGCTCAACCGGCTGTGCAGCCAGCGAGTTTATCAGAACCAGTCCGGTCATCAATGCAAGGTACTTTTTTATCAGCACATCGGTTATTCTTTCAATTCCCGGATGACGTACAGAAGCAGGTCGGTCACCCGTTTAACGTTCTCCCGGAAGATCTTCAGCACCTCATCCCAGGTTACCGGTGATTCATGGATTTTCCATGAGTCATAGTCCGTTGAAAGCGCCACGGCAGCATACGGGAGTCCTGCTTCATAAGCCAGGGCAGCTTCGGTGGCAAGAGTCATGTTTATCACATCGGCTCCCAGAACCCGGAACATTTCAGATTCGGCCCGCGTGGAAAAACGCGGGCCTTCTATCGTGATCACAGTCCCCTTTGGATGGAATGAGAATCCGAGATGTTTCGCACCTTCAATCAGAAGGTTCCGTAAATGTTCGTTAAAGGGATCAGCCATCGAAACATGGCCCAGTTTGCCTTCTTCAAAATGGTCGTGAAACGTAGGAATCCGCCGGCGGGTAAAATCGATGAACTGATCGGGAATGACCAAATCCCCGATGCCGATCTCCTCCCGGAGGCTTCCGCAGGCTGAGGTGGCAAACACATACCTGCATCCTAACTCTTTAAGGGCGGAGACATTTGCTCTGTAGTTCACCTGAGAAGGAGGGATGCTGTGATCCCTTCCATGCCGGGAGCAAATTACTAATTCACAATGTTCAAGTTTGCCCGTATAAAACGATGAACTCGGAGAGCCATAGGGCGTCGAAACCGTAACTTCCGATTTGTTTTCCAGGATGTTAAGTTCTTCCAGCCCTGAGCCTCCCATCAGGCCCACTTTGACCATAGTGTATTTTTGAAGCGAATATAAGGCAAAAGCAGCCCAAAATATGGGAATTCCGGTTTTATTAATAACAAAAAAATGAGAGTTACTAACAAAGAAACCGGCCTGCCGCGACACTATTGATATTATGAGTAATTTTGAAACATATTTAAAAAGATGCCTATGTCTATCCGGTATATCGGAGAACACTTGCTTCCCGGCCAGATCGGCCAGGGATTACTATGGATCAGCTTTATCTCGGCAATCCTGGCAGCCGTGCTGTATCTCCGGATGCTGCAGTCCCGTCAGGATTCAACCCGTCTCCTGATCCGGAGTACACGGGGATTGTACATCCTGCACGTGATTTCGCTGACCGGGGTTGCGGCGGTCTTGTATTATCTCATCTTTAACCATTATTTCGAATATATCTATGTCTGGCAATATTCTTCCGTTGATCTGCCAGTCAAGTACATCATCTCCTGCTTCTGGGCAGGACAGGAAGGCAGTTTCCTGGTCTGGGCCCTGTGGCAGGCTCTCATTGGCCTAATTCTGATACGGACTGCCGGGAAATGGGAACCGGGTGTGATGTTTTTCATATCACTGTCGCAGGTGTTTGTGACGAGCATGATGCTGGGTGTAAGGATAGGCCCATGGAACATCGGAACCAGCCCGTTTCTCCTGATCCGGGAAACTATGGATTCGGTCGCTTCTACCATCTTTGCCGACGCTGATTATCTTGCATCGATTCAGGACGGGAACGGATTAAATCCACTGCTTGAGAATATCTGGATGACTATCCACCCCCCGATCCTGTTTCTTGGATATGCCATGGCGCTGGTCCCCTTCAGCTATGCGATGGCCGGACTGGTAAGAAAGGAATATACAACCTGGATTCGTCTGGCTCTGCCGTGGACACTGCTTTCCCTTCTGCTGCTTGGTGCAGGGATTCTGCTCGGAGGAGCCTGGGCATATGTATCCCTGACGTTCGGTGGTTTCTGGGCGTGGGATCCGGTGGAAAATTCTTCACTGGTCCCCTGGCTGACGCTGATCGCCGCCCTGCACTTCCTGTTGATCTCCAGGAAGCAGAGCTGGGCCCTGCTGGCCGCTTTCGTATTTGTGACAGTTTCTTATGTGCTTGTCCTATATGCCAGCTATCTCACCCGCAGCGGCGTACTGGCCGATACGTCAGCCCATTCTTTCGGAGATAACGGGATGGCTGGACAACTTGTGCTGTTCCTGCTGACCTTCCTGTGTCTTTCCATCATTTTCATTGCTCTCAGGGCAAAGCAGTTCCCGGGGAGAAGGAAAGAAGCACCCCTCTCCCGCGAATTCTGGATGTTCATCGGATCAGTCATTCTGGCCCTTTCGGCTTTCCAGATCCTTTTCACCACCTCGATCCCGGTCTTCAACGCTATTTTCGGAACCGATTTTGCTCCTCCCCCGGATGCTGTAGGATTTTATAACCGGTGGCAGACCCCATACGCATTGCTTGTGGCTGCCCTCATCGCGCTAACCCAGGTTCTGAATTATGAATCGAACCAACCCTTGCAGGTAGCGAAAAAGATTCTCCTACCCCTTGCCTTATCGGCCGGTATCACTATCCTGTTTGTGGTCAGTGGGATTGTCAGCAAAGGGAGCTATATACTCCTGCTATTCTTTACCTGGTTTGCACTTGTTGCCAGTCTGTTGAACCTGATCCTGAAGACCTCAGCTCCGAGGAATTTGCCCGCCATCATTATCCACTCAGGGTTTGCCGTATTTCTTCTGGGGGTACTGATTACCTTTTCAAACTCGCGGGTCATTTCCTCAAACTCTTCCGGCTATGACTTGGGAGATGTCAGATCAAACAAGGAAAATCTTGTGTTGTTCAGGAGCGACACGCTGTTCATGGGAGGTTTCTACGTGACCTTCAGCGGCGAAACAAAAGAAGGGAATACTACCACATACCGGGTGGATTTCCTGGAGAGAGAGCAGGGACAGTATCGTAAGGAGTTCAGCCTGTTCCCGTCGGTTAACCGTCATCCCAGGATGGGCGATGTGTACAATCCCGATACCCGGCATTTCCCCCTGAAGGATTATTATACCTATATTGCTTCAGTAGGCCCCGCTTCGGAGTATATTGTGATCAAGACGATCCTCAATCCATATATCAACGTGCTCTGGCTTGGGTCCCTTATCATGTTAACCGGGTTTGTCTGGGCACTGATCCGGAGATGGAGGATGCAGAATTCCCGCTGAACCGGGATCCGGTTCAGCGGGCTTTGTCTTGCAGCATCGGAACAAACCTGAATGCGCCGTGTTCCGAAGTAATGAAGGAATCCCTTCCTGATTTTCTGACTACATTCATGATCTGGATGTCGCCGGCCCCCAGTGGAACCACCATCAAACCGCCTTCCTTGAGTTGCCGGATCAGGGTCACGGGAATCACCGGTGCGGCTGCTGTGATCAGAATCTTGTCGAATGGGGCAAAAGCCGGTAATCCCTGGTAACCGTCCCCGAAAAAGGTTTTTACGGAAGGGTATCCGAGCTTGGGAAGCAGCTTGCAAACTGTATCAAAAAGGATTTTTTGCCTTTCGATGCTGAACACCTTTGCTCCCATTTCCGCAAGGATACAGGCCTGGTACCCTGAGCCCGTGCCTATCTCCAGTACACGATCCCCTTTCCTGATCTCCAGGAGCATGGTCTGAAAGGCAACTGTATAGGGTTGTGAGATCGTTTGCCCGGCTCCGATCGGAAACGGTTTGTCCTCGTAAGCGAACTCCAGGAAGGAGGAATCAAAAAAGAAATGCCTGGGCACTTTTTCCATTGCCTCCAAAACAGGCCGGCTGGCAATCCCTTTATCGCGGATAGAATCCACCAGTTGTTTTCGCAATCCTTTATGGCGGTATGAATCAATCATCCTCGGGGTAATTCCTGCATGCCGGAACGTGTGATTTTTTGGCGAAAATACAAAAATCAATCCCCGCAAAACGCTATTTTTGCAGAAACTAATCAAACAGGATATGCTGAAAATCGGTGTACTGGGCGCGGGCCACCTGGGTAAGATTCACATCCGGTGTCTGAAGGAGATCTCCCACTTTAATCTGCTCGGATTTTTCGACCCCAATCCGGAGATTGCCACGCAGGTCGAAAAAGAATTTCAAATCCCGAAATTCTCTTCCACCGACGATCTTATTGAAGCGGTGGATGTAGTGGATATAGTGACCCCTACCATCTCACATTACTCCTGCGCTTCCAGATCCCTGAAGAAATGCCGGCATGTCTTTATTGAGAAGCCGATTGTGACCACACTGCAGGAAGCACGGAACCTTATGAAAACCGCCTCCGAAGCGAATGTGAAGGTGCAGGTCGGTCATGTGGAGCGATTCAATCCGGCGTTTCTTGCCGCAGAACCATTTTTCAAGCAACCTATGTTCATCGAGTGCCACCGCCTGGCGCAGTTTAATCCCAGGGGAACCGACGTCCCCGTGATCCTTGACCTCATGATTCACGACATTGATATTGTTCTGAGTGTAGCCAAAGCCAATATCCGGAAGATCTCTGCGAGCGGAGTTCCCATCGTGAGCGATTCTCCTGATATCGCAAATGCCCGGATCGAGTTTGACAACGGATGCGTGGCGAACCTGACCTCCAGCCGGATATCCATGAAGAACATGAGAAAAGCCAGGTTCTTTCAGAAGGATACATACATTGCCGTGGATTTCCTCAAGAAAGAGGTTGAAGTGGTTCGAATCCAGGAGCCCGATCCTGAGAAGCTCGATCCGGCTGCCCTTACCCTGGACCTCGGCCCGGGAAAAGGAGTGAAGCAGATCATTCTCAACCGGCCTGACGTCACGCCAATCAACGCCATCAAGGCAGAGCTGGAGAGCTTTGCCGGAGCCATCATCAATAACACCATCCCGCCGGTCACAATAAACGACGGATACAATGCGCTGGAAGTAGCATACAAGGTCATCGATAAGATCAACCATTCGATGGCTGCCGTCTGAAAATGTACCTGTAGAAAACAACAGTCTTTTTACTCTACCGGACAATATCTGCACCCCTGAATCGTTCATTATACCGGAAGAACCAAACCGCTTGTATGAGGATCTGTTTTACTCGCTGCGCGAATCTTTTCTTCCTTTTCCTGTTACTGATCCTGTCGGCTACCTCCTGTGAGAAGTTCACCGGAAGCCAGCACATCCCTGCATACATAACCATTGATTCCTGTGGCCTGACCACCAATCTGTCCACCCAGGGCTCTGCCTCGGCGAGCATTGTGGATGCATGGATATATGTCGATGACCAGCAGATCGGTGTTTTTCAGCTGCCAGCCCGGATCCCGGTCCTAATGGAGGGAATCCATGCCGTCAGCGTCCTCCCCGGGATAAAGGTCAACGGCATTGCGGCTACCCGCATGAGCTATCCATTCTTCACACCCTATGAAGCCGACATCCAGCTTCGGGAACTGGATACTGCGGCTCTCGGGGTGCTTCAAACAACTTATCTTCCGACAACGGATTTCCTCATGATTGAGGCGTTTGAGGGCATTTATATCGCTCTGGACACCACACCACGGAGTTCGGTTGCTATCGTGCTTACCTCCCCCGGCTCTCCAATGACGTTCGAAGGGAATCATTCGGGTTTGATCGCACTGGATACTGCAGCCACCTTGTTTGAATGCGTCAACGACCGGGATTTCATCATCCCTTTTGCCCCGGTATTCCTGGAAATGAATTTCTGGGCCGACAATGCCTTCCAGGTGGGAGTTTTCCTTTACGGAACCACCCTGATCCAGCAGGTACCGATCCTCAATCTGAATCATACCGACGGGATCTGGAAAAAGATCTATGTGGACCTGACCAGTACGTTGAATGCGTTCCCTGGAATGCAGAAATTCCGGATCTTTTTCCTTGCAAGAAAAGAAACCCAGCTTATCCATAGTCAGATTATTCTGGATAACCTCAAGATCATAACACGATCCACCAAGTGATGAACAGGAGATTGCAAGTTCTTAAATATGTACTGGGGGATTTCCTGTCAGCACTGGTTGCCTGGTTCCTCTTTTTTTGCTACCGGAAATACGTGGTGAATCCACAGGTTTTCCGTAGCCCTGAGATCATATTTACCGATCCTAAACTGTATATCGGGATTGCCGTGATCCCCTTATTCTGGTTGATTTTGTACGTATTGATCGGCACCTACCGGAAGATATACCGGAAAGCCCGGCTTAGGGAGTTCGCCACCACGATCCTGATCACCTTCCTGGGTGTAACCGTAATTTTCTTCAGTCTGATCCTGGACGATGTGATCATTACCAACCGCACCTATCTGCAGTATTATTTTACCTTATTCTTCCTCCATCTTTTCTTCACGGCGTCATTCAGATTTTACCTTACATCCCGTACTGCATACAAGATCCATCACAAGATCATCGGTTTTAACACGGTCATCATCGGGAGTAACGGGAATGCCATTTCTATATACAAGGAAATCGAAAATCAGGAGGAGTCCTCCGGGAACAAGTTTGTAGGATTCATAAACGCAAAGGGATATGATACCTACAAACTGGGCGAATACCTTCCCCATCTGGGCGGGATCCAAGATCTCCACCACGTCATCACCCAATACCAGGTGGAGGAAGTGATCATTGCCATTGAACATTCGGAAAATCACACCGTCGAAAAGATCATTACCAGCCTGGAAGATACAGATGTCGTGATCAAGATCATCCCGGTCATGCAGGACATCCTCATGGGCTCGGTGAAAACCACTTCGATTTTTCATACCCCTCTGATCCAGATCTTTCCCGATCTGATGCCCGACTGGCAGATGTCGCTGAAACGCATCATTGATATCGTGGTATCTCTGCTGTGCCTGGTGATCCTCGGGCCGGTCATGGTCATTACCGCCATCGCCATCAAGATATCTTCGCCCGGCCCGGTCATCTTTTCGCAGGAACGGGTGGGTTTGCGTGGAAGAAAATTCATCATGCATAAATTCCGAACCATGTTTCGTGATGCCGAGGCAAACGGACCGCAGTTGTCCTCGGAAACAGATCCGCGGATCACAAAGGTTGGCAGATTCCTGCGGAAGGTGAGAATTGACGAGATTCCACAATTTTACACAGTCCTCAAGGGAGACATGAGCATCGTCGGACCGCGGCCCGAAAGACAATATTACATCGAACAGATCATGCAGCGGGCTCCGCATTACCGGTTGCTTCAAAAAGTGAAGCCAGGGATCACATCCTGGGGACAAGTGAAATACGGATATGCAGAAAATGTGGACCAGATGATCGAGCGCCTGAAATTCGACATCCTGTACATTGAAAACATGTCCCTTGCCATGGACTTCAAGATTCTGATCTATACCCTCCTGATTATCATTCAGGGGAGAGGAAAATAAGCCCTGTTGATATCTCTTCCGAAGTCACCACCACCAAACTGGAAACGTATTGTAGAAATCACGGAAAGTACGCCTGGCCTGAATTTCTCGCAAAGTACCATGTCAGGCGGTGACATTCACTTCAACCACCTGTCCAGCCAGTCAAAGAAGGTCCTCTGCCAGAGGATACCGTTCTGAGGTTTTAATACCCAGTGGTTTTCATCGGGGAAGCAAAGGAACTCAGCGGGCACACCTTTCAGAACGGCAGCATTGAATGCAGTCATCCCCTGTGTGAACACCACCCGGAAGTCCTGTTCCCCGTGAATCACCAGGATCGGGGTATCCCAGTTTTGTATGAATTTATGGGGAGAATGCGCGTAAACCTCCTGCGCCGTTTTGTTGTTTTTATCCCAGAAAGGCCCTCCTTTGTCCCAGTTCTCAAACCACATTTCTTCGGTTTCGAGATACTGGGCTTCCTCATTGAAGATCCCGTCGTGTGCAATAAAGGCCTTGAATCTGCCCTGGTGGTTACCGGCCAGATAATAGACAGCCCATCCGCCTGCACTGGCACCTATGGCGCCGAGGTGCTCCTTGTCCACGAACGGTTCCTTAGCCATTACATCGATCGCTGTCAGGTAATCCTGCATGCTTTTCCCGTGATAATCCCCGCTGATCTGTTCCTGCCAGGCCTGACCGAAGCCTGAAACACCCCTCCTCGCAGGAGCTACGACAATATAACCATTGGCGGCCATGATCTGATAATTCCAACGGTAATGAAAATTCTGGCTCAGGGGCCCCTGGGGACCTCCTTTGCAATACAGGAGAGCGGGGTATTTCTCCGCCGGATCGAAGTGTGGAGGATAGATTATAAACACCTGCATATCCTGGTTGTCAAAGGTTTTCATCCACCGTTCCTCCACACGACCCATGGTCAACTGGTCCAGGAGGTCTTTGTTTGTGAAAGTGATCTGCTGGGCTTTGCCGGTCAGGGGGTCAACTGTGAAAAGTTCAGATGGGAATGACATGGTTTGCCTGGTAGTGACGATCTGATCACCGGCCAGCGAAATAGCGCCATAGTCCTGCAATCCCGTTGTAATTTGTGTGATATCTGAGGAAGAGAGATCATACCGGTAGATTTGGAATGCCCCGTGCCAGTCGCTGGAGAAGTAAATCGATTTGCTGTCAGATGTCCAGCACAGAGAACCGGCATTCTGGTCAAAGGTTTGCGTTGCATAGATTTTCTCTCCTGTCAGAAGGTTGATAATAAAAAGCCGGTCTTTATCCGATTCAAATCCATCCCGTTCCATGCTTTGCCATGCAATGTAATTTCCATCGGGTGAGTAAAGCGGAGCTATGTCATATCCCATCATTCCCTGTGTGATATTGGTTGTCTCGCCCGATTCCAGTGAATACAGGTAAATATCCGAATTGGTGGATAGGGTAGCTGCTTTTCCAATCATTTTCTGACAAGTGTAGGCGATGGTTTTATTGTCGGGGCTCCAGACAACCTGTTCTATCCCGCCGAATGGTTTGAGAGGCGCCTGGTATGGTTCTCCAGGCAGTATGTCTTTGTCATTCCGGATAGATGTTCCATCATAATCAGCATAAAATACATGGCTGTAGGATTCCACCCAGGAGTCCCAGTGACGGTACAGCAGGTCGTCCATCAGGCGGCCGGTTGCTTTGGGAAGCCCTTCATACAGTTTTGCGAATTTGTTGTCCAGAAAAACCTCCCTGGTGTAAAGGAGCTTGCTCTGGTCAGGGGAATATCTGAATCCTGTAATACCACCCTCCACCTGGGTGATCTGTACGGCACCCGATCCGTCGGGATTCATCTCCCAAAGTTGCATCGAACCGCTCTGGGCCGAAAGGTAACCGATCTTTTTTCCGTCGGGGCGCCAAACGGCATCATACTCGCTTTTGGCAGTAAAGGTCAGCCGTCTGCCATTCTCACCTGATGCTTCCACAGAATATAGCTCCCGGTTTCCTTTGTTTTGTTCGATAGAGTAATAGGTCACTCCGTAAAGGACCGTTTTTTGGTCGGGTGAGACTTCCTGGCCGCTCACCCGGCCGAAAGCCCAGAGGGCCTCCGGGGTCATGAGATCGCCGGAAAGTGACAGGGTTGGTTTTTCAATCAGGGGTGGTTCCTCTTTGACTTGCTTGAAAGGGCTACAGGAAACAAGCCAGGCCGTATAGACGACCAGTAAACATAAACGGGACTTTTTCATAAGATCAGAGTTGGATGACGTGTGTTTATTGAGTTTCAGAACCGGTAAAATTAACAAAAATCACGGCTTCCGGAGAGATCACCTGGGCGTTTCCAACGGGGATAGCGGGTGCTTCAGGCCTTTACTTTCTTTCAGCAAAGCCTTCACAGAACCAACGATTAGCTGGGCCTCAATCAGGATGGGGATCCTGTTAGGATCATCGGATAACCACACGATGGCTTCTTCATCCTTCTCAAATACCGTTCCTTCCACCATGGTGGCCGAGAATTTGAGGCACGGGTACCGGATCCCTGCCAGATCTTTCGCATTCTCTTTCCCGAGCAAACGAACAAAGACTGTGTACACACTGTCGTCAATGGCTATGTGCACAGGAAATGACATTCCCTCCCGGATGGTATCCAGGTTCATTGACCGGATAAAAAAACAGGAGGAAAGCATATCGAAGGTACAGGATTTCATCCTCAGGGTGTCCAAAACGATCGGGTCGTCATTCCGTTTGGTGTGACTAATGACGATTCCATCCGGATAATCAAACCAGGAACTGTTTTCAAGACGGTATCCGCTCTCGTAAATGTCCCTCCTGAATTCCAGGGTATGGAAATCGGAGGTGTCGATCCATGTTTCATAAACATCCCTTACTTTGAAAAGGAACTCGATAGAGGATATAGTCCGGCCTGTGCTGGTGATATGCCAGCAAGGGGTCTCTTTATTTGATTCGAGGTCGGTCTTGAATTTTACCCGGCCTGCCCTGATCCAGATGGGTCCCCAGCTGTAAACCACCTCGTAGGTAATCGATTCCCCGTGGCCGAATGCTGTCTGATTCGGGGCACATTGCGAAAAAACCGGCATTCCGGCCGCAAGGAACATCCATAAAGCAGCGAGAACCTTAAGGCAGGTTCTTGCTGCCGTATCTTCCGGCGTTACCTGGCGTCCTTTTTTCTTCTCCATAGGTAAAAAACCGGGATTCCAAGAACCACGATACCCACCCCCGGCCATGTGTACAGAGGTTTGTAGATAAGCAGGATGACCATGATCAGCAGAGCCAGCAAAATATAAATCCCCGGGATGATGGGATAACCGAAGGCTTTGTATGGGCGTTCCAGACCGGGCTTCCGGATACGGAGGATAAAAAGTCCCGCAATCGTCAGGACATAGAAGATAAGCACGGCGAAGATCACGTAATCCAGCAACTGGCTATAGGTCCCGGAAAGGCACAGCAAACTCGCCCATATACCTTGCAGTATCAGGCCGTTTCGGGGAACACCCCTGCTGTTCAGTTCTCCGGCTTTGCGGAAGAAGGTGTCGTCCCTGGCCATGGCAAAATAGACTCTGGCTCCCGAAAGGATCAGCCCGTTGTTACAACCGAATGTGGAAATAACAATGAAGCCGGCCATGATCACTGCGGCATACGATCTGAAGATACCGTGGATCGCAGCTGTTGCAAGACGGTCATCCGTGGCATACTGCATGCCGGATGATATGACATCATCACTCCCTGATGTGCCTCTCAGGGGCAATGCGGTGATGTATACCAGGTTGGTCAGCAGGTAGAGAATAGTAACAATGAGCGTCCCCAGAGCCAGGCTTAAAGGGATATTTTTCCGCGGATTCACCACTTCTCCGGCTGTAAATGTGATGTTATTCCAGGCATCGGATGAGAAGAGAGAGCCCACCATGGCCATCCCGATCGCGGCGATTAAAGTGAATCCCGACAGAGAGATTATCTCTCCGTCGCTGATTTGGGTGGCTTCCCAAAATACTTTGCGGTTGATTTCCCAGCTACCGGTATGGGATGTAAATCCAAGCCCGATGATAATAAAACCGGCCAGGAGTATCACTTTTATGCTTGTAAAGCCGTTTTGTACCCGTTTGCCAGCTTTGATCCCCCGGGTGTTGATCCACGTCAGGAAGGCCAGGGAAGCGATCGCAACGACCTGCACTGGTCCGAATTTGAAAAAACCAATCCGGATCCAGGTCACCGACTCAGAAATCCACGGCAGGATAACTCCCAGGAACTTGGCAAAAGCCATGGCAACTGCGGCAATGGTGCCCGTCTGGATCACAAGAAACAGTGTCCAGCCGTACAGGAAGCCGGTCAGGGGATTATACGCCTCCTTCAGGTAAACGTACTGGCCACCCGCTTTTGGAAACATCCCTGCCAGCTCACCGTATCCCAGTGCCGCAAAGATGGTGAGTATACCGGTGATGAGCCACACCATCAGCAACCAGCCAGGGGCGCCAACCTGTCTTGCAATGTCGGAACTGACTATAAAAATGCCTGATCCGATCATAGAGCCGGCGACGAGGGCGGTGGAATCGAACAGGGTCAGGCTTTTCCGGAACGAGGAATCTTCAGCCATAAGAGAATTGGAGAGGATAATTATGATGCAATGATAAGAAAAATAAAAACGTTGTATCTTTAGGATCAGAATTCAAATTGAGAGATTATGGATATAAACATGACCACCACCGCTTTTGAGATCACAGGATACCGCCTCCTGAAGAACCTGGGTGTCGTCCGCGGGGTGACCGTCCGTTCCCGGTCTATCCTGGGAACCATCGGGGCGGGACTGCAGACCATAGTGGGAGGAAACATCACCCTGTATACCGAACTCTGTGAGAAAACAAGGCTGGAAGCCTTTGAGATCATGATCGCTCATGCAGCTTCCATGGGAGCGAATGCAGTGATCGGGGTGCGTTACGAATCCACCGAAGTGATGTCGGGAGTCACGGAGGTGATCTGTTACGGGACCGCGGTAGTTGCCGAGAAAACCTGATGCCCACGGGATAATTTCAGGTTTTCCTTTTTATAACACACTTCCTATGCCTGGAAGGAATCTTCGGCTTGAGTTGGGGATAGGTTTTACGATTTGTCTTTTATCGGGATGCCCGGCGCAGAAAAAAACTGCGACTTCCGAAGAAAAACTCCGAGGGGAAATGGTGACTTCGCAGATCGAGCTTCGAGGCGTTACCGATCAAAAGGTTCTTTCAGCCATGCGGAAAGTACCGCGCCACGTGTTTGTCCCGGAGCCTTACACCTCCCTTTCATATGAAGACACCCCGTTGCCGATCGGGGAGGGGCAAACGATCTCCCAGCCATATATCGTTGCGTATATGACGGAAGTGCTGAAGTTGCAACCGCGTGATAAAGTGCTCGAAATCGGGACCGGCTCCGGATACCAGGCAGCAATCCTGGCAGAGTTATGCGATTCGGTATTTTCCGTCGAGATTTATTCATCGCTTGCCTATCGGGCCGTACAGGCACTTGCAGATCTCGGATACAGGAACATTCAGATTCTGTGCGGGGACGGGCATAAAGGCTGGCCGGAACATGCGCCTTTCAATGCGATCATTGTGACCTGCGCTCCCACGAATGTCCCTCAACCGTTGACTGATCAGCTGGCCGAAGGCGGCCGGATGATCATCCCGGTAGGTGAAACATTCACCCAGGAGTTGTATCTGCTGGTAAAGAAGAACGGAAAGATCCAAAAACACGCTGTGTTGCCCGTCCGGTTTGTGCCGATGATTAATAAAGAAGGGGAAAGATATTGAAAAGAATAGATATATCCGTGTGTGATAAAAACGCAGATTTCATTCATAAACACATAGCATTGAACTTTCTGACGCAACGAACCCTGTGGTTGATTAAGAAAATCCGATAAGACTGGTCAGCTGATAACGTATTTACTGCCGCAAGGGGGCTGATGACTTCAGGTCTGTTGCGATTACTGGAAAATCTTTTGGATGATGCAGCGGAATTTCTGAAGGATTTTGAGTAGCGTGGGGGGGAATTGAACCCCCGACCTCCGGGTTATGAATCCGACGCTCTAACCACCTGAGCTACCACGCCAATTTCGCGGTGCAAAGGTAGTGGTTTCACAAGAAAGAACAAAGAGAACTATAGTGGGGATTCCCCTCACTTTTAGGGGAAGAGCAGGGGGGGAGTCACTTCACCCAGATCGTTTTGATGTTAACAAACTCCCGGATGCCGTAACTCCCAAGCTCCCTGCCATACCCCGATCGCTTGATGCCCCCGAAAGGCAACCGGGGATCCGACTTCATCATACCATTAACGAACACCGATCCGCTTTCAATCCGGCGCGCAATCCGCTCTCCACGGATCGTATCAGCAGTCCATATGCTTCCACCCAGTCCGAACGGAGAATCATTTGCCAGGGCGATGGCCTCCTCTTCCGATTGAACCGGGATGATTGCCAGCAAAGGACCGAAGGTCTCTTCGTCAAAGGCCGGCATTCCTTTTCTGACTTCCGAAAGGATGGTGGGATGGTAATAATTCCCTTTTTCTGCGAGCCGCTTCCCGCCCGCGATCAACCGGGCTCCGGCGCTGACGGATGCAGATACCTGGCGATCAAGGTCATCCACCAGGTCGGCACGGGCGAGGGGACCGATATCCGTCGATTGATCCAGCGGATCCCCCATTTTCAGGTCGTGAAAAGCACCTTTGAGCCGCCGGATGAATTCGTCCAGGACCGGTTGCATGACAAGGAACCTTTTCGCAGCGATACAACTCTGCCCCTGGTTTACCAGTCGGGATGAAACGGCATTTTTAACTGTTAGTTCAAGGTCGCAATCATCCAATATAATGAAGGGATCGGATCCGCCCAGCTCCAGCACTGTTTTCTTTATCTGCTTTCCTGCCTCGGCAGCGACCTCTTTTCCTGCCGGCTCGCTTCCGGTGAGGGTGACCGCACGGACAGCAGGGTGCCTGATCAGGGATTTCACTTCTCCGGAAGTTACCAGAAGGGTACGGAACAGGCTCTCCGGAAAACCGGCTGTTCGAAAGAGATCCTCAATAGCCAGTGCACAACCGGGAACATTGGAGGCATGTTTCAGTACAGCGGCGTTCCCGGCCATCAGCGCCGGCGCGGCAAAGCGGAATACCTGCCAGAAGGGAAAATTCCAGGGCATAACTGCCAGAATTACTCCCAGGGGCTGGAAAACCACATAGCTTATGGAGGCATCCGTGTCTATGATCTCCTCCGCCAGGAACTGTTCTGCATTCCGGGCATAGAATTCGCAAACCCAGGCACACTTCTCCACTTCCGACAATGATTCTCTGAAGATTTTTCCCATCTCCAGGGTCATCAGGCGTGCAAGTTCCTCTTTATGCCCGCGGAGGAGGAGTGCTGACTTTTCCATGGCTGCCGCACGGTGCCGGAAATCCGTTTCTTTCCACTCCAGCCAGGCCCGGTGTGTCTGATCCGTGATCGCAGCCGCTTCCCCGCGTGTATGCTCTCTGTACTCGCAGAGGACTTCGTTTGTTGCCGGATTGATGCTTTTCATGTTATTAATTCAGCTTGGATCTAAGGAATAAAGCGGTATATGATTCTTTGCATTTTACAAGGTCTTCCGGTGTGCCGGTAAAAACCAGATTGCCTCCTTCTTCACCCCCCTCCCTGCCCAGATCAATGACCCAATCGGCCGACTTGATCACTTCCGGATTGTGTTCTACTACCAGGACCGAATGCCCCATCCCGATCAGGGAATCAAATGCCATCAGCAGTTTATGGATATCATGGAAATGAAGCCCGGTGGTTGGTTCATCAAAGATGAACAGAGTGGGCTTTTCGGTATACCCTTTGGAAAGGAAGTATGCCAGTTTGATCCGCTGGGCTTCTCCGCCGCTCAAGGTGTTCGATGATTGACCCAGTTTAAGGTACCCCAGTCCGACCTCCTGCAACGGTTTCAGACGCTGGAGGATCCTCTTTTCCGGGGGCGCTGGTTTACTTTCCCGTCCGAAGAACTCAATTGCTTCATCGATCGTCAACTCCAGGATATCCACAATGTTCTTTCCAATATAGGTGACATCCAGCACCTCAGCCTTGAATCGTTTCCCATGACATGCTTCACAGGTAAGGTAAATGTCGGCCATGAACTGCATCTCGATCTTCTGTACACCTTCGCCTTCGCACTCCTCGCATCTGCCGCCGGCAATGTTAAAGGAAAAATATCCCGGTTTATAACCCCGTACACGGGCCAGTTTCTGGTCTGAGAGCAGGTTCCGGATCTCATCAAAGGCTTTGAGATAGGTAGCCGGGTTCGAACGCGAAGAACGGCCAATGGGATTCTGATCCACCAGTTCTACAGAGCCGATACGTTCAATATCTCCGTCGAGATGATCAAACTTCCCTGTTTTTTCAGCATAACCGCCAAGAATCTTCTTCAGGGCCGGAAACAGGATACGCTTGACAAGCGAGGTTTTTCCTGATCCGCTGACTCCTGTGACGACTGTGAAGGCATGCAGGGGTATCTCCACATCAACGGATTTCAGGTTGTTTTCCCTGGCACCTTTCACCCGTATCGATTCTTTCCATTCCCGCCGGTGGCCGGGGACCTCAATCGCAAGCCGCCCGTCAAGGTATTTCCCGGTGAGACTTGTGGCGTGACCGGTCAGATCGCGGAAATTGCCATGGAACACGATCTCCCCTCCCAGGTTTCCGGCCATCGGACCAATATCGATGATCTCATCAGCTGCACGGATGATCTCCTCCTCATGTTCCACAACGATCACCGTATTACCCAGGTCACGTAAGCGGAAAAGGACTTTGATTAACCGTTGTGTATCTCTCGGGTGGAGGCCGATACTTGGTTCATCGAGTATATACATTGAACCGACCAAACTGCTTCCCAATGCGGTGGAAAGGTTGATTCGCTGCGATTCTCCCCCCGACAGGCTGGAAGAGAGCCGGTTTAGCGTCAGATAGTTCAATCCTACATCACACAGGGCACTGAGACGGTTGTTGATCTCCGTGAGCAGACGGGAGGCAACGGTGCGGTCATACTCATTGAGTCTCAGATCCAGGAAAAAGCGCTGCAAGGCAGAAACCGGCATCAGTACCAGGTCGCTGATGGATTTATCCCCGATCCTGACATAGGATGCATCTTTCCTCAGGCGGGTTCCACGACATTCGGGGCATATTGTTTTTCCACGGTAGCGCGATAACATTACGCGGTATTGTACCTTGAAATTCTGGCTCTCAACGAAAGAAAAGAAATCATGCAGCCCGTGGAAATAGGCATTACCGGTCCAGATAATTTCCTGTTGCCGGGGAGTCAATTCGCTGTATGGCTTATGAACAGGGAAATCAAATTTATAGGCATTCAGTACCAGTTCGTTCTTCCATTCCCCCATTTTTTCACTACGCCAGCAGGCAATGGCATCTTCGTATACCGAAAGCCGCTTGTTCGGGACAACGAGATCTTCATCAATCCCGATCACACTTCCAAATCCTTCGCAATGCTTACATGCGCCGTAAGGATTATTGAAACTGAATAGATTTTCCGAAGGCTCTTCAAAATCGATCCCGTCCACTTCAAATTTATTGGAGAACCGACGCCTGTGTATCTCGGTATCCGCAAATTCAACCAGGCAATACCCATGGCTTTCAAAGAATGCAGTTTGCACGGAATCAGCCAACCGGTTTACCAGGTCTTCATCATCCGGTCTGACCGATACCCGGTCCACGATCAGCAGCAATTCACTGTAGCTGGTTCTGTTCTGTTCCAGTACCTCCTCAATCCGGAAGGTTTCGCCGTCGACCTGTACGCGGTTAAAACCCTGCTGAAGGAGCACTTTGCATTTTGCCTGCAGGTCGCCTGTTCCCGGGATCCCGTTCAGCGGGGCGAATATCGTCACCTTCATCCCTTCCGGTTGCCGTGTAATCTGATCCACAACATCGGAAACACTTTCCCGCTTTACCTGTTTTCCTGAAACAGGACTGTATGTTTTCCCGATGCGGGCAAAGAGAAGCTTTAAGTATTCGTATATTTCAGTAGATGTGCCTACTGTGGACCGGGGGTTCAGTGTGGTGACCTTTTGTTCGATAGCAATGGCAGGGGCAATCCCGGAGATGGATTCCACATTGGGCTTGTTCATCTTTCCAAGAAACTGCCTTGCGTAAGCGCTTAAGCTTTCCACATACCGGCGTTGCCCGTCGGCATACAGTGTATCAAAGGCCAGTGAGGATTTTCCCGATCCTGACAATCCGGTGATCACCACGAGCTTATTGCGTGGGATGGCCAGACTGATATTTTTTAAATTGTTGACCCGGGCGCCTTTAATGATTATATGGCTTCTGGGGTCGGGAATGCCGGCACGTCTCATGAATTCTCAATCCCGCAGAAACTGCGAAATTAGAAAGAAAATTTGCTTTTCTTTTTTTTTTACTTATTTTTGCTGCAACCTTTTCCTCAATAAGGAGTTAATACTAAAGTAATCACCGCGCATACGCGCACAAATCATAGGAGGGACTGTATCGGCTGAATCTGTACTCTTTTTCTTGAAAAGGAGGTACTATGAACGCCCACGCAATCAGTGACCAAGAGCTGATTGGAAGGTATCTGGCCGGTCAGGAATCCGCCCTCGAAAAGCTCGTCAGAAGGCATAAAAACAGGGTATTCGCCTATATTCTTATGGTTGTTAAGGATAAGGATCTGGCGGAAGATCTTTTCCAGGACACTTTTATTAAGGTCATTAATACCATCCGGTCGGGGCAATACAAAGAGGAGGGTAAATTCATTCAGTGGGTGATGCGTATCGCCCATAACCTCATCATCGATTATTTCAGGAAATCCAAGCGAATCCCGATCATTGAGAACAAGGATGAATACGATATTTTTGAACGCGTCCGGATACGGGTGGAATCGGTGGAAGAAATTCTGATCACAGAGCAGATTCACCAGGATGTCAAGAAGCTGATCGACTACCTTCCCAAGGAACAAAAGGAAGTGTTACTGATGCGGCATTACAAGGATATGAGTTTCAAAGATATTGCTGAAGTCACTAATGTCAGTATCAATACGGCGCTCGGCCGGATGCGGTACGCTCTGATCAACCTGCGGAAACTGGTGAAAGAGAAAGAGGTGATTTTAGAGGTATAAGACACGCAATTCACCTCAGTCTGCAATAGTAATCTCTCATTACTTTCTGCTCAATACTCACCACTCACTTTTTTTCACGGCTGATGAAATAACTGAAAATTTCCTCCGTTTCATAGGTATGAAAGTTTGCATAAACATAATACATGCCTATGAAGAAAAACCTTACATTCTATTCACAAAATTCTTCGGATTCCCGGAACCCTGTTCCGGGTAAATGCCGATACACAACAAAAGGAAATTCACCCAGGGAATTGGTGATCAGAAATATACTCAATTACTCGAAAGCCTTGTATTGCTTGCAAACCCAATCGTCGGGAATCCTGTACCTGGTGTTGAATTAAGTAAAAACCCCGCCTGTAGCGGGGTTTTTTTATAGTCTTTCTTCTTTTATTCTTGCTTTCTTGCCCTGAAGTTTTCTCAGGTAAAAGATCCGGCTTCTCCTGACCACCCCTCTTTTATTGATGTCGATCTTTTCGATAAAGGGGGAGGACATAGGAAAGATTCTTTCCACCCCGATGTTACCGGAAATCTTGCGGACAGTAAACGTGGCGGTTGCTCCTTTCCCGGCACGTTGAAGAACCACCCCCTGGAAATTCTGGATGCGTTCCTTATTCCCTTCCTTTATCTTATAATGAACGGTAATGGTGTCACCTGCTTTGAAGGTGGGAAATTCTTTGGTTTCCACAAAGTTCTCCTCCACATACCTCATGATCTCGGCTTTGTTCATGGCAACTCCCTGTTAGAAACAATTCAAATGGGCGTGCAAATATAGATATTTTTTCCTTTCCCCAAGTGAAGGAGGAGATAATTTTACCCTGTCTGGCCCGGGTTATTCTGACTCACCGAGCAGGTGGGGTCTGCGTTTTCGGGTTCTTTCCATGGCCTGGTCATGCCTCCACTGCCGCACCTCTTTTTCATTCCCGGAAAGGAGGATACCGGGTACCTGGTGGCCCTGAAAATCAAATGGACGGGTGTAAACCGGAGGAGCCAGGAGACCATCCTGGAAAGAGTCGTTCAGGGCCGATGTTTCATCTCCAAGCACTCCCGGGATCAGCCTGACTATTGCATCAACGAGGATCACTGCAGCCATCTCCCCGCCCGAGATCACGTAGTCGCCGATCGATATTTCCCTGGTAATGAACAGTTCCCGGACCCGTTCATCGATCCCTTTGTAATGCCCGCAGAGGACAATCAGGTTGTTCAGAGTGGACAACGCGTTGGCTGATCGCTGATCAAACAGATCACCGTCGGGACTCATATAAATGATCTCATCATAGGATCGTTGCTTTCTGAGCTGCCCGATGCAGTTTGCAATGGGTTCGATCATCATCACCATCCCGGCTCCTCCGCCATACGGATAATCGTCTACATTGCGGTGTTTTGACGCGGAATAATCCCGGATATTATGGAGGCGGATAATGACAGGTCCTCTCTCACAGGCTCGTTTTAGTATGGAGTGACCAAAAGGGCCTTCAAACATCTCCGGAAATATGGTCAGAATATCAATTTCCATACCTTTTGTGTTACCCGGGAATAATCCGGTGATGAAACAGCAGAGTCAGGATCTTCCCGGTGATCCCGGACAACTGTTCATCTGAATGAAAACGTATAGTCCTTTTTCTATCTGTTAATGTGTTTTCACTGATGATGCATACACCGGTGAAGGACGAATCGTCGTCCATAGCTGTCACCCGGTAACCTCCGGGACAAGGCAGAAGCTTGGATGATTCCTCAATGCCCAGGTTTATGATTCCAGGCAACCTTTGACTGTTGCCGGATGGAGTACGAATGATTTTCCCGACAACCAGGTAAGCGTGTCCAAGCCACCGGTTGGCTCTTTCAATGTCACCGGCGGCCAGTGCATGACGGATTTTGACCGAACTGATGTTTTCCTGTTCAATTAACTGGGCGGGAATTTCCACTACGTTAAGACCCGAATCGGTTCCCAGGGATCTCAGAAATTCGGTGTTTCCCTGCCGGTTGTATCCGAAATGATGGTTGTACCCAATAACGATGGTCTTTGCTCCCAGTTTCCCGATCAGGATCTGGTTTAAAAAGTCGGAGGAACTGATCCGGGAAAACTCCTTTGTGAAGGGGATGATGATGAGGTTATCCAGTCCGGCCTTGCGCAACAACTCGGTTTTTTCGTGAAGAGAACAGATCTGCATCAGTTCTTTTCCGTAAGTGTCGGGGTATAACACCTGGCGCGGGTGCGGATGGAAGGTGATCAGCACTGTTTCCCCCCCGGTTTCGAAGGCCAGTTTTTTCATTCTTTCCAGGATCATCCGGTGCCCGATATGGACACCGTCGAAGGATCCTGTCGTAATTACCGCGTTGGGAATATTCCGGGGCTGGTCAAAATCTGTATAAATTCTCAAGCCTTATTGCCTATTTGAACCGTTCGTCATTCTTTTTTGCAAAAAAGGCAACCTTCTCGAGGGATGTGATCATATCATATTCTTCCAGGTAGACAAACGGAGGGACGTTGAGGGGCTTTGGCGAATAATTCAGGATCCCTTTGATCCCTGCATTAACCAGAGCATCTGCTATCTCAGGGGCCTGTTCGGCTGGCACCGTGATGATTCCGATGGAAATATTATTCTTTTTAATGATCTCATGAAGCTGGTTGATATGATGCACCGAAACCCCGTCGTACACCCGGCTGATCTTGTCGGGATTGATGTCAAACGCCGCTATGATCGAAAGTTTAGTTCGCTTACCCTTGAAATAACTGATGATTGCCTTCCCCAGGTTGCCCAATCCGATAACCGCAACCCGCTGACCGGTATCGGTGTCAATGATCTTGCCAATAATCTCGATTAACTCCTTGATGTCGTACCCTTTCCTTAGGTTCCCGGAGTATCCGATCAGCATCAGATCCCTTCTGACCTGCACCGGAGTGATATGGAGCATCAGCGCAATCTCGTGGGAAAAAACGTGTGTTTTCTCCTTCGAAAGTGTCAGGAGGAGCGCCCTGCGATATTGGCTCAGACGTTCCACTGTTTTATGCGGAAGGTTTTTTACATACATGCCGGTTGTATTGGATTGGAGGATAAAAATATATAATTATTTAATAGCCACGTTCTGATAGTGAAAAAAAAGCAATTCGATTATTTTTGCGGATTGAATCCTGTTCCGTATAGAGATGTTTTGGACGATTCTTGTTTTGTTTATTCTGGGTTACGCGGCGATTGCACTGGAGCGCCCGTTGCGGGTGAACAAATCGGCTTCTGCAATGATCCTTGCTGTGATCCTATGGATACTGCTCATGTTCTGGGACCGGACCGGCCAGACACCATTCATGGTGCAGGATTCACTGCGTTTTCATCTGGGTGAGATTGCGGAAATCATTTTTTTTCTGCTGGGAGCAATGACCATAGTGGAACTGGTAGATTCCCATGAAGGATTCCGGATCATCACCAGCCATGTCACTACTTCAAACAGGGTCAGGCTGCTCTGGATCATCAGTCTGCTCACTTTTTTTCTTTCTGCAGTCCTTGATAATCTTACCACTGCCATTGTGATGGTGTCATTGCTCCGGAAGCTGGTTCCGGACAGGCAGGAGCGGTGGTTTTTTTCCGGAATGGTGATCATAGCGGCGAACAGTGGCGGTGCCTGGAGCCCCATCGGAGATGTCACTACCATCATGCTGTGGATTGGTGGCCAGGTCACCACGCTGAATATCATCATTAAAACAATTCTTCCGTCTCTGGTCTCGTTGCTTATTCCCCTGGTGATCTTGTCCTTTATCCTGAAAGGGGAAATAAGCCGGAATGTGCATCACTCAAAATCCTTCCCGGCAGATCCGGCTTCCCCAACGGAACGGAATCTTGTCTTCTTTCTCGGGATCGGATCACTGCTGTTTATCCCCGTGTTTAAGGCAATCACCCACCTCCCGCCTTATCTTGGAATGCTATCGGGGCTGGGCCTGGTGTGGGTGGTGACAGAGGTACTGCACCGATCGAAGCATTCGGAACACAGATCCCGTTTGACGGTGGCTGGGATACTGATGCGTATTGACACCCCGAGCGTCCTGTTTTTCCTGGGAATTCTGCTTGCGGTAGCCGCCCTGCAATACGGGGGACATCTTGAAGCACTTGCACAAGCCCTGGACGACCGGATGGGGAATTACTACCTGATCAACGGCCTGATTGGCCTGCTGTCAGCAATCGTCGATAATGTGCCTATCGTCGCCGGCACAATAGGTATGTATGGGAAAGCCCTTCCCGCAGATCATTATTTCTGGGAGATGCTTGCCTATTGCGCCGGAACCGGAGGAAGCATTCTCATCATAGGCTCTGCTGCGGGAGTGGCAGTGATGGGGATGGAAAAAATTGACTTTATCTGGTACTTCAAACGGATCGCGTGCTGGGCTCTGATCGGATATCTTGCCGGATGCGTGGTTTACTGGGTGATGAACCGGTTCCTGTTCGGTTGATCAGTCTCCCGTGATTAGCCGGAAACCGTTCCCATGAATATTGGCAATTTCTACACTGGGATCCCGTTTCAGATATTTCCGGATGCGGGCTAAAAATACATCCATACTGCGCCCGTTAAAATAATTGTCATTCCCCCAGATCTTCTCCAGTGCATCTTTCCTCAGCAGGATTCCGTCCTTGGCTGCGCACAACATCTTCAGCAGCCGGGCTTCCTTTGGCGATAACGTCTGCGTGTCTCCTTCAAAAGTCAGTTTACGAAGAGTATAATTGAAAGTAAATTTACCGATCCGGTAGCTTTGAAGATTTCTTTCATCCTCCTCCGGTTGCTCATGTCTTTTCAGGATCGCTTTGAGTTTGTAAAGCAGTACCTCCGAGTCGAATGGTTTGGTTATGTAATCATCGGCTCCGGTCCTGAATCCTTCCAGCATATCCGTTTTCAGTGACTTTGCTGTAAGGAAGATGAACGGCAGGACAGGGTGCAGTTTCCTGACCTCACGGGCGAGGGTGAATCCATCCATCTCAGGCATCATGACATCCAGGATACACAGGTCAAAAGTGTCGGATTTCACGGCAGCCAGTCCCTGTTTTCCATCGGTCTTCAGGATCACGGAATAGTCGTTGAGTTCGAGGTACGACTTCATGATAGAACCGAAATTCGGATCGTCCTCAACCAGAAGGATTTTGATTTTACGGTTCATATACTGACATGATTCATGGGTTCACGATGAAGGGGAAGTGTGATCTCAAACCGGCTGCCCTTTCCGGGCTCACTGGTTACACGGATATCCCCGCCATGAGCAAGTACAATTGCCTTCACATAACTCAGCCCCAGGCCGAATCCCTTGATATTGTGAACATTTCCTGTAGTAAGGCGGAAGAATTTATCAAAGATCTTCTTCTTTACATCCTCCGTCATCCCGATTCCCTTGTCTTCCACCCCGAAGATAAACCTTCCCGGTTGATTGGCTGTGAAAACCGTTACATCCGGCCTGCCGTCCGAATATTTATTTGCGTTGTCGAGGAGATTCATCAGAACGTTCCGCATATGTCCTTCGTCAGCATCCACAAACGGATTCTCTGCTTCAAAGTTGGTCTGCACCGAACCACCCCTTTTTCCCGCGATCAGGCTGAAATTTTCCACCGAACGTTGGAGCAGGACCTGCATGTCCAGCTTTTCCAGGTGGAAGCGGAAATCCTTGCTGTCGAGCAATGACATTTGGAGAACCTGTTCCACTCTTGAATTCATCCGGCTGTTTTCCTCCTTGATGATCCTGGTGTAGGATTTGATCATCTCCGGCATCTGGATCACCTTGGGATTGTTGATGGAGTCGGCAGCAATGGAAATGGTAGCGATCGGGGTTTTGAACTCATGGGTCATATTGTTGATGAAATCGCTCTTGATGTCTGAGATCTTTTTCTGCCTTACCATAAAGAAGATACTGAGCCCGGAAGAGGTGATGATGATGAGGGTAAAGAGAAGCGATCCCGCCAGAAGCACTGATAATGATTTAAGTATCTGTGATTTTTGTCCGGGAAAATATACAAGCAGTTGATCGGGTTTGGTGATGATATCGTTCGGAAAAAGAGAAACCGTGTGTACATCGGGAAGATATTCATCCCTGAATCCATCAGAACGGAGAGGAACAGGATGCGAGTCGTTTACCGGATTATACACGGCGAATTCAAATGGTATCATGATATCTTTGTCCGCCAGGGAAGATCTCAGGGTGCTCTGAAGATATTCCCTGCTGATGCGCGAAGCCACTCCCTTCGGCAGTTCTTCATATTCAATCGCCATCCGCTGGATCAGATTTTGCAACTGGAGGGTTCGTTTGTTCAGTTTCCGGATTTTGCCTTCCAGGATCCGGGATTTCATATCTGGTATTTCTGGTTGTGCATGGGGAGAAGGAGCCACGGAAATAAAACCAGGAGCGTTGGTTTTCCTGAAGGTTTTTATCCTCGGGGACATGATGACCACTCCCTGATCAGGGAACTGCTGAAGATAAGTTTCCACTGTAACAGAACCATCGGTATGCCGGCGCTCCATTATCCGTTCCTGACTGACCCACAAGGAATCGAGCCGTGCAAGTTCACCTGATTTCCATTCAAAGCGCATGCTCATGTACTTCTCCTGCTCCTCCTGCATCTCTTTAATATGTTCCATCAGGGAATCCAGTTCCTGTTGCTCCTTATGACCCATCGCACAGGTTGTTTTGGTAAAGCTTTCCGGTTGTTCCGCCAGAATACAAAGCTGTTCCAGGTCAATCTGGCTTTGTTCCACTGCGGAACTGTCACTGGCGTATTTGCGGATGATCTGCAGGATGCTGTCGGAGATCAGCCTGGATTTAATCAGTGCAAGGTTCTCATTGGTTTCCAGTTTGGAGATCACATCTCCCAGGGCCTCATTCACACCCTGGTTGAACTGTGCTTCCCGGATACTGAATGCATTCCTGATCCAGAGATACTGAACGGCAATGATTCCGACAAGTGACAGGCAAACAAACAGGATAATAAATGAGAGCCAACTTTTTTTCATGCATCAAAAGTACGAATCAAATGTCTTTCAACGGCATAATTAACATTTCATTAACCAACATTAACGACCGTTTAACACTACCCATGGGGGATTGGGAATAGTTTTGTACCTTTAACATCAAAACCAGAAACCATGAAAACATCAATGATCCCGAGAAACCGGAACCTGTTGATCCTACTGGTCATTCTCGGAGTATTTTTCCTTTCAGGAGGAGTTTATGCGCAGGATACTGTCGTGAAACCTAAGAAAAAAGTGATCAGGGTAAAAGTGGAAACCGACAGCGGAAAAGAAACCATTTCCATCGATACCACCCTTTCAATCGAGGGGGATTTCGATATCGGGGAATTGGGGAATGTAATGGATCTGCAGGAAGATAACCTAAAGGAGATGCAGGAAAAACTGCATGAAATGGAATTTGATATTCAGGAGTTTGACTGGAATTGCAAGGATGGTAAGAAAATGATCATATGTGGCCAATTACCGAAAGGGTATATGCATACTGGCAGCTGTGGTAAGCATATGGGAATGGGGAAAGGCATGTGTAAAGTTGAATGCACTCATGGAGCCATGAATGTGATGAAATGCAGGAAAGGCGAGACACTCTCCGATGTGTTGGGAAATATTCCAATGAGCGCAGTGAAAAGTTATAAAATAAAAGAAACAAAGGATGGAAAGAAGATAGTTATTGAAGTATCGGACGAGTGGTCCTTCTCCAACGATATGGACATAATGATTCTCGGACGGCCGCCGCACATGCCGGAGCCCCCGGATGTAGATCTGATGTCCCCGGATGTGGAGAAGAAGGTCATCATCAGGGAGGTCCCGGAGAAGGAACCTGAAAAGAAATAACTGAATCCGGCAGGGATTATTCAGGAATCCCGCATGGCATTGCCATGCGGGATTTTTTTATGAAGCTGGTTGATCAACAACTCGATCTTCCTGCATTCGGTGAGATGGGAAAAGGTTTCCCTGGCATATTCCTTTGCTCTGAGTGCCTTAACTTCCGCCGATGCGGGATTTGTTATTACCTCAGTTATTTTTTTGGCGAGATCCTGCGGATCTTTAGGAATATAGAGCCATCCGAAGGAACCATTCCCCAGGATCCCGGGGGTTCCTCCGGAGTCGGAACCAATGACCGGAACACCATGTGCCATGGCTTCAATCGTAACCATCCCGTAGGATTCTTCATATGATCCCAGGACAAACAGATCGATAGCTGAGAAGAACTGGGCGATGTCTTCCCGGTATCCGCGAAAATACACACGGTCATTCAGGTTGTATTCCCTCACAACCGATTCCAGGTGGTCGCGGTAATCAATCCCTTCATTCAGTGTGGATTCCCCCATGATCAGCAGAGAAAGGTCGGTCCCCTGATCCCTGAGTTGGGAAAGTGCCTCCAGAACCAGGTGCTGCCCTTTCTGGGGATCCAGCCTGCCCAGGATCCCCATAAGGATCCCGGAGTGTGGGAGTTCAAGGTGTTGCCTGGCTTCTTTTTTTGGGAGTTTCCGGGCCAGTAGCGATTCCATTTCCAAGCCAAGGGGAATCAGGTGAACTCTGGTGGAAGGGAATAATGTTTTCTGGCGGATCTCTTTTTCCATATAGGGTAGAAGAGTAATCCAGGCATCAAGTCTTCTGAACCGAAGAGTGTGCAGTGGATCTTTCTTGGTGATTCCAAGCCGCATATGCTGCTGGTATACCAGGAAGAACCTGTCTCTGAACAAGGCCTTTACCCAGCCGCCGAAGTCCAGATCCCGGTTATCGGTGATCACCAGATGCCTGATTCCGCGTTGCCTCAGCATCCGGCTTACTTCCCAGGCATTGAGAAGGTCAAAGTAACGCTTGTTCCGGTTGACAGTGATTACCGGAACCCGCTGGCTTCCGGCCATCTTAACCAGCGGTGAATTGGGCATTGCGAACAGAACTACAGTTCCTCCGCGCTGCATAAGCCATGCAGCCAGCCGGCAAGTGTTCATTTCCAGCCCTCCCCAGCTGGCGGAAGAGCAGTAAATCGCAACAGGAACCTCAAGCATCAGTTAGTACCGTTTCCGCGGTGTGTAATGGGTGTGAAGAAGTTCATGGGATTTGTGCCCGAGAGGTTTCCCCAGGAAGTCTTTGTATAGTTCTTTCACTTCGGGATTGTCATGCGACTTTCTCAGTGGCATACCCATGTCTTCTGCGTATATGGCCTGTTTACGTTTTAAACGTATCTCTTTGTTTGTGGGAATGGGCTGTCCTCCTCCGCCCAGACATCCTCCCGGGCAAGCCATGATCTCAATAAAATGGTAATTCGCTTTTCCGTCTTTCACTTTTTGCATGACTTTCTTGGCGTAAGCAAGTCCGTTTGCCACAACGCAACGGATTTCTATCCCATCCAGGAACCTGAATTCCGCTTTGGGTTTGGTGATTTTCACTGATGTTTCGCGTACTTCTCCTTCTGTTCCCCTGACCGGAGTAATATTCAATCCTTCAAAGGGAACTTCGCGTCCGGTGACCAGTTCATACACAGTGCGAAGCGCTGCTTCCATCACACCGCCGGTGGTACCGAAGATGATCCCCGCACCGGTTGAGGTACCCATAATATTGTCAAAAGGCTCATCAGGCAGCATGTTGAAGTCCAGGCCTGCCTGCGATATCATGATTGCCAGTTCGCGGGTCGTCAGCACATAGTCAACATCTTTGTATCCGCTCGATCGCATTTCAGGACGATCGGCTTCAAATTTCTTCGCTGTGCAGGGCATGATGGATACCGAAACCACATTCCTGGGATCCAGTTTCCGTTTTTGCGCATAGTATGTTTTCACAAGCGCCCCGAACATCTGCTGGGGTGATTTGCAGGAGGACAGGTTTGGCAATAGTTCAGGGAATGTGTGTTCAAGGAACTTGATCCATCCGGGGGAGCAGGAAGTAGCCATAGGTAGTGCTACTTTCGGATCCCTGTCGACAAGGGACCGTTTCAGCCGCTCAAGAAGCTCATGCCCCTCTTCGATGATTGTGAGGTCGGCGGTAAAATCGGTATCCAGGACCGAATCGAATCCCAGCCGTTTCATTGCGGATACCATTTTACCAGTGACTATTTTCCCGGGGGGCATGCCAAGGGCTTCTCCCAGAGCGATCCGGACGGCCGGAGCAGTTTGTACCACCACATGCTTGGAGGGGTCGTAGATGGCGTCCCAGACCTGATCAACGTAGTTCCGTTCAATCAGAGCTCCGGTAGGGCAGCGGTTTACGCATTGCCCGCAGTTGGTGCAAACCACCTCGAACAATGGATGCTCGAAAAAGGTGGATATTTTCATGTGGTTTCCCCGGTAAGCGACACCGAGTGCACTGACGCTCTGGAGCTCCTCACAGGTTCTCACACAACGCTGGCAGCGGATACATCGACTGTCATCCTTGATGATAGCCGAGTTAAACATGTCGATGGTATAGTGGTGGTCGGGAACCAGATCAAGGAACATATGGTCGCCGGTGAGCATTTGTGAAGCCAGGGACTGCAGTTCGCAGTTACCGTTTTTATAGCATTTTGTGCAGTCAGCGTTATGCTCCGAGAGCAATAATTCTACAATATGTTTTCTTGCCAACCGAACTTTGCCACTGTTGGTGTGAATCACCATTCCTTCTGAAACAGGGGTTGCGCATGAAGCCGGCAGTGTTCTCACCTTTTCCTGTTCCACCACACAAACCCTGCAGTTACCTGCCACACATAAGTCTTCATGATAGCAGAGAGTTGGAACGTGGATGTTCAATTTTCGCGCAGCCGAGAGAATCGTGGTACCCTCATCGGCCGTGACCTGGATGCCATCGATCGTAAGATTTATTTTTTTTGTCATGATGGTTCTCGGAATTTTCAATAATTGATTAATAGATCATTTCTTCCTTGAAGTTATAGACGATGGAAGAGAAAGAGTTAGCAACTGATTGTCCCAGTCCGCATTTGGCTGTTATTTTCATACTTTCCGACAGCTTCATTAACTGATCCAGGTACTGTGCTTTTTTATTCCCTTTCTTTACTGCAACGATCCCTTTCCTGAGTTGCTGACATCCGACCCGGCAAGGTGTGCACTGCCCGCAGGATTCTTCTTCGAAAAATTCCAGGTAGTTATGTAACACATTGTACATAGAGCGGGAACTATTGAAAAGCATCATGGAGCCACCGGTCGGGACCCCTTCAAAACCGATCACTGTTTCCTTGAATTTCTTCCTGGGGACGCAGAAACCTGAAGCACCTCCAACCTGTACTGCCTTGGTGTCGCCGTCACCAAACTCTTCAACGAATTTGTCCAGGGGCATTCCAAGCTCAAGTTCATAGATGCCAGGGATAGGGGTGTCACCGGAAACAGAAAAGACCTTGGATCCCCTGGAATCGGTGGTGCCCAGCAGCTTGAACTGGATCGGCCCTAACCGCATGATCATCACAACGTTCACGAAGGTTTCCACATTATTGATCACAGTCGGTTGGTTCATGTACCCGTTGGTGGTAGGGTAGGGTGGCTTATTGCGTGGTTCACCCCGGTTTCCTTCCATAGACTCGAACAAAGCACTCTCTTCCCCGCAGATGTATGCTCCGCTGCCCAGCTTGATCTCAATAGGAAAGTCAAAACCCAGTATCCGGATATTCTCGTGATACTGGTCCAGTTCTCTTTCCAGATCGGCCAATAGAAATTGATATTCTCCGCGGAGGTAAATGTACCCCCGTGTAGCGCCAATGACCTTCCCGCAGATGGCCATACCGGAAAACACTTTCCTTGGCACCCTCGATAGGATCTCCCGGTCCTTGAATGTACCGGGTTCCCCTTCATCGGCATTACAGATTACGAACTTCTGCTTCGCCTGAGCTTCAGCAGCCAGTTTCCATTTCATGGCTGTAGGGAATCCGGCGCCACCGCGTCCTTTCAGCCCCGACTCCATAAGATCTTCCAGGATCTCTTCATTGGAACGTTTCAGGGTGTCAGCCAGGACTTTGTATTTTGCACTCGAATATTCACCAAAGATGAGGTCGACTCTTTTCAGTTTTGATTCTGACATGGATAGATCTCCTTCTTATCGTTATGGCTTATTGATGTATTCACTGATGATATCATGAACCCGCTCGGGGGTTAGTCCCGAAAAGGGTTTTTCATTGATAAGCATGGCCGGCCCTTCATGACACCATCCCAGGCAATTGGTTTCCAGGAGAGTGAATTTTTTATTGGTAGTGGTTTCGCCAATCTTTATCTTCAGCATATCCTCGATTGTCTGGATGATCTGCTTTTTGCCATGCATGTCACAGGTGATGGTTTTGCATATACGGATCACGTATTTGCCAAGGGGCTGAGTAGACAGAAAGGAATAAAACGTTGCTGTTCCATATACCTGTGCGGCTGACAGGTCCAGCTCTTTGGCGATTTCGGTCATGTCGGTATCGGAAATGTAATTTTTCATTTCGACGACGCCCTGGAGAATCGGAATCAGCGCAGTGCGCTCACGACCGTGCCTGTCCACCAGGTCGCGGATAAGATTTTCAGTTGCAATCATTTTTCAGATTTGATGAATTTGGGATTCAAAATTGATCAAATTTCGGTGCAAAACTACAATTTGTTTTGTTAATAAACTAACAGCAAAATAGAAATAACAGGGTAAATTCACAAGAATCAGTTTTTTTTAATGACTATTTTTTACGTTTTTTCTTTATTGTGAAAAAAAAAACAGTTAATTTTACCTCCCATTGAACACCCATTATTTATGCGCAAAATTCCATTTGAATTCCTCCTGCGACTGGTTTTATGGTTGATTGCGATCCATTCCATCTGTTACGGGATAGGATTGATAATCTTTCCCTCTTCCGTGTTTGCATTCTTCGGATTCACGCTTCCCCAGAAGTTCTTTGCCGATCAGGGCGGAGTGTTTCACCTGATTATCAGTGCCGTTTATATCCTGGCCGCCCTGGACTTGCCCAATGCCTCCCGCATGATCTTTCTTACCTGTTTCACTAAATTTTCCGCTACAATCTTTCTTTTTGCATGGTACTTTTTCGGGTTGCAGTCGTGGATTATACTGGTGTCGGGGATCGGGGATTTTTCCATGGGATTGGCAGTGCTTCTCCTATACACAGGATACAAAAGGTACTTCATTTATCCCACAACCTGATTATGGCCGCACCGATCAGCATTGTCATCACCGGGGCGTCCGGATTTGTGGGACGCCATTTCCTTGAACATATCAGGGATCATTATACTGTATTCGCAATTGCACGGCGATCGGCACGGGAAGCCGGAGTACAGGATCACCCGAACATCCACTGGATTCAGTGGGATATTGCCAACCGACAGCATATATCTGCCGTGCTTGCAAAGATCTCGCGGGAAGGAGGGGCCGATTTTCTTTTTCATCTGGCAGCATTTTATGACTTTAATTATACGGATGATATTTCCTACCAGCGAACAAATATCGACGGTACACGCAATGTCATTGACCTCGCCCGTGAATTGAAAGTAAAGCGGTTTCTTTTTGCAAGTTCTCTGGCGGCCAGCCGGTTTCCGGAAAAAGGTAAACAAATCAATGAAAAATCGCCGGTCGATGCCGACTTTGCATATGCACGCACCAAGCGGGCAGGGGAGGAGATGGTTCTTGAATTCAGCCGGGAAATCCCATCCCTGGTCATTCGTTTTGCGGCAGTTTTCAGCGACTGGTGCGAGTATCCGCCACTGTACAAGTTTCTTGAAACCTGGCTGTCACGAAAATATGATTCACGCATACTGGGCGGAAAAGGAGAATCTGCGGTTCCGTACATCCATATCCAGGACCTGGTGAAGCTGTTTCTGACCGTGATTCATAAAAACCATCTGCTTCCTGCGTTTGATGTATATGCAGCCAGCCCCGATGGAAGCACTTCACACCGGGAGTTGTTTGAACTGGCCACCCATGATTTTTTTGGGAAAATCATAAAGCCCGTTCTGGTCCCAAAGACACTGGCTTTTCCGGGGGTGTTGTTACGTGCCATGCTGGGAAAGATCCGCATAATTTCGCCACCGTTCGAAAAAATCTGGATGCTGAAATATGTGGATCTGAAACTGGATACGGATGCTTCTTATACACGCAGCACTTTGGAATGGGAGCCGTCACCGCGATATCATATCCGGAGAAGGCTGTTGTTTCTTCTTGCCCGGATGAAGAGCAATCCGTTCGAGTGGCATGCAAAGAACGAAGCCGCACTCGAGCATATTTCCATCCGTTCGAACCTCTTAATATACGAACAGATGTTGCAGGGAAAGGAACAGATCCTGTCGGCTTTGGCCGAGGAGATCTTCCAGGCAGAATATGAGTCTCACCTGCCTCATTACCAGCAGTTGGAACCGCATGAATTCAACCTGATCGTTTCCACCCTTTTCAATGTGCTGGCTTCTACAGTTCTGAATGCTGACAGGGCCCTGATGATAAACTACATTCACGACATTGCTAGCCTCCGTTTCCCCGAAGGTTTCACTGCGGCCGAGGTAGGACAAATGTTAGCTTTACTGAAAGAGGTTATCTTCAGGCATTTACTGAATCTCAAGGGAGTTTCCGTCACACGTCAGAGTCTTCACGATTACATCGGGATACCGATCCAGATGGGGCAGGATGAGCTTGAAGAGAAATACGAGTTGTATTTACTGGGAAGAGAAGAGGAAGTCCAGAGCAGAAAGGTCAGGATACGGATCGATGGAATGGAAGTTTCTGTGGAGCCAGGGGTCTCCATCCTGGATGCTGCCCGGAAATTGAATATTCATATCCCAACGCTCTGCTACCACAAGGACCTGCGGATTGCCGGGAACTGCCGGGTTTGCCTGGTGGAGAAAGAAGGCAGTCGCGAACTGGTGGCGTCCTGCGCAACCCCGGTTGAGGATGGTATGGAGATCCATTCCAACAGCATGCGAGTCCGCACAGCCCGGAAGCATATGATCGAATTGTTACTTTCGGAGCATCATGCCGATTGCACCAATTGCTATAAAAACGGGAAATGCGAGTTACAGGTACTGGCTTCCGAGTTCAAGATCATTAATCCCGTCTTTGAATCCCTGGTTTCGCATAAGGAACCCCAACTTGACAGCCTGTCGCCATCGCTGATCAAGGATGACCGTAAATGTATCCGATGTCAGCGGTGTGTCCGTTCCTGTGCCGATATCCAGGGAGTAAGTGCCGTATGGGTGGCTCACCGCGGAAGCCGAATGAAGATTTCCACTTTCAGGGAACGTTCACTGTATGAGGTTTTCTGCACGACCTGTGGCCAGTGCATTGACCGTTGCCCAACAGGGGCTTTGGTGGAAAAGAACTGTATTGAGGAGGTATGGGGCGCCATCTGGAATCCCCAACTGCATGTAATCGTGCAAACCGCTCCTTCGGTGCGGATTGCCATAGGTGAAGACCTGGGATTCGAGCCGGGCAAGAGGGTAACGGGCAAGCTGGTGTCCGCTCTGCGCCGGCTGGGCTTTGATGCGGTACTGGACACCGCATTCTCTGCAGATATTAACACTGTCGAGGAAAGTGCTGAATTCATGGAACGATTAAGGAATCATTTTGAATTCGGGATCCCCGGTGTCAGCCTCCCGATGATCACCTCCTGTTCCCCTGCCTGGGTAAAGTACATGGAACATTCGTTCCCGCAGCTGCTCGGACACCTGTCATCCTGCAAATCGCCGCAGCAGATATTCGGTGTTCTTGCTAAAACGTACTATGCCGGGAGAAAGCACCTGAATCCGGCTTCTGTTGTCACGGTATCGGTCATGCCCTGCACGGCGAAGAAGTTCGAAGCCAACCGTCCGGAGATGCGGGGTAGCGGGCACAAAGATGTGGATTATGTGTTAACCACCCGCGAACTGGCGATCATGATCAATCAGGCAGGAATCGATTTCAAATCGCTTCCAAACGATCATTACGACAGTCTCATGGGTTCGGCCAGTGGAGCGGGGGTCATTTATGGAACCACTGGAGGCGTCGCCGAAGCCGTTATCCGGACACTGTATCCAAAGCTGACTGGCCGCGACATCCCATACGATAACTTGATTATCAGGCCGGTACGTGGAATGGCCGGGATAAGGGAATTCAGCTTCACCATTGACCAACCCCTGCCGGTGTGGAAATTTTTAGCAGGTATGGAGATCCGGGTTGCTGTGGCGCATGGACTTTCAAATGCAAAAGCCCTTCTCCAGGATATTGTGCCCGGAAGATCACCCTACCATTTCATTGAGGTCATGGCGTGTCCGGGCGGATGCCTGGGTGGAGGCGGACAGCCGATCCCCACTAATTCTGAGATCCGGTTGAAGCGCATTCAGGCCTTGTATGCTGAAGAGCTGGGAGCGGAGATCAGAAAAGCGCACGAAAATCCGGAAGCGATCGAGATATTTACAAGCTACCTCGACCATCCACTAAGCCCGCATGCGCTTGACTTGTTGCATACCGAATATACCGGCAGGGCGGCGTACTGACGATAAGACACCCGGAAGAGGGAAGTGTCAGGATTTCTAATCTATTTCCTGCAATCGGGTTGTGAGAAAGTTTTTTATTTCGTTGTAAATTTCAGGGAATTTTTTCCGGATCGGCGGACTGAAAGATTCACTGAACACCCGGTCCTCGACTATCTCCACAGCAAGGATGTGAATTGTTTCCGGGATATCAAAGTGCAATTTTCTTCCCAGCTCAATGGCATTCAGAAAATTGATGTCGTGGAGGTTTGAGAGATGAAGAGTTTCCCTGAAATTATCAGGGGTGAGATGGTATACGGTTCCAGGCACCCCATCCCGGGTTTTGATGGCATCAACAAAGACCACTTCCCGGTAGCCCGTTATCATTTCAAGAATGTCCAATCCCCCGACTGTGGCGGTCTTTAAAGCAACCGGAGAAGGAAATGCTTCCTTCTCCAGTTGATGAATAATCCGTGGTCCGATACCGTCGTCAGTCAGGATGTCATTGCCTATACCCAGGACCAAAACAGAGTGTACCAAGACGTCCTATTTACGTTTGACCGAGCGGATTATTTTACCTTGACTGTCTTTTATTACCAGTTCCATCCGCATCTGCCCGGGCAGGGAATGGGTAGCGCAGGAGAAACAGGGGTCATATGCACGGAACGACATCTCAACCATATTCAGAATCCCCTCCGTTATCTTCGTATCCTTTTTAATCAGTCCCTCTGCGGTTTTCTTGATGGACATACAGATGGGAGCGTGGTTATTTGTCGTACCTACAATGATATTGGCTTTGGTTACAATGCCTTTGGGATCGGTCCAGTAATGATGGGTCAGGGTGCCCCGCTGTGCTTCCACTATGCCCACTCCTTCGGTCGGGATTTTATCCAGTGGAGCCCTCAGGTCGGTCCCGATAATCTCGGGATCTTTCGCCAGTTCAAGGCAATGTTCTGCTGAATAGATCAATTCCACCAGTCGGGCCCAGTGCATGGCCAGAGTGTTGTGAACTGGTTTTCCTCCAAGGGTTTTATACATGAATTCATATTCCTGCTGAGCTACGGGGGTAGCCATCCCGTCGGCAGCATTGAGCCGTGACAATGGAGTGGCGTGGTAGACACCCGAATCTTTCCCTTCCACGAATCCTTTCCATCCTTTAGTCTTCAGGTAGGGGAACTTCAGATAGCTCCAGGGTTCGACATGTTCGGCGACGTAATTCAGGTATTCATGCGGTGCATATTTGAACAATTCTTGTCCTTCGGTGTCCACAACCCTTACTTTTCCGTCGTAAAAGTTCACATGATTGTTTTCATCAACCAGGCCCATGGAATGGATTTTCAGGGAATAGGGACCGTTCAGGATGATATTCACGTAGTCCTTGTTACCGAGAACCACATCCTTGAACAGGTTCATGCTGAACTTGGCAAAGTCGACGAAGCCTTCCGAAGTTTTCACGATCGAATCACGCTGTTCCGGTGTAAGTCCTTTTCTGACACCACCTGGGACATTCATGACAACATGTGTCTGGTGTCCCCCCAGAAGGGCCTGGATTTCCTGTGCCAGCCGGCGTTGTTTGATCACTTCGGCACCGATGGGGATCCCCACCTTCTCGATCACCCCCAGGATATTCCTGACTGCAGGGTCGGCGGTGGGTCCAACCACAAAATCGGGGGCCGCCAGGGCATAGAAATGCGCTATATGGCTGTGCACGTAGTGGGCCATGTAAAATAATTCGCGCAGTTTCCGGGCAGTGGGAGGCGGAGTGACGCCATATACGGCATCGGCTGCCTTGCCGCTGGACATGTGGTGGCATCCCGGGCAAACCCCGCAGATCTTGGTGACGATCTGGGAAAGTTCCTCCACCGGGCGTCCCACACAAAACTGTTCAAATCCCCGAAGCTCGGGAACCTGGAAATATACATTTCCCACACCTCCGTCGTCTTTCAGGAAGATCTCAATTTTTCCATGGCCTTCAAGGCGTGTGATCGGATCTATTGTGATTCGTTTCATGCGATGGTCCTCCTTAATATTGCTGATGGTAAACTGAAGCGGTAGAACGTGCCTGCAGGGTCGTCGATGGTTTCGATGATCCGGTCGATCTCATCCGGATCGTTGGCATCGATCATGGTGGCAATGGCTGAGAGCATTTTAGCGCCGGGATCCGGGGATGCTTCCGATGGGCCATAACAGCCGCGGCATGGAGCATTCCCAACAATACACCGTACTCCACATCCCGACCGTGTTGCGGGACCCATGCAAATCACACCCTGTTCAAGGAAGCAGGTTTCACCGTCATCCTGGATATCTATCGGCCGGTAAAACTGCTTGACTTTCTTGTTTTCCGTCTTCTTCCGTTTACATTCATCACACTGGGTTTTATCGGAAGCCCCGACAACCGATCCTTTGGGAGGTAATGTGGCGCCGGAGGCAATGAGGGTGAACACTTCCAACAGGCGTTCGGTCTGCGGAGGGCACCCGGGAAGGTAATAATCCACATCCACTACCTGGTTCAGGCTTCTGACATCGTTGTAAAAGACCGGGATCTCCAGGGTTCCCTCCTTGACTTCCATGTGTGGAACCGGCCGAACTTTATCCGGATTCACCGTAGATTCGCTTTCTTCATATACCCTTCTGAAGATGGCTTCCTTAGTGGTGAAATTTGCCAGTCCGGGAATTCCTCCCAGGTGGGAACAGGATCCGTAGGCCACCAGCACCTTGGTTTTCTTGCGCAACAGTTTGGCCATGTGTTCATTCTCACTGTTCCGGACAGCCCCGTTAAAGAGTGTGACATCGATGTGGTTATCGGGCATGGCTTCCACATCTTTATATTTACTGTCGAGAGCGATCGGCCAGAAGACCAGGTCGGCCGCTGCAATTACGTCCAGTAATTTCTCATGGACATCCAGCACTGACACACAGCAGCCACCGCACGCAGCACCCCAGTACACCGCCAGCTTCAGCTTTGGTTTTTTTGTCGGATCTTCTTTCATAGGTTAAACAGCTAAAGTGTCAACAACTTGTTTGATTTTACTCGGGCCCAGTTCCAGGATCCGGGCTGTCATCGAGTCGATCAGCTCAGCGAATTGTTTCCCTTCGCTGGCGCTGATCCATTCCAATTTAAGGCGGTCGGATTCAATACCCATCTGTTCAATGTACTTCTTCATTAATTTGTACCGTCTGAGACATTTGTAATTTCCTTCCTGGTAATGACAGTCACCCGGATGGCATCCGCAGATCAGGACTCCATCGGCCCCTTCACGGAAGGACTTGAAGATAAAGGTGGGATCCACCCGACCCGAGCACATAACCCGGATGATCCTGACGTTCGGCTTGTATTTCACGCGGGAGGTCCCGGCCAGATCTGCCCCGGTGTATGAACACCAGTTACACAGAAAGGCGACAATTGTTGGTTTGAATTCCATATTATTCCTGTTTTAAAGCCATGGTTAACAATCCATCGATTTGAGAGAGTATCTGCTGATCGGTAAAATGTTTGCTCCGGATGGCTCCGGTCGGGCAGGTGGAGCCGCAGGTTCCGCATCCTTTGCAAAGGACCTCATTGACATATGATACCTTCTTGTCTTTGTCGAAACGGATGGCGGTGTACGGACAAACCAGGTTACACGTCTGGCATCCGCAGCACAGCGATTCATTGACTACGGCGGTGGTAACTTCCACATGAACCGAACTCTGGTTGATGGTTCCCAGAACGCGGGCTGCTGCTGCCTTTGCTTGACACACGGCATCTGAGATGCCTTTAGGGCCCTGACAGGCACCAACAATATAGACCCCTCCGGTAGTGGTTGCCACGGGGTCCAGTTTGGGATGCTTTTCAATAAAGAACGAATTTCCGCAGATGCTTATCCCCACAGCATGGGCGATCTCCTTTACATCGGGATGTGCTTCCACGCCAACCATAAGGATGACCATATCGGCAGGCACTTCCACCCCGATCCCGGAAATCTTTTCACGGAAGAAGATCAGCATCGGGGGATCGTCGGGCACCACCGATTTGATGATCTGGGGCAGTTCTTCCTGCTGGTCGAACATCATAAAGGTGATTTTCTTCCGGGAGGTTGTTGTATAGAGTTCCTCGCATCCTTTCCCGAATGCACGCATGTCGGCGTACAAGTCATAGATGTTGGCATCGGGTAAGAGGGAACGGAGCTGGTTAGCGAATTTCAGGGCCACCATGCAACATGTGCGTGAACAATACTCGTGGAACCCGGGATTCCGGCTTCCCACACAATGGATTATAGCTATATTCTGGGGGATTTTTCCTGCCTTTGTCAATACTTCCCCGGTATGCAGCATATTTTCAAACTCTACGGATGTGATGACGTCGGGGAGGCGTCCGTACCCGTATTGGTGCACACGCGAGGCATCAAACGGTTTCAGTCCCGTTGCTACGATGATGTTTCCGAACTCGAGTTTCTCAGCTTTTCTGGTTCCCGCATGAAGCGTTGTCTCAAAATTGCCGATAAATCCATGGACTTCTCTGATCACCGTATTCAGATAAACCTTGACATTCGGATGGCAAGTGGTGCGCCGGATCAGCAATTCGAGCATACTTCCGGCATCGTAAAGGTACGGGTAGGTCAGGTCGAAATGGTTTACCAGTCCTCCCAGTTTGTCGCTTTTTTCAATCAGGTATACCTGTTTGCCGGCATTGGCGATTTCCAGAGCTGCCGACATGCCGGCAATCCCTCCGCCAATGACTACTGTCGCGGAATTAATCGAAACGCTGCGTTTATCCAGTGGTTCATGATGCCGGACCCGGCTTATGGCAGCTGCCACCAGATCCAGAGCCTTTCTGGTGGCTTCTTCGCGGTTATCATGCACCCAGGAATCCTGTTCGCGGATGTTAGCCATCTCAAAGAGATAGGCATTCAGGCCTGCCTTTTCAAGGGCTTTGCGGAATGTCAGCTCGTGGATACGTGGGGAACAGGCAGCCACGACGACCCGGTTCAGCTTGTGTTCACGGATGTCGTTGGCAATCAACTCCTGCCCCGGATCGGAACACATGTATTTGTAATTCTTGGAAATAACCACACCGGGCAAGGCACCTATCTTCCGGGTCACATCCTCCACATCGACCATCTTCGCGATATTGGTGCCGCACCAGCAAACGTATACCCCAATTCTAACTTCTTCCATAACGTACTTTCTCTTTACCGGGATTGATGCATGGTTGATTTTTTCAGTCTGGCAAAATAGACGGCAAATGGCCTGTATGCCAGGTGAGACCATTTCGAGAATGGAACTTCTATCAGGATCATCGGTACAAGGATCGCCATATGTGCGATATAGCTAATATAAGTTGCCCACGGCATTCCGTTCACCCTGAAGATGTGAATGAGAATTCCGGTAATGACGGTAAGCGAGAGCATGATCAGAAACAGCCAGTCGCTGACATGAGAAAATTCAAATTTGATCTCCTTTTTCCGGATCCGGCCGATGATGGCAGCACCCAGTCCGACCAGCAGTCCGATCGTGGCGTAATATCCAAGTACCCGCTGGGGGTGCCAGGCAGGAAAGATATTCTCGGTTTGGAACCACGGAAGAAAAACCACGATGAGGATGAACATAATGGTGTATCCCGACATGAGGAGCCAGTGATAGAGCCAATATGATCTGTCTTCGCATTTTGAAAACTTTGGTTGAACAGAAAAATTGAAGACCAGGTGCCAGAACTCCCTGACATGTTCGACCAGGCTGATCCGTTGCTTCGTGCCAGTCCAGATCACCCGGAGATACATGCGGAAGATGTTGGAAACCAGTAGCGATGCAACCAGGAAGGCCATTGCCCAGTCGAAATATTCCACCAGATCCGGGGGGGCAAAGCTGTTGATCTTTACACCTCCCTGATCGGTTAGTGTGGTATCCAGCGGAGGCAGGATGAGGATAAAGGCAAGGATGACCAGGAGGGCAAAGAAAATGATGAATCCCAGCTCCCAGATCTTGGATGTGTAGAATTTCCCTGACAGGCCGGTCCAGTCATACAGCGAGGTAAGGTACCGGCGCAGGGACATCATCAGTTCGCCCGGATTTGCCTTGCGCGGGCATCTTTCGCTGCATTCCCCGCAGTAGTAGCAGAGCCAGGGTTCCACACTGGTGCTGATAGGGCCTTTCAGGCCCATTTGCATCAGGCGGATTTCCTTCCGGGGGAAGAGGAATCCTTGTGCGGTCAGCGGGCAGGTTGCCGTGCAGGTGCCGCAGTGATAACAATCATTCCAATCCCGAATGCCAAATTTTCTCAGGTCTCTGGTCAGGTTCGGGTCAATACGGTTCATCATAACGACTTCAGTTTTATCGGATCATAGCTAGCTCATTGGCCTGATTAACGATTGATTCGGGTGTCAGGTTCTGAAAACCGATCGCCACTTTTCCGCGCAGGATGTTCTGGATTACCCTGGCGGCTGCAGCGGAACCCTGGGCGACCGAATCGGGGATGTCTTTAGGCCCCTGGCATGCGCCGGCAATATAAATTCCGCCTGTCGCGGTTCCGGTGGGATCGGTGTTGCTGTTCATTTCGGTGAACCAGCCATCGCGCCCGACCTTCAGTCCAAGGAGGTGACAGAGTTGTTCGGTGTCCTCCCCGGGTTCGAGTCCGGTAGCCAGGATAACCATATCGACTTCAAGTTCAATAAGCTGGTTTGTTTCAATATGTTCCCCGCGAAGCAACAGGTGTTCACCGGATGCATCGATTTTCGCAGTTTTTCCGCGGATCATATGGATCTCTTCGTTCCGTATGCGCTGATAGAACTCTTCATAGCCTTTCCCGAATGCCCGCATATCAATGTAGAACTCATGTACTTCGGCCTGGGGAAGCTTCTCCCTGATCAGGTGTGCAAACTTGAGGGAGTACATGCAACATACCCGGGAGCAGTATTTATTGTAATTCTCATCGCGGCTTCCGACACAATGAATGATAGCCAGCCGGTCGGGTTTCGCTGTGGAGGTATTGAATACCCAGTTGTCTTTTTTATCCTTGGACCGGAAATGAATATTCCCTCCGGTAGATCCGGCAGCGTTCAGCAACCGTTCAAATTCCAGTGCGGTGACTACATTCGGGAATTTCCCGTATCCGAACTGAGGCATCCGGGCAGCGTCGAATGGTTTGAAACCGGTAGCAACGATGATATTCCCAACCTTCAGTTTCACGGTCTCATCCAACTCGTCGAGGTTGATGCAGTTTGGGACCGGACAGGCTTTAACACAGGCCCTGCATTTTCCGGTTTTCAGATAGATACAAGATTCTTCATCGATCAGGTATTTGTTCGGGACTGCCTGGGGGAACGGAATATAGATGGATTTCCGGAGGCAGGTGCCTGCGTCGAATTCACTGAAAGCGGTGGCAGGGCATTTTTCAGAGCAGGTTCCGCATCCGATGCAGGTGGAAAGGTTCACCCTCCGTGCCTTTTTCAGGACGGAAACGGTGTAGTTCCCCGGGACTCCCCATATATCGAGCACTTCACAATAAGTCATTAATGTAATGTTGGGATGCTGGTTGACCTCAACCATTTTCGGTGTCAGGATGCAGGCAGCACAATCCAGGGTGGGAAAAGTTTTGTCAAAACCTGCCATTTTCCCTCCTATTGTGCCTGATTTTTCGACCAGGTAAACATGGACCTGTCCATCGGCAAGTTCCAGTGCGGCCTGAATCCCTGCAATCCCACCGCCAATGACCAGGGTATCTGTGGTCATTTCGAGGTCGCCCTGGGAAGCTGCCATTTCAAACGACACTCCTTTTACGGCGCAATCGATCAGTGCTTGTACCATGGCGGTGTCTTCCTGCCGGAACAGTCCGAACTCCTGGAAGCTGACCAGCCTGATATCGGACACCGACCTGCCGGAGGCCTTCATTGCACCTTCAAAATAACCCTTCACGAATCCCGGAGTATTGCCTGCTATGATCAGTTGTTCGACCGGATGGTCGAACAGATCTGCTGTGATCCTGCTGATGCTTCCGTTATCTGTGTTTTCCAGAATCCAGATATTGGATACCTGGCTGTAATTCCTGAAATTATGAAACAGTGCATCATAATTGACGCCGGCTCCGCCATTTTCCGAGGTTTTATCCAGAATAATTCCCTTTGTATGCGAGTTTATCATATGAATGGTATCTTAGGATATAAAGGGATTGTCTTTCCCCGATTTTGTGAATACATTAACAAAGAAACAGAAAACGGTTAGAGTAGAAAATGACATTTATCACTTTTTAAGAAATAATTGATAACTTTTCTGGCTTCAAGCAAGACTGTCTGCAATTTTTTTAAGCTGCCCCGGGAGATGAATAAAAATCTTTCGTCCTTTCATGGAAATGATCCGGTGTTTTTTTAATTCCCCCAGCAGGCGGATGACTGTTTCCGGCGCAGTACCAATGATGTTGGCTATATCCTGCCTCGATAGATTCAGATACATCTCTTCCCTTACCGATGCTTCCGATTTTTTCCTCAGATAAAGATTCAGCAATGTTTCTGCCAGTCTTTCCCTGACGGGCTTGTGAGCCAGCAGGATCAGTTTTGCTTCGGCATCAACCAATTGCTGACTTAACCTGGAAATAAGCGACTGGGTAAATTCGGGGTATTTATGGGCAAGGTCAAGGAATTCTATCTTGTTGATGAAACAAAGGACAGAATCATCGAGGGTTTGTGCCGAGACTGAGTATGGGGTAGCCGTGAGCATAGCTTTCAGTCCAACGAATTCACCGGGGAATGCCAGACGGGTTATATGTTCGCGCCCGTCGGAACCGTTCTTGAAGATTTTAAGATATCCGCTACTCACACAAAATACGCCCTGAGGCTTACCCCCTTCCAGGAATATCTTGGTGCCTTTTTTAAAGTACTGAACAGTCTTATGTGACTGGATGAACTGGAGATCACCTGGGGCCAGCTTGGAGAAGAAGGCGCTGTACGCTTCCTGGCAGTTCAGGCAATGCGGATCCCTGGTTTTTTTTACCATTGTGAATCTTTGAACACAACTGCAAACGTACACGTTCTTCCGGGAAAAAACAAATGCGCGGGAATGTTTACATTTGCCGGCCTGATCGGAACTATCAGATGATTCCTGAAGGGATTATAGCCCGAAAGATATTCATTACCGGACGGGTTCAGGGAGTTGGATTTCGACCGTTCCTGTTCCGGATGGCGACCGAAATGGGATTGCAAGGTTGGGTGATGAATACCAATGAAGGAGTCACCCTTTTAATCCAGGGGCGCTCTGACCTGATCCATGAATTCCCGCGGAAAATCCGTTCCGGTGCTCCTTCGGCATCGCGGATCATTTCCTTCCGGATCACTGCGGTCAGACCGACGGGACTGGATGATTTCCAGATCAGAGAGAGCCGTAATATCTCGGAAAACATAACAGAGATCAGTCCTGATATCGCAGTGTGCGATGCCTGTCTCGATGACCTTTCACATCAGCCGCACCGGATCGCTTACCCGTTGATCAACTGCACTCACTGTGGTCCCCGGTACAGCATCATCCGTGATCTTCCTTATGACCGGCCAAACACAACGATGGATGTTTTCCCGATGTGTGAGTTGTGTGAAAGAGAATACCGTGATATTACCGACAGGCGGTTCCATGCGCAACCCGTAGCCTGTAACCACTGCGGCCCTGTTTATGAGTTCTATGAAAAGGGGAAACTGATCAGCACCTCTATGGAGGAGATCCTTGCCCGCTCGGGATCCGTTGTAATGAGCGGAGGGATTCTGGCCATAAAGGGAGTGGGAGGTTTTCATCTGGCCTGCGATGCATTCAATTCCCAAGCAGTGGCCGACCTTCGCCGGAAAAAGAGAAGGGAAACCAAACCCCTGGCAATCCTGTTCCGGGATGCGGAAATCCTGTCGTCCTTTGTCCGGATTTCAGCGGCGGAAAAGAGATCACTCACTTCATGGCAACGACCTGTTGTACTGCTACAGATGCGACCGGAACCGCCCGGAAGGCTGGCCCCTGCCCTGAATGAAGGATTATCGACGCTGGGGGTTATGCTGCCCTACATGCCTTTTCAAGTCATGCTGATGCGCCGTCTGGGCACCCCGGCGATAGTCCTGACCAGCGGAAATTTTTCGGAAGATCCGGTAGTCATTAACAATGCGCAGGCCATGGAAGTTTTTTCCCCGGTAACAGACTATTTGGTCACCCATGAGAGAATCATTTACAACCGGGTAGATGACAGCGTGGTAAGGGTCATTGCCGGGAGGGAACGGGTGATCCGCCGGGCCAGGGGATTTTGCCCTGATCCCATATGGCTGAAGGATGACGTCAACGGGATCCTGGCCATGGGCGCTGAGCTGGTCAATTGCTTCTGTATCGGGAAAGGTCAGCGGGCCTACCTGAGCCCTCACATCGGCGACCTTAAGAATCCGGCAACCCAGCAATGTTACCGGGAAACAATCGACCGTCTAGTACCATTATTCAGGGCCGGGATCAGCGGGATCGTGACCGATCTCCATCCGGAGTATTTTTCCTCGAAGCACGCGGAGTCCATCCGGGAGGGGCTGGAAAAAACAGGCAAAAAGATTTTTCATCTCGGTGTCCAGCATCATCATGCTCATGTAGCCTCCTGCATGGCAGAGCATCACCTGAATGAACCGGTGATCGGAGTTGCGTTTGACGGGACCGGGTTTGGAACCGACGGCAATATCTGGGGATCAGAATTCTTTGTCGCAACCTTCAGTGAATTCAGCCGGTTGAGCCATTTTATGTATCTGCCGATGCCCGGAGGGGATAAAGCGGTTGATGAGCCCTGGAGAATGGCACTATCCTGCCTGTATGACAAATACGGGGACCTGTTGACAGATCTTGATATCCCATTGCTCCGGGATATCGGACAGGAACAGGTGGAATGGATCCTCCGGATGATCCGGCAGCAGGTCAATTGTCCGCTCACCTGCGGGGCCGGCCGTTATTTCGACGCTGCGGCTGCCCTGCTCGGTTTATGCCGTACATCGGACTATGAGGGGGAGGCTCCGATGCGATTGGAGTCCCTGACACGGAAGGGGATACCGGAAAGCTACCCGGTGCAGACTGGCCCCGTGATCTCTTTCCGCGAGGTGTTTTCCGGCATGGTGGAAGACCTCCGTTCAGGGATCGATCCGGGGGTCATCGCCACGAAATTTCACAATTCGGTAATCTCAGCTATTTTTGACACTGCAATTGCTCTCCGGCGGGATACCGGGATCAGCAGGATCGTTCTTTCCGGCGGCGTGTTCCAGAACCGGTACCTCCTGGAGCACCTGCTGAAAAAACTGAAGGAAAATAAATTCAACGCATACACCCACTCTGCCGTGCCGACCAACGATGGCGGAATTGCCCTCGGGCAACTGGTGATCGCAGCGAACAAAAGAAGAAAAGAAGCCACATGTGTTTAGGTGTACCAGCAAAAGTAATCCGGGTTGACCAGGACCAGGCACTGGTCAGAATCGGTGAGATAGAGTACCAGGCCAACATCGGCTTGCTGGAGGATGTATTGCCTGGGGATTATATCCTGCTACATGCGGGATTCGGGATTGAAAAGGTAGATCCGGAACAAGCGGCAGAGGCTATCCGTCTGATCCGGGCAATCGAAGAACAAACGGACTTATCAGATGGAAATGCGCCACGAACTGTTCCGTGATAGGACGGCTATCGGAGCCGTGGCAGAGCAGATCCGGAAGACCTCGAGGAAGCCCATACGTTTGATGGAGGTCTGTGGCGGCCACACACTTGCCATCCATAAATTCGGCCTGAGATCCCTGCTGCCGGGAACCATCGAATTGCTGTCGGGACCCGGTTGCCCGGTTTGCGTTTCCAGTCAGCAGTACCTTGATGGATGTGTGGAGCTCAGCCGGTTCGGTGAGGTCATCATTGCAACTTATGGTGATCTGATCCGGGTACCGGCGTCTGCCTCCAGCCTGGAAAAAGAGCGGGGCAGGGGAGGGGATATCCGGGTTGTTTATTCCGTAATGGAAGCACTGACTATGGCTGAAGAGAATCCGGGCAGGAAGGTGGTATTCCTGGGAATCGGGTTTGAAACCACAGCGCCTGCCAGCGCATATGCGGCATTTGTGGCACAATCGGTAAAACGCGATAATTTCTTCCTGTACAGCGCCCATAAGTTGATGCCTCCCGCCCTGCGGGCGCTGGCGGATGAATCCCTGAAGATCGACGGCTTCATTGCCCCCGGGCATGTCAGCTCTGTCACCGGCACTGAGATCTACCGGTTTCTGCCTGAGGAATACGGAAAAGGCGTTGCGGTTTCCGGCTTTGAACCGCTCGATGTCATGCAATCGATCCTGCTGCTGGTGCGCCAGTTTGAAAGCGGAAAACCAGCGGTGGAGAATCAGTACACCAGGGTAGTACGGCCTGAAGGGAACAGGAAAGCCCAACAATTGCTTGCCACGGTTTTTGAACCTGCTGATGAACAGTGGAGGGGACTCGGAACCATCCCCCAAAGCGGACTGCAACTAAAAAATGAGTTTGAAGCATACGATGCCCGGAAGCATTTTACAATTTCCACTTCCACATGGAAAGAGCCGGAAGGTTGTATCTGCGGAGAGATCCTCAAAGGATTGAAAACGCCCCGGCAGTGCCCGTTGTTTAACACATCCTGCACCCCGGATAATCCCGTGGGCGCTTGCATGGTATCAACCGAAGGCAGTTGTGCGATCACATACAAATACCACTTTACCTGATGGAAGAACCAAGGATCAGACTGGCTCATGGTGGCGGTGGTTCCCTGATGAACAACTTGATCAGGAACCATTTCATCCGGAGATTCGGAGATCCTGTCCTGGCCGGGCAAACCGATAGCGCCGTCCTTGAACTTCCCGGGAACCGGATTGCTTTAACAACCGATTCATACGTGGTGGATCCCATATTTTTTCCCGGTGGAGACATCGGTAAACTGGCGGTTTGCGGAACCCTGAACGATTTGGCCGTATCGGGAGCATGCCCTCTCTACCTTTGCGTCTCTTTCATCCTGGAAGAAGGCCTGCTTATCTCCGACTTGGAACGGATTATCGGATCCATGGCTGCGACGGCAGAGGAAGCTGGTGTTCCTATTGTTGCCGGGGACACCAAGGTCGTACCGAAGGGGAGAGGCGATAAGGTCTTTATTACCACGACAGGCATTGGTACCATCCCTGAAGAATTTACCGCAGTTGGCAGCGGAATTAATGTTAATCCGGGAGACCGGATCCTGATAAACGGAGCTCCCGGTGAACACGGGATCGCGGTGCTGCTTCAGCGGGAGTCGTTCCGGCTGCACTCCCCGGTCGAATCCGATTGTGCAAATCTTTATCCCCTGATCAGGGAGGTACTGGAGGCCTGCCCTGATGTTCATTTCATGAGGGATGCCACACGCGGAGGGATCGCAACGGTTTTGTGCGAGCTGGCGGGGATGAGAAACGCCGGAGTCGAGCTGGATGAGGATGCAATACCGGTGAACAGGACTGTCGCAGATGCGTGTGAACTCCTGGGTTTTGATCCGTTATACATCGCCAATGAAGGGAAAGCCATATTTGTCTTGCCGGAAGCCAGTGCCGCCAAAGCGCTCCGGGCCATGCGAAACCATCCCCTGGGCCGGCAATCGGCGGTCATTGGCTGCATTACAGAAGGGCACCCCGGAAAGGTGATCCTGAATACTTCATTCGGAGGCCAACGCTGGATCGACTATCTTACCGGGGAGCAGTTACCGAGGATTTGCTGATATATCTTTACCCCAATGCACGAACTCTCCATCGCCATGAATATCCTCTCGATCGCGGAGGAGGAATGCCGCAAGGCCGGTTTGCATAAGGTGGAGGAAGTACAGCTTTTAGTGGGCAATCTCAGCGGGGTGGATACCGAAGCGCTCATAACCTGTTTGCATATTGCCACCCGGGATACCCTTTTACAAAGTGCACGGATCCTCCTGGACCGGAAAGATGGAAAAGGATACTGTTCAGGCTGCGAGGAAGAATTCTACATGGCCGACCTCTTAACCCCTTGCCCTGTTTGCTTTCAACCACCTACTGAATTCCGGGCGGGCCAGGAATTGCAGATCATTGCAATTCGGGCTGAATAAGAAAGACCCGGTTAAGAGTTGATGTGTATGCTTGGTGATATTGTCGCCCCGCCTGTGCCCCGAATAGCAATTCTTTACCGCCGGATGACCTTCGCTGTTATGATCCCGCTGCTTCCGGATATCCGAAGTAAATAAATTCCCTGGCTCAGGCCTTCAAGGTCCAAAGTTATGGTACGGCTAACCAACAGGACTTTCCTGTATATCCTCCCCTGCATATCCGTCAGAAATAATTCGGTATTATTCAGGGCATAATGGTCGGGGATGATCAGTGTTATCATGCCTGCGGTTGGAACCGGATATATCCGCAACTTTTCCTCATCTGCGGTGATTCCAGGGATCCCGGTTCCCCCGTTCACGGTTTTCATGATGGTTCCGGATGAACCGGCCACGTATCCCGTTTATGCTGTAACAAAACAGACCGCGCTAAGCTCACCTACCCCTGGCGGTTCTATCCCTGTCCAGCTTGATCCGCCATCGGTCGTTTTCAGGATGGCGCCCGCTTCCCCCGAAACATACCCTGTGTCCTCCCCGGGGAAACTCATCGATGCTAACCAATTGTGGCTTCCCTGTCCATACCTGATCCAATGAGCTCCGGTATCGGCTGTCCGGTAAATATATCCTTCCTGTCCCGTAACAAATCCTGTTTTACCGGCCTCTGCAAGAGGAAAAAAAATGGAGAGCAGGTTTGCGCCCCCCAGATCCGGCTGTTTCGTCCAGGTAAGTCCGCCGTCAGATGTCTTGAAGAAGACACCAAAGGTACCCGCTGCAAATCCGTTGTTTAAATCGGCGAACCCAATGCATGTCAGGTAATAACTGTCGGGGCCTATCTTTTTGTTGAGAGACCAGGTTTCGCCGGCGTCGGTGGTCTTAAGGATTACAGAAGTGTCGGCTGCGCTTGTGTTATCTCCACTTTTGGCATACTCATAGTGCCCAACTGCGAATCCTGTGTTAACATCCGTGAAAAACAACTTCCCGCGTTGATACCCGTCCAGTTGATACCACCATCGTTGGTCTTTAGCAAGGTTCCGCAATCACCCGCAACAACACCTTTGAGAGTGTCGGCAAAATATACCGCATTCAGGTTCACCGGAGCCGGGAACGGATTCTGGTATTGCCAGTTCTGGGCAGCGGCCGCGAGCATTGTCAGAAGAGCCGTCAGCAGAAGAAGAAAATGTTTCATGGTAAGGTTAATTCGTGTTTTATGCCCACAACTTACAATATGCTCCAA
>Ga0233425_10001193_pt1 | contig 60445 bp, 51 predicted proteins | sample Watercolumn_Towu_2_FD_181712 | JGI IMG/M metagenome (GOLD analysis project Ga0233425, IMG submission 181712) | Freshwater microbial communities from Lake Towuti, South Sulawesi, Indonesia - Watercolumn_Towuti2014_140_MG | ecosystem: Environmental > Aquatic > Freshwater > Lake | place...
TGGGTCAGCAGCCCGTCGAACGGCGCCGGGAGCGAGGTATAGGCCTGGCTGTAGCTGAACTCGAAGCCCTTGACCGTCGCCTTCGGGCCATTGGCGAAGGTCGTCGCCTCGTCGAGGATCAGGCCGTTATAGGGCACGTCCTGATTGACGACCTCGACGACATAATCCTTGATATTCTTGTAGAAAACGCCTGCGGTGACTGCAGCGTTGCGGCCGAAATAATATTCGACGGCGAGGTCTCCGTTCCAGGCTTTGTAGGGCTTGAGTGCCGGATTGCCGAACTCGCCCTCATTGTCTTCGATAATCGCGCGCGGCGCGAGTTGCGACAGCTTCGGGCGGACAAGACTCTTATAGCCGGCCGCGCGCAGCACGAGGTTGCGTACCGGCTCATAGCGAACGGTGAAGCTCGGCAGCCAGTCGGTGTAGGTCCGCTTGAACGTCTGCGCGTCGACGAACACGCTGTCCTCGTCCGCAGTGACGCCGCCGAACTCATCGCCCTCGGCCACCAACGTGACCTGGTTGCCGCCGATGCGATTACGGGTCCGCTCGACGCGCACACCGCCGATGAGGCGCAGCTTGGCGCTGTCCCAGCGGCCGAGCAGATAGCCGGCGGTGATGTCCTCGCGCACGCTGTAGTCGGATTCTGCCGACGCCTGGATCGTGTCGAGATCATCCAGTTCGAACCCGCCGATATTATTGTCGAAGAAGCGACGGAAGCTGCGCTTGGCCGGAACGGGATCGATCGAGGCGAGCCCATAATCCTGCTCGCCCAGGAAATCCTCAAGCGTCAGATCGGTCGTATAACCGTCATAGATGTCGAACTGCGCATTGTAGCTCTTCTTGCGCCAGCGCTGCTTGCCGCCCGCCTGGACGGTGAGGACGCCATTCTCCATCGCGAACTCGCGCGACAGGTCACCCTTGATTGCGAACTCCTCATCCTTCGCGTCGCTCAGGGTGGTACGCTCGACCTTGTCGAACTCATATTCGGAAGGATCAAGGAAAGCAGCCTGGCCGGTGGTGATGCTGTAGCCGGTGAACTTCGGACGGCTATAGTCGAAGCTAACGCCGAACTCGCCCGGATCCTCGAACTTGCGCTCGAACACGACCGGATCGATCGAGCCATTCTCCCGCTCGGTCGATTTCGCCCAGCTCGCAGAATAGACCGCCTTCCACACGCCGGTGTCGGTCTCGCCGCCCAGCGACAATGTGCGGATCTTCTGCGATTCGAAACGATCCTTCAGATCGCGCTGCACGCTAATCTCGCCGTCATCGGACAGGAAGGTCGCGCCATTGGCGGTGCTGCTGCTCGGCGCCTCGTCCATCTCGATGGTCAGCCGCCGACGATATTCCTGGTCGTCGAACTGGCTGTAGAGGCCGCGCGCGTAGAGCTTGGTATAGTCACCGACGCGCATGTCGAACGACAGCGAGGCGCTGATGCGTTTCCGGGTCACGTCATAGTCGCGATATTCGACCGTGTCGGCATAGGCGTTGCCGGCATTGTCGATGTCCCAACCGTCCATTTCCATATTGTCGGTCGCGAAGCGGCGCCGATAATAGGAAAGGCCGCCCGAGATACCGAAGTCCTCACCGATACGGGTCGAGAAGTCGAAGCTGCCCTTGGGCGAGGTCTTGTCGGTCAGCTCGTTATAGCTGCCCTCTGCCGAGATCTTGTACAGATCCTTCTTGCGATCGAAAGCGCTGGTCGTCTTGATGTCGATCGAACCACCGATCGTGTCCGCGTCCATATCCGGCGTCAGCGACTTCTTCACCTCGATCGATTCGATGATGTCGCTGGAGATCACGTCGAGCGCGACCGAACGCACGTCCGATTCGGGCGCCGGCAGGCGGACGCCGTTGACGGTCGAGGCGTTGAGTTCTGGATCGAGGCCGCGGATCGAAACGAAGCGGCCCTCACCCTGATCGTTCAGGATGTTGATGCCCGGCAGGCGGCGCAGCGATTCCGCAACATTCTGGTCGGGAAACTGGCCGATCGCGTCGCGTGTCAGCACGCTCTCCACGCCATCGGCGGCGCGCTGGCGCGACAGGGTGCTCGCCTGGTTGGCCAGCTGGCCGATGACGATGATCGATCCGGCCTCCTCGCCGCCCAGCAAGAGGTTTGCCCGAACGTCGCCCGCTTCAGGAACGGCTACGCTGCTGGTGACGGTCGGTGCGCCGACATAGCGCGCCTCGACCGTGTAGGTGCCGGCTGGCACGTCCGCAAAACGATAGCTGCCGTCCCGCCCGGTTTCGGCGACGCGCTTCAGTTCGACGATGCGAACCTGCGCGCTTTCCAGCGCGCGCGTGCCCGACGCGTCCGAAACCGTGCCGACGATGGTGCCGGCCATGGCACCACCCGATGCCAGCAATCCGAGCGCGATGACGGCCCGGCTCGCGCCGAACAGACCCCTGAACATATCTGCCTCCCTCGAAATCCTATGGGAGGCGCCTCTCGGCTGTCAGGGTGACGTCAGCATGAAAGAAGCGTTGCAGTTCGATGGCACATCCAGCGCCACGCGCAGAAAAGCGTCGCGCTGGATGCAATGTTGGTCACCGCGCCGGCGTGGCGCATCCCCAACGCGACGGTGCGACGGCGCAGGTCGCGGCGTCGCCCAGATAGACGTCGCCCTGTTTCATCACGAAGCTCGGCTTCTCGATAGCACGGATATCGGCCAGCGGATCGGCATCGACTGCGACGATGTCCGCAGAGAAGCCTGGCGCGATCTGACCAAGGGTCGTCGGCCTGCGGACGAGAGCCGCGCCCACCACGGTGGCCGACTGCAGCACCTGCATCGGCGTCATGCCGTAGCGCGCCATGATCGCCGCCTGGCGCGCATTGTCCCCATTGGGATAGACCCCGGCATCGGTACCGTAGCTGAGCTTGATCCCCATCTTCACCGCCTTGCGGAAATTCTCGCGCTGGATGTCGCCGATATCGCGATCTTTCTGCAACGATTCCTCGGGAACGCCATTCTTGCGGCCCTCGGACTGGGTATATTCGGTGTTGTAGATGTCCATCGACAGGACGGTGCCGGCGACCTTCGCCATCTTGAGGCCTTCATCGTCGATCAGGCTCGCGTGCTCGATCGAGTCCGCACCGGCGCGGATCGCGACCTTGATGCCGTCGGCGCCATGCGCGTGCACCGCGACGGGACGATCGTGCAGATGCGCCTCGGCAATCAGGGCATTCGCCTCTTCCTGCGTATATTGCTGCGCGCCGGGCTTGTCGCCGCGAGAGAAGACGCCGCCCGTTCCGCAATATTTGATATGGTCGGCGCCATATTTGATGTTTCGCCGGACGGCCGCGCGCACCGCATCCGTCCCATTGGCGACGCCTTCGCCTTCATATTTATATTCGGGCGCCAGATGGTTGTCGTCGCAATGGCCGCCGGTGATGCCCAGCGCAGGGCCCGAGGCGAAGATGTGCGGTCCAGGAATCTCGCCGGCATCGATGCCATCGCGCAGCGCGACGTCCGAATAGCCCGACGAACCGACGTCGCGAATGGTAGTGAAGCCCGCGAGCAGCGTCTTACGCGCATTGGCTGCACCCGTCACCGCCTGACGCGGGACCGACAGGTGATAGCTCTCATAAGGACCGGTCGTCGGGTCGCCCGTCACATGGGTGTGCGTGTCGATAAGGCCGGGATAGACCGTCTTACCGGACAGATCGATCATCGCTGCCCCGGCCGGAATGGCCATCGAGGCCGCTGGCCCGACCGCCGTCACCTTGCCGCCGGACACCAGGATGACCTGGTCGCTGAGCACCACCCCCTTGGCCGTATCGACGAGCCGACCCGCCTTGATCGCGACAAGCTTCGCGTCCTGCGCCGCGGCCGGACCAGCCACCGAAAGCAGGATTGCCGCAGCTCCGGCGAACATGGCGTAGTGCATCATCGATCTCCCTGACTGTGTCTTTTGCATCACGGCCTTGTGCGGCGACGAACCGCGTTCCGCAACAGCTAACATCCTTGTTGACACTCTCCCCGTGCGGGTTTCTTCTGTCGCCACGACAGCTTGCGGGGCAGTGCGTGGGTTCAGGGGCCACAGCGACAACGTCCAGTCTCGAAACGGCGCTGGGTCATGCCCGCAGCATGCTTGCTGATGCGCCTGAAATGGCCGCTGATCAGGCACGCGAAATATTGAAGGTCATGCCTCGCCAACCCGACGCGCTGCTTTTGCTCGCCCAGGCGTGCCAACGTGCAGGCGATGCCGCAGCCGCGCTCGCCGCGGCGCATAAGCTCGTAGCACTTGTGCCGAACCATGCGCCCGGCTGGCGGATGATTGCCGATCTCCACCGGGCCGCCGGAGATGAAGCGGCGGCGCAGGCTGCCACCGTACGCGAGTTGGCAGCGGCCGCGACCGATCCCCGCCTGATCAAGGCTGGGCATGCGCTCGTAACCAACGACATTCCTACCGCAGAAGCGCTGCTTCGCCAGACACTGCGTGAGCGTCCCACCGACATCGCCGCGATCCGGATGCTGGCTGAGGTGGCCGGCCGCATCGGCCGCTATCGTGATGCCGAGACATTGCTGCGCCGGGCACTCGAGCTGGCGCCGGAATTCGATGCGGCCCGCCATAATCTGGCGCTGATCCTCTTTCGTCAGGCGCGCCCCGCCGATGCGGCGGTCGAAGTCGATCGCCTGCTGCACAAGAATCCTGCCGACCGCGCCGCGCTCAACCTGCGGGCCGCGGTACTCGCGCAACTGGGCGAACATGACCGCTCGATCGCCCTGTACGAGCAACTCCTTGCCGAACATGACGGGCACCCCTGGCTCTGGCTGAGCCATGGCCATGGCCTCAAGACCGTCGGCCGCACACCGGAAGCCATTGCCGCCTATCGCCGGGCTGTCGCACTGCGGCCGGAAACCGGCGAGGCCTGGTGGAGTCTCGCCAATCTCAAGACCTTCCGCTTCGACGAGGCCGACATCGCCGCGATGAAGGCCGCGCTCGGTTCCCCTGCGCTGCGCCCGGAAGATCGCGCGCAACTCGATTTCGCGTTGGGCAAGGCTCATGAGGATCGCGGCGAAGACGGGCCGGCCTTCGACCATTATCTGGCCGGCAACACGCTCCGCCGGCGCATGGTCCCCTATCGCGCCGAAGAGACCAGCGAGCAGGTCGATCGGGCCGTCACCTTCTTCACGCCGGAATTCTTCGCCGAACGCGCGGGTTGGGGTTGCGACGCCCAGGACCCGATCTTCATACTCGGCATGCCTCGATCGGGATCGACGCTACTCGAACAGATCCTCGCCAGCCACAGCGCGGTCGAGGGAACGTCGGAACTGCCCGACATCGGCGCAATCGCTAAACGACTGAGCGGCCATGCCCGTCGCGGCCAAATGTCTCTCTATCCCGAGGTGCTTGCGGAGCTGTCGCGGGACGACGTGCGTGCGCTGGGCGAGGAATATCTCGAGCGCACTCGCGTGCAGCGCCACAGCGACCGTCCACGCTTCATCGACAAGATGCCCAACAACTGGGCGCATGTCGGGCTCATCCGGCTGATCCTTCCGCGCGCCACGATCATCGACACGCGGCGCCATCCCATCGGCAATTGCTGGTCGGTCTTCAAACAGAATTTCGCGCGTGGCCAGGCCTATGGATACGACCTCGCCGATCTCGGCCGCTATCATGCCGATTATGTGCGGCTGATGGCGCATTTCGATCAGGTGCTGCCGGGCGCCGTGCATCGCGTGTTCTATGAGGACATGGTCGACGATTCCGCCGCGCAGATCGCCAGCCTGCTCGCGTTCGCCGGACTGCCCTTCGAGCCAGCCTGCCTCGAGTTCCACAAGACGGAGCGCGCGATCAGGACGCCCAGTTCGGAGCAGGTGCGGCAACCGATCTTCCGCGATGCCGTCGATCAATGGCAGCGTTTCGTCGATCGGCTTGGGCCACTTGTCGAAGCGCTCGGCAGCCTGCCGGACGATTATGGGAAGAGATAAGCAGAACAAAAAAGACTGATCGCAGACGAACGAAACAAAAAGGGGTTTGCAATGCGAGACATGAATGTGAAGCGGCTTCGAGGATTTGCCGGAGCCTGCGCGGCAGTGATGGCGACCACCGCGCTGACACCGGTGTTCGCCCAGGCGACGCCTGCGTCGGCCATCACCGACGAAGGCGAGATCATCGTCACCGCGCAGAAACGATCGGAGAATCTTCAGGACGTTCCGGTCCAGATCACCGCACTCGGCACCGCAACGCTCGAGCGCTACAACGTCTCCAGCTTCCAGGATTACCAGAAGCTGCTGACCAGCTTGAGCTTCCAGAGCTACCAACCCGGCAGCACGACCGTCTATTTCCGCGGCGTCGCCAGCGGCGGCGACGGCAACCATTCGGGCTCGTTGCCTTCGGTCGGTTCCTATCTCGACGAGCAGCCGATCACGACGATCGGCGGCACGCTCGACGTCCATATCTATGATGTTGCGCGGATCGAAGCGCTGTCGGGTCCTCAGGGCACGCTATATGGCGCATCGTCCCAGGCCGGCACTATTCGCATCATTACCAACAAGCCTGACACCGGCGCTTTCGCGGCGGGCGCCGATGCCGAGATCAACAACGTCAAAAAGGGCGGCACCGGCGGCAAGCTCGAAGGCTATGTCAACCAGCCTCTCAGCGAGAATGTCGCTATCCGCCTTGTCGGTTTCTATCAGAAGGATGCCGGGTTCATCGACAATGTGCCCGGCACGCGCAGCTTCACCAGCGGCGTGACGATCAACAACACGGCCGATGTCGACAAGGATTACAACACGGTCGAAAGCTATGGCGGCCGCGCCGCGCTGCAGATCGATCTGGACGACGATTGGACGGTAACGCCGACCTTCCTGTACCAGAAGACCAAGGCCAAGGGCTTTTTCGGCTCGGACCAGTCGGTCGGTGACCTCGCCGTACAACATTTCGGCGACGAATATCGCAACGATCGCTTCTGGCAGGCAGCACTGACCGTAGAGGGCAAGATCGCCGATTTTGATCTGACCTATGCCGCGGCCTATCTCGATCGCGAGATCAACCAGTTCAGCGACTATACCGATTACGCGGTCGCCTATGACATTCTCTATGCCCAGACCGGTGGCAGCTTCGCCAGCTATTTCACCAATAGCGCCGGGGCCTTCATCGATCCGTCGCAGCACATCCTGGGCAACGATCGCTACAAGAAGCATAGCCAGGAACTGCGCCTCGCCTCGCCGTCAGACAAGCCGTTCCGCGTGATCGGCGGCCTCTTCTATCAGCGGCAAACCCATGCGATCCTTCAGGATTACAAGATCTTCGACCTGGATCCTGCCACCTCGGTCAATGGCTTCCCCGGCACGATCTGGCTGACCAACCAGAAGCGTGTCGACCGTGACTATGCGGCATTTGGTGAGGTGAGCTACGATATCACCCCTACCCTCACCGCCACCGGCGGCCTGCGCGTTTTCAAATATGACAACTCCTTGTTTGGCTTCTTCGGCTTCGGCACGGGCTATAGCGGCCGCACCGGCGTCGCCGCCTGTTACCGCGATGCGAACGGCGCCTTCCTCGGGCCGATCATTGCCGGCTCGCCCTGTACCAATCTTGGCGACGTATCAGGCAACACAGTTCGACCGAAGCATGCGAAGGGAGATGGCACGACCCACCGGCTGAACCTGTCATGGAAGATCACGCCCGATGCGCTCGTCTATGCGACCTGGTCGCGGGGCTTCCGTCCCGGCGGCATCAACCGTCGCGCGACGGTGCCGCCGTATGGCGCAGATTATCTGACCAATTACGAACTGGGCTGGAAACTGACGACGCTCGACGGAAAACTGCGCTTCAACGGTGCCGTGTTCATGGAAGATTGGAAGAAATTCCAATTCTCCTATCTGGGCGCGAACAGCTTCACCGAGATCAGGAACGGACCCGACGCCCGAATCAAGGGCATCGAAATGGACATCACCGCCCGGCCGATCCAGGGGCTGTCGCTCGTCGCGAGCGGAACCTATCTCGATGCCAAGACGCGCAAGAATTTGTGTGCGGCGGACGACCCCACCGGTGTCTGCGATCCGGCGACCGGCAACTCCATCTTGACCGCCAAGGGCAGCCGGCTGCCCATTACGCCGAAGTTTAAGGCCACGGGCACCGCGCGTTACGACTTCACCGTTGGCGCGAACAAGGCGCACGTCCAGGGCGTCGTCACCCATGCCAGCTCGGCCTCGTCCGATCTTCGCACGGCCTTCGCCAATGCCGTCGGCCGACTACCCTCCTATACCACGGCCGACTTCTCGGCGGGCATTGACTTCGGCGCCATCAATGCCGAGCTGTTTCTGACCAACGCTTTCGACAGCCGGGGCCAGACCACCCGCGCGGTGCCCTGCGGTCAGTGCACGATCAGGCCCTATGCCTATTTCGTGCGGCCGCAGACGATCGGTCTTCGCCTCGGCTTCGAATATTGAGTCAGCGGGATCGAAAGGGCGGCGAGCCACAGGGCTCCGCCGCCCGACCTTTGGGCCTCGTCATGGCGACCGCCTTGGTTGTCGGCAACATGATCGGGTCCGGCGTCTATATGCTGCCGGCGAGCCTGGCGCCCTATGGCTGGAACGTCATTCCCGCCTGGGGCATCACCATAGCCGGCAGCCTCGCCATCGCTGCGGTGTTCGCCGGCCTGTGCCGGCAGATGCCGCAGGCGGGCGGGCCCTATGTCTATGTGCGCGCGGCGTTCGGAAAGGACGTCGCCTTCTTCATCGCCTGGTCCTACTGGATCTCGCTGTTCGTCGGTAACGGCGCGATCGCGGTTGCGACAGTCAGTTACCTCTCGTCCTTCATTCCGGCCCTTGCAAGCAATGCGCTTTGGTCGACCGCCATCACGATCCTGCTGGTCTGGACGATGACCCTGATCAACATCAGCGGCACGCGCAATGCGGGGTGGGTCCAACTCGTCTCGACCCTGCTCAAGATATTGCCATTGATCGCCGTCGTGATCATCGCTGCCATCGCCGCGCCCCAGGGAGGCTTATCGCTACCCGATCCGCACCGCCCGGAAATCGGGCTGGCTGCGATCACCACTGCAGGCACGCTCACGCTCTGGGCCTTTCTCGGTCTAGAATCCGCCACGGTCCCCGCCGGTAAGGTGACCGAGCCGGAAAAGACCATACCCCGCGCGACCTTCGGCGGCACCGCCGTCACGGGACTCATCTATTTGTTTGCCTGCACCGCCGTGATCCTGCTGCTCGCGCCCGAGGCCGCCGCGCGGTCCGCAGCGCCCTTCGCCGATGTGATCGGGCGCTATTGGGGCGCCAATGCAGCGCACATCGTCGCCGCCTTCGCGATGGTCAGCGCTCTCGGTGCGCTCAATGGCTGGATCCTGCTACAGGGAGAAATGCCTGCGGCGATGGCGGCGGGTGGGGTCTTTCCTCGGGGGCTCGCCAAGCTCGCTCCAAATGGCGTCCCCGTGCGCGCGCATCTCCTCTCGAGCAGCCTGGTGACCGCTATCCTCGCGCTCAATGCCAGCAAGACGACGGTGAGCCTGTTCACTTTCGTCGCGCTGATTGCGACCACGGCCGCGCTCGTGATGTACATCTTTGTCGCGGCCGCCGCGCTGCGCATCGGCGGGGTCAAGCGCTGGGTCGCTGTAGCGGCCGGGATCTACGGCCTATGGGCGCTGCTAGGTGCCGGGCTAGAGGCCAATCTATGGGGTGCACTCCTTCTGATCCTCGGCCTGCCGGTCTGGTTCCTGATGCGCCGAAACCGCCAACCCGCCTGACCGGCATCGATTTTGTCGCAGTGCAGCAAATGAGTTGCGGCGGGCCGCCGGCGCGATACACTCAAGCGCGAAACATATAGCCTCGGGAGTCGCGATCATGAACCGCGCCAACAGCAGTGCCACCCTGCCCAAGCCTGCGCAGCGCAGCACCGAGCCGGAGGCGCTTGCCGAGGAGATCATCGAGCGGCTGACCTATCGGATCGGCAAGAATGCCGCGGCCGCCAAGAGCCATGACTGGCTCGCCGCGTCGATCCTCGTCATCCGCGACCGCGTGATCGACCGCTGGATCGAGAGCACCCGCGAAACCTATGAGGCCGGCGGCAAGCGCGTCTATTATCTCAGCCTGGAATTCCTGATCGGCCGGCTGATGCGCGACGCGATCTCGAACATGGGATTGATGGACGAGATGCGTGAAGCGCTCTCCTCGCTCGGCGTCGACATCGATCTGATCCGCGAGCTCGAGCCCGATGCGGCGCTCGGAAATGGTGGCCTCGGCCGGCTTGCCGCCTGCTTCATGGAGTCGCTCGCCTCGGTCGACATCCCCGCTTACGGCTATGGCATCCGTTATGTGAACGGTATGTTCCGGCAAGAGATCTCCGAAGGCTGGCAGGTCGAATTGCCCGAGACCTGGCTCGCCCATGGCAACCCCTGGGAATTCGAGCGGCGCGAAGCGAGCTATGAGATCGGCTTCGGTGGCATCGTCGACTTGGCGGCAGCCGATGGCAGCGGCGATCATGCTCGCAGCTGGAAGCCGCAAGACCGCATCATCGCGACGGCCTTCGACACGCCCGTCGTCGGCTGGCGCGGCACGCGCGTCAACACGCTACGGCTCTGGACCGCCCAGCCGATCGATCCGATCCTGCTCGACGCCTTCAATGCGGGTGATCACATCGGCGCGCTGCGCGAGAGCAACAAGGCGGAAGCGCTGACGCGCGTCCTCTATCCCGCGGACTCGCATCAGGCCGGCCAAGAGCTCCGCCTGCGCCAGGAATATTTCTTCTCCTCGGCTTCGCTACAGGACATCGTGCGTCGGCATATCCAGTATTTCGGCGACATCCGCACGCTGCCCGACAAGGCCGCTATCCAGCTCAACGACACCCACCCTGCCGTGTCGGTCGCGGAACTGATGCGGATCCTCATCGACCTGCACAATCTCGACTTCGACGAGGCCTGGGACATCACCCGCCGGACCTTCGGCTATACCAACCACACGCTGCTGCCCGAGGCGCTGGAGAGTTGGCCAATCCACCTGTTCGAGCAATTGCTGCCGCGCCATATGCAGCTCGTCTACGCAATCAACGCCAAATTGCTGATCGAGGCGCGCCGCGACCATGGCTTCGACGACGGAGCGATCTCCGCCATCTCGCTGATCGACGAGGCGGGCGAGCGCCGCGTGCGGATGGGCAACCTCGCCTTCGCCGGGTCGCACAGCGTCAACGGCGTGTCCGCGCTCCACACCGAGCTGATGAAGGAAACCGTGTTCGCGGCCTTCCATCGGCTCTATCCGGAACGGATCAACAACAAGACCAACGGCATCACCCCGCGCCGCTGGCTAATGCAGTGCAACCCGGAACTGACCGCGCTGATCCGCGAGGCCATCGGCGACGCTTTTCTGGACGATGCCGAAGCGCTGCGTGCTCTGACGCCCTTTGCCGAGGATGCGGCGTTCCGCGAGAAGTTCGCGGCGGTGAAACTCGCCAAGAAAGTGGCCCTGTCGAACCTGCTGCGCGAGCGCATGGGTCTCAAGATCGATCCCGCCGCGATGTTCGACACGCAGATCAAGCGAATCCACGAATATAAACGGCAGTTGCTCAACATCATCGAGGCGGTGGCGCTCTACGACCAGATCCGCTCGCATCCCGAGCGCGACTGGGTGCCGCGCGTCAAGCTGTTCGGCGGCAAGGCGGCACCAAGCTATCACAATGCGAAGCTGATCATAAAACTGGCCAACGACGTTGCCCGGGTGATCAACCATGATCCCGCTGTCCAGGGCCTGCTCAAGGTCGCTTTTGTGCCCAACTACAACGTCTCGCTCGCCGAGATGATGATGCCCGCCGCCGATTTGTCCGAGCAGATCTCGACCGCCGGCATGGAAGCTTCGGGTACCGGCAACATGAAGTTCGCGCTCAACGGCGCGCTGACGATCGGCACGCTCGACGGCGCCAATGTCGAAATGCGCGACCATGTCGGTCACGAAAACATGATCATCTTTGGTCTGACCGCCGATCAGGTCGGCAAGGCGCGTGCCGAGGGTCATCAGCCCCGCGCGATTATCGAAGGATCGCGTGAACTCAGCCAGGCGCTTCACGCGATATCCGGCGGCGTTTTCTCACCCGACGACCGCGACCGTTACAAGGAATTGGTGGCAGGTCTTTACGAGCATGACTGGTTCATGGTCGCCGCCGATTTCGACGGTTACGCCGCGGCGCAGCGCAGCGTCGACCGGATCTGGGACGATCGCGATGCTTGGAACGCGATGGCGATCCGCAACGTCGCCGGGATGGGCTGGTTCTCGTCCGACCGCACCATCCGCCAATATGCCTCGGAAATATGGGGTGTGCTCTGATCCCGTGTTGCCCCCTGGTCCGACGACGCCCATGATGGTGTCCCGGCTCCCAAGGGAGCAAGCGAGGCAGCCGATCGCGTGACCTTATTGTCCCCTGACGAGATTGCCGCCCTGGTCGAAGGCCGCCACGCCGATCCCTTCGCGGTGCTCGGCGTTCACAAGGCGGATCGGGGCCTGGTCGGGCGGATCTTTGCGCCGGGTGCCGAGAAGGCAGAGGCCTCGGATCTCGAAGGACGCCGGATCGGCAGTCTGACGATGCTGCATCCAGCCGGCCTGTTCGAGGGGCGATTGTCGATCCGCAAACCCCGCCCGCTCCGCTACAGCCTGTCGTCGGGCGAGGCGAACTGGTCGATGACCGACCCCTATAGCTTCGGCCCGGTCCTGGGTCCGATGGACGATTACTATATCGCCGAAGGCTCGCATCTGCGTCTGTTCGACCGCATGGGCGCGCACCGGATCGAGCATGAAGGCGCCTCCGGCATGCATTTCGCTGTCTGGGCCCCAAACGCCCGGCGCGTCTCGGTCGTCGGCCTGTTCAACGACTGGGATGGGCGTCGCCATGTCATGCGCCTGCGCCGCGACACCGGCATTTGGGAGATCTTCGTCCCCGATTTGGGCGCGGATCAGCCCTATAAATATGAGATTGTGGGGGCAGATGGCGAGCTTCTGCCGCTGAAGGCCGATCCTTTCGCGTTTCGCAGCGAATTGCGGCCTGCCAATGCATCGGTAACCGCCGCGCCGCTCGCGCATCGCTGGGGGGATCATGTCCACCGCAACTACTGGCGGCGCGCCGATGCGCGGCGTCAGCCGATGTCGATCTACGAGGTCCACCTCGGGTCGTGGCAGCGCGCCGAACATGGAGGCTTCCTCGACTGGGACCGCATCGCCGAGCGGCTGATCCCTTATGCCGTCGACATGGGCTTTACCCATATCGAGCTGCTGCCGATCAGCGAATATCCTTATGATCCGAGCTGGGGCTATCAGACGACCGGCCTCTACGCGCCTACCGCGCGCTTCGGCCCGCCCGAAGGCTTCGCCCGCTTCGTCGACGGCGCCCACCGTGCCGGGCTGGGCGTCATCCTCGACTGGGTCCCGCGCATTTCCCGACCGACGCCCACGGCCTCGCCCGATTCGACGGCACCGCGCTGTACGAGCATGAAGATCCCCGCAAGGGATTTCACCCCGACTGGAACACCGCGATCTACAATTTCGGTCGGCGCGAAGTAGCGGCGTTCCTCATCAATAACGCCCTGTTCTGGGCCGAAAAATATCATGTCGACGGCCTGCGCGTCGATGCGGTCGCGTCGATGCTTTACCTCGATTATTCACGCGAGGATGGGGAATGGATCCCCAATGAGCAGGGCGGGCGCGAAAATCTGGAGGCGGTCGCCTTCCTGCAGGCGATGAACCGCGAACTCTACCGCCAGCATCCCGGCAGCTTCACCATCGCGGAGGAGTCGACCAGTTGGCCCAAGGTCTCGCACCCGGTCCACGAAGGCGGACTGGGCTTCGGCTTCAAATGGAATATGGGCTTCATGCACGACACGCTGCGCTACATGGCGCGCGACCCGGTGCATCGCCGCCATCATCATGACGACATCACATTCGGCCTGCTCTACGCCTTTGGCGAGAATTATGTGCTGCCGCTGAGCCATGACGAGGTGGTCCATGGCAAGGGATCGCTACTGACCAAAATGGCCGGCGACGACTGGCAGAAATTCGCCAATCTCCGCGCCTATTACGCGCTGATGTGGGGCTATCCCGGCAAGAAGCTGCTGTTCATGGGCCAAGAGTTCGCCCAGCGCAGAGAGTGGAGCGAGGAGCGCGCGCTCGACTGGCACCTGCTCGACGCCCCCGCTCATGCCGGCGTCCGCCTGCTCATACGCGATCTCAACCGTCTTTATCGTGAGCGCCCAGCGCTCCACGCCCGAGACTGCGAGCCCGAGGGCTTCGCCTGGCTCGTGGTCGACGATACCGAGCATTCGGTCTTCGCCTGGCAGCGCAGCGCCCCCGGCGAGAAGCCGATCGTGCTGGTGTCGAACATGACCCCGACGCCCCATGGCGCCTATCGCCTGCGGCTGCCCCATGGCGGGCGGTGGCGCGAGATATTGAACAGCGACGCCGCCTTCTATGGGGGCGCCAATATCGGAAACCAGGGCTATATCATTGCGGATGCAGACGGCTGGGCCTCACTCGTCCTGCCGCCGCTCGCGACCCTGATGCTGGAGGGAGAGTGATGGCCGGAAGCATTTCGAGAAGCGATCGCCGGAGCCAGCCCCTTGCCCGCGACGCGATGGCCTATGTCCTCGCAGGCGGCCGCGGCAGCCGGCTCTACGAACTGACCGACCGGCGCGCCAAGCCCGCCGTCTATTTCGGCGGCAAGGCGCGGATCATCGATTTCGCCCTGTCCAACGCGCTCAACTCGGGCATCCGCCGCATGGGCGTCGCTACCCAGTACAAGGCGCATTCTCTGATCCGCCATCTGCAGCGGGGCTGGAACTTCCTCCGCCCCGAGCGCAATGAGAGCTTCGACATCCTGCCGGCCAGCCAGCGCGTGTCGGAGACGCAGTGGTACGAGGGCACGGCCGACGCCGTCTATCAGAATCTCGATATCATCGAGGCTTATGGGCCAGAATATATGATCATCCTGGCCGGCGACCATGTCTACAAAATGGACTATGAGTTGATGCTTCGGCAGCATGTCGATGCCGGCGCCGATGTGACAGTGGGCTGCCTTGAGGTCCCCCGGATGGAGGCGACCGGCTTCGGCGTGATGCAGATCGACGCCAAGGGCCGCATCGTCCAGTTCATCGAGAAACCGGCCGACCCGCCCGCCATGCCCGGCAAGCCCGGTACGGCGCTGGCCTCGATGGGGATCTACGTCTTTCGAACCAAGTTCCTCGCCGACCTGTTGCGCCGCGACGCCGCCGACGCGACCTCCAGCCATGATTTCGGCAAGGATCTGATCCCCTATGTCGTCAAGCACGGCAAGGCGGTCGCGCACCTCTTCTCGCAGAGCTGCGTGCGCGCCGAGAGCGAGCCCGAGGCCTATTGGCGCGACGTCGGCACGATCGATGCCTATTGGGAGGCGAGCATCGACCTTACCGACGTCGTCCCCAAGCTCGACATCTATGAGCGCGACTGGCCGATCTGGAGCTATGCCGAGGTCATGCCGCCTGCAAAATTCGTCCACAATGAAGACGGCCGCCGCGGCGCCGCGACCTCGTCGCTGATCGCCGGCGGCTGCATCGTCTCGGGCGCCTCGCTCCACCGCGCCCTACTTTTTTCCGGGGTGCGCGTGAACAGCTATTCGTCGATCACCGAGGCGGTCGTCATGCCCGACTGCCAGATCGGCCGCGAGGCGCGCCTGCACAAGGTCGTGCTCGACCAGGGTGTGCAGATTCCGAAGGGCCTTATCGTCGGCGAAGATCCGATCGCAGATGCGAAGCGCTTCCGTCGGACCGAGAAGGGCGTGTGCCTGATCACCCAGGATATGATCGATCGGCTGGTGGCCTGACGAACGATGTCGCTGCGCCTGTTGTCGGTCACGTCCGAACTTCATCCCTTTATAAAGACCGGCGGGCTGGCCGACGTTGCGGGCGCGTTGCCGCTGGCGCTAGCTGACCACGGCGTCGAAGTCCGCTCGCTGCTGCCGATGTATCCGCAAGTCCAGCGTGCGCTCGCCGGGGTGCGGCTGCGCCCGGTGCACAGCTACAAGACGCTGTTTGGCGGGCCGGCGCGGGTGCTGGCCGCGCAGCATCGCGGCCATGATCTTTTGCTGCTCGACTCCCCCGCGCTGTTCGGTGCGCGCGATGGGGGGCCCTATGCCGACCTCGCCGGGCATGATTGGGCGGACAATTGGCGCCGCTTTGCTGCACTGTCAGCGGTCGCGGCCGATATAGCCGCGGGCGCGCTCAAGGGCTGGGCCGCCGACGTGGTCCACGCGCATGACTGGCAGGCGGCAATGACGGCGGCCTATGTCCGCCACGGCCGCCGCCCCGAACTTCCGGTTGTCGTGACGATCCACAATCTCGCCTTCCAAGGCCGCTTCGACGCCGCGATCTTCCCCGAACTCGGTCTCCCTGCGGCTGCCTTTGCGGTCGACGGTGTCGAATATTATGGCGGGGTCGGTTTCCTGAAGGCCGGTCTCCAATATGCCGATGCCGTGACCACGGTCAGCCCGAGCTATGCCGCCGAGATCCGCACGCCCGATGCCGGCATGGGTCTGGATGGCCTGCTGCGGGCACGTGGCGATACGGTGCTCGGCATCGTCAACGGCATCGACACGCAGGAATGGGATCCCGCTACCGATCCGGCGCTGACAGCGTCTTATTCGCATCGCGCGCTGGGCGGCCGGACAACCAACCGCCGCGCTCTCGAAAAGCGTTTCGGTCTCAAGCGCGGCCGCGGGCCGATCTTCTCCGTGATCAGCCGCCTGACCTGGCAGAAGGGCATCGACCTGATCCTCGACTCGCTCGATCATTTGGTGGGCTTCGGCGGGCGGCTCGTTGTGCTCGGATCCGGTGACGGCGCGATGGAGAACGCCCTCCTCGGCGCTGCGGCGCGCCACCCCGGTTCAATCGGCGTCGTGACCGGCTATGACGAGCCGCTCGCGCATCTGATGCAGGCGGGCGCCGACGCGATCCTCATCCCTTCGCGCTTTGAGCCCTGCGGGCTGACCCAGCTGTACGGGCTCCGCTATGGCACGGTTCCCATAGCCGCGCGCACTGGCGGGCTAGCCGATACGATCATCGACGCAAACGACGCGGCTCTGAACGCGGGTTGCGCTACCGGCCTGCTCTATCAGCCCGGATCGAGCGACGCGCTGCGCCAGGCGATCACGCGCGCGACCCATCTCTACGCCGCTCCCGCGATATGGCAGGGGATCCGGCGGCAGGGGATGCGCGCCGACTGGGGCTGGAGCCGCAGCAGCGCACGCTATGCCGCCCTCTATACAGACCTCGTCGCGCAGGGCGCGACGCGATGACCGAAGGGCCACTCCAACGCTTCGGCGCCCTGCCGCAGTGGGATGGCGTTCGGTTCGCGCTCTGGACCGAGCGCGCCACCGCCGCATGGCTCTGTCTATTTGATGCGGCAGGTGAGGTCGAAACCGGGCGTATCGCTATGGCGCGCGGGCCTGCGGATATATTCGAGACCTTTGTGCCCGGCCTCGAGCATGGCGCCCGTTATGGCTTCCGGGCGGACGGGCCTTATGACCCGTCGCGGGGCGATTGGTTCGATCCGGCAAAGCTTCTGATGGATCCTTATGCGCGGGCGATAGATCGCCCCTATCGTTACGATCCCCGGCTTGCCGCCCGACGAGACGAGGCTGTCGACAGCGCGCAGTTGATGCCCAAGGCGATCGTGACCGACATCCCCCAGGGAGACCGCCGCTCACCGCCGCTCTTCCGGCCGGGTGGACTGGTCTATGAGATCAATGTCCGCAGCTTCACCATGCTCCACCCCGACATCGCGGCGGAGCAACGCGGGACCATCGCAGCTCTCGCGCATCCGGCTATCATTGCCCATCTTCAGCGGATCGGCGTCGATGCGATCGAACTTATGCCGATAACGGCATGGATCGACGAGCGGCATCTGCCGCCGCTCGGCTTGACCAACAGCTGGGGGTATAACCCTGTCAGCTTCATGGCGCTCGATCCGCGTCTCGCCCCCGGCGGTCTCGTCGAGTTGTGCGACACGGTGCGCGCGCTCCATGACGCGGGCATTGGTGTGATCCTCGACGTCGTCTTCAACCATAGCGGCGAGAGCGACCGGCACGGCCCGACCCTCTCCCTGCGCGGGATCGACAACCGGGCCTATTTCCGCACCCTGCGCGATGAGCCGGGCTCGCTCGCCAATGACAGCGGCTGCGGCAACACGCTGGCCTGCGATCATCCCGCGACGCGCCGGCTGATCCTCGACAGCCTGCGCCATTTCGTTGTGGCGGCTGGCGTGGATGGTTTCCGCTTCGACCTCGCACCGATCCTCGGCCGCGTGCCCGACGGGTTTGAGCCCGATGCGGCGCTGTTCCGCGCGATGCGGAGCGATCCGCTGCTGGCTGACCGCATCCTGATCGCCGAGCCTTGGGACATCGGTCCCGGCGGCTATCAATTGGGCAATTTCGCTCCCGAATTTCTGGAGTGGAACGACCGCTATCGCGACGACGTCCGGCGCTTCTGGCGCGATGACCCTTACACCATTGGCGATCTCGCCACCCGCCTCGCCGGATCATCCGACATTTTCGCGCGGCCGGGGCGAACGCATACGCGCAGCGTCAATTTCATCGCGGCCCATGACGGCTTCACGCTTGCCGACCTCGTCGCCTATCGCCACAAGCATAACGAGGCCAATGGCGAGCAGAACCAGGATGGCCATGGCGACAATCTCAGTTGGAACAACGGGGTCGAGGGGCTATCCGACGACCCGGTCGTGAACGAAGCCCGACGCCGCGATCTGCGCGCCCTGCTCGCGACGCTGTTCGCTTCGCGCGGCACGATCATGCTGACGGCCGGGGACGAGCTCGGGCGGAGTCAGCAGGGCAATAACAATGCCTATGCACAGGATAATGCGATCAGTTGGATCAATTGGGCAGAGCGTGACCGAGAGCTGGAGGCGTATGTCGCAAGGCTCGCGCAGATCAGGCGCGATCACCCCGCGCTGGCCGATCCGCTATTCGTCACCCCCGACGATGTCGACTGGCTCGACTTCCACGGTCGCCCGTTCGACGAGGGTGACTGGCATGATCCCGAAACCGACCGCATCGTCATGCTGGTTCAGTTGCCGGAACAGCCCGCGCGTATCGCCGTCGCTTTCAACCGAGCGGCCGAGCCCGCCGCCGTTAGTATGGCGTGCGCCGAGGGCCGGCGCTGGGTGAGGCTAGATATCGCAGGCGATGCGGACGCCCCCCTCGAAGCGCGCAGCGTCGCATATTTCTTTGAAGAGGATATCGCATGACCGGCCCTGATCCCGAATGGTGGCGCGGCGCCGTCATCTATCAGGTCTATCCGCGCTCCTTCCAGGACAGTGATGGCGACGGCATCGGCGACCTCAAGGGCGTGACCGCGCGGCTCGACCATATCGCGTCGCTCGGCGTCGATGCGATCTGGGTATCGCCCTTCTTCAGGTCGCCGATGGCCGATATGGGCTATGACGTATCCGACTATCGCGACGTCGACCCGATATTCGGTACGCTCGCCGATTTCGACGCTCTGTTGGAGAAAGCCCATGCACTGGGCATGAAGGTCATCATCGACCAGGTGCTCAGCCACAGCTCCGACCAGCATGCCTGGTTTCGTGAGAGCCGGCGCGATCGCACCAACCCCAAGGCCGATTGTTATGTCTGGGCCGATCCGAAACCCGACGGAACCGCGCCCAACAACTGGCTCTCGATCTTCGGCGGTCCCGCCTGGGAATGGGACGGGACGCGAATGCAATATTATATGCACAGCTTCCTGGCGTCGCAGCCCGACTTCAATTTTCATAACCCCGAAGTCCGCGACGCGCTGCTCGACATCATGCGCTTCTGGCTCGATCGGGGCGTGGACGGGTTCCGGCTGGACGCCTGCAACCATTATTTCCACGACGCGGCTCTGCGCGACAATCCCCCAGCTCCGCGCGCGGCGGGCCATGACGTCCCCGATACCAATCCCTATGGTTTTCAGGAGCATCTCTACGACAAGACCCAGCCCGAAAACCTGCCCTTCCTCCAGCAGATCCGCGCGCTGCTTGACGAATATCCGGGCAGCGTCGCCGTGGGCGAGGTCGGCGACGGAGACCGTTCCCCTGCCACCGTCGGGCTCTACACCGGCAGAGGCGACAAGCTTCACTTCTGCTATACATTCGACCTGTTCGGGAGCGACTTCTCACCCGCCATGTTCAGGACGACGGTCGAGAAGTTCGACGAGGCCACCCGCGACGGCTGGGTCTGCTGGGCGTTGTCCAACCATGACGTGCCGCGCCACGCCACCCGCTTCGCCCGCAAAGGCGACGATCCAGCGCGCATCGCCCGGATGGCGCTCGCCATCCTGATCGCGCTGCGCGGGGCGATCTGCCTCTATCAGGGCGAGGAACTGGCCCTGCCCGAGGCCGAGATCGCCTTCGACGATCTGCGCGATCCCTATGGCATCCGCTTTTGGCCCGCCTTCAAGGGGCGCGACGGATGCCGGACGCCTATGCCGTGGACCGATGGCGAGCATGGCGGCTTCTCGATCGAAAAGCCTTGGCTGCCGGTGTCCAGCGAGCATCGGGCGAGAGCGGTGTCCGTGCAGGAGAGCGATCGTCGCTCGGTTCTCCACTTCTACCGCGAAGCGCTCGCATTCCGGAGGAGCAGCCGTGCGCTTCAGAGCGGCGATCTGGAGTTCGTGGAAGCGAGCGTCGATTTCCTCGCCTTCACCCGGCGCCACGAGCGTCAGGAGTTGCTCTGTCTTTACAATTTCAGCCGCGAGCCCCGCGACTGGCCGCTTCTGCCGGAGTTCGTCACCGCCTTCGTCGAACGCTGCTCGGCGCCCGGCATCACCACCAATCGCAAGACAATCCGTATGCCCGCGCTTGGCTGGGCCTTCCTGCGGCGGCTCTAGGAGAAGGCCGGCTTCAGCCGTCGTGCCAACCTTCGATAACCCAACCCGTCGCAGCGGCGATCTCTTCGCGTGACACCGAGCGAACAGGTTGCACGAAGGTCCAGAGATGCCCTTCCAGGTCCAGCGCGCGATAGGTTCGATCGCCATAGATCTGATCTTGGGGCAGTTGAAGGATCTGCGCTCCCGCCTCTTGCGCGCGAGCGCAATGGGCGTCGAGACCGTCGGCCAGTCTGATGTAGATCGACTGGGTATTCCGGCCGCCGGTGGATATCGGGCTCGCGACCTGATCGCACCACTCCCCGTCGACGATTATCAGGCATTCGCCAAAGCGCATCTCGGCATGAACGAGCGCGCCGCTGGCGTCAGTCAGCACCATCGACCGCACAAGCCCAAAGACTCGCTCCAGCCAGTCGAGCGCCGCGATCGCGTCGCGATAGAAGATGCCAACAAAAAAAGCGGGCCGCCCGAACGGGTCTTTCGTCACATGGCGCTCATGGAATGCCTCAATTCCCAACCCGCCCCGTGGAATCGTAGCGTAGCGAGGTATAAGGAACCTGCACATAGTCCAACGCCGAATGGGCCGCCCGGCCGATGCGCGAACCCGACCTGGCGAACAGCAGTTCGCCCAGGTTCAGGCCGACGCCCACGAACAGGTGCCGCTTTGGGGTTCGGCCCTGGTCGCGGTCGCTGTTGAGGAATCCACTCGCATAATAGCCCACCTGCAGGTCGAGATACCTCATCGGGCCGTTAGCCAACTTCTCGAAGCCCGCGCCCTTCAGCGAGAACATGAAGCGTTGCTGTTCGTAGTGAGGCTTTCCGGTGCGGCTGTAGATCTGGTGGTTGGGTACGATTTCGATCTTGAAGGCGAGCTTTTCCTTCAGGCCGGGCACCGTATTGCGCAGGAGCGAGAACGTCGCGCCGGCGACATTCATTGCAATGTCCTGCATCGAATAGCCGCTATCCGGTTCGATCGCGTCGGATATCTCGTTCAGCGCCATGATCCCGGACGCGAGAATCGCTGCGGTCAGGGCGTCACCCTCCGAGCCGCCGGTATTACGGTGGATGCGGTAATGCAGCAGTTCGGCGATGAGGTAAGTGTTGAACGCGTGGGTCAGCTTGTCCATGCCCACATTCTGTGTGTTCTTGCCGAACCAGCCTTCGTCCTTGAAATGGAAGCCGGTGGTCGGTTTGAAAAGCTTGGGAATGCCTTGGGCGAGGACATAGCCCGAAAGCAGAGCGACCTCGGTGGTGGAACTGCCTGCCTGCCGGAAAAAGCCGCGATGCGAGGCGAATTCGCGGGGAACGTGGCCCGACCGGTCGAGCGGCAAGGGCGACCCGGCACCCGCGACAGACGCAAAACCGTCGTTCGATCCAGTTGCGACCACCGGACCGTAGCGCGCGGCATGGTCTGGCATGGATACCGGCTGCACCGCTGCCGGAAGGATTGCGGCCACGCCGGCCGGCCGGCCAATGGCGCCAACGCCGGCCAGGTCCCAATCGGTCTTGCGTTCATGAGGTGGGATTACCGACGCACCGGTTCGGCTGGCCGGCAAATCCAATAGCACGGCCGTCGGAGCGGCAAGCAGGACGTCATTCGGAGTTGAGGACGGTGGATTGGACGGATCGGCCACCGCAGCGACGCATGCCGGTGCGTAAACCATGCATGTGATCAACGCCAAAGGCATCCGGCAGCGATATCGTCTTTTCATTGAACTCCTTGTCGCAAAAGCCCGCCCGGACTCGGCTGGGCAGCCGTCGTGGGGCTATCGGTTCATCTGGGCGACAGATGAAGCGCCCGCCCCTTATTCGGTGACGATCCTCTTTCCCCGATATGTCATTGCGAGGTCAAGCGTCCGTAGCGAAAGCGTCATACGGGGCTTCAGCGCTTGCCCCACAACCGTTTTGGCGAGACGTGAACATCAGTCGTCCGACAGATGTTCCAAGTCAGTTCAGCTCCTTAACTCGGGATGAATGGTTGCAAATAAAAGTTTTTTCGCACCGCCGCATAACTGCTTGATATAATGTCACCTCCACGCTACTCCCGCCCCATACAGGGCAAAGGGATAGTATATCATGACGCTCAAAGCGCGGCTCATCCTCTCGATTTCACCGCTGGCGATTTTGGTCCTTCCGACCGTCGCCCACGCCGACGAAGCGAATGACAGCTTCCATCGCCAGCCGGCCTCCGACATCATCGTCACGGCGCCACTGCAGAGCCGAAGGATGGATGTCCTGTCGGGCACGTCGGTGCTGACCGGAACCAATCTGACCGTCGCGATCCGGCCGACCATCGGCGAGACGATCGAGCATACGCCCGGCGCATCGGCAACCTCCTTTGGCCCCAATGCCTCGCGTCCCGTACTGCGCGGCCTTCAGGGCGAGCGCGTTCGCGTCATGACCGACGGGATCGGCTCGATCGACGTGTCGAACACCAGCGTCGACCACGCGGTCGCGATAAATCCACTGCTCGCCGAGCGCGTCGAGGTTCTGCGTGGACCCGAGGCACTGCTCTACGGTTCGTCCGCAATCGGCGGCGTCGTCAACGTCCTCGACAAGCGCATTCCGCGTTCGATCCCAGAGGCGATCCATGCCGATGCGCTGCTGACCTATGGCAGCGCCTCGAACGAGCGCTCGGCCGCGGCTGCGGTCGACGCGCCGATCGGTGGCGGGTTCGTCGCGCATGTGGACGGCAGCTATCTGAAGACCGGAAACATGCGCATCGGAGGCTATGCATTGAGTCCCGAGGCCCGGGCCGAAGCACTCGCCACCGCGCAGCTTCCAGCCGATCCGGACGCCGCAGAGCCTATCGACTTCGCCGCCAATGCCGCGATCCGGGGCAAGCTGCCCAACAGCGCCGCCAAAACCTGGACTACGGGCGTAGGCCTGTCCTACATCGATGGCGACAGCCATTACGGCATTTCCTATAGCCATTATGACAGCCTTTACGGCGTCCCGGTCCGCTATGCGACCCTGCCGGGCGAAAGCCAGGAAGGCCCCCGGCTCAGCCTGGTCCAGAATCGCATCGACGCGCGCGCCGAGATCGATACCGGCGGGTCGCTGATCCAGACGGTCCGTGCCCGCCTCGGCTATGCGCGCTATCGCCATTTCGAGCTCGAGGAAGATGGCTCGGTCGGCACTGCCTTCTATAATAACGGCATGGAAGGACGCGTCGAACTTGTCCAGGCCGATCACGGCATCTGGCACGGCGCCACCGGCGGCCAGTTCTTCGTGCGTGACTTCAACGTCGTTGGCGAGGAGGCCTTCCTGCCGCGCAACCAGACGCAGCAGATCGGTCTGTTCACCTTGCAGCAGCTCGACTTTGGCCAGTTCAAGATCGAGGGCGGCTTGCGCTACGAGAAGAGCTGGCTGTCGGCGAGCCCGTTCGAGGATCAGCCGCAATTCTTCTCCGGCAGCCGCAATTTCGACACGCTGTCGGGCTCGCTCGGCGCGTCCTACAAGCTGTCGGAGAACTGGCGGATCGGCGCTAACCTGTCGCGCACCGAGCGCGCGCCGGCAGCCGAAGAGCTGTTCGCCAACGGGCCGCATGCCGGCACCGAGGCGTTCGAAATCGGCAACCCCGACTTCAAGACCGAGCGCAGCTGGGGTCTCGAAGGCGTGTTGCACGGTCAGGGCCAGGGCTACACCTTCCACGCCTCGGTCTATTATAACTGGTTCGACAACTTCATCTTCGACAACCTCAACGGCCAGATCGAGGACGGCCTGCCCGTGTTCGTCTACCAGCAGGCCAAGGCGCGCTTCTACGGCGCCGAAATCGAGGCCAGCGCCGATCTCGCGACGCTCGGCGACTATACGATCAAGGCCGATGCGCTGGGCGACGTCGTGCGTGCACGGATCACCAATGTCGGTCCCGCGCCGCGCATCCCGCCACTGCGCCTGCTCGGCGGCCTGAGCGCCGTCAGCGACCGGATCGAGGGCCGGGTCGAGGTCGAATGGGCCGACAAGGCACGCCGCCTCGCCGCGTTCGAGACGCCTACGGACAGCTATACCATGGTCAACGCCTCCCTGACGCTGCGTCCCTTCGCCGATCGCCCGGATACGACGCTGTCGCTGTCCGCGCACAATATCTTCGACGTCGATGCGCGCCGCCATGCGAGCTATCTGAAGGACTTTGCGCCGCTTGCCGGGCGCGACATTCGCGTTACCGCCCGTATCGGGATCTGACCGCTTAACCCCGCCTGTCATGCCGGTCGTCCACGGACGATCGGCGTGACGTTTTTCCCGGCGGAACAGCTCCCCTTTCTTGTCGCTCGCCCGGCGCCGTCATAAGGGTGCAACCGGTAACCGGCAGGGAAAAGCCATGATATCGCGTCGCCAGCTCATCCTCGGTTCCGCCGCCGGGCTCCTTGCCGCGCCCGCCATATTGCGGGCACAGCAGCTCTTCCTCGCCTTCCCCTTTCGCCTCGGCATCGCCTCGGGCGACCCGTCGCATGACGGCTTCGTGATCTGGACGCGGCTCTGCCCCGATCCGTTCGACGAACATGGCGGCATGCCCACCGGGCCGGTCGAGGTCGATTGGATTGTCTATGAAGACGAGGGGATGAAGCGGGTCGCCGTCAAGGGTCGCGAGATCGCCTGGCCCGAGACTGGCCATTCGATCCATGTCGAACTGAGCGGGCTGCAGCCCGACCGGCCCTATTGGTACCGCTTCGTCGCGGGACGCGACAAAACCCAGCTGGGTCGCGCGCGCACCTTGCCCCTGCCCGGCGCGAAGCTCGACGCCGTCCGCTTCGGGGTCGCCGGCTGTCAGAATTACGAAGACGGCCTGTTCACCGCCTATGATCACCTGTCGCGCGAGGATGTCGCCTTCGTCTGGCACTATGGCGATTACATCTATGAGGACCGCCCCCGGCAGGTGAATTACGAGCGCGACGGCAGCCCGCGCGTCCATGTCCGCGACCATGTCGGCACCGACTGCTATACGATCGGCGATTATCGCCGGCGCTATGCCCAATATAAGCTGGACCCCGATCTGCAGGCGGCGCATCGCCAGCACAGCTGGTTCACCACCTTCGACGATCATGAGGTGGTCGACAACTGGACATCGGCAACCAGCCCCTATCAACGCGATCCAGCGCTGTTCGCCTTTCGCCGCGCGGCGGCGATGCAGGCCTATTATGAGCATATGCCGCTGCGGCGCGCCTCGATACCGTCGGGCGGCGCGATGCAGCTCTATCGCAAGGCGCGGATCGGCGACCTGCTCGACGCGCATTTCCTCGACACGCGCCAGTATCGCTCGGCGCTGCCCTGCACGGGCGGGTTCGAGCCGGTCTGCCCCGACGTCGCGCGCAAGGATGCGCAGGTGCTCGGCGACGCACAGGAGAAATGGCTCTCACAGGACCTGAAGAGCGGCTCAGCACGCTGGAACCTGCTGGCGCAGCAGGTAATGGTGATGCCACTCGATCGCCGCACCGACGATACGGGCCCGCATCTGCGCAATCTCGACAGCTGGGCCGGCTATGACACCGCACGCGAGCGGCTGCTCGGCACGCTCGACGGGCTCGGCAATGCGGTCGTACTGACCGGCGACGAGCATCAGAATTTCGCCGGTGTCCTGCGTCGCGACGCCGGACAGGGCAAGGCGGTTGCGGTCGAATGCGTGATCAGTTCGATCAGCTCGGGCGGCGATCGGTGGATCAAACCAGGCGATGCCGACATGATCCGCCGCAATAATCCCTATCTCGCTTATTCGAGCGACCGGCGCGGCTATGCGGTCTGCGAAGTCGGTCGCGATCTGTGGCAGACGCAATTCCGGGGCGTCGACAAGGTCACGGCACCGGGCTCGCCGATCGAGACCCTCGCCAGCGCCAGCATCGAACGCGGCCGGCCGGCGATCAGTCTGTCCTGAAGCCTTCGCGGCCAGCCTCGGCACGCTCCGGCAGACGATCGAGCACCGCCCGCCGCGTCGCATCGTCGGCGGTCGGCCAAGCGATGATCTCGTCGATCGTGCGCAGACAGCCTTCGCACAGTCCGTTGCGCGGTTCGATCCGGCAGATGCCGGTACAGGGGGACCCGATCGCCACGGCTTCGTCTCAGGCGGCGAGTGCGGTCAGCATGCCAGGCGTCAGAAGCTGGGGCAGCGTGTCCACCCCGCCGTCGCGGCGGTAGAAGAGGTAGAGCGGCACGCCCGAGCGGCCCTGTGTCTCGAGGAAGCGGCTGATCGCCGGGTCGCCATTGGTCCAGTCGCCGACCATCACCGTGACGCCGGCTTTGGCGAAGGCATCGCGCACGGCGGGGCGGGCGATCGCGGCCTGCTCGTTGACCTTGCAAGTCAGGCACCAGTCGGCGGTAAAATAGAGGAACACCGGCTTGCCCGCAGCCTGCAGCGCGGCGAGCTTCGTCTCGTCGAAGCGGGCGTCGCTCCCCTCGCCCGCCTCGGCCTGCTGGGCCCGCTCGGCCGGCGCACTGCCGCCCTGCGCCGGCAGGACGAGGAACAGCGCGCCCGCCGCCGCCAGTGCGGGGGCTACGGGCAACCAGCTGCGCGCCTTGCTCTCGGCCTGCCGCGCTCCGACCCACCAGAGCGCGAGCCCGAGCAGCAGCGCGGCGCCCAGCGCCATGACCTGCGAATTGACCCCCGCCTGCCGTCCCAGCACCCAGGCGAGGCCGAGCGCGGTCAGGAACATCGGCACCGACAATATGCGACGCAGCCGGTTCATCCACGCGCCCGGCTTCGGCAACCTGCGCCGCAGCGCGGGCACAAAGCCGATCGCCAGAAAGGGCAAGGCAAGCCCCAGCCCCAGCCCTGCGAACACCGCCAGTGCCGCCGCCGGTGCCAGCGTCAGCGCCGCCGCGACGGCCCCCGCCATGAAGGGGCCGCTGCACGGGGTCGCGATCACGGTCGCCAGCACCCCGGTCCAGAAGGCCGGTTTCGCCCCCGTACCGCGCGTCATGCCGTCGCCGATCCCGATCGCACGCAGTTCGAACAGCCCCGCGAGGTTGAGCGCTATGGCGACGACGAGCAGCAGCAGGACGAACACGATGCGCGGATCCTGCAACTGAAAGCCCCAGCCCGCCGTCGTCCCCGCCGCGCGCAGGGCGAGCAGCAACAGGCCGAGGGCGACGCAGCTGAGCATCACGCCGCCGGCATAAGCGAGCGCCTCGCGCCGCGCCTGCCCGTCGGTCTCGCCGCTCCGGGCGAGGCTCAGCGCCTTGAGGCTCAATATCGGGAAGACGCAGGGCATGGCGTTGAGCAGCAGCCCGCCCAGGATGGCCCCGCCCAGCGCGAGCGCGAACAGGCGCCAGCCCCCGGCCGGGGACTCCTCGCCCTCCCCCGCGATCGGCACGCCCGCCGCCGGCACGCTGCCGGGTCGCGCGACCACCGACAGCCCCCGGTCCGGCCCGATCGCGATCACGCCTTCGATCCGCTGCGGCATTGCAGCTCCCCGGGCCGCCTTGGTCTCGACGATCAGCCGGTCGTCGCGCCGGCTCACCGCCTGCGGCGCAGCATAGTCGATCACGCCGTCGGTGGAGGGGTAGAAATAGGGCTTCGCCACTGGCCGTCCGCGCGGGAAGGGTATCGCGATCCGCACATTCTCGCCGCGCTTCTCGAAGCTGGCGGGCTGGCCCAGCGGCAGCGGCAGCTTCGCGCGCCAGCCATCGAAGCTCTTCCGTATGACGGGCTGCACCGCGCCGCTGCCCGCAACCAGATCGAGCGCCACCGTCCCCTGCTCGGGCACGCAGATGGTCGGCGAGCAGGCGAGCCAACGCAGCTTGCCCGTCACGCGCAGCCGCGTCCCCGGCTTGACCGATTTGGCCACCGACAGCGGCGCGATCAGCGCATAGGGCCGCTCATAGACATAGTTCATCAGCCCGGAGACGATCAGCCGCTCGGGCACCGGATAGCGGAAGGCGCCGATGGTCACGCCGGGCGGCAGGCTCCATTCGACCGTAACCGGCGCGCCGGCATCGCCCGGATTTTCCCAATAGCCGTGCCACGTCGCCTCGGGCGTCATCGACAGCGCGACGGCACTGCGCGCGCCCGGTGCGGGCTGGCTGCTCTCGGCGACCAGCTTGACCGCGATATGCGCGGCGGACGCCATCGACGCCCCCAGCGCCAGCAGGAGCAGCGCGATGCCGCGCGACAGGATCGGCAGGATGGTCTTCATGCCGGGCTTATGGCCCCGTCGCGCGCCATAGGAAAGCGCCCAGGAGGGAAGCCGGCTCAGATCGTCCGCTCTTCCTCATAAGCATAGCCGTCCTCGGTCGGCACGAAGCCCTTCGACCGAACGACCTGCTCGACGCGCGGCGACACCGGCTTGATGAACAGCTTCACCCGATATTTGTTCGGCGCCAGGATCGTCACCTCCTCGCGCTCGCGCCCACTGGGGCTCTCCAGGTCGAAGGCGAGGTTGCCGTCGCGGCACAGCGCCGGGCCGCTCATCTCGCTCGGCAGGCCTACGGCGGGCAGCGCCCCCGACAGATAAGCGCGCACTTCGCCCCGCCCGTCCTGGCATTCGCCGCCCGGAAAGGCCGCCTTCAATCCGTCGACGATCAGGGTGACGCTGCCGATCGGCGGCGGCCCGGCCATCATCGGCAGGCCGACGTTGAAGTCGTCGATGCCCAGGCCGCCCCATCCGAAGCTGAACACGCCCTTCAGCCGCGACACCTCGTCGCTGCCCTCCATGTTCAGGCGCAGCCGGCCCTTGCTGAGATCCTCGAAGGACAGGCGGGTCATCACGTCGCCGAGATTGATCTTGGCGAGCTTCGCCTCGTAGATCCGGCCCTCCCATAAATTGCCCTCGACCTGCGCCGCCTCGAACCCGACCTTGCGAAGTTGGAGCACGTCGATCGCCGTGGCGAGCGGCACGTAAAGCAAGCCGACCAGCAGCGCGGCCACGATCGCCAGAAACCCGAAAATCGTCTTCATTCCATCCCCCGTCTTCGCAGGCGACGGCCCCTCCGGCCGCCCCGCCCGCGCCCCTCAAGCCGCGTGGCGATCAGCCCCGCGCGAAACCATGCATTCGCCGTGCCCATTGAAAGCCGATCACCCCGCCCTTCAGCGGTTGCAGCATCAGCAGTGCCAGCACCAGCGCGATCGCCGGCCACAGGAACATCTCGACCAGCAGCGGCGGATCATAACTGGCGTTGACCATCACGACGATCGGTACGAGCAGATGGCCCAGGATCAGCACGACCAGATAAGCGGGCATGTCATCGGCCTGGTGCAGCGTCCAGTCCTGCCCGCAGGACGGGCAATGCGGCACCGGCTTCAGATAGCGGCGGAACAGCGGCGCTCCGTCGCAGGCGGGGCAGCGCATGCGCAGCCCGCGCAGGATGGCGCCACGCAGATCGCGCTCGCCGCCGGTCGATGGTCGGTTCATCCCCGTCCCATAGCAGATCGCCCGCCCCCGCGAACCCCGCCCGCGATCAATTTCATTGACCGCCGCCGACCGCCTGTGGCATCCGGTCCGCGCCGGGCGGGTGTAGCTCAATGGTAGAGCAGAAGCTTCCCAAGCTTACGACGAGGGTTCGATTCCCTTCACCCGCTCCACGGCATTCCCGAGATGGTTCGTCCACAGCTTCAGCCGCTAGCCCATTCACATATCACGATGGTGCAGGCCGATGCATTTACCACGGTCGCGCCAGTTGCTATCGGAACCGTTACGAAATCGCTGTATGCAGCCAACGCTCCCGCGCTACCCGACGTGCATGGCAAAATCTCGACGGGGCCTGTCGTCTCGGTCCAGGCGCACTGTGAGGGGCATCATGGGAATAACGGCTTTCTTCCTTGCGGCGACTTCGGCGCTTGCCGGTCCGCCCCTACCCGCTCATGAGGTCAATCCGCCGACGCCGGCGGCGCGGGCGGTGTGGCTGGCGAATGCGGCCATCAGCGAACCAAGAAGCGAGGTGCTGGTCCTGGGAACGCCCCACCTTGCCATGTTGCCCGCGGATTTTGATCGCGCGAAGCTGGAACCGCTGCTGCGGAAACTCGAGGCGTGGCGTCCCAGGATGATCACGGTCGAGGGCGTGGCCGGCGCTCAGTGCGACTATCTGCGGACTTTCGCGGCACTCAATCCCGGCGTTGCCGCGGATTATTGCCCCAATCCGTCCGAAGCTCGCGCCGCCCTCGGCCTAAATCAGGCGGGTGCCGAGACGGAGATTGCGCGGCGGCTCGCGACCGATCAGGCCGAACGCGCACCGGCGGAGCGTCGTAGGCTGGCCGCGCTGTTTCTGGCCGCCGGAGATCCGGCCTCGGCGCGCGTGCAATGGCTGCGGCTCCCCGAACGCGAGCATATCGCGGCCGACGGTCTATCGGACGCCATGCTGAAATCGATCGCGGCGGTCGGCAAAAGGCCCAACGAAAATACCGATGTGGCGGCGCAGCTGGCCGCGCGCCTCGGCCTCGAGCGCGTCTGCCCCGACGACGATCACACAGGCGATCGTGCCGCTGGCATTGGCAGCTCGGACATGGAGGCGACCATCGCGCGGCTGTGGGACAATGATTGGGTGAAGCAGCGACAGGCCCGGTTCGGCGGCCAGGACGCCGCGCTGCAGAAGGGCGAGGTGCTGTCGCTCTATCGCGCGGAGAACAGCACGTCCGCAGCGGCCTATGCCGTCGCGTCCGACTTTGCCGCGACCGCCGCCGACACATCGGCCGGGCGCTATGGCCGCCGCTATCTCGCCTATTGGGAAACGCGCAACCTGCGCATGGTGGCGAATATGCGCGAAGCGATGGGGCCGAGCCCGGGCACGCGCGTGCTCGCGATCGTCGGCTCGTCGCACAAGCCCTATTATGAGCGTTATCTGGGCGTGCTCAGGGAAATCCGGCTGATCGATACCGACGCGGTTCTGGGCCGCTGATCGGATCGCCATCTAACGATACAACGCGCCTTGAAAGCGGTGCTCCCCGGCAGGCATGACGCCCGCCGGGGAGCGCATCCTTATTCCGCCGCTTGCGCCAGTGCCTCGACCTCGGGGCCGATGAACTCGCCGGGGAAGTGGCCGGCGAAGGCGCCGCGGTCGAAGGTGGGGACGCCGTTGACCATGGTCAGGCGCATCGGTGCGGGCTGGCGGGTGTAGCGGTAGGTGGTGCCGCCCTCGCCGTCCGGAACGTCCCACGCCTTCTCGTCGGGCCGGCGCTCGATCTCGTCGAGGTCGAACACGACGATGTCGGCCTTCTTGCCCACCTTCAGCGTGCCGCGATCGGCGAGGTTGAAGTGGCGGGCGATGCGGCCGCTCAGATACTCGATGCCCTGCTCGATCGTCAGCTGCTTGCGGTCGCGGACATAGCGGGTGAGGAACAGGACATTGTCGCCCACGCCGCAGAACATCTGCCCATGCGCGCCGGAGTCGCACAGATTGCCCACCGCCTGCGGGTCGGTCAGCAGCTTGTCGAGCGCTTCCTCATTATTGGGGAAGTCGGCGGTCTTGATGATCGAGTCGGTGCCGTTGTCGAGCAGCCAGTCGGCCAGCGCGTCCGACGGGTGGTCGATGCCGTTGGCGTCCATATAGTCGCGCAGCGTGCCGGTGATCGGGCCGACGCCGGTCGCGCTTTCCATGAAGAAGATGTCCTCGGGCCGACCGATCGGCGAGATCGGGAAGGTCTGCGCCCAGGATTCACGCGCCCGCGCCCGCCATTCGGGGCTTTCGAGCAGCGCCATCTTCGCCTCTTCGCCCTTGGCCTGGACCAGTTCGCTCCACACATAATTGTTCGACTGGGCGAACAGCAGCGAGGAGTTGAAGCTGACGATCGTGGTCGGCGAGATCACGTGGAAGCCCGGCCACACGTCGTTGCCTTCGGCCTTGTTGCGCGCGTGAAGCGCCTCGGCCCCCTCGATCGCGAAGGACTGGAAGGCGAGCGTTGGGACGCTGCCGCCGATCTGCATGCGGATGCCGTGCTTCTTGGCAAGCGCGCTCATCCGCTCCGAATTCTGGAGGCCATCGAGGCGCATGAAGAAGTCGACGATGACCTGGACCAGCGCGCCCGGATGGCGGGCGATGACGGCGAAGAGCGCGTCGAATTCGGCATCGTCGGCCTTGCGCGTCGGGATCGGGCGGTCGTTCTTGTCATGGTCGAGCAGGTTGCTCGACAGGCCAAGCGCGCCAGCGGACAGCGCGTCCTCCAGCAGGGCGCACATCTGCTCGATCTCGGCCGGGGTCGCGGCGCGGTCCCACGCCTCGAGGCCCATCACGGCCAGGCGGATCGCGATATGGCCGACGAAGGCACCGAAATTGACCGGTGTCTTCACATGCTTGACGACCGACGCCTTATATTCGCTCCACGTCTTCCAGTCCCAGGGCAGCAGCTCGCGGAACGGCTTTTCGGGGATGTCCTCGAAGAAGGAGAAGATGTCGATCATCTCCTGCCGCACCGCCGGGTCGTCATGGACGGGCGCCGCCGCAAAGCCGCAATTGCCGTTAATCGAGGTGGTGACGCCATAGCCCGGCATCGGATCGAGCGTCGGCATCCACCACATCGGCGCGTCATAATGGTTGTGCGCCTCGATGAAGCCGGGGGTGACGTAGCAGCCGGTGGCGTCGATCACGCGCTCGCGCTTCTCGGGTTCGATATTCGGCTCGATCGCCACGATCTGCGACCCGCGCACGCGCACATCGGCCTTGTAGGCGGCTGCTCCGGTGCCGTCGACGACGGTGCCGTTCTTGATCAGATATTTGTCCTGCATCGCTCTCTCTCCCAATGCATCCCCGGGCGCTGTCGGTCGGCCCTTCCGCCATGAGTGATAGGCGCGTGGCCGCCCGCCGCCACGCGTGGCTATCGAGGAGGGTGCACCAGATGATCCATCGACGATGCCTGGATGAGCCCGCCGCGTCCGGGTGACACGGACCGGGCCGCACGGCCTAGGCCTTGCGCGCCGCCAGCCACGCCGCCGCGTCACGCTCCACCTGGCGCAGCGCGGCGAAGACCGACAGCCCGGGCGCGGGGCGGCCTTTGCGGCCGATATGGTCGATCTGGCCATAATACCAGAATTGCACCGCGAAGCCGGCTATGCCGTCGACCAGCCTGATCGACCGCAGCCAGCTGAGCCAGCGCGGCAGGAGGGACAATTCCGCCTCGTAACGCGGCACCGCGTCGGCCCCCGCCAGCAATGCGCGGCAGGCGTCGGGCGCTCCGCATAGTGGACGCGCGAGGCCGATCAGGTCGGCCGCGCCCGTGGTCAGCGCATGGTCCATCGCCGCCCGACTGCGGAAGCCGCCGGTCACCAGCAACGGCATCGTCCGGATCTCGGCCTTCATCGCCTTGGCGAAATCGACGAAATAGGCCTCACGCGCCGCCGTCGACGGGGCAACGCCGCGCGGCTCCTCACGCTCTCCGATCCCGTCGAGGTCCATCATTGCCGGCTGTTCATAGGAGCCGCCCGAGATTTCCAGCAGGTCGACGCCCTCCTGCTCCAGCCAGCGCGCGACGCTCAGGCTTTCCTCGAAGGCGAAGCCGCCGCGCTGGAAATCCGCCGAGTTGAGCTTGACCGAAATCGGAAAGTCCGGGCCGACGGCGCCCCGCACCCGGCGCACGCTATCGAGCAGGAAGCGCGCGCGGTTTTCGAGGCTGCCGCCCCAGCGATCGGTGCGCCGGTTGGCGAGCGGGCTCAGGAACTGCGAGATCAGATAGCCATGAGCCGCGTGGAGCTGGACGCCGGTGAAGCCAGCATCGCGGGCGACCATGGCGGCGGTGGCGAAGCGACCGATCAGATCCTCGATCTCCTCCTCGGTCAGCGGAACAGGCGTTGCGAAACGCCCGCCCGGCACACGCAGGCCGACGGCCGACGGCGCCTTGGGCGCCGGGTTCACGCCTTTCTGGGTCTGGCGTCCGGCGTGGCTCAGCTGCATCCAGAGCCCGTTTCCGCCTTCGGTGCCTGCCGCCGCCCAGGCTTCGTAGCGCGTCATCGTCTCACGGTCCGGCACACGATCGAGGATGACGTTGCCCGGCCGTTCGAGATGGTTGCGGTCGATCATCACATTGCCGGTCAGCAGCAGCCCCGCCCCGCCCCGCGACCAGACGCCATAGAGCCGGGCAAGATCGTCGGTCGGCGCGCCCTGGGGGGTCGCCAGCCCCTCGGTCATCGCCGCCTTGACGAGCCGGTTGGGGATCACCACTCCGCATGGCAGGCGCAACGGCAGCGCTATCGGCATCCTATCCTGCGTCAGGTCGTTCATTGGCGTCTCCCCCGTCCGAAGCTCGGCTTTCCGCCACTGTTGCGATTTTCGGTGCCGGCTCAACAGCAATTTCGGTAAGCTGGTTCCTTTTTCATCGGGCGGCTATGGAGGGGCGATGCTGCTCGACCTCGTCCTGCGGATCGTCCGGTGGTTCGGGCGTCGGCTCCTGCTCTACGCCTTGCTCGTGGCGGCGATCGGCTTTGCCGCGATCGCGCTTCCCTGGATTCGCGAGCAGGTGCAGGGCGACCGCGCCGCGCGCCTTCACCATGCCGCCTTGCTCGACGCCCGACGGACACTACAGCCCCGGCTGGATGGGGCTGCGGCCGAGGTTTCGGCGCGGGTCGATCTGGCGCGGCGCGGCGGGCTGGACGCGGTCGAGCAGCAGATCGCGGAGACCGACGCCCGCAGGCAGGCGCTCGACCGGCAGATCGCGGAAAGCCCCTCGACGCTGATCCTGGCCGCACGGGGCAGCGAAGCGCTGCTGCAGGCCAAGCGCGCGGAGTTCGATCGCCTCTTGGCCGAACAAGAATTGGCCGGTCTTCGCGCGGCTCGCGCCGCCTTGCTCGCCGATCGCGACAGGATCGCCGCGACCGTCGACCTTCAGGCGCAGACGGCCGCCCTGCGGCAGGCTCGGGCCCGCTGCGATCAGGCGCAGGCGGCGCGCCGGGCCTATGAAGCGCGCTGGCGGTGGCGCTGGCGGTCCTGGATGGACAATGACGAGCATCGCGCGCTGGTCCGCGCTGCCGATGGGGCCTGCACCGACGCGCAGCGGCGGCAGGTCCTCATCGAGGCACGGCAGGCGGCCATCCGTACCGCCATAGCGACCCGCGACGGACTGTCGCGGGCGGCGGACGATGTTGCGGCGGCGACGAACGAGAAGACGCGCATCTGGGCCACCGACTTCGATACCGAACTGGCGGCCGCGCGCGCGACATGGGCCGCCAGCTGGAGCGAGCGGCTGCATCTCTGGGCCGACCGGCTCCATCTCGACCGCATCCTGATCGCCGCCGCCTGGGCGCTGCTGGCGATCATCCTGACGCCCTACGCAATCCGCCTGGTCTTCTTCTTTCTGCTCGCGCCTTATGCCGAGCGGCGGCGCTCGATCACGCTTCGCGGCCCGGATGGCCAGATCGCCATTCCCATGCCCGCCGCCTCGACGACCTCGGTGACGATCCGCCTAGGTACCGATGAGGAACTGCTCGTGCGGCAGGACTATCTGCAATCGGCATCGGTCGAAGGGGCAAAATCGACGCGCTGGCTGCTCGACTGGCGGCATCCCTTGTCGAGCCTGGTCACGGGACTCTGCTTTCTCACTCGCATCACCGGGGCGGAGGCGCGCACGACCGTCTCCGCCGTGCACGATCCGCTCGCCGAGGTGACCATCCTCGATCTGCCCGAAGGGGCCAGCTGCGTGCTGCAGCCCCGCGCGCTGGCGGCGGTGGCGCATCCCGCCGGGCGGCCACTGCGGATCACCAGCCATTGGAGGTTCTTCTCGCTCGCCGCCTGGCTGACGCTCCAGCTGCGTTATCTCCAGTTCCACGGGCCCGGCCGATTGATCCTCAAAGGCCGTCGCGGAATACGAGCGGAAGCTGCTGAAAAAGGAAGAATCTTCGGTCAGTCGCAACTTGTCGGATTCTCCGCCGATCTGCGCTACTCGGTCGCGAGGACCGAAACCTTCTGGCCCTATTTCCTGGGCCGCGAAGCGCTGTTCAAGGATAAGGTCGAGGGAGGTAGAGGCCTGCTTATCGTCGAGGAAGCGCCGCTCGCGGGGCATCCCGGCGGCCGACCGCGCCACGGTCTGGAGGGCGCAGCCGATGCCGCGCTCAAGCTGGTAGGGCTTTAATCTCGGTGGTGACCCCGGCGCGATTCGAACGCGCGACCTTCTGCTTAGGAGGCAGACGCTCTATCCTGCTGAGCTACGGAGTCCCGGCCAAGGCTCATAGCGGGCACCTCGCGCCGGGTCCAGAGCGGGCGCTGCCGCTCTCAGTTCTCGCTGCCGGGCGGGCGGACCGGCAAGGGCAGCGGCGCAATCGCTATACCTTCGTCGAGCAGCGCCTTCGCCTCGCCCATGCTCGTCTGGCCGTGAATCGGCCGGCTGTCCTCTTCGCCCAGATGCATCGCCCGCGCGCGATCGGCAAAACCCTTGCCGACATATTCGGAGCCTTCGAGGATCTTCGCCTGAATCTCCGCGATCTTCGCAACCATCTCCTTGAACTGCTCGGGTGCCGGCAGATTGGCGCCGGCAGGCACCACCGCGCCGCCGGGAGCCGCCGCCGGAACCACGGCACGGCTAACAGAGTCGGATCGGCTATTGCCCTTGGGCGCGACATTCGGCGCCATCACCGCCTTCTCGACCTCGGACGATCCGCAATAGGGGCAGGACACCAGCCCCCGCGCCTTCTGATCCTCATAATCGGCCGAAGACCCGAACCAGATTTCGAAGACATGCCCGGCGGGACGGCAGGCCAGATCGAACACAATCATGGGCAGGTCTCCACCGTGCCGATCGGTCGGCGATGGCGCAAGGCGGGCACCCGCGCGCGCACGTCGGCAAGGCGGGCAAGGTCTATATCCGCGAAACCGACGCCCTCCTCCTCGCCCATGTCGAGCAGCACCTCGCCCCAGGGGTCGACTACGAGCGAATGGCCGAAGGTTGAGCGGCCATCATCATGCTGCCCGCATTGCCCGGCAGCGATGACGAAGGCCCCCGCCTCGATTGCGCGGGCGCGGAGGAGAACATGCCAGTGCGCTTTTCCGGTGGGGACGGTGAAGGCCGCCGGAACCGAGAGAAGCTCAGCGCCCGCATCACTCAACGAACGGTAGAGATCGGGGAAGCGCATATCATAGCATATCGACAGGCCGATCCGCGCCCAGGGCGTGGTCGCGATGACGCTGCGCTCGCCGGGGGCATAAGCGGCGGACTCGCGCCAGCTCTCGCCGGTTGGCAGGTCGACGTCGAACAAGTGGATCTTGTCGTAGCGCGCACGGATCGCGCCTTTGTCGTCGATGATGAAGCCGCGATTGACGAGGCGGCCGTCACTCCCGCCCTTCAGCGCGAGCGAGCCGAGATGTACCCACAGCCCATGCCGACTCGCTGCATCGCGCACGGTCGCCAGCACCCGATCATCGGCCTCCTCGCACAGATGTGCAGCCGCGCGCTTGCGGTCCTGGTCGAGCAGGCCTGACATTTCGGGCGTGAAGAGCATGTCCGCCCCGCCCGCCTTCGCTTCCGCCATCGCGGCCAAGAGCCGCACGGCGTTGGCGTCGGGATCGATCCCGGTGCGGCTCTGGAAAACCGCTGCCCGCATCAGGCGGCGAGCAGCGGGTCGAGCTTGCCCGCCCGGTCGAGTGCGTGAATGTCGTCGCAACCGCCGACATGGGCGCCGTCGATGAAGATCTGCGGCACGGTGGAACCGCCCTTGGCACGTTCGAGCATCTCTGCGCGCTTGGGACCGCCCATGCTGATGTCATATTCCTCATAAGCGACGCCCTTGCTTTCGAGCAGCGACTTGGCGCGCGCGCAATAGGGGCAGAACGCCTTGGTGTAGATTTCGACCTTTGCCATGTGCCTCGATATCCTTGTTTCGCCCGAAATGTTGTCGCCGGGCCGGAATGTCAACGCACGGCAACGTCGTCCCGCACCACGCGCGCCCAGCACAGCAGTTCAACCCGCGCCGCGCCGGCCTTTTTCAGCGCCCGCGCGCAGGCGTCGGCGGTCGCTCCGGTGGTGTAGACATCGTCGATGAGCAGGATCTTGCGGCCCTTCACCCTGCTGCGATCACTTATGGCGAAAGCGCCGCGCACCGTCTTGGCGCGCGCCACCGGTCCCTGGCCGCGCAGCGGCGGCGTGGCCCGGACGCGCTCGATCAGATCGAGTGCGAGCATATGGTGTCCATCTTCGGCGAGTGCTCGGGCGATCAGGGCCGATTGGTTATAGCCCCTGCTCCATATGCGCCAGCGATGGAGCGGGACTGGCGCGATCAGCCAGTCCTCCCCCGCCGGCAGATGACGACGCATCTGGATAGCGACCGTCCGCGCGATACCCGGCCGCCGGCCATATTTGAGCTTGAGCGCCAGTGCCCGCGCTATCGGTCCATAAACCACAGCCGCACGCATCGCGTCATAGGCGGGCGGATCGGCGAGACAGGCACCACATTCGGTGTCGTTGCCGGGATCGATCTCGAACGGCTCGCCGCATCGCGCGCATTGCGGAGACCCCAGAAAGCGCATGGCGGTCCAGCAGTCGATGCAGAACTGATGCGGGCCCGCCGCGATCGTGCCGCACCCGGGACACCGCGGCGGCAGCGCGAAGCCAACCATGACATCCGCCAACCCTGCCAGCGCCCGCATCATTGCCACTGCCGCCCCGCCCGCATCCAGCTTGCCCCCTTTGTCTGCTTGTCACGCACCCCGGGCATCGGCACAAGCGCGCACCATGGACCAGCCCGAGATTTTCGATCGCCGCCTGCGCCGCCGCCGCCGTGACCGCGCCGCGCGGGATTTTCAGGCGCATGATTTCGTGATCGATCATATGGCGGGCGAACTTGCCGAGAGGCTGGCAATGGTCACCCGTCGCTTCGATCGCGTCCTGCTACTGGGAAGCCACGACGGCAGACTGCTCGATAGATTTGCCGCCCCCGGCCGGCGCATCTTTGCGGCCGACCCCGGCTTCGTCTTCGCGCAGGCAAGCGGCGGGGTGCAGTGCGATGAGGATCGCCTGCCCTTCGCCGACAGCAGCTTCGACCTCGTGATCGCGCTGGGCACCCTCGACAGCGTCAACGATCTTCCCGGAGCCCTCGCCCTGATCCGGCGCGCGCTGCGCCCGGACGGCCTCTTCCTCGGCGCTTTTCTCGGAGCGGGCAGCCTGGCGTGGCTGCGCGGTGCGCTGATGGCCGCAGACGAGGCCGCAGCCGGCGGCATCGCGCCGCGCATCCATCCGCAGGTGGATGTGCGCTCGGCAGGCGACCTTCTCTCCCGCGCCGGCTTTGCGCTGCAGGTCGCGGACGGCGAGCGGCTCGACGTCGGCTATGGCGATCCGCTGCGCCTGATGCGTGACCTGCGGGGCATGGCGGCCACAAACATCCTCCTGTCGCGGCCCCGCCATGTGTCGGGCGGCCAGACGTGGCTGGCCACGCTGTTCGATTCCTTCCAACAGGCAGCGGGTCCGGACGGTCGCATCCGGGAAATCTTCGAGATCGTCTATCTCTCGGGCTGGGCGCCCGACCCCGGCCAGCCCAAGCCCGCGCGTCGCGGCAGTGCCACCGCATCACTCGCCGACGCGCTGCGAGCGAACAAAGCCTGACAACGCTATGGACTTCCGTCGTGCGCTGCGTGTATGAGGCGCGCCATATGACGCGGTTCAGCGCCCTTCTCCTGCTTCGACTTACGCGCCCTTAGGCGCGCGATTTCGCTTGGGGTCGACAGGCCCGGCAAGCCACGGCGTCTAAGGGTCAGAATATCACCCCGAATGACAACCCTGCACAGGAGCAGGTACCGTGACCAAGACGATCAAGATTTTCGACACCACCTTGCGCGACGGCGAGCAGTCCCCCGGCTGCTCGATGAACCTCGAGGAAAAGCTGCAGGTCGCAGCCCAGCTCGAGACGCTGGGCGTCGACATCATCGAGGCGGGCTTCGCCATCGCCTCGCCCGGCGATTTCGAGGCGGTTTCCGAAGTCGCGCGTCAGTGCAAGAAGGCGACCGTCGCCAGCCTCGCCCGCGCCGCGCAGGCCGATATCGAGCGGGCCTGGGAAGCGGTTCAGCATGCCGTCGCTCCGCGCATTCATACTTTCATCGCGACCTCGCCGCTGCACATGCGGGTCAAGCTGAACAAGTCGCCAGACGAGGTGCTGGAGGCAATCGACCGCACCGTCCGGATGGCGCGCAACCTGTGCCCCGACGTCGAATGGTCGGCCGAGGACGCGACCCGGTCCGAACCGGACTTTCTGGCGCGGGCGATCGAAGTCGCCATCGCTGCGGGCGCCCGGACGATCAACCTGCCCGACACCGTCGGCTATGGCACGCCCGAAACCTATGGCGCGATGTTCCGCGACATGATCAACCGCGTGCCAAACGCCGATCTCGCGGTGTTCTCGACCCATTGTCATAATGATCTGGGTCTCGCCGTGGCCAACACGCTGGCAGCCGTCATGGCCGGCGCAGGTCAGGTCGAATCGACGATCAACGGCATCGGCGAACGTGCCGGCAACGCCGCCGTCGAGGAAATCGCGATGGCGCTGCGCGTCCGGCAGGACGTGATGCCCTATGCGACCAATATCGTGGCGAACGAGATCACGCGGTCGTCACGCCTGATCTCGGGCATCACCGGATTCCAGGTGCAGCCGAACAAGGCGATCGTCGGCGCCAATGCCTTCGCGCACGAAAGCGGCATCCATCAGGACGGCATGATCAAGGACAGCTCGACATACGAGATCATGACACCGGAGAGCGTGGGCCTGACCCACAGCAACCTGGTCATGGGCAAGCATTCGGGCCGCGCCGCCTTTCGCCAGAAGCTCGAAGAGTTGGGCTATACGCTGGGCGACAATGCCTTCCAGGACGCGTTCGGCCGGTTCAAGCAGCTCGCCGATGCCAAGAAGGCCGTCTATGACGAGGACATCATTGCCCTGGTCGACGACGAGGTTCTGCGTGGACACGACGCCATTCAGGTGAAGGAGGTCGAGGTCTATTGCGGATCGAACGGCCCGCAGCGCGCCATCCTGACGCTGGAGGTCGACGGCGAGGAAAAGACCGTCACATCGCGGGGCAATGGTCCCGTCGACGCGCTGTTTAACGCGATCCGCATGATCGTGCCGCACGACAGCTCGGTGCTCGAGCGCTATGAGGTCCACGCCGTTACGGGCGGCACCGATGCGCAGGCGGAAGTCTCCGTCCTCCTGTCGGAAAACGGCCGCACGACGCGCGGCCGCGGCGCGCATCAGGACACGATGGTCGCTTCGGTGCGTGCCTATGTGAACGCGCTCAACAAGATGATGGTCAAGCGCGGTCGCGCGCCTGTCGACGCGAAGGTCGGCTGACCCGCACTTCGAACGCCGGGGACGGTTGCGCCATTGTCGCGACGACCGTCCCCACCGATCGTCTTCCAGGAAAGCCCGGCTCATGAACCCTCCCGCCGACCATGGCGTTCGCTGGCGGCTGATCGGCTTCGCGCTGTCGGCGACCGGATCGCTGCTGTTCGCGCTCAAAGGCATCCTGATCAAGCTGATCTACGTCTACGGCATCGACACCTCTGCCTTGCTGGCGATCCGGATGGGCCTGTCTCTTCCCGTGTTTGCAGGCGTCGGACTGTATGAGTGGTATCGCCGTCCGCCAGCCGGACGCCCCGACGGAAAGTCCATCGGATTGGCGGCGACGGTCGGAATCCTAGGCTATCATTGTTCGTCCTGGCTCGATTTCGAGGGATTGCAGACGCTCGAAGCGCAGACCGAGCGGCTGATCCTGTTCACCTATCCCTTTCTCGTCATCATCTTCGGCCGGATGATCTTCGGCCACCGGCTGCGCGCACATGCTCTCGGCGGCGCGGGACTCGCTTATGCCGGGCTTGCCGTGATGTTCGGCGCGGAGCCGGCGCGGCTGAACCCTTCGATGCTCACCGGCGCGATGTTCGTCTTCGGAGCGGCTGCGACCTTCGCACTCTATCAATTGTTCGCGCGTGAACTGATCCTGCGCTGCGGCCCTGCGCTGTTCACTGCCGTTGCGATGAGCGCGGCATCCGTTTCGTTGATCGCGCAATTCCTGCTCACACGCGATTTCGGCGATCTGGCTGCGCCCGCGCCGGCGTGGCGGCTGATGGTCGCGCTGGCCATCTTCTCGACTGTCGTTCCGACCTTCCTGATGTCCGCCGGCACGGCGCGGATCGGCGCGCAAGGGACCGCGATCATCTCGACCGTCAGCCCGCTGCTCACCATCATCCTCGCCGTCGCCATCCTCGCCGAGCCTTTTGGCTGGCCGGAAGCGGTCGGGACACTGCTGGTGATCGGCGGCACCGGGCTGTTCACCCTGATCGAAACCCGGAGCCAGCGTCGCGCGCGTTGACAGCTCACGCCGATCGGCGCAGCCCGTCGCTCACCATTAGGAGGACGACATGGCGCTGACGGCACTGCTCATTCCCACCTTTCGCCAGTTACTCGGCGCACTTGATGGCTGGCTGGGCAAGGCAGCCGACCACTGGACCGGAGAAGGCCGGGACACCGACAATATCCTCGATCTGCGGCTCGCGCCGGACATGTACCCGCTAGCCTCACAGATACGCTTCGCCTGCTTCCAGGCCCAGGAACCGGTCTGGCGCCTGCGCGGATTGGCCATGCCCGACGAACTGCTGGCGCTCCGCGCGGGCGCCTGGGGTAGCGGAGCCGAAGGCGCGACGCTGGAGGAAGCCAGGGTGCACATAGCGGGTGCGATCGATCTGCTGGGTTCGGTGACGCCCGATGCGCTCGACGCCCATGCGGACCAGCCGATCGCACTCGAACTGCCGAACGGCATGATCTTCGACATGGACGGCACGAGCTATGCCCGTGACTGGGCGCTGCCCCAATTCTATTTCCACAGCACGACCGCCTATGCGATCCTGCGTAGCCATGGCGTGCCGCTCGGCAAGCCCGACTACGTCCCGCAAATGTTCGCCTATATACGGCCCGGAACTATGCCCACTGCGTGAGGGGCCGATCAGATACCTGCATACCAGGCGTAGTCATGATGGTCTTCCCAGTAACCGCCTTTTCCCAGACCATATTCATTTAGGCTGTCAACAGCCTGAATATGCTCGACATATTTTGCGTGCTTATAACCCAGTTGACGCTCCACGCGGAGCCGGATCGGCGCACCATTGCCGACCGGCAGGAGCGCGCCATTGAGGCCCCAGGCCATGATCGTCTGAGGGTGAAATGCGTCGATCAGGTCGATGCTCTCATAATAAGGCATCGCGCCATAGCGATCGGCGCAGCGAAAGATCAGATAGCGGGCGCTGGATCGGAGTCCGGCCATGTCGAGCAGCAATTTCAGCGGAACCCCGGTCCACTGCCCGATCGCGCTCCAACCCTCGACGCAGTCATGCCGGGTGATCTGGGTGCGTGCCGGCATCGAACGGATCTGCGCCATAGACAGCGACAGCGGACGTTGCACGAGGCCGGCGATGCTAAGCTTCCAGTCGGCAAACCCGGCTTGCCGATGGGCCTCATAAGCTGAGCCCGCAGGCTGATAGGTCCCGTTCGACCGGAAGACGGGAGAAAGATCGGCAGCCGTGAACTCGGGTGCGAGAGCGTCGCGTCCTGCGATAACACGCTGCGAGCGCATCGTCAGGCCTTCGGCCGACTTCAGCGCGGATCGCACCGAGGGCAGAGCATTGATCTTGTCGCAGGCGCTTAGGAGGAGGCCGCCCGTGGTCACTGCCAATCCACTCAGCAGGCGTCGTCGCGAGATGGTCATGCCTTGTCCTCCGGCAGACGATACCAGCCGGTGATCATCGACCGGACCTCGTTGATCGGTCCCGCCAGAACCACCATCGCAATGTGCACGAGGAAGAAGAGCACTAGCCCGGCAGCACAGAGAAAATGGACCGACCGCGCCGACTGCCTCCCGCCAAACAGGTCTAGCAGCCAAGGCCAAGCGGCGTTCATAGCCGGCGACATCGTCAGCCCCGTCAGGATAATCAAAGGCAATAGTAGCGCTATTACAGAAAGATAGGCCACCTTCTGAAGAATTCCATAGCGCTTTGCCGCCGCTCCCGTCGGAAAGCGCAACCGGACATGGGCCACGATGTCGGCCCAAATATGCCGAAGTGCGAGTTCGTGGCGAATGGGCAGCAAATCCGTACGGAAGTGGCCGTTCAGCAGGCTCGCCACGAAGAAGAACATGGCCGATCCGACCAGAATCCACGCGAAGAAGAAGTGCCACAGCCGGGCGTCAGCGAGGCTATAGCTGCTCGGGATGGTCGCCCAGCCCGGAAAGGCGCGTCGGCGTTCGATGCCCTTCGCGTCTGTCCACAGGCCCAGCACGCCGGTGGTTTCGAACCGCTCCTTGCCCAGAACCAGCAATCCCTTGTCACCGCGCGATCCGATCTGCAGCCAGGCTTTGTCGCTGTTCGCTCCATAGTCGCCCCAATAGAGGCGCGGGTGAGCGTTGAAAATCATCAACCCGCTCATCAGCATGACGAGCATGGCAACGGCGTTGACCCAATGCCACAGGCGTGTGGGCCAGCGATGCCGCTTTACCCAGCATCGACCGCCATCGGCAGTCCTCTCCATCGGCGGCGGCGTCGCGGACATTGGATCTTCAGCGGTCGTCATTCGGCGGACTCGCTCCGGAATTCCACGGGTAAGAGACCGTACACCGTTTCGTTTAGCAATTCATTAGGGATGATCGGGCAATGTGCCCATCCGGACATAACGGAACAAGGGAAATGCGGACGGCGATGGCTTCCGTGAGCGAACAGCAGCAGGCGGACGTACGGCGCTTCGGCCGGCACCGGATCATGCTGGCCGCCAATGTCTATTCGGTTCATGGCGAGCTCAATTGTGTCCTGCTTGACGTGTCTCAGGGCGGCGCGATGCTGAGCGCGGCCCCACCCCTGCCCGTTGGCTGCCGTCTCCTTCTGGAACGTCATGCTTTCGAGGTCCCCGGGGTGGTTCGCTGGGTCGAAGGCAACCGTTTCGGGATTCAGTTCGAGGAAATGCTGTCCGAAGAGGTCGTCCTGGGCCTCGTTTCCAAGGGCACCCAGCAGGACTGAGCCAGGGTCAGGCGAGCATCCTCGTCAACGCCTGCGCCGTGAAATCGACCATCGGCACGATCCGTGCGTAGTTCAGCCGCGTCGGCCCGATGACCCCGACGACGCCGAGCACCCGGCCATCGCCGCCGCGATAGGGTGCGGCGATTACCGAAGAACCCGACAGCGAGAACAACTTGTTCTCCGATCCGATGAAGATCTTTATCCCCTGGCCGCCGCGCGCACTGTCGAGCAGACGGGCAATCTCCTCCTTGCCCTCGATCTCGTCGAGCAACTGGCGCACCCGCTCCAGATCGTCGGCGGTCGACGGATCGATCAAATTGGCCTGCCCGCGCACGATCAGCACGGGACGTGCGCTGCCATCCTGCGACCAGACCGCAAGGCCCTGGGTCACCAGCGACGCCGCCGCCGCGTCAAGAGCCGCCCGGCCGCGTGCCAGTTCTGCCTCGATCCGAGCCCTCGCCTCGGCCAGCGACAGGCCGGCCAAACGATCGCTGATGAAATTGCCTGCCTCGACCAGCGCCGATGGGGGGACGCCCGGCGGTAGGTCGACGACGCGGTTCTCAACGCTGCCGTCCTGCCCGACCATCACCGCCACGGCCTGTTCACGCGACAGCGGCACGAAACTGAACTGCCGCAGGACCATCTCGCGCGGTGGCACCAGCACGATGCCCGCACAGGCAGACAGCCCCGACAATATCGCGCTCGTCTGAGCCAGGGCTTCTTCGATCGGACCGCCGCGCGCGGCGCGCGCCTCGATCGCAGCGCGCTCGTCCGCCGACGGTTCGGCAGTTTGCATCATGCCGTCGACGAAAAGGCGCAACCCGGTCTGCGTCGGCATCCGCCCGGCCGAGGTGTGCGGCGCCTCGAGCAGCCCGAGCTCTTCCAGATCCTGCATGACATTGCGGATCGAGGCCGGCGACAGATTGAGGCCGGCCAGCTTGGAAATGGTCCGCGAACCGACGGGCTGGCCCGTGCCCAGATAACTTTCGACCACCACGCGAAAGACCTCGCGCGCACGGATCGACATTTCGGACAAGGGCACGGCGTTCACAGGCCAAAGATAGGGAATGGATGCCGCCCACTCAACAGGCTTCCAACTTTCCCGGCGCGCGCCTAAGGGGGCGGCAGTTAACGAAAAGGATTGTCCATGCGCCCATCCGGCCGCACGCCCGATCAGATGCGGGCCATCAGCATCGAAACCGGTTTCACCGTCCACGCCGAAGGATCGTGCCTGATCAGCTTCGGCGACACGCGCGTGCTCGTCACCGCGTCGGTCGAAGAGAAGGTCCCTCCCTTCCTGCGCGGCAAGGGTCAGGGCTGGGTCACCGCCGAATATGGTATGCTGCCCCGCGCCACCCATACCCGTGGCAGCCGCGAGGCCGCCAAGGGCAAGCAGTCGGGCCGCACCCAGGAAATCCAGCGCCTGATCGGGCGCTCGCTGCGCGCCGTGGTCGACATGGAGAAGCTCGGCGAGCGCCAGATCGTGATCGACTGCGACGTGATCCAGGCCGATGGCGGCACGCGCACCGCGTCGATTTCGGGCGGCTGGGTCGCGCTGCGTCTGGCGGTCGACAAGCTGCTCGCCTCCGGCGCGCTGACGGAAGACCCGATAACGGCGCAGGTTGCAGCTGTGTCCTGTGGCATCCATCAGGGTACGCCCGTGCTCGACCTCGATTATATCGAGGACTCGAACGCCCACGCCGATGCCAATTTCGTGCTGCTCGACAATGGCAACATCGCCGAAGCACAGGCGACCGCCGAGGGCGCGACCTATGACGAAGAGGCGCTGCTGCGCCTGCTGCGTCTCGCCCGCATCGGTTGTGGCGAGATCTTCGCCGCGCAGCGCAAGGCGACCGGCCGGTGACCGCCGCGGCCGACATCGTTCACCGCAAGTTGGCGCCCGGCAAGCTGGTGATCGCCAGCCACAACAAGGGCAAGCTGCGCGAGATCGCCGAACTGCTCGCGCCGTTCGGAATCGAGACGGTGTCGGCCGGCGCGCTGGGCGTGCCCGAACCCGAAGAGACAGGCACCACCTTCATCGCCAATGCCGAACTCAAGGCGCGCTTCTCGGCCGACCTTACGGGCCTTCCCGCGCTGGCCGACGATAGTGGACTGTGCGTCGAGGCGCTGGGCGGAGAGCCCGGCATCTTCTCGGCGCGCTGGGCCGAGCGTGAGAATGGCAGCCGCGATTTCGGCGAAGCCATGCGCCGCGTCCATGAACGGCTCGAAAAGCAGGGCCCCGAAGCGGGCCGCGATGCCCATTTCGTCTGCGCGCTGTCCCTCGCCTGGCCCGACGGACATGTCGAAAGCTTCGAAGGCCGCGTCGATGGCTTGCTCATCTGGCCGCCGCGCGGTGAAAATGGCTTCGGCTACGACGCGATGTTCCAGCCGCTCGGACACGAGATCAGCTTCGGCGAGATGGACCCGGCGGACAAGCATGCGATGAGCCACCGCGCCGATGCCTTCGCCAAGCTCGTCGCGGCTGTCTTTCAGCCGTGATGCGAGCGCGGTGACCGACCGGCTCCGGGCGATGGAGACGGGCGAGAGCGATCTCGCCCTCTACATTCACTGGCCCTTCTGCGTTTCCAAATGCCCCTATTGCGACTTCAACAGCCATGTTCGGTCGCATGTCGACCAGGACGAGTGGCGCGAGGCGTTGCTCGCAGACCTCGCGCATGAAGCATCCCTGCTTCCCGGTCGCCGCCTGACATCGATATTCTTCGGCGGCGGGACGCCATCGCTGATGCCGCCCGCGACGGTCGCAGCGCTTATCGAGGCCGCTGCCGGTCATTGGGCGGTCGCCCCCGGTCTCGAGATCACCCTCGAAGCCAACCCCTCCTCGGTCGAGGCGGCGCGCTTCGGTGATCTCGCGGCAGCGGGGGTCAACCGCGTCTCGCTGGGCCTCCAGGCGCTCGACGATCGGACACTCGGCTGGCTGGGCCGCGCCCATGGCGTCACTGAAAGCCTCAAGGCGCTTTCGACCGCCCAGTCGCTTTTCGAACGGGTCAGTATCGACCTGATCTATGCCCGTCCGGAGCAGAGCCTCGACCAATGGCTGACCGAACTCGAACAGGCGCTAGCCTTCGGGACCGAACATGTCTCGCTCTATCAACTGACAATCGAACCCGGCACCCAATTCGCGACACGGTTCGCGCGCGGCGAACTGGTACCGCTCGATCCCGACGCGGCCGCGCTCCAATTCGAGGCGACCCGGGCGCGGATGGCGGCGGCAGGACTCCCCGCCTATGAGACCTCCAACCATGCCCGGCCCGGCGCGGAGAGCCGGCACAACCTTACCTATTGGCGCTACGGCAATTATGCCGGAATTGGGCCGGGCGCGCATGGACGCCGCGACGGGGTCGCCACGGCCCGCCGAAAGAAGCCGGAGAACTGGCTGCGGCGGGTCGGCGAGAACGGCCATGGCATTGAAGTGGCAGAAAAGCTGAGCGGGCGCGAGCGGGCGCAGGAAGCGCTCATCATGGGACTTCGTCTGGTCGAAGGCGTCGATCTCGCGCGGATCGCCCGGCTGTCCGCCGTGCCTGTCGAGCAGTTGGTCGACCGCCAAGCCGTGGTCCGGCTCGAACGGCAAGGGCTCGTTCAGCGGAACGAAGACCGGCTGCGAGTGAGCGATGCCGGCGCATTGCTCCTGGACGGCATATTGGCCGACATCGTCACAGCCTGATTGCACGAAACGCAACCGCGCCGACTTGTTACGAAATTGCGTCGAATCGATGACAGGCATAGATCGCGCTGCACCGCACAATCGCATGTGCGAGATAACAAAACATGTTCGCAGGAAAAGTAAAAATGCGCTATTTTGAAGGTGCTACCACTGCGCTCCTCGCGATCGCAGCACAGGCGCTCGCGATCGGTGTGGTCGTCGCGCTCTGAATGCAGAACGGCGGCGGACGATGCCCGGCATCGCCGCCGCCCTCAGCATCCAATACCCTACTTCTGACTACTCCTTGAAGCTGCTCGGTGCCGGTGACACCGTCTTCACGCCGGCAGGGCTCGCTTCGCCCACTTCCAGCGCCCGTTCGGCAACGCCGTTCATCCCGAACCTGAAGGCTCCATCGACCCCGACGAAACCGTCCTTGTCGCGTAAGGCACCTACAGGGAATTTCGAGCCGACCTTCCAGTCCGCCGCAATCTTCACCACCAGCAACATCGAATCATAGCCAAGGCTGGCCAGCCGGAACGGCGCCTTGCCGAACTGGCGGCGATAGGCCGTCGCGAGTTGGCGATAGCGAGCATCCGAGACGCTGGCGAACCACGCCCCCGACAGCGCCGGTGCGGTCAGCGCAGATTGCTCGGCCGCCCACAATTCGGTGCCCAATATCCTCGCCTTGGCAGGCGACACCTTCCGCAGCATCGGCACCGCGCCCGCCGCCAAGCGCGCATTGTCCGCGACGAGCACCGCGTCCCATTCCTGTTGGGTCCGCCCGAGATCCGCCACCGCCTTCTGCAGCGAAGCACTGGTGCGTTCATAGCTCTTCATCGCGACGAGACTGCCGTCGGCACTCTCGACTGAATGAATGATCGCGGTCGAAGCGTTGCGCCCATATTGGCCGCTGGGGATGAGCGCGGCGAAGCGCTGCATCCCCTTGGACCGGGCGAAACGGATGACCCTGTCGATCGACTGGGTGGGCGAGAAGCCCATGACGAAAACCCCATTGCCAGCCACGGTCACGTCGTTGGAATAGGAAATCACCGCGATACCTGCCTTGCGCGCAGCCGGTGCGACCGCTGCTGCGTCCTCCGACAGGAGCGGTCCCAGGAACAGCGCATTGCCGTCTGCGATCGCACGATTGGCCGCGGCCACCGCTCCGCCCGCGGTGTCATAGGTAGTCATGCGCACCGATTTGTTGCCAGTGTCGATCAAAGCCATCGTGGCGGCATTGGCGATCGACTGCCCGACCGCCGCATTGGCGCCGCTCAGCGGCACCAGCAGAGCGACGCGGTGCCGGACACTGTCCTGCGGGACGTCGCTACCGTCCTCCTTCTCCACCGGCGCCGGCGTGGCCGGGCCCGGCCGACCCTTCGGGACCATTCCCTGGCAGCCCGCCAGCAGGGCGGCCAAGCCGAGCACCGCTCCCTTGAGCCATGCATGTCCAGCTTGCTTATGTGCAACAGCCTCTGCCATCAGTTCCGCCTTATGAGCCAGTTTGTCGAAACGGATGCGACCGATGCCCAGGCATCCGAAGCACCCCTCCCCCCAGGCCTGTATATCGTGGCCACCCCGATCGGCAACTTGGGCGACCTGTCGCCACGCGCCGCGTCGATCCTATCGCGCGTCGAAGCGATTGCGGTGGAGGACAGCCGCGTCACCGCGAAGCTGCTCCACCACCTCGGCATCAAGCGGCCGATGACCCCCTACCACGACCATAATGCCGACAAGGTGCGCCCCGGATTGGTCGAGCGTATGGCCCATGCGCCGGTCGCTCTCGTGTCTGACGCAGGTACGCCGCTGATCTCCGATCCCGGCTACAAACTCGTCCGCGATGCCCGCGCGGCCGGCATCGCCGTCACCACCATCCCCGGCCCCTGCGCCGCCGTCGCGGCGCTGACACTGGCGGGGCTTCCGACCGATCGCTTCTTCTTTCTCGGCTTCCTGCCCTCCAAGGAAAAGGCGCGCGCAGAAGCGATCGAGGAGGTCGCCGCGATCCGCGCAACGCTGATCCTTTACGAATCGGGCCCGCGCCTCGGCGCCACCCTCTCCGCCCTGGCCAAAGGGCTCGGCGACCGCGAAGCCGCCGTCGTGCGCGAAATCAGCAAGCGCTTTGAAGAAAGTGTTGCCGCCCCTCTGTCGCTGCTGGCCGCACGCTATGCCGAGTCCGGCCCGAAAGGCGAGATCGTGATCGTCGTCGGCCCGCCCGGCCCGGCGCCCGCCGCCACCCAGGACGACGCCGAAGCCCTGCTCCGCACCACCCTCCAACACCTCCCCGCCGCCAAGGCCGCCGGCGAAGTCGCCCGCGCAACCGGTCTCAACCGCCGAGACCTTTACGCCCGCGCAATGGCGATGAAGGATGACGGGGAGTGAGCCGGCAGGCGGCCGAACGCCAGGGTCGCCACGGCGAGGCTGCCGCCGCGTGGTGGCTCAGGCTCCAAGGCTGGCGGATCGTCGGACGCCGTGTGAAGACAGGGCAAGGCGAAGTCGACCTCGTTGCGCGCCGGGGGCGCACCCTCGCCTTCGTCGAGGTCAAGACGCGCGGGACGCAGGAAGCGCTCGACCTTGCGATCGACGAGCAGCGGCTGCGGCGGGTGGTCGATGCCGCCCATGCCCTGCTCCCCCGCTATGGCGACCGTGCCCAGGAGGTTCGAATCGACGTCATCCTGCTGCGCCCCTGGCGGCTGCCGGTCCATCTGCGCAACGTCTGGCACGGATGACGTCCCCGTGGGGGTAGCGGAACGACCTGCGAATCCCTAGGTAGGCGGCGCAACTTACGGAGCCCGCCATGACCCTCAATGTCGCCGTCCAGATGGATCCGCTGGAGACGATCAATATCGCGGGCGATTCCACCTTTGCGATCATGCTCGGCGCGCTCGAACGCGGGCACAAGCTCTGGCATTATCAGGCGGGTGACCTCTGCTATCGCAACGGGCGGGTGACCGCACCGGCGCGTCCGATCCTGAAACTTCAGCGCGTCGCGGGCGACCATTTCGCGGTCGGCGACGTCGAGGTTATCGACCTTGCCGACGATATCGACGTCGTCCTGATGCGGCAGGACCCGCCATTCGACCTCGCCTATATCACCGCCACGCATCTGCTCGAGCGGATCCAGCAGAAGACGCTCGTGGTCAACGACCCGGCCTCGGTGCGCAACGCGCCCGAAAAGCTGTTCGTGCTCGATTATGCGCGTTTCATGCCCCCGACGATGATCACTCGCCGTCTGGAAGATGCCCGCGCCTTCCACTCCGAACATGGTGAGGTCGTGGTCAAGCCGCTCTACGGCAATGCCGGGTCGGCGGTATTCCATGTCGGCCGGAACGATGCCAATCTCGCCGCGCTGACCGAATTGTTCGGTCAGGTGTGGCGCGAGCCCTTCATGGTGCAGGCCTTCCTCCCCGACGTGTCGAAGGGCGACAAGCGGATCGTGCTCGTCGACGGCAAGGTTTCCGGCGCGATCAACCGTCTGCCCAAGGCTGGCGAAATCCGTTCAAATCTGGCGGCGGGTGGCCGCGCCGATGCGACCGAACTGACCCCGCGAGAGGAGGAAATCTGCGCGGCGCTCGGCCCCGATCTCGCCGCCCGCGGCCTGCTGTTCGTCGGCATAGACGTCATCGCCGGGCACCTGACCGAGATCAACGTCACCTCCCCCACCGGGATCGTCGCGATCGACCGCTTCAACGGCACCGACACCCCCGCGCTGATCTGGGACGCGATCGAGGCACGTCTGCGCGCTCGATGATCGGATGAGCGACTGGATCCAGCGGCTAATTGCCGATGGGGGTTATTTCGGCCTCTTCCTGCTCATGCTGGCGGAGACGGTCTTTCCGCCCATCCCCTCCGAGGTCATCATGTCGATGGCAGGCCTGCAGGCAGCCAAGGGCATCCTCTCGCTGCCGGGCGCGATCCTCTCGGGGTCGGCGGGCGCAATGGTGGGCAATCTCCTCTGGTATCTGGCTGCGCGCTGGCTCGGCATGGACCGGTTTCGACCGCTCATCGAACGCCATGGCCGCTGGCTGACGCTCGACTGGGCCGAGGTCGAACGCTCCGAACGCTGGTTCTCGCGTCACGGCTATCTCGTCGTCTTCATCGGACGGATGACGCCCACTCTGCGCTCGCTGATCTCGGTGCCCGCCGGCCTGCTGCGCATGCCGATCCTGCCCTTCATTGCCTGGTCAGGCCTCGGCACGATCGGATGGTCGGCGATGCTCGCGCTAGGCGGCTGGTTGCTCGGCACCCGCTTTGCCGAGATGGAAGTCTGGCTCGATGCAGCCGCGACCGTTGCCCTGGCGTTGATGGCCGCGATCTATCTCTGGCGTCTCGCCCGCTGGCGGCGCCCCGGCTGAGGTTCAGTCCGACGCGCGCAGCACCAGCATCGGCTCCATCACGACCGAGTCGCAGGCTTCCCCCCCGATCCGCCGGAACAGCCGGTCGACCATCTCGAACGCGCCCCGCCGGATGTCCTGACGGATGGTGGTCAGCGCCGGACTGAACTGCGCGGCGGTCGGCACATCGTCATAGCCGATCACCGAGACGTCCGCCGGCACAGCGAGCCCCCGGTCGGCGAGCGCGCGAACGGCCGCCATAGCGATCACGTCCGAGGCGGCGACGATGCCGTCCGGAGCGCGATTGGCTGCGAGATGATCCGCGAACAACTGATAGGCGCCTTCTGGCGTCAGCGAGGCCGGCAAAACCCCTGCCGGTTCTATCCCGGCTTCGCGATGCGCATCGAGGAAGCCCGCATAGCGCGCGCTGATTTCCGGAACGTCGGCATGGCCGGCGAAAAGGATGTGACGCCGCCCCTTCTCGATCAGATGGCGAGCCGCGATCCGTCCTCCGGCGACATTGTCCGTGCCTATGGAACAATATTTCTGGCCCTCGGCAAACTCGCCCCAGACCACCATCGTCGAATAATTCTCCGCGGCTTCCTGGAGAACGTCCTCCTGATTCGACTGCCCGATCACGATCACGCCGTCGAGCCGACCGGAATTGGCCAGCGAATCGAGCCACAGCTTATCGGTCGGGATGACGCGAGTGAGGAGCAGGTCGTAGCCGCGATCGGTCACGGCGTCGGCGACATGGCCCAATATCGTGATGAAGAAAGGATCGGAGACATGCTGGCCGACTTCATGCCCCAGCGGGAAGACGATGCCGATCGCGTTGGTCCGCTTAAGGCGCAGGTTGCGCGCCATCTGGTTGAGACGGAACCCATGTTCTCGGGCGAGCGCATTTATCCGCGTTCGCGTATCGAGACTGATCATCTTGCTTCCGGCCAAGGCCCGCGAAACGGTCGACGCGGAAACGCCTGCGAGGCGGGCCAGATCGGATATGCTGCTTACGCCGCCCTTGCTCCTGGCTCCAGACTTCACGTCATTTGGCATCGATGCGCCCCTTAGGCGGCCGGATCGGCCGCAGCTTTCCGGGCCCTTCCTTAGAAGGCCCGTTCGAGCCGGTCCAGCAGGCTAAGCGCGGGGCTGATGGCAGGGCCGGGCAGATCGGGCGCCTCTCCTTCGAGGCGGCGGATACGGGCATAGAGGTCCAGGCTGGATTCGACGAGGATCCTTGCCTGCGTTGGCAGGGCATCGAGCACGATCCGCTCGGAACCGGCGGCGTCGCCGAGACGCCGGGCCGAGGCCAGGGCCTCTTCGTCGCTCATTTGGCCGAGCTCGATCGCCCGCTCCGTGAGAAGCCAGGCAAGCACATGCATCAGTCGGGTGGTTACCTTGAGTGATTCGCAGCTCATCGTGACCCGGCCCAACGGATCGAGGGTCTCGCGATCCTCACGGCCGCGATGTTCGAAATAGGCACGCGCCTCGTCGGCAAGCAGCATGGCTTCGGTATAGAGGCTCTCAACGAGCCTGCCGCGCAGCCGAATCTCCCGAGGACCATCGTTCATGCGATGAACATGACATGGGTCCCCCACTGCCGAAAACGAAAAGAGGGTTAACGCCCCTCCTTTCGCCGTCGTTAACCACGAATATCGGGAATTCAGTTACATTTGCCGTCCAACTGCACGGCAAAGCGCTGAAGCTCGCCGAGCTTCGACTCGATCGCCTCGCGCTGGCGCCGCAATTCGTCCTCCTTCAGTTCGCAGTAGCGCTTTGCTGCCGCGCGCTGTGCGGCACCATTGTCCCGCGGGTCGTACAGATTGAGCAGTTCACCGATCTCGTCCAGGCTGAAGCCGACCGCCTTGCCGCGTAGGATCAACGCGACGCGGCGCCAGTCACGCCGCGAATAGATGCGTGCTGCGCCATCGCGGCGCGGCGCGATCAGCCCCTCTTCCTCATAAAATCGCAGCGCGCGGGGCGTGATGTCGAACTCGCGCGACATCTCTGAAATAGTATAACGGTCGGGGGTTTGCTCGTCCTGATGACGGACGACGGATGCACTGTTGGAAGCCACTTCTGATACCTCGCAAGACTATCCCTTTCCCGTACGGCAGGCGGGCCCGGGGCTGCAATCGCCGTTACACAAACGATTGCAACTTTAGTCTAAGCAGGCTCAGTTTTCTGCAGAATGAACGTTTCCCAGCGTCTGACCGTCGCTTTCGATGCGGCGATAAAAGCAGCTCCGTTCACCCGTGTGACAAGCCGGACCGGCAGGCTTGCAGCGCAACCAGACCGCATCCTGGTCGCAGTCGATGCGCGCTTCGACGACGCGCATGACATTTCCGCTGGTCTCGCCCTTTTTCCAAAGCCGGTTGCGCGAGCGCGAGAAGAAGGTTGCCTCGCCCGACGCCATCGTAACCCGCAGCGCTTCCTCATTCATATGTGCGAGCATAAGCACCTCGCCAGTGTGGTAATCGGTCACGACGGCGGTGATCAGCCCAGCGGCGTCGAAGCGGGGGAGCAGCCTTGTGCCCTTTTCACGATCCTGGTCCATGCGCGCCGCGATGCTGCAAAGCGCGCTTTCAGGCAAGGGGCGATGACCGTTTCGGCGGCGGCTGCAATAAACTTGTGACAGTGGGGCGACAAACGCTCAGCCTGTGACTATATGCGCCGCTATCCGGCCAACGCGATGGGATTTCGCGATGCTCACCACGCATCCTTTTGATGACGACAAACTGCGCGAAGAGTGCGGTATATTCGGGATTTGGGGCGCCGACACGGCCTCAGCCATGGTTGCTCTAGGGCTCCACGCCCTGCAGCACCGCGGACAGGAAGCCGCCGGCATTACCAGCTGGGACGGGCATTCTTTCCACACCCACCGCGCGATGGGCCACGTCGCCGGCAATTTCGACCGGGACGAGGTGATCCGCAGCCTGCCGGGCCGGGTCGCCTGCGGCCATGTCCGCTATTCGACGACCGGAGAGACGGCGCTGCGCAATGTGCAGCCGCTGTTCGCCGAACTGTCGTCGGGCGGTTTCGCCATCGCGCATAATGGCAACATCTCGAACGCGATGAAGCTGCGTCGCGATCTAGTCCGGGGCGGATCAATCTTTCAGTCGACCAGCGATACCGAGACGATCATCCACCTCGTCGCGATGTCCAAATATCGGACCCTCCTCGATCGCTTCATCGATGCGCTGAAGCAGGTCGAAGGCGCCTACTCGCTGATCTGCATGACGCCGGAAGGCATGATCGCCTGTCGCGACCCGCTGGGTGTGCGCCCGCTGGTCCTCGGCCGCGTCGGCGATGCCTATATCTTCGCCTCGGAAACGGTCGCCCTCGACGTCGTGGGCGCGACCTTCCTGCGCTCGGTTGAGCCGGGCGAGCTGGTGATCGTGTCCGAACAGGGCATCCGTTCGATCCGACCTTTCGCCGAGATGCGCCCCCGCCCCTGCATCTTCGAGCATGTCTATTTCTCTCGCCCCGACTCGATCGTCGACGGTTCATCGGTCTATTCAGTCCGCAAGAGCATCGGCGCACAGCTGGCGATCGAGAGTCCGGTGGAAGCGGACCTGGTCGTTCCCGTGCCCGACTCGGGCACTCCAGCGGCTATCGGCTATGCTCAGGAATCGGGCATTCCGTTCGAACTGGGCATCATCCGGTCGCATTATGTCGGCCGCACCTTCATCCAGCCCGGCGATCAGGTTCGTCACTTGGGCGTGAAGCTGAAGCACAATGCGAACCGTGCGCTGATCGACGGCAAGCGGCTCGTCCTGATCGACGATTCGATCGTGCGCGGCACGACCAGCGTCAAGATCCTGCAGATGCTGCGCGACGCCGGCGCTCGCGAGGTCCACCTGCGCATCGCCAGCCCGCCGACGCGGCACAGTTGCTTCTACGGCGTCGATACGCCGGAGCGGGCGAAGCTGCTGGCCGCGCAGATGAACGTTGCCGAGATGGCCTCCTATATCGGCGCCGACAGCCTCGCCTTCCTCTCGATCGATGGCCTCTACAAGGCACTCGGCGAGCCGTCGCGCGACGACAAGGCACCGACCTATTGCGATGCCTGCTTCACCGGCGACTATCCGACCCATCTTACCGACCATGAGGAAATGACGCCGACCGACCAGCTCGCGCTGAACGGCGAGCGCGTCGTCGCCTGAACCGACGGACTTTCGCATGACCAAGCCCCTTTCCGGGAAGACCGCGCTCGTCACCGGCGCTTCGCGCGGCATCGGTGCCGCCACGGCGGAAGCCCTTGGGGCCGCCGGCGCCCATGTCATCCTCGTCGCAAGAACGGCCGGCGGCCTCGAAGAGGTCGAGGAGCGCATCCACAAGGCGGGCGGAAGCGCCACCATCGCCCCGCTCGATCTGGCGGAAAATGACAGTATCGCGCGGCTGGCCGAAGCCATCGCCGGACGTTGGTCGTCGCTCGACATCCTCGTCCTGAACGCAGCAATGCTGGGCACGCTGGCGCCGGTTGCGGCGATCGACGCCAAGGAGTTCGCCAAGCTCCTGACACTCAACCTGATGGCCCAGCAGCAAATGATCGCAGCCTTCGATCCGCTACTGCGCGCAAGCGAAGCCGGCCGCCTGATCGGCGTGACAAGCAGCGTGGGCGCTACCCCGCGTGCCTATTGGGGCGCCTATGGCGCGTCGAAGGCGGCCCTCGACACGCTGCTGCTGGCTTATGGGCAGGAAAATGCGAACATCAGCCCGGTTCGAGTGGCCATCATCGACCCCGGCGCGACCGCGACCGCGATGCGCAGCAAGGCCTTTCCGGGCGAGGACCCGTCGACTCTGAAGAGCCCCGAGACGGTGGCAAACGCTATCCTGGCTCTGGTCAGCGAAGGTTACGAGACCGGCAAGCGCATCCGCGTCGAAGCCTGAGGAAGAAGGCGAGCGTTCGCCCTCCCCCTCAGCGACTGTGGTGGCTCAGGGCTTGACCAGCGTGACCTGCACAACGTCAATCCCGCCGCCCGCGAAACCGCCCTCGCAATACATGAGATAGAAGCGCCACAACTTCACGAAGGCCTCGTCGAAGCCCTTCGGCAGGGTATCGGCGGCGACCGCCCGGTCAAAGCTCTCGCGCCAGCGGCGCAAGGTCTCCGAATAGTGCAAGCCGAAGCGATGCAGGCTTTCCTGCTCCCAGCGCAACCCGGCCTTCTCAGCCGCTGCCCGGAAGCGGCTTTCGGAGATCAACATGCCGCCCGGAAAGATATAGGTCTGGATAAAGTCGGCGTCGGTGCGGTAGCTCTCGAAGATCGCGTCGTCGATCTCGATATACTGGATCGCGGCCCGGCCGCCCGGCTTTAGAGCGCGGGCAATGGCATCCATGTAGGCGGGCCAATATTCCTCGCCCACGGCTTCGACCATCTCGACGCTGGCGACGGCGTCATATTGCCCGGGAACGTCGCGGTAGTCGCATATCTCGAAGCGCGCCCTGCCGGACAGACCCGCCGCAGCAATCCGCGCATCGGCATAGGCTTTCTGCTCGACCGACAAGGTGATTCCGGTGACGTCGGCGCCATAGCCTGCCGCTGCGATCTCGGCGAGCCCGCCCCAACCACAGCCGATTTCGAGCAAGCGCGCCCCCGGACGCAGGTCAAGTCGATCGAGCAGCGCCGACACCTTACGGTGCTGAGCGGATTCCAGGCTCTCGCTCTCCGAGATCGGCTCGGCGAAGAGCGCCGAGGAATAGCTCATCGTCCGGTCGAGCCACTGCTCGTAGAAGTCATTGCCGAGGTCATAGTGGAAGGCGATGTTCTTGCGCGCATTGGCGCGGCTGTTGCGGCGGAATGCGTGCAGGACGAGGTTGAACAGTCGAAGCGGCCCCTGTGCCCGACCCAGTTCGCCCAAGGGGTGCCGGTTGCGCATGAACAGATCGAAGATCGGAACCGGATCGGGACTGGTCCACTCTCCCTCGGCCCAGCTGCGATACCACCCGACCGAACCGGTCGTGACGAGCCGGACCAGCGGGCGCCAGTTCTTGAGTTCGACCACAGCCACGGGGCCTGGCTGGCGCCCGCCGAGGACACGGAAACTGCCGTCGGGAAGGGTCGCTTCGATAGCGCCCTCCTCGAGCCCCCGATCAATCGTATCGAGCAGACGCTGAAAGCCCGGCGAAAGAAGACGGGCGAGCCAGCTGGCTCCGGTAGCGAAACGGCGATCGGCAAGAAGCAGGTGCTGGCCACGCAGCGGCGGTTGGGCATTCATTCGAAACTGTCCGTCCTATCCCCAAATCGGCGCGGTCCCATTCCGCTTATATGCAGGCTTACGGTCCCGCGAGAGGCTTTGTTGCAGCCCCGTCAGAAATATCGTCAATGCTTTCCGGCAGCGGCGAGCGCACGGGCCCGGCCCTCCTTATGGCCGATGATCGGGCGCGGATAACCGGGCGGCGACAAACCGGCCTCGAACGGGTCGTGGATCGCGTCTCCCTTGATCATCGCCAGTTCGGGCACCCAGCGCCGAATATAAGCACCAGCGTCGAACTTGGGCGATTGCACCAGGGGTGCCATGATCCGGCCGAAGGGGTTGGAGTCGAACCCCGATCCCGCAACCCACTGCCAGTTGACCGCGTTGCTGCCATAGTCGGCATCGAGCAGCGTATCCCAGAACCAGCGCTCGCCCTTGCGCCAGTCGATCAGCAGATGCTTGATCAGGAAGGACGCCGCGATCATCCGCACGCGATTGTGCATGAACCCGGTCGCCCACAACTCGCGCAT
>Ga0233425_10001194_pt1 | contig 60405 bp, 64 predicted proteins | sample Watercolumn_Towu_2_FD_181712 | JGI IMG/M metagenome (GOLD analysis project Ga0233425, IMG submission 181712) | Freshwater microbial communities from Lake Towuti, South Sulawesi, Indonesia - Watercolumn_Towuti2014_140_MG | ecosystem: Environmental > Aquatic > Freshwater > Lake | place...
TTATGTCTGACGACCATAGCAAGTTGGAACCACCCCTTCCCATCCCGAACAGGACCGTGAAACAACTCCGCGCCGATGATAGTGTGCACCTCGCATGTGAAAGTAGGTCATCGTCAGACTCCTTATGAAAACACAATGCCCTCTACAAGAGGGCGTTGTTGTTAATGGCGCTGTTATTGTGCTTGATACTTTGGGTCGTTAGCTCAGCTGGTAGAGCAGTGGACTCTTAATCCATTGGTCGAGTGTTCGAATCACTCACGACCCACCAATACGAAGACCCGGGGAAATCTCCGGGTCTTTTGCTTTATGAGTGTTGAAAGCGCATGGATTTTACGGGTGGCTTCCTTTATCATCGCGCCTGTTGGTTTTTTAAAGAATTGGCGGGTCTCCCCGCATTGCTGGTTGGTGAACCTGGTCAGGTCCGGAAGGAAGCAGCCACAATCAATACATGCAAGTGCCGGGGTCAGGCTCGCCTCCCATTTTGAGGTTTTGAGGGGATTCGACATGCGTAAGATACTCGGAGCCTTTTTGTTGCTGATGGCCACAAATGCTGGGGCCGCAGAAGGAATCCTGAATCCCGCTATTGAGGTGGGCCATGGCGATTCCACAGACATGATGCGGGTTGCCTTTTCACTGGATTGGGAAAAGCGCTGGTTTGATTCCGGGAACTGGATGGTGGCGGGTTTCTGGGAGGCTTCCCTCGGGGAATGGAAAGGAAAAAGCTCGGCGGGCAATAATCAGTCCATTGTTGATGTTGGGCTCACGCCGGTCTTTCGTTTTCAGCAGCGCACCTTGAGTGGGCTGGCGCCTTATGCCGAGGCAGCAATTGGTTTTCATTTGATCTCGCCCACCTTCATCAATGCGAATCGAAAATTTGGCAGTGCATTCCAGTTTGGAGACCACGTCGGTTTCGGAATTCGTTTGGGTGAACGTTACCAGTACGATCTGGGGTATCGCTACCAGCATTTTTCAAATGGCAGCATCAAACAGCTCAATCAGGGGATCAATTTCAACCAGATTCGTTTTACCTACCATTTTTGACGTGGTGTGACTTGTCCGCAACCACCGTACTTGCGCGCAAATGGCGCCCCCGCACATTCGCCGAGCTGGTTGGGCAGGGGCATGTTGTCAAAGCATTGGAAAATGCTTTGGCGCAAAACCGTTTGCATCATGCCTATCTGTTTACCGGGACGCGCGGTGTCGGCAAGACGACCATTGCTCGCATATTTGCCAAATCGCTGAATTGCCTTGAAGGCGTGAGCGCCTCGCCCTGCGGCGTGTGCAGCGCTTGCCGCGAAATCGATGCCGGACGTTTTGTTGATCTGGTCGAGCTGGACGCCGCATCCAACACCCAAGTGGACAGTATGCGCGAGTTGCTGGAAAGCGCGTTGTATGCGCCGACCAACGCGCGTTTCAAGGTTTACATCATTGACGAAGTCCACATGCTCTCGCGTTCAGCATTCAATGCAATGCTCAAAACGCTGGAAGAGCCGCCTGGACATATCAAATTCATCCTGGCGACGACAGATCCGCAAAAAATTCCCGTGACGGTGCTGTCGCGTTGTTTGCAGTTCAATCTGAAACAGCTTCCGCCGCCCCTGATTATCGATCGTCTCGCGCATGTGCTGGAACAGGAAAATATCGAATTCGAGCCGCCTGCATTGGCGTTGATCGCTCGCGCAGCCGAAGGGAGTTTGCGCGATGCCTTGAGCTTGCTGGATCAGGGGATCGCTTTTGCGGCAGGTAACGTCACGGAAGCTGTAGTGCGCGACATGCTCGGCGCCGTCGATCGCGGACATGTCTTTGCGTTGCTCGAAGCGCTGGCAAATGGCGACGGCCCAGCCTTGCTGGCGATTGCCCAGGATATGCAGATGCGCAGCATATCCTTTGATGCTGCCTTGCAGGAGTTGGCTGGAATCCTGCATCGCATCGCACTGCTCAAGCAAATACCGGAAGGCATTGCCGAAGATGATCCGGATTATGAAAAATTATTGAATCTTGCCGGACAGCTGGTGGCTGACGAAATTCAGCTCTGTTACCAGATTGCCCTGCATGGCCGAAATGATTTGGAACTTGCGCCGGATGAATATGCCGGCTTTACCATGACGCTGTTACGCATGCTGGCTTTCCAGCCCGCTCGACAGGCAACAGAACTCCCCCCGAAAAGCTCGTTGGACAGGCCGCGCAAGGCGTCGCCCGTTGTGGTGGATGCTGGTGCAACGAATGATGTACCCATCCAGGCGGCATCAAACCAGGCACCACCTCCTGTCGCAGAAAATGGCGCGCTACCGGATTGGCAAACATTGGTTGCGCAGCTGAATTTGCAGGGAATTGCGTTGCAGTTTGCAAAGCAGTGTGTCTTGCAGGAATTAACTGATAACCGGATTACTTTGCAATTAGCCCAGGAACAAAAACATTTTCAGAATAACAAATTGGCGGTGGATAAATTGCAGGCTGCGCTTGCCGGATATTTTGTCCGTCCGATCCGGCTCTCCGTGGTGATAGGTGAGGCAGCGTTGGATACCCCTGCGGTGCTTGAGCAACAGGCCCGCGATACGCGGCAGGCTCAGGCCGAAGGGGCGCTCAGTCAGGATAAATTCGTGCGTTCCGCACAAACCGAACTCGACGCCAGCATCGTCGGGGGTTCGGTCAAACCGATCTAGCATAAAGGAGACGCGAAATGATGAAGGGTGGCTTGGGCGGCTTGATGAAACAGGCCCAGCAAATGCAGCAAAACATGCAAAAGGCGCAGGCCGAGCTGGCCGGTGTCGAAGTTGAAGGGCTGGCCGGCAACGGCATGGTCAAGGTCATTGTGACCTGTGGCCATGAGGTGCGCCGCGTCATAATCGACGACAGCCTGATGTCCGATGACAAGGAAATGCTTGAGGATTTGTTGGTGCTTGCGCTCAATGACGCGATGAAAAAGGCCGAAGCGACCACACAGCAGCGCATGGGCGCCTTCACGGCCGGCATGGGTTTGCCGCCGGGCATGAAGCTGCCGTTCTGAATGCCGGATGATTCCTTCTGCACTCGAAGAATTGATTGAAGCCTTGCGCTGTCTGCCCGGGGTGGGGCCGAAATCCGCGCAGCGCATGGCTTACCATTTATTGCAGCGTGACCGCAATGGCGCGCTGCATTTGGCGCGCGCCCTCGAAAAATCCACGACTACCGTGCATCACTGCAGCAAGTGCAACAACTTCTCCGAAGAGGAAGTTTGCGCGCTTTGTGCTTCACCCAAGCGCGATGCCGGCACACTTTGCGTGGTTGAAATGCCGGCGGATTTGTTGATGATGGAGCAGACTCAGTGCTACCGGGGAATGTATTACGTGTTGATGGGCAGGCTGTCCCCGCTGGATGGCATCGGTGCCAAGGAGCTGCATCTGGAGCGTTTGATGCGGCGCGTGCAGGAACATCCTTGCGAAGTGATCCTCGCCACTAATTTTACGGTTGAGGGTGATGCCACCGCGCACTATCTGGCCACGCTGCTGCAGAGTGCAGGGGTGAAGGTGAGCCGTATTGCGCGAGGATTGCCGGTGGGCGGGGAGTTGGAGCAGGTAGATAGCGGTACGCTCGCGCAAGCCCTGCTGGAAAGACGGGAAATTTTGATATGAGCCTGGAAGGCGACAAGTTGCAAAAAGTGATGGCACAGGCCGGTTTCGGCTCGCGTCGTGCGATGGAAGAATGGATTGCCGCCGGGCGTGTGAGCGTGAACGGTGAGGTTGCGACGCTCGGTATGCGGGTTTTTCCTGGAGATTTGATTCGCGCAGATCGCCGCAGCTATCGCGTGGGGGCCGTGACACGCGTGCCCCGTGTGCTGCTGTATCACAAGCCGGAGGGTGAAATCGTCAGCCGGGATGATCCCGATAATCGTCCCAGTGTGTTCGACAAGCTGCCCCGCGTGCGCGGTCAGAAATGGATCGCGATTGGCCGTCTCGATTTCAACACCAGTGGTCTGCTTATTTTTACGACCTCGGGTGAGTTGGCAAATCGTTTGATGCATCCCCGCTTTGAAGTAGAGCGCGAATACGCCGTGCGAGTGCAGGGTACTCTCTCCCCGGAGCAGACGCGTCAGGTGCTGAAAGAGGGCGTGCTGCTGGATGACGGCCCTGTGCATTTCGAGAAACTGGAAGATCAGGGTGGCGAGGGATTCAACCACTGGTACCGCGTCATGCTGAAAGAGGGGCGCAACCGGATTGTGCGCCGGACTTTTGACGCACTGGGCTTGCCGGTCAGCCGCTTGATTCGGGTGCGCTTCGGTATAATCCACCTCCCCCCAAGGCTGAAGCGTGGAATGTCTGCCGAGCTGGGAGAAGGTCAGGTTCAGCAAGTGCTGGATTGGGTCGGGCTGGCGGCGGCTACCTCGGAGTCGCAGGACGCGCCGCCGCGTCGTGCTGAGCCGAGCGGGCGCGGGGACAGAACCAGGCGCTAGTGCTTGCTGTCCATTGATTATTGGATTAACGGAATATCAAATGTCCGAACGTGCCAACAAGACGATTATGTGCAGCGTGCTGTTCCTGGATATTCCCAACTATTCCAGGATGTCCGTCTCCGGGCAGATTGAGCTCAAGGAGCGTTTTAACGCCTATCTCACCAGCGTGATTGCCCAAGTGCCGCTGGTCGATCGCATCATCCTGGATACGGGCGATGGTGCGGCCATCAATTTTCTTGGAGATGTGGAAGATGCGTTAAAGGTGGCGCTGGCCCTTGACGAGAAATTGCACACTGCTGATCCGGAAACCGATCCGCGCCTATCCTTGCGCATGGGGATAAATCTTGGTCCCGTGCGGCTCACACGTGACATCAATGGGCAGCCGAATATTGTTGGTGACGGTATCAATGTGGCGCAGCGCATCATGGCATTTGCCGACATCGGACAAATTCTGGTATCGCGCTCCTATCACGATGCCGTTTCCAGACTGTCCCCCGAATACGAGAATATGCTGCATCACCTCGGCACGCGGACAGACAAACATGTACGCGAGCATGAAGTTTATGCGCTTGTGTCGGAAGGGCGTGCTGTGCCGTCGCGCAAGCCGCTCAAGCCGGCAGGTGTGGTGCAAAGCCTGCTGCATTACTGGAATGCTTTGGCCGATAAGCTGGATGGGCAGATTGATCGCATGGTGGAAAATTTTCAACAGGCTGGCATGCTGCGACGTACGATTTATGTCGGTGCGGTGCTGGGGCCGGCTCTGTTGGTACTGGCCGTCGTGGGGAAATACTGGCTTCCCCTGGGTGATGGGTTTGGATCATTCTCAGCGCAGCCACCCAAAGAAGAGGTGTCTGCTGCCTCCAACAAGCCAACTGAGCTCGAGGAAGGCCAACGGTACAAGGGAAGCGGGGGGATTGCGCATGTCATTGTGCAGTGTGCAGTGGGCAGCGAGGTTTTTGTGGATGGGTCAAACAAAGGCAAAATCAAAAAAGGCGCCCTCAAAGTAGAGGTCTCTGCCGGGGTTGCACATACAGTGATTATCACCAGCCCGGAAGGTGGGGTGCATTCCCAGGAGGTTAAACTGGCAGTCGGGCAGACGCGCCAGCTCGCACCTAGAGGCTGCAAATGAGGGCGTGGCCAACATGATTCGCCAATTGGGACGCTACGAGATTTTGCAGGAGCTCGGGCAGGGCGCAATGGGCGTGGTCTACAAGGCTCGCGACCCCTTGATTGATCGTGTGGTTGCAATCAAGACCATTAATCTGGGGCATGCGCTGGACGAGAAAGAGGAGCACGAAGAGCGCTTCTACCAGGAAGCGCGCGCGGCAGGTCGTCTAAGCCATCCCAACATCGTGACCATTCATGACATCGGCAAGAGTGATGACATCGCCTACATCGCGATGGAGTTCCTCCAGGGACGAGAGCTGCGAGACCTCATGAACGAGGGGGAGCAGTTGCCGGTTCCACAGATTCTGGCGATTGCCACCCAGGTTGCACGCGGACTGGCGTATGCCCATGAACATGGCATTGTTCATCGCGACATCAAACCTTCCAATATCATGTTGGTGCGCGATGGGCACGTCAAAATCACCGATTTCGGGATCGCCCGCATGTCGACTTCGGCAGTGCGTACCCAAACCGGTATGGTGCTCGGGTCGCCAAAATACATGTCACCGGAGCAGGTGCTGGGCAAAACAATTGATGCGCGTTCAGATATTTTCTCGCTGGGCGTGACCCTGTATGAAATGCTTACGGGTCTGGCGCCGTTTCGGGGTGACAATGTCAACGCCATCATGTACCAAACTTTGAACGTGGCACCGCCGCCGCCCAGTAGCCTGAACCCGCAAGTTCCGGAAATGCTGGATTACATTCTGGCCAAGGCGCTGGATAAAACCCTCGAAAATCGTTATCAGACGGCGCTGGAGCTGGCCGAAGATTTGCGTACCTGCCGGGAAACGCTGCTGCGCACGCTGGATAATCACGCCGGACTTCCTTCCAGAGTCCGCGATGAAACGTTGCTGGCCAACACAGCCAAACCATCACACAAGGAAAGTTCCGCCGGCGCCAACGATTCAATGGCCGCCACCCTGAAGCTTTCTTCCGCATTTGATTCGACAGCCGCGACCATGCGTCTCGCAGCCCTGACCGCTGAGGCGGTGGATTTGCAGGCGATTTCCGAAACATTGGAACATGAGCGGATTCCAACGGCTCACGCAGCGATGAGGCAGCCGAGGTTCGAGACGCGAAAATCGCACAAAGGGAGACGGAGGCTTGGCAGCTGGATATTGATTTTTCTGTTGCTGCTGATTGCCGGCGGTGTCGTGCTGGTCTGGTTTTAAGCGTGTGCGATTAAAGCCCTCACTTCGGCTTGGATTGCTGCAGGTGCTGATGCACGGGCTGGGGCTGGGCGTGTTGTGGTCGGTTGCCTTGCCTGGATGGCTGCTTGCCTTGTTGGGTGTGGCGCTACTTTTCAGCGGGGCGTTGCATTTGTTGCGGGACGTCTTCAGGAAATTGCCAGGTTCATGGCAGGAAATTGTCTGGCAGGGCGAACAACTGCAGGTGACGCAGCGCGATGGCCGGCAATGGCTCGGAACGCCGGTGTCAGGTAGCGTGGTTTGCCGGCATTTTGTGGCGCTGGGGTTGCGTCTTGAAATGACGCAGCGGGTGCGTTGGCGGGTGATTTTTCCCGACGCGCTGGAGCCTGAAGAATTTCGCAGGCTACTTGTCGGATTGATGTTTTTACCGGTTTCTCAGGGGCAGAGTATCGTTGGCGCCGCTTCCGGCAAGGTATCCGGATAATCCTTGCTGTAATGCAAGCCGCGACTCTCATGGCGTAGCAGTGCGCTGCGCACAATCAAATCCGCATTCGCTACCAGATTGCGCAGTTCCAGCAAATCCGGGTTGACATGAAAATTGGCATAAAACTCGCTGATCTCGTCTTGTAACAGACGGATGCGATGCTGCGCGCGTTGCAATCGCTTGTTGGTGCGGACAATGCCCACATAATTCCACATGAAATGCCGCAACTCTGCCCAGTTGTGCGCAATCACGATTTGTTCGTCGGCATCGGTCACCCGGCTCTCGTCCCACAAGGGTAAATCTGCGGGGGCGGCAGCGGGCTGGGCGAGGATGTCCTGTGCGGCGGCATCGGCAAATACCAGGCATTCGAGCAGCGAATTGCTGGCTAGCCGGTTGGCCCCGTGCAGACCGGTGTATGCGGTTTCTCCCACGGCGTAAAGATTGTCCAGATCCGTGCGCGCGTGCAGGTCGGTCATGACGCCGCCACAGGTATAGTGGGCAGCGGGAACCACCGGGATGGGCTCGCGGCTGATATTGATGCCGAGATCGAGGCAGCGCGCATAAATGTTCGGAAAATGCGCTTCAATAAATTCGACGGACTGATGCGAAATGTCCAGATACACGCAATCCAGTCCATGCTTTTTCATCTCGTAATCGATGGCGCGAGCCACAATGTCGCGGGGCGCCAGCTCTGCACGCTCGTCATGCCGGGGCATGAAACGGGTGCCATCCGGCAACTTGAGAATGCCGCCTTCGCCACGTACGGCTTCGCTAATCAAAAATGATTTGGCATGCGGGTGATAAAGACAAGTGGGATGGAACTGAATGAATTCCATGTTGGCGACCCGGCAGCCTGCCCGCCAGGCCATGGCGATGCCGTCACCCGTTGCTGTGTCCGGGTTGGTCGTGTACAGGTAGACCTTGCCGCTGCCGCCGGTAGCGAGAATGGTATTGCTGGCGCTGAGGGTGATGACCTTGCCGGTTTTGCTGTTGAGGGCATAGGCGCCATGGCAGCGATTGTTTCCGAACCCGAGCTTTTTACCGGTGATCAGGTCGATAGCCAGGTGATTTTCCAGAATCGTGATATTCGGATGATTTGAGACCAGAGAGACCAGCGTTTTTTGCACGGCATCTCCAGTTGCGTCCGCAGCGTGGATGATGCGGCGCTGGCTATGGCCGCCTTCTCGCGTCAGGTGAAAGCCGCTGTCACTGCTGATGTCACGGGTAAACGGCACGCCTTGGGCGATCAGCCATTCGATGGCTTGCCTGCCGTGCTGCACAACATGCTGAGTTACCGACTCGTTGCACAAACCGGCGCCGGCCAGCAGGGTGTCATGAAAATGCGCCTCGGGCGTGTCTTTCTCCGACATGACCGCCGCGATGCCGCCTTGTGCCCAGCGACTGGCGCCATCCAGCAATGATTGCTTGGTGACCAGAACGACGTTTTGCCGGTCGGCTAGTTTGAGTGCCAGTGCCAGTCCTGCCAGACCGCTGCCGATAATCAAAGTATCCGTATGCAACACGCCAATTCCGATCCGCAAAAATTCATGTTGAAACTATAGCAAAAATGCGGCATCGAGCTACATTTGTCGGGCATTTCAGGAACTTATTTTTGTGGGGCGGGTCGCATTCCGCGATTATTGGCCGGCTGACGTTAACCGCGAGCCATAGGTTATACTCACCTTGCCGTGCAGGTTGCGGCCAGGCGGTAAGTAACCAGGGTATGTGGAAATGGCGGACAGGGAAGTCGATCAGTTATTGGTAGAGCGTGTTCAGCGCGGCGACAAGCAAGCTTTCGATCTGCTTGTTACCAAGTACCAGCGCAAGCTGGGGCGCTTGATTTCGCGCTTTATCCGTGATCCCGCCGAGGTCGAGGATGTGACTCAGGACGCCTTCATCAAGGCCTATCGGGCGTTGCCGGGGTTTCGCGGAGAAAGCGCGTTTTACACTTGGCTATACCGGATTGGTATCAATACAGCGAAAAATTATTTGCTGGCCAGCAAACGACGGGCGCCGACCAGTACGCCGTTTGATACCGATGATGCCGAGTCATTTGAAGAGGCGACCCTGCTGCATGAGGTAAGTACGCCGGAAAATGAACTCATGAGCAAACAGGTGGTCGATGTGGTGCAATCTTCATTGCAACAATTACCGGAAGATTTGCGCAGCGCACTGACGTTGCGCGAAATCGAGGGATTGAGTTATGAGGAAATTGCCAGTGTAATGAATTGTCCGATCGGGACGGTTCGCTCAAGAATATTCCGGGCGCGAGAGGCCGTAGCAGAAAATTTGCGTCCGTTGTTGGAAACCAGCAAGGGTAAAAGGTGGTAAGCATGAAGCAGGAAATTTCAGCATTGATGGATGGCGAGCTGTATGAGGATGAAGCCGATACCCTGTTGGGTCAGGTGCGTCGCGATGGCGGCGCCCAAAGTGACTGGGCTGTCTATCATCTGATCGGAGATGTGCTCCGGCAGCCTGAACATATTCACCGGGATTTGGGCGATGGCGTGCGCGCCAGAATGCAGGATGAGCCGACAGTGCTGGCGCCCAGAAGTCGGGCGGTGACCCAAAAAGTCAGGACGGTGGCGCTGTCTGCGGCAGCGTCGGTCGCTGCGGTGGGTGTGGTGGCCTGGATGTCCTTGCAGATTGCACCTGAGAAAGCGCCGCAACTGGCCATGCAAGATGCGCCTATGCGTCCGGTCAGTATGCAAATCCACTCAAAATCGAATGATTATCTGACGGCGCATCAGGAATTTTCTCCCAGTGCCGACATGACAGGAGGTACGGCGTACATCCGTACCGTGGCTTACAGCCTGAACGAGAAACAGTAACCTGACAATCCTCATGAGATTTTTTATTGCCCTATTCAGTCTGATGCTCGGCGCCAGCCCGGCTTTCGCGAAAACGCCGGTGAGCATCGATTGGCTGAAGACGATGGTGTTTGCTTCGCACCAGACCGATTACACCGGGGTTTTTGTCTATCAGTATGAAAACCATGTTGAAACCTCCCGGATTACTCACATTGCCGACACCGACAGCGAATACGAAAAGCTGGAAAGTCTGGATGGTTCGAAGCGGGAAATCATCCGTCACCATGGCCAGGTCTGGTGTTTTGTCAATCACAAGATAGTCCAGTCCGGAACGCGTCCCGGCGGCAATACCTTTCCTTCGCTATTGCCCGAGCAATTGTCCATGCTCAGTGAGAATTATGTGCTGCGAGATACCGGTGTGGAACGCGTCGCCGGATACAATACACAGACCATTCTCTTCCAGCCCAAGGATGGTTTGCGTTATGCGCACAGGCTCTGGGTGCATGTGGACTCCGGCTTGTTGCTGAAAGCTGCCGTACTTGATGAAAAAGGGCGTGTGGTTGAGCAATATGCCTTCACCCAGATTCAGCTCGGGGGCATCAATCATGCCGGCCTGAAAAACGAACTCGTGAGCTTGCCGGCAGCGCCAAACACCGCTCAAGGCGTTGCTGTCAACAGCGGCTGGGTTGTCGATGCCCTGCCGGCGGGTTTTAGGAAAGTCACCGAAATTCAGCGCGGCATGCGCCGGCAGCATGCGCCGGTGATCCAGATCGTGTTTACCGATGGGCTAAGCGCCCTCTCGCTTTTCATCGAGCCTAACGACAAGGATGAGGACGATATCGAAGGGTTATCCAGTCGTGGGGCATTGAATCTTTATCAAAAGCTGGTCGGTGGCAGCTTGATCACCGCAGTGGGGGATGTGCCGCCACGTGCGCTGATACAGGTGCTGGAGTCCGTGCGCTACAACGGTAAATAGCCATGCTGGAAACCCGTGCGATTGTGGTCGAGCAGTCCAATGGCCGCACTTTTGTGCGTGCCAGCCAGTCGGGTGGATGTTCGCGTTGTCAGGGTGGGGAATGCGGTAGCGCCAAATTGTCCCGCGTGTTTTGCAGCAAGCCGCGTCAGTTTGAAGTGCACAACCCGATTGGCGCCAAGCCGGGAGATGAGGTGCTGGTATCGATTGCCGATGGTGCATTGTTGCGCAGCATCGCACTGGTGTATCTGCTGCCCCTGTGTTTGATCATCCTGGGGGCGCTGGCGGGTAGCCGGATTTATGACGAAACGGGCGCAATTGCTGGTGCATTGGCTGGTTTGCTGCTCGGCTTTTTACTTGCCCGACTGATGTCGCCCGGCGCGGCGCAGCGTTTACCGAGTATTGCCGGGCGGGTGAGTATTTGATCCTTGGGTTTAATCGGAGATTGAATATGCTGAAAAAACTGCTGCTGGTCGTGTTCATGCTGCTGCTGACGCATGTGGTGCTGGCCCGGGATCTGCCGGACTTTACCGGACTGGTTGAAAAACAAGGCGCGGCTGTGGTGAACATCAGCACGACGCAAATCATCCGCCGCGCCCAGGGTATGCAGGGGATTCCGGAAAACGATCCTTTCTTCGAGTTCTTTCATCGCTTTGCTCCGCAAGCGCCGCGCGAGCAGGAAGCCCAGTCGCTCGGTTCCGGATTCATCATCAGCAGCGACGGTCTGATTCTGACCAACGCCCATGTGGTGGATCGCGCCGACAAGATCACGGTGCGTTTGACTGACAAGCGCGAATTCGCCGCCAAAGTCATCGGGGCCGACAAGCGCACCGATGTCGCCCTGCTCAAGATTGCGGCGAGCGGCTTGCCCAAAATCAGCGTGGGTGATCCGGACAGGCTCAAGGTCGGCGAGTGGGTGGTCGCGATTGGCTCGCCCTTCGGTTTCGACAGCAGTGTGACCGCCGGGATTGTCAGCGCCAAGGGGCGTTTCCTGCAGGATGTTTTCGTACCTTTCATTCAGACCGATGTCGCGATCAATCCGGGTAACTCGGGTGGGCCGCTGTTCAACATGAATGGCGAAGTCGTGGGGATCAATTCGCAGATTTACACGCGTTCCGGCGGTTCGATGGGGTTGTCGTTCGCGATTCCGATCGATGTTGCAATCCAGGTGGCGGAACAATTGCGCACGACCGGTAAAGTGACGCGTGGCCGCATCGGCGTCACGATTCAGGAGCTGACCCGTGAACTGGCGGACTCCTTCGGCTTGGCCAAACCCTCCGGCGCGCTGATCAGCAGCGTCGAGAAAAACGGCTCGGCGGGCAAGGCCGGCATCGAAGCCAGCGATGTCATCCTGAACTATGACGGCAAAGTGGTGGAGCATTCGTCCGATTTGCCGCGCCTCGTGGCGGGCACGCGTCCGGGCAGCAAAATTGCCGTTGAGGTCTGGCGCAAGGGCGCAGTCAAACAGCTGACGGTTGTGATTGCCGAAATGGTTGAGGAAAACCCGGCTGTGCGCGCTGACAAAAATTCGGAAACAGAGAACGCCGAGATGGTTTCCCGTCTGGGCGTGGCTGTCAGCGAATTGATGCGCGAGCAACTGCAGGAGCTGCAAATCGGCAGCGGGCTGTTGATCAAGGCTGTGAAAGGTGTGTCTGCACGGGCTGCCGGTTTGCGCCAGGGGGACATTATCCTGGCGGTGGGCAATATTCCGTTGCGCAGCGCTGCCCAGTTAAATAATCTCCTCAAACAGGTGCCCCAAGGGCGCAATGTGGCCTTGCTGGTCAAGCGCGAAGACAGCGCATCCTGGGTGGCGGTTCGTCTGGAAGACAAGTAAGAGGCCCCGACTTTGCCGGCCGAAATCGGCTAGAATTCGCGCTTCGCAAAAGCACCGGTTTCGGCAAGGCATAACATCTTGAAGCACATCCGCAATTTTTCCATCATCGCGCACATCGATCACGGCAAGTCCACGCTGGCGGATCGCATCATTCACTTGTGTGGCGGGTTGTCCGATCGGGAGATGGAGGCGCAGGTGCTCGATTCCATGGACATCGAGCGCGAGCGCGGCATCACCATCAAGGCGCAGACGGCCGCGTTGAGTTACAAGGCGCGCGACGGCCAGATTTACAACCTCAACCTGATCGATACGCCGGGCCACGTGGACTTCTCCTACGAGGTTTCGCGTTCACTTTCTGCCTGCGAAGGCGCGCTGCTGGTGGTGGATGCTTCGCAAGGGGTCGAGGCGCAAACCGTCGCCAATTGCTACACCGCGCTGGATCTGGGCGTGGAAGTCGTACCGGTGTTGAACAAGATCGATTTGCCTTCCGCCAATCCGGATAACGCCATTGCTGAAATCGAAGAGGTTATCGGTATTGATGCACACGATGCCGTGCTCTGTTCCGCCAAAACCGGGCTGGGGGTTGAGGATGTACTGGAATCGCTCATCGCCAGGGTGCCGCCACCCAAGGGCGACCCGACCGCGCCGTTACAGGCGCTGATCATCGATTCCTGGTTCGATAACTACGTCGGCGTGGTGATGCTGGTACGCATCGTCAACGGCACGCTCAAGCCCAAGGAAAAAATCCTGTTCATGGCAACCGGTGCGCAGCACTTGACCGAGCACATCGGCGTGTTCACCCCGAAATCGCAGAATCGCGAAACGCTTTCCGCCGGTCAGGTCGGCTTCGTGATTGCCGGCATCAAGGAGCTCAAGGCTGCCAAGGTGGGCGACACCATTACCCACCAGAGCAAGCCTGCGGCAGCCGCTTTGCCCGGCTTCAAGGAAATCCAGCCGCAGGTGTTCGCAGGGTTGTTTCCGGTGGAGTCCAACCAGTACGAAGCCTTGCGCGACTCGCTGGAAAAGCTCAAGCTAAACGATGCTGCGCTGCAGTTCGAACCGGAAGTATCGCAGGCGCTCGGTTTCGGTTTCCGCTGCGGTTTTCTCGGTCTGCTGCACATGGAGATCGTGCAGGAGCGTCTGGAGCGCGAATTCGACATGGATCTCATCACCACCGCGCCCACGGTGATCTATGAGGTCATGCAGCGTGATGGCACGTTGTTGCGGGTGGACAATCCTTCCAAGATGCCGGACCCGTCGAAGATCGAGGAAATCCTTGAGCCTATCGTCACCGTCAACCTGTATATGCCGCAGGAATACGTGGGATCGGTGATTACCCTGTGCAACCAGAAGCGCGGCCTGCAAGTGGACATGATCTACCACGGCAAGCAGGTGCTGTTGAAATACGAAATGCCGATGGCGGAAATCGTGCTGGATTTCTTCGACAAGCTGAAATCCGTGTCGCGCGGTTATGCCTCCATGGATTACGAGTTCAAGGAATACCGCCCGGCGGATGTGGTCAAGGTGGACATGCTGATCAACGGTGAAAAAGTCGATGCGCTATCCATCATCGTGCACCGCGCCAACAGCCAGTATCGCGGGCGCGAGGTGGCGGCCAAGATGCGCGAGATCATTCCGCGCCAGATGTTCGACGTGGCAATCCAGGCCGCCATTGGCGCCAACATCATTGCGCGCGAGAATGTCAAAGCGATGCGCAAGAATGTGCTGGCCAAGTGTTACGGCGGCGACATCACCCGCAAAAAGAAACTGCTGGAAAAACAGAAGGCCGGCAAGAAACGCATGAAGCAGGTGGGGAGTGTGGAAATTCCGCAGGAAGCTTTTTTGGCCATCCTGCAGGTTGAGGATAAGTGACGATGGATTTTGCGCTGATTCTTTTTATTCTGTTGATGGTGACGGGCGGCATCTGGCTGCTCGATAAAATGCTACTGGCGGCGCGCCGGGCTTCCGGATCGGAGGAGCCGTGGTGGGTCGAATACGCCAAGAGTTTTTTCCCGGTGATCCTCGTCGTTTTTGTGATTCGCTCTTTCCTGGTCGAGCCGTTCAAGATTCCGTCCGGCTCGATGATTCCCACCCTGCAGGTGGGCGATTTCATCCTGGTAAACAAGTTCACCTACGGCATCCGCCTGCCCATCATCAACCAGAAAATCATCCAGATTAACGATCCGCAACGCGGCGACGTGATGGTGTTTCATTATCCAGAAGATCCTTCCAAGGATTACATCAAGCGGGTCATCGGCCTGCCGGGCGACAGCGTGGAATACCGCAACAAGCGGCTGTGGATCAATGGTGTCGAGCAGAAGCAGACCGCCGATGGTGATTACAATTACGTCGAGACCGGCCTGAATTTCGTACATACCGAAAAACGTATTGAAGCGCTGGGCGAGAAATCGCACGCCTTGCTGGTCAATCCGGAAATGCCGCTGATTCATCTTTCTGCCGTGGCCGATTTTCCGGGACAGGAAAACTGCCGTTACAGCGAAGAGCGGGTGAGCTGCACGGTGCCCGCCGGGCAGTATTTCATGCTGGGCGATAATCGCGATAACAGTCGCGACAGCCGCTATTGGGGGTTTGTGCCGGACAACCAGATTGTCGGCAAGGCCTTTTTCATCTGGATGAATTTTTCCGATCTGAAGCGCATCGGGTTGTCGATCAACTAACCGGGAGTCATCGCCATGAAACGCAATTTCCCCGCATCGCAGCAAGGCCTTGGGCTGAGCGCTTTCCTGTTCGGTGCGGTGCTGCTCGTGCTATTCAGTATTCTGGGTCTCAAGATGGTGCCGGCCTATATCGAGAGCGCCGAAGTCGCCAATATTTTTTCAGCCGTTGCGGCCGATCCGGAGCTGCAGAACGCCGGTGTCGCCGAGCTTAAGGGCGAGTATGTCAAACGCGCCTCCATCGACGACATTCGCGCCATCCGTGCTGACGATATCGAGTTTCAACAGCAGGATGGTCGATGGGTGCTGAGCACGCATTACAGCGTCACCATTCCGCTGCTGGCCAACGTCAGCCTGCTTCTGGATTTCAATCCCAGCAGTGCCGGCCACTAGGAACGTTTTGCTGACGCGCGCTGACGCTGCCCTGTGCGAGCGGCTGGATTACAGCTTTCGCCAGCCGGTGTTTTTGCTGCGCGCGCTGACTCATCGCAGCTATTCCAGCGAACATTACGAGCGCCTTGAATTCCTCGGCGACAGCATCCTTGGTGCCGTGATTGCCCGGCACTTGTTCGAGGCCTATCCCGCATTGAACGAGGGTGATCTCTCCCGGCTGCGTTCCAATCTGGTCAAGGAAGAAACCCTGGCGGCGCTGGCGCAGCAGCTTGATTTGGGGCGGCTCCTGCGTCTGGGCGAGGGCGAGCGCAAAAGTGGCGGCCAGCAGCGCGTCTCCATTCTTGCAGATGTCATGGAAGCCTTGTTCGGCGCCGTTTTTCTCGATCAGGGCTATGCCGCAGCCGAGCGTCTCGTGCTGAAACTCTATATCCCTTATCTGCAACAGGTTGACATCCATACTTTGGGCAAGGACCCGAAAACCCTGTTGCAGGAATATCTGCAGGCGCGCCGTCTGGCGTTGCCCAGCTACCGGATTGTTGCGACCGAAGGGCAGGCCCACGAGCAATCTTTCCTGGTGGAATGCGCGGTGGCTGCAAGGAAGCTGGTAACCCAAGGCACAGGCAGCAGTCGCCGCAATGCCGAACAACAGGCCGCCCAGGCCGCTTATCAACAACTGATCGCCACTCATGACTGAAGAACACACCCCGGAATTCCGCAGCGGCTTTGTTGCGATTGTCGGACGCCCCAACGTCGGCAAATCCACTTTGCTGAATCGCCTGATCGGCCAGAAGATCAGCATCACTTCGCGCAAGGCGCAAACCACCCGCCACCGGATTCACGGCATTTACACCGACGATGTTTCGCAGTTCGTTTTTGTCGATACGCCCGGTTTCCAGACCAAACATCTGAATGCGCTCAATCGCGGAATGAACCGCGTCGTGACCAGCAGCCTGCGTGACGTCCAGGTGGTGGTATTCGTGCTCGAAGCCTTGCGCTACGACGAGCGGGATCGCGAAGTGCTCAAGCTGTTGCCGGACAACCGCCCCGTTGTACTGGTCATCAACAAGATCGACGAAGTGGCGGACAAGGGCCAGTTGCTGCCTTTCGCCGAGCGGGTTGCCCAGGATTTCAAATTCGCTGATATCGTGCCGGTCAGCGCAAAACAGGGCAGCAAACTGGATGAATTGCTTGCAGCCTTGCGCCGGCATTTGCCTGAAGGTGAACTGATTTACGCCGCCGACGATGTTACCGACCGCAGCGAGCGTTTTCTTGCGGCCGAACTGTTGCGCGAAAAAGTCTTCCGCTATACCGGCGAGGAATTGCCTTATTCCACCAGTGTCGTGATCGAGCAGTTCCAGCAGGAAGGCAAGCTGCGCCGCATTCATGCCGCGATTCTGGTCGACAAGGAAGCGCACAAGGCCATGCTGATCGGGCGCAAGGGTGAAAAGCTCAAGGAAATTGCAACCCAGGCCCGGCTGGATATGGAGAAGATGTTCGACGGCAAGGTTTATCTGGAAGTGTTCGTCAAGCTGCGCAGCGGCTGGGCCGACGACGAACGCGTGCTGCGCTCGCTGGGTTACGAATGACGGCAGCCAGCCGGCAAAACAGGCAGCAGGATGAAGCGGCTTTTGTGCTGCACAGCTATCCATACAGTGAATCCAGCCTGATTCTCGAGGTGTTCAGCCGCCATCACGGGCGGCTCGCCATCATGGCGCGTGGCGCGCGGCGTCCGCGTTCCGCCTTGCGTGGCCTGCTCATGGGTTTTCAGCCCCTGCGGTTGTCCTGGTTTGGCAAGGGTGAAGTGCGCACGCTGCATGGCGCCGAATGGCAGGGGGGGCAGCCGTATCTGCAGGGGCGGGCGCTGATGTGCGGTTTTTATCTCAACGAATTGTTGCTGAACCTGCTGGCGCGCGATGATCCGCACGAACGGCTATTCGACGATTACAGTGCGGCGCTATTCAGCCTGGCGCATGAGCGCGACCATGCGGCCACCTTGCGCCGTTTTGAAAAGCGCTTGCTGCAGGCACTGGGCTACGGTCTCGAGTTGCGTCACGAAGCCGCCGGCAACCGGGCGATTCAGGCGGAACTCTGCTATCGTTACGTCATCGGGCGCGGAGCAGTGCCGGAGATTGCCGATGGTGCGCCGGGCTTTCCGGTAGCCGGCAAGACCCTGCTTGAAATGGCGGATGACGATTACGCCGATCCGTTGACGGCGCAGCAAGGCAAACAGTTGATGCGGATGCTGCTCAACCATTATCTGGACGGGAAAAAACTGCATACGCGCGAACTTATCAAGGACCTGCAAAAATTATGAAACTAGGACTCAACATCGATCATGTGGCGACGCTGCGCCAGGCGCGCGGCGCATGTTATCCCAATGTGGTGCGGGCAGCGTTGATCTGCGAGGAAGCCGGTGCGGATGCGATTACCCTGCATTTGCGCGAGGATCGCCGGCATATCCAGGACGCAGATGTCGACATCCTGCGCGGCATGCTGCAAACCCGCATGAACCTTGAATGCGCGGTGACCGAAGAAATGATCAGCAATGCCGTGCGTCTGCGGCCGCATGACCTCTGTCTCGTCCCCGAGCGGCGCGAGGAACTCACCACCGAAGGCGGGCTGGATGTGGTGCGTTACTTTGATGCGGTCAAGGCCGCAACCGAGCGTTGCACCGAAGTTGGCATCCGCGTTTCGCTGTTCATCGATCCGGAAGAAAAGCAGATCGATGCCGCACGCCGTATCGGCGCCCCCGTGATCGAATTGCACACCGGTAAATACGCCGATGCAGACAGCGTGTCCGAGCGTGAGCAGGAACTGGAACGCTTGCGCATTGCCGCTGCACATGCGCATGCCCTCGGTTTGCAGGTCAATGCCGGGCACGGACTGCATTATCACAACGTGCAGCCGGTCGTCGCTATTCCCCAGATTGCAGAACTCAACATCGGTCACGCCATCATTGCCGAATCGGTGTTCATCGGTCTGGATGCGGCGGTGCGCAGAATGAAAGCCCTGCTGGCTGGCGCATGATTCTGGGAATTGGTACGGACATTGTGAATGTGGCGCGCATGGAAGCCGCGCTGCAACGCCATGGCGAGAAGTTCGCCCGGCGGTTGCTGACAATCTCAGAGTGGGACGAATACCAGCAGTCCGCGCATCCGGGACGTTTTCTGGCCAAGAGATTTGCCGCCAAGGAGGCGCTGGCCAAGGCTTGCAGCACCGGCTTGCGGCATCCGGTTGGTTTGCAGTCCATCAACATCACGCATGATGCGCTGGGCAAACCGGCTTTTGATTTTGATGCGGGCCTGGCCGATTTTTTAAGGGTGCGCGGCGTGGTGCGTCATCACCTGAGCATCAGCGACGAGCACGAGATGGCGCTGGCCTTTGTTATTCTGGAAGGAGACGCATGATGGGTTTGGGGCCGGTGATGCTGGATGTGGCAGGGACGCGGCTGACGCCGGAGGATGAAACGCGCTTGCGCCATCCGCTGGTCGGCGGCGTCATTTTGTTTGCACGTAATTATGAATCGCCCTCGCAGTTGTGCGAGCTGACGGCCGCGATTCATGCCTTGCGCAGCCCGCCGCTGCTGATTGCGGTGGACCACGAAGGCGGCCGCGTACAGCGTTTTCGCGAGGGATTCACGCGGATTCCTCCGATGCGTGAACTGGGCGCCGTCTGGGATGAGCAGCCACAGCGGGCGCGGCATCTCGCCCGGCAAGTCGGTTACGTGCTGGCTGCGGAGCTGCGCGCCTGCGGGGTGGATTTCAGTTTTACGCCCGTGCTGGACATCGATTACGGTCAGAGCAGCGTGATCGGCGACCGTGCGTTTCACGGCAACCCGCAGGCGATCGCCGAGCTGGCGCACGATTTGTTGCTGGGGCTGAAGCAGGGCGGCATGCACAGCGTCGGTAAACATTTTCCGGGGCATGGCTATGTACGGGCCGACTCGCATCTGGCCATCCCGGTTGATGAGCGCGAATTTGTGGATATCGAGTTGTGCGACCTGATTCCGTTCCGGCAGATGGTGGACTATGGCCTCAGCGCCGTGATGCCCGCGCATGTGATTTACCCCAAGGTGGACTCGCGTCCGGCCGGATTTTCGCCGGTCTGGTTGCAGCAGGTTTTGCGCGGCCAGCTGGGTTTTGAAGGCGTGATTTTCAGCGACGATCTTTCCATGGAAGGCGCGACTGTCGCCGGCGGTATCGTGGCACGCGCCGAAGCCGCGCTGGCAGCAGGCTGCGATATGGTGTTGGTGTGCAACAAGCCTGATTCTGCGGACGAGCTGCTTGCGGGGTTGAAGTATGAGATGTCGGCGACCAGCAAGGCGCGTCTGGCGCAGATGCGCGGCCGTCCGCATCCGGAAGATATGGCGCATCTGCACGAACAGCCGCCCTTTCTCCGGGCCTTGGCCGAGGTGAATGCCATAGGCAAACGGAACGGTGAATTGCCCTTGGCCTGATGCCTTGCGATAATCGGCCCGTCACACATTTCAAATACAGGATTGGTCTGGAAAATGAGTGAATTACAGTTAGCCCTGCTGGCAATTGGCATCGGCGCCATCGTCGTCGTTTATGTGTTCGGCTGGTGGCAGCAGCGCCGCTATCAGTCCAGGTTCGGCAAGACCTTCAGCGCCAGCATGCCACGCGAAGATGCGCTGTACCGTGAACGCGTGGCTCATGTCGTGACGGAACTGGACATCGCCGAAACGACAGCGCCGCAAGTCGCGCCGCTGATTCCGGAAGAGACTGAAATCGAAGCGGCGGAGCCATTGCCGGAATTCCCACCCGAAACCCTGGAGGCCGACACGGTTGCTCCTGAAATTCCGCCTGTAGAAACTGTCGTGTTGCCCACCGTCAAGGATGAAACCTGCGCGTTGCTGGATGGCACGAGCGATTTCGTCATCGAACTGCGGTTGGCCGAGCCCTCGCCGGCGGGCGTGCTGGACGGCCTGTGGCAGCGCAAGTTTGATTTTGGCAAACCGGTGCAAGTGTGCGGGCTGACGCTGGCGGTAAAACAATGGGAACGCGCGATTGCCGAAAGCCAGACCCTGTATGAACAATTGCGCATTGCGCTGCAACTCGTGGATCGCGGCGGCGCCATCAGTCAGGCCAGGCTTGGGGGTTTTCGTGACTTGCTGGCCGGCATTGCGCGGCAGATCAAGGCCGATGCCACGATTCCCGATGTGGCTGAAATTCACCGGCGTGCGGTTGAACTGGATAGCTTCTGCGCCGAGGTGGATCAGATGGTCGGCGTGAATCTCGTTCCACCGGGCGACCGCCAACTGACGGGAAATGCGATAGCGCAAACGGCCAGCGCTTTCGGCATGACGCTGGAAGCCGACGGGGCTTTCCATGCGCTGGATGCGCAGCGTCACACCCTGTTCACCCTGATCAACAAGGATAGCCGGCCGTTCCAGTATCACACGCTGGAAGCCGCGCGCAGCAAGGGATTGACGCTGTTGCTGGATGTGCCCCGGGTCAGCCAGCCGCTGGCGCAATTTGAACACATGCTCGAAACCGCGCGTGCGTTTGCGCGCGAGCTGCAACTGAATGTGGTTGACGATCGCGGCGTGGCTTTCGAGGACAGCAGTCTTGCGCCGATACGCACCCAGATCAGCGAAGTCGAATCGCGCATGGTGGCTAAAGGCATCGTGCCCGGCAGTGCCAACGCGCGCAGGTTGTTCAGCTGATGGCGGTTCGCCGGCGCATTGCGCAGTTGCGGGAGGAACTCGAACGGCACAACGTCAATTACTATGTGCTGGATGCCCCGGTCATTCCTGATGCCGAATACGACCGCTTGTTCCGCGAGTTGCAGCAGCTGGAAGCGGAACATCCCGAACTGCAAACCTCCGATTCCCCAACCCTGCGGGTCGGCGGCAAGCCGCTCGAAGGTTTTGTTCCGGTGCGTCATGCCGTGCCGATGCTTTCCATCCGCACCGAAACCGACACCGAGTCCAGCGGCGCTTTCAATTTTGATACGCGGGTGCGCAATGCACTCGCCAGCGATGCAGAAACCGAATACGCCTGCGAGCTGAAATTCGACGGCCTTGCCATCAACCTGCGCTATGAACACGGCGTGCTGGTGCAGGCGGCGACGCGCGGCGATGGCGAAACCGGTGAGGATGTGACGCAGAACATCCGCACCATTCACAGCGTTCCGCTGCATCTCAAGGGCTGCACTGCCGAGGTTCTGGAGGTTCGAGGCGAGGTCTACATGTCGCGCCGTGACTTCAATCGCTACAACGAGAAACAACGGGCGGCAGGATTGCCGACGCTGGTCAATCCGCGTAATGGTGCGGCAGGCTCTATTCGTCAACTGGATCCGAAACTCGCAGCGCAACGCCCGCTGTCATTTTTTGCTTACGGATTGGGCGAAGTGCGGGGCTGGCCGCTACCCGCCACGCACAGCGCCATTCTGGATGCGCTGCAGCAATTCGGCGTGCCGGTGTGCGATGAGCGTACTGTTGTTCGGGGCGCGGCGGCGCTGGCCGAATTTCACCAGCGGATCGCAGCACGGCGCGATGCGCTGCCGTTCGATATCGACGGCGTGGTGTACAAGGTCAACAGCCTCGCGCTGCAACAGAAACTGGGCTTCGTCTCGCGCGAACCGCGCTGGGCCGTGGCGCACAAGTATCCGGCCGAGGAGCAGCTCACCGTGCTGCGCGACATCGAAATCCAGGTGGGGCGCACCGGCAAACTCACACCCGTGGCGAAGCTGACGCCGGTGTTTGTGGGCGGAACCACGGTCTCCAATGCCACGCTGCATAACGAGGATGAAATCCGCCGCAAGGATGTGCATGTCGGCGATACCGTCATCGTACGCCGTGCGGGTGACGTGATTCCGGAGGTGGTTGGCGTACTGCCCGAACGTCGTCCGTCGGACGCGCGCGCGTTTGTGATGCCGACCACCTGTCCGGTCTGCGGCAGCCATGTGGTGCGCGAGGAGGGCGAGGCCGATGCGCGTTGCACCGGCGGGCTGTTTTGTCCGGCCCAGCGCAAGCAGGCCATTCTGCATTTTGCCGGCCGCCGGGCGATGGACATCGAAGGTTTGGGCGACAAACTGGTCGATCAGCTCGTCGATGAACAGATCATTCATGCGCTGCCGGATCTGTACCGGCTGGACGTTGCCACGCTGGCGCGGCTGGAGCGCATGGCCGAGAAGAGTGCGCAGAATATCGTGGTCGCGTTGGAAAAGAGCAAGCACACCACGCTCGCGCGTTTCCTGTTCGCGCTGGGCATCCGGCATGTGGGCGAAACCACGGCGAAAGATCTCGCGCGGCATTTCGGTCATCTGGATGTCATCATGCGGGCGGATCATGAGGCGTTGCTGGCGGTTTCGGATGTCGGGCCCATCGTGGCCCAGAGTCTCGTGGATTTTTTTGCGGAGCCGCATAACCGCGAGGTGGTGCAGCAATTGCAGGCGGCCGGTCTGCATTGGGAAAGTCAGGCGGGTAATGTTGTGAACCTTCCGCTTGCCGGGAAAACCTTTGTGCTGACGGGAACGCTTACCGGCATGAGCCGCGATGAAGCAAAATCGAAACTGGAAATGCTGGGGGCCAAAGTGGCTGGCAGCGTTTCCAAAAAAACCGGTTGCGTGATCGCCGGCGCCGAAGCGGGCAGCAAGCTCGACAAGGCGCGCGAACTCGGCGTGACCCTCTGGGACGAGCAAACCTTCCTGCACAATCTCAATGAATGGGAGCAGTCATGAAACAGAAAATTACCAAAGCCGTCTTTGGCTGCGGCCGCCCTTGCGGGCTTAACTTGCAATGCAAATTAGCCTACGCCGAAAACAGCCCGTGCCGTGTTTCAGAATTCGTGTCCCATGAAATTATTTATCGGAGTGCCAAATGAAACGTATTACCAAGGCTGTTTTTCCAGTGGCCGGCCTGGGCAGCCGCTTCCTTCCGGCGACCAAGGCGACTGCCAAGGAAATGCTGCCGATCGTGGACAAGCCGCTGATCCAGTATGCGGTGGAAGAGGCTGTTGCGGCAGGCATTACCGACATGGTGTTCATTACCGGCCGCAACAAGCGCGCCATCGAGGATCATTTCGACAAGGCCTACGAACTTGAAGCCACGCTCGAAGCCGGTGGCAAGACTGAGCTCTTGCGCCTCGTGCAATCGGTGGTGCCCAGCCACGTCAACTGCATCTACATCCGCCAGGCTGAACCGCTGGGACTGGGGCATGCCGTGCTCTGCGCCAAACCGGTGATCCAGGACGAGCCGTTCGCGGTTCTGCTTGCCGACGACCTCATCGATGGCGAGCCGCCCATCGTCAAGCAAATGGTCGATGTTTTCTCCCAGCACCAGTGTTCCATCCTCGGCGTTCAGGATGTGCCGCGCGAACACACCAGGCAATACGGTATTGTCAGCAGCCAGAATCTGGAACCCAACCTGGAAAAGGTGCACGGCATCGTCGAAAAACCCAAGCCAGAAGTTGCACCTTCCACCTTGGCCGTGGTCGGGCGCTACATTCTGACCCCGGGAATTTTTCACCATCTGGAAAATGTGGCGCCGGGAGCGGGCGGTGAAATCCAGCTCACCGATGGTATTGCCGCACTGCTGCGCGAAGAGACACTGCTGGCCTATCGCTACAACGGCATTCGCTACGATTGTGGCTCCAAACTCGGGTACTTGCAGGCGCAGGTGGCGTTCGGTCTCAAGCATGAAGAGTTGCGCGCGGAATTCGCGGAGTATCTGAAAACGGTCAGCTGATCTTGGACGCGCAGGAAGCTCATCAGTTGCTGACCAGGGCCGAGCAGATCGCGAGTGCGGAAGCTGTGCAATCCGCACTGCATATCCTGGCGCAACAGATCAATGCCCGATTTGCGGGGCAGTACCCGCTGGTTTTGCCGGTGATGACCGGCGCTGCGGTTTTCAGCGGGCAACTGTTGCCCTTGCTGACTTTTCCGCTTGAGCTCGATTATCTGCAGGTGTCGCGTTATGGCCATGCGGAGCAGGGCGGCGCGCTGCGCTGGAATGCCGCGCCGGATGAAAGCAAACTGCGCGGCCGCGTGGTGTTGGTGCTGGACGATATTCTTGATGCGGGCGAAACCTTGCTCGCCATTCGGGAAAAATTGCTGGCGCTCGGCGCGGCCGCGGTTTACAGCGTCGTGTTTGCCGAGAAGCAGACAGGTAAAATCAAGCCCGTGCAGGCCGATTTTGTCGGGCTGAAACTGCCGGATCGTTTTGTGTTCGGTTATGGCATGGATATTCGCGGGGCCTGGCGTAATCTACCGGCGATTTATGCACTGAAGGAGCAATGACATGTTGGCTATCATCGGAGGACGCGGACTGACCCAGCTGGTCAATCTGGAAATCACCCACCGGCAAGTGATGCGCACGCCGTACGGCGTGCCGTCGGGCGCCTTTATTTTCGGAACCCTGAATCAGCAGGAAGTCATTTTTCTGGCGCGCCATGGTTACGGCTACACCATTCCGCCGCATCTTGTGAATTACCGCGCCAACCTCTGGGCGCTGCGCGAACAGGGAGTGCGTGGCGTGGTTTCGGTGGCCACGGTCGGCAGCATTCGCCCCGACCTGACGCCCGGCACCCTCGTCTTGCCTGACCAGGTCATGGACTATACCCACGGGCGTGACGCCACCTTTTTTGACACCATCGACAAGCCTTATCACAACATTGATTTCACCATGCCGTACTGCCCGAAACTGCGGCATCGCATTCTGCGCAGCGCGCGTCAGGCCGGCGAGACCTGCCTGAATGGTGGCGTTTACGCGGCAACCCAGGGCCCGCGTCTGGACAGCATTGCGGAAGTGAATCGCTATGCCAGTGACGGGGCCGACATGGTCGGCATGACCGGTATGCCGGAAACTGCGCTGGCCATGGAGCTGGAACTCAATTATGCCGCGATTGCCGTGGTTGCCAATTACGCGGCCGGGCGGGGGGACAGCCGTCACGGCATCAACATGGAGCACCTCAAGGAGACAGCCAACACCGCCATGCAGAAGGTGCGCAACATTCTGGAGTGTCTGGTGACCTGCCCGGATGACGAGTCCCAGTAAAACATGACGGTCCGTTCGATATTGCGCATGGGCGATCCGCGTTTGCAGCAGATTGCAGAACCGGTCAGCGATTTCGGATCGGGCGTTTTGCAGAGCTTGCTGCAGGACATGCGCGACACCATGCAGGCCATGAACGGCGCCGGTCTGGCGGCCCCGCAGATCGGCGTTCCGCTGCGCGTGGTGATCTTCGGTTTCAGACATAACGCGCGCTATCCCGAGGCGGGTGAAGTACCCGAGACCGTGCTTATCAATCCGCAGATCACGCCCGTGGGCGAGGCGAGGGAAGACGGCTGGGAGGGCTGCCTGAGCCTGCCCGGCTTACGCGGGCTCGTGCCGCGCTTCAGCCAGATTCACTATACCGGCCACGATGCAGACGGTGCGTTGATCGCGCGCACAGTGAGCGGCTTCCATGCCCGCGTGGTACAGCACGAGTGCGATCATCTGGACGGCATTCTGTATCCGATGCGCATGCCGGATATGAGTAAATTCGGATTCACCGCCGAGCTGTTTCCCGATAAACAGGCGCCGGAAGAATGAGCCACGTACACGCCGCCACCCTTAAACGCTATGCCTGGCTGTCGATTGCGGCGGCCGTCGCAACCATTCTGCTCAAGGGTGTCGCCTGGTGGCTGACCGGCTCGGTCGGACTGCTGTCCGATGCGATGGAATCTTTCGTCAATCTGGCGGGGGCGTTGATGGCGCTGGCCATGTTGTCGCTTGCGGCCGAGCCTGCCGATGAAACGCACGCGCATGGTCACGGCAAGGCGGAATATTTTTCCAGCGGATTCGAGGGCTTTCTCATCCTGGTGGCCGCGCTGAGCATCGCTTATGCCGCCATCGATCGTCTGCTGCATCCACAAGCGCTGGAAGCGGTCGGCGTCGGTCTGGCCGTATCGATCATCGCCTCACTCATCAATCTGGCGACCGCGCGCATCCTGATGACAGTCGGGCGTCAGCATCACTCGATTACCCTGGAGGCCGATGCGCACCACTTGCTGACGGATGTCTGGACGTCGGTGGGCGTGATTATCGGCGTGGGGCTGGTCTGGCTGAGCGGGTGGCTGTGGCTGGATCCGGTAATTGCGCTACTGGTGGCGGCGAATATCGTCTGGACCGGTTGGCAGCTGTTGCGCCGCTCGACGGCCGGCCTCATGGATGCCTCGATTCCGGAAGCGCAGTGCCGCGCGATTGAAGCTGTGCTGGAAAATTATCGCGGCCAGGGGCTGGATTTTCATGCCTTGCGTACCCGGCAGGCCGGCATGCGCGCCTTCGTGACGCTGCATGTGATGGTGCCGGGCGCGTGGACAGTGCAACAGGGGCATGACTGGCTGGAGCGCATCGAGCGCGACATCCGACGGGTCGTGCCGAACGCGCATGTCATGACCCATCTTGAACCGCTGGAAGACCCGCTATCCCTGTCCGATCAGGGGCTGGATCGGCATCACTAGTTATTCCCCGCGCGGATGCACCATGTCGGCGGCGATTACCCAGCGGTCAAAATCTCCGGCAGACACATAACCCAGAGCCAGTGCGGCTTCCTTTAGTGTGCTGCCGTCGTGATGCGCCCGCTTGGCGATTTCCGCCGCGCGGTCGTAGCCGATATGCGGCGTCAGTGCCGTAACCAGCATCAGAGAGCGCTGCATCTGTTCCGCGATCCGTGTGGTATTGGCTTGAATCCCGCGTGCGCAATGGGTGTCGAAACTGGCCATGCCATCGGCCAGCAGGCGCACGCTTTGCAGGAAATTGTGCGCGATCATGGGGCGGAATACATTGAGTTCGAAATTGCCGGAAGCGCCGCCGAAGTTGATCGCCACGTCGTTGCCGAAGACCTGGCAGCACAGCATGGTCAGCGCTTCGCTCTGGGTTGGATTGACCTTGCCCGGCATGATCGAACTACCCGGCTCGTTTTCCGGAATGCTGATTTCGCCGAGTCCAGAGCGCGGGCCGGAGGCGAGCCAGCGGACGTCGTTGGCGATTTTCATGAGCGCGGCCGCGAGAGTCTTGAGCGCGCCATGCGCCGCGACCAGTTCGTCATTGCTGGCCAGCGCGGCGAATTTGTTGGCCGCGCTTTCAAACGGCAAATCCAGCGTCTGCTTGAGTTCTGCGGCCACGCGTTCGCCGAAAGCGACGTGCGTGTTCAATCCCGTGCCGACGGCGGTGCCGCCAACAGCCAGCCGGTGCAGCGGGCCCAAGGTGGCGGTCAGCACGGCTTCGGCGTGTTCGAGCTGGGCGACGTAACCGGAAAATTCCTGTTCCAGCGTCAGCGGGGTCGCGTCCTGCAAATGCGTGCGGCCGATCTTGACGATGCCGGCAAACTCCGCAGCCTTGTGCGCCAGCGTGGCGCGCAGTTCGCGCAGGGCAGGCAGCAGGTGACGGCTGACGGCTTCGGCGGCGGCGACATGCATGGCCGTCGGGAAAATGTCATTGGATGACTGCCCCAGATTGACCTCGTCGTTGGGATGCACTTTGCGCGCCATGCCGCGCTCGCCGCCGAGCAGCTCCGACGCGCGGTTGGCCAGCACCTCGTTCATGTTCATGTTGCTCTGCGTGCCGGAACCGGTTTGCCAGACGGACAACACGAATTCGGCATCATGCTTGCCCGCGAGCACTTCATCGGCCGCCTGCACGATGGCCTTGGCCTTCGCGGCGTCGAGCAGGCCGAGATCCTGATTGACCTGCGCGGCGGCCCGTTTGACCGAAGCCAGTGCCCGCACCAGTTCGTGCGGCATTTTTTCATTCGAGATATGAAAATACTGGATCGAGCGCTGGGTCTGCGCGCCCCAGAGACGTTCGGCCGGCACCTCGATGGCGCCAAAGGAATCGCGTTCGGTACGGTGGCTCATGATGTTTCCTCAGGCGTTCACGAGTTCGCGCAACACAAACGGCAAAATCCCGCCGTTGCGGTAGTAATCCACTTCGATCGGCGTATCTATGCGGAGGAGAAGCGCGACAGTCTGTGAGCCGCCATCCTTGCGCGTGATGGTCAGCGTGACGTCCTGTTGCGGCTTGATCTCGCCGTTCAAGCCGCTGATGTCGAAGGTCTCGTCGCCGGTGAGGCTGAGCGAGGCGAGGGTATCGCTGCCCTTGAATTGCAGCGGCAGCACGCCCATGCCCACCAGATTGCTGCGATGAATGCGCTCGTAGCTCTTGGCGATGACTGCCTTCACGCCCAGCAGTTGCGTGCCCTTGGCCGCCCAGTCACGGCTGGAGCCGGTGCCGTATTCCTCGCCCGCGAAAATCACGGTCGGCGTCCCGGCGGCGATATGTTTCATCGCGGCGTCGTAGATCGGCATCTGTTCGCCGTTGTACAGTGTGTAGCCGCCTTCGACGCGAGAGCCGTCGGCGTTCGGCGGCAGCATCAGGTTTTTCACGCGCACATTGGCGAAGGTGCCGCGCATCATCACTTCGTGATTGCCGCGACGCGAACCGTAGCTGTTGAAGTCCTTCACGGCAACGCCCTTGCCCTGCAGATATTGCCCCGCCGGCGTGGTCGGCTTGAAGCTGCCCGCCGGGCTGATGTGGTCGGTGGTGACGGAGTCGCCGAACAGCGCCAGCGCCTTCGCGCCGCTGATGTCGCCGATCCTGGGGGCCGCGCCTTCAAAGAACGGCGGACAGGCGATGTAGGTGGAATCGTCCCACTGGTACTGGTTGCCGGTGGGCGCTTCAATGGCCTTCCACAGCGGCAGGTCCTTGGTCAGATTGCTGTAGAGCGTCTGGTACACGGCCGGATCGGCGGCAAACTTCATCAGCGTCGCCACTTCATGGCTGTTGGGCCAGATGTCTTTCAGATACACCGGCTGGCCGTCGCTGCCAATGCCCAGTGGTTCGCTCGAAAGATCGATGTTGACCTTGCCGGCGATGGCGTAGGCGACCACCAGCGGCGGCGAGGCGAGGAAGTTGGCCTTGATGTTGGCGTGGATGCGCGCTTCGAAGTTGCGGTTGCCGGACAGCACGGCGGCGACGATCAAATCGTTCTTGACGATGGTCTCTTCCAGCTTGGCATCCAGCGGGCCGGAGTTACCGATGCAAGTGGTGCAGCCGTAAGCGGCGACGCTGAATCCCAGTTGCGCCAGTGGCTCGATCAATCCCGCGTTGGTCAGATATTCCGTCACCACGCGCGAACCGGGGGCGAGCGAGGTCTTGATGTGCGGCGCGACCGTCAGACCTTTGGCCACCGCCTTCTTCGCCAGCAAACCGGCGGCCAGCAACACGCCCGGATTGGAGGTGTTGGTGCAGGAGGTGATCGCGGCGATCAGCACGTCGCCGTGGCCGATTTCAACAGGCGGCAGCATCTCGGCGGCGGATTCGCAGCGCCGTGTGGCGGTGGGATGGTCGCCTGCCATTTCCATCTCGCTGCTACCCTGCGCGTCGTCCTGTTTGCCGCCGCCGGAAATCGGGAAGCATATGCGGCTGTCGCGATCGGGCAGGCCGGTGACATAGCGCTGGCCCAGTTCGCTGGCCGGCTTGTTGAATCCGTTCTCGGCCACCGGCTTGCTGAACAGGGCGTTGAACGTTTCTTTCATCGCGGGCAGGGCGATGCGATCCTGCGGGCGCTTGGGGCCGGACAGCGACGGAGCTATGCTGTCAAGATCAAGTTCCACCACGCTGCTGTAATCGATGCTGCCATCGGCGGGAATGCCGAACAGGCCCTGTGCCTTGAAGTAGGCTTCGAAAGCCTCCACTTCCTCGGCGCTGCGGCCGGTGTTCTTCATGAACTGCACGGTCACCTCGTCCACCGGGAAGAAGCCCATGGTCGCGCCGTATTCCGGGGCCATATTCGCAATCGTGGCGCGGTCTGGCAGGGACAGCGCGGTCGTACCTTCTCCGAAGAACTCGACGAACTTACCGACCACCTTGTGCTTGCGCAGCAGCTCGGTGACGGTCAGCACGAGGTCGGTGGCGGTCACGCCTTCGCGCAGCTTACCCTTGAGGTGCACGCCGACCACGTCCGGTGTGAGGAAATACACGGGCTGGCCCAGCATGCCGGCTTCCGCCTCGATGCCGCCCACGCCCCAGCCAACCACGCCGATGCCGTTGATCATGGTGGTATGGCTATCGGTGCCGACCAGCGTATCCGGGTAATAAACGTCATTCTTGTGCTGCACGCCGCGCGCCAGATATTCCAGATTGACCTGGTGCACGATGCCGATGCCGGGTGGCACGACCTTGAAGGTATCGAAGGCCTGCATGCCCCACTTCATGAAGCGGTAGCGCTCCTTGTTGCGCTCGAACTCCAGCGCCATGTTGGTCTTCAACGCGTCGGGATTGTTGTAGCTGTCGATTTGCACCGAGTGATCCACGACCAGATCCACCGGCACCAGCGGTTCGATGATTTTGGGATTTTTGCCCTGTTTGGCGGCGGCGTCGCGCATCGCGGCGAGATCGGCCAGCAGCGGCACGCCGGTGAAATCCTGCAGCACGATGCGCGCGACCACGAAGGGAATTTCTTCGGTGCGCGGGGCGTTCGGCTTCCAGTTCGCCAATTCGCGCACATGTTGTTCGGTCACCTTTTTGCCGTCGCAATTGCGCAACACCGATTCCAGCACGATGCGGATGGAAACGGGCAGGCGCGAGATGTTGCCGACGCCGGCAGCCGCGAGTGCGGGCAGCGAGTAATACGCGCCCTGTTTACCCGAAGCGAGGTTGAAGATCTGGCGCGAATTGAAAAGGTTGTGGGACATCGAATGAACTCCGGAATTGCGGTGAAAAGATAGCCGCGATTATAAGGGAAGCCGGAGGCCTGTCGCGCCTGAAAATTCAGGCGAATCTAGGACTGTTTCTGCTCGATCCGCGTTTGCGCATGTTGCAACGCTCGCTGGTAGATGATGGCCAGGTCCTCTTCACTCACGTCGATGGTGCTGTCCATTTGGGTAAGCGCCCAGGCGATGTCGGCAGATTCCAGCGTGATGAACGGGCCGGGTTTGGGCGGTGCAGCAGGTGTTGCGGCTGGCATCGGATAACGCCGCTCGGGCAATAGATTATTGATCACCAGCCCGAGAATCAGGAACGTCAGCGCATTCGCCGCCACGATATATAAGGCCAAAAGTTCACCCATCGGATGAAATTGCTGGCTCGCAAGCACCAGCGTCAGCGCCGTCGCCGCACCGGGCGGGTGCAGGCAATGCAGGGCGTACATCAGAAAAATGGCCGCGCCCACGGCGGCTGCGCCGGCCAGCACCGGGTCGTGAATCCAGACACCGAACCACCAGCCGGGGAGGGAGGAAATCAGGTGGCCGCCCACCAGATTCCAGGGTTGCGCCAGCGGGCTGTGCGGCACGGCAAACAACAGCACGGCCGACGCCGCGATTGAACCCAGCATCACCAACTGGTAAGAACCTTGCGGCAGCGCGTGCAACACCAGCCCGAGCACCAGAATGGCGATGCCGCCTGCGAGCCCGCTGCGGACTTTTTCCGCCAGACTGACGCCGGTGGCCTGCGGGCGAAAACGGCTGAAGAAATCGTTCATGGAATTTTGGCCTCCGGCAGAATTGCACGCATGGTAAGACGAGGCGGGGCAGGACTCAACCTTGCTGGCAACAGGGTATGCACTATGTAATATGCATATGCCGAAATATATAGGCTTTTGGTTATAGGAAAAATTTCCACTTCCAGAATCCGGCTATTGTGCTTCCATCCCGGATTTAACTTTTGCTCATGATCGTGTACGCGCAGACTATCCCGCTGCGCACCGCGCCTTCCAGCGTGGCCGGATAATCGCCGGCCGTGTAATCCCCCGCCAGAAATAATCCGGGCAGAGGCGTCGATGTTGCGGGGCGGTCGAGATTGGGCGCGCAGCAGAAGGTGGCGCGCTTTTCGGCGATGACCTGATGCCAGAAAGGCGCTTCCCGGATGCTGAAGTGTTCGTGCAATTCGGCGATCACTTGCGCTGCAAGTTCGTCGTGAGTCAGCTGCTGATGGCGCCCCTCGGCACTGATGACGCTGGCGATCAGCCCCGGCTGGCCGCTGATTTTTCCCTTGTCGAACAGCCACTGGCTGGTGCCTTGGTGCAGGCCAATCATGGCATGCGGCAGCGAGACTTCCGCCGGATATTGCAGATACACGGTGTAGATCGGCTGCATTTGCAGGGCGTCGATTTGTGCCACCACACCGGCCAGTTCGGGTAACGGGTGCAACAGCCGGGCGGCGGCCGTGGGCGAGGTGGCGCAGATGACGTGCGTGAAGTCTTGTGAGCCGTTTCCAGTTATCAGCGTAATGCCCTGCGGCGTGGGCTGGAGGGCTTCCACACGGCAGGCGAGATGCACGGCGCCGTGGCGTTGTGTGACGAAGTCGGCTGCGCGTTGCGGGAACAGCTTGGTGAAGTCAATACGCGGCAGCAGCATGTCCGAATCGGCACGCTGATGGTTGAACGCGTCGCGCAACACGTTGAGCAGCACTTGCGCCGAGGCTTGTGCAACCGGCGTGTTGAGTGCCGCGATGCACAGCGGCTCCCAGAGTTTTGCGATCAACGCGGGTGGCTGTTGGTGTTGTGCCAGCAAGCCGGTAAAGCTGATGTCGTTTGGCAGGCGGAATTGCTGCCGGCGCATCGCCAGCATGAAGCGCACGGCGCGCAGACGTTCGCTTGCGGAAAGTCCCCGTGCGCTCAACAGCGCCGCGAGCAGATGCAGCGGCGCAGGCAGACGCGGGGCGCGCAGGATGAGGTGTTGGTGCAGATCGAGTTGCAGCGGCAGGCGCAGGAAGTCCTGTTCGAGATTGCCGCCGACCCGTTCGATCATGCGCAAGGTCTCGTGGTAGCAACCCAGCAGGAGGTGCTGGCCGTTGTCGAGCTGGGTATCGCCGTGCATGACGCCGCGCGCGCGGCCGCCGCAATGTTGCGCGCTTTCAAAGACGGTGACAGGAATGCCGTGAGCGGCGAGTTCGACGGCGGCAGCCATACCGGCATAGCCTGCGCCGATGATGCCGACGTTCAGGGTTTGAGCCACGCCCGGATGGCCAGCCAGAGTTTGTAGGTGGGCGTCAGCGACACCCGTTCGCGCAGGACATGGCAGCCCGAGGCTTCGACGCGATCCAGCGTGGCGCGGTAAATGGCGGCCATCACCAGTCCGGCGCGCTGCGCCTTGCGGTCAACTGCCGGTAGTTGGGCGAGCGCCTGATCGTAGTAGTGGCGGGCGCGTTCGATCTGGAAAGCCATGAGTTTCCGGAAGCCTTCGGTTTCGCGCCCCTGCAGGATGTCGGCGGCCGTGACGCCGAACTGCTGCATTTCATCCATGGGCAGGTAGATGCGGTTGCGCCGCGCGTCTTCGCCGACATCGCGGATGATGTTGGTGAGCTGAAAGGCGATGCCCAGGTCGTGCGCGTATTTGAGCGTGCGCCTGTCACGGTAGCCGAAAATTTCCGCCGAGAGCAGACCGACGACCGAGGCGACGCGGTAGCAATACAGTTGCAGGGATTTGAAATCCGCATAGCGCGGCTGCTCCAGATCCATCGCCATGCCGTCGATGATTTCCAGCAGATATTCCTCGGCGAGCTGATAACGCCGGACCACGGGAACCAGCGCACGGCACACCGGATGCTGCGGATTGCCGGCGTAGATGTTCGCGACTTCGGCGCGCCACCAGTTCAGCGTCGTGCGCGCCACGGCCGCATCGGAACATTCATCCACGACATCATCGACTTCGCGGCAAAAGGCGTACAGCACCGTCATCGCCTCGCGTTTTTCCCGGGGCAGCAAACGGAAGCTGCTGGTGAAACTCGAGCCGCTCTGGCGGACTTTGTCTTCGCAATATTCCTGGGGCGTCATTTCAAAAACGGAACGGGGCAGACCGGGCCAGCATGATAAACCAGTCGCGCGGTTTCAAGACCGGCCGCTGCGTGAACATGTCGTAATGTGCGCTTTCAAGTTTGTCCAGTATGCGCAAGCCGCCGGCGATGATGAGGCGCATTTCGAGTCCGATGCGGCCACCGAGAATGCTGCCGAGCGGTTTGCCGGAAAGCATCAGCGTGCGTGCACGTGAAACCTGGAACTGCATCAGCGCCTGCCATTGCGGATCGACCTGTGCGCGGGCGATGTGCATTTCGTTCACGCCGAATTCGGCGAGTTCGTCCTGCGGCAGATAGACCCGGCCGATCTGCCAGTCTTTCGCTACGTCCTGCCAGAAATTGATCAGTTGCAAGGCGGTGCAGATGGCGTCCGAGTAGGCGAGATTGACGGGCGTGGCTTCGTCGTAGAGGTGCAGCAAAAGTCGCCCGACCGGATTGGCCGAGCGGCGGCAGTAGTCCTGCAAGTCCTCGAAATTCGCATAGCGTTTTTTGACGACATCCTGCACAAACGCATCGAGCAAATCGTAAAACGGCTGCAGCGGCAGCGCATGCGCGGCGATGATGTCACGCAAGTCACGGAATAGCGGGGTGTTGGGCGTCGCGCCGGATTCAATGCGTTTCAGTTCGCTGCGAAATTCATTCAGGTGCGCCAGACGTTCGGCATCAGGCACGTTGCCTTCATCGGCGAAGTCATCCGCCTGCCGCGCAAAGTGATAAATGATTTCCACCGCGCGGCGCAGACGGCGGGGCAGGAGGATGGACGCGACGGGAAAATTTTCGTAATGCTCGACGGCCATTACAACAGATCGTTTCTGTGCAGCAGAAAGACGAACTGGTCGCCGCCGCTGACTTCCAGCCAGGTGAAGGGCAGGTCGGGAAACGCAGCTTCGAGGGCGTCGCGGTTGTGGCCGATTTCGACCACCAGAATGCCGTGATCGCTCAGGTGTTCCGCCGCTTGCGCGAGGATGACGCGGGTGGCGTCCAGACCATCTTCGCCACTGCCCAGCGCCAGCTTGGGTTCGTGCAGATATTCCTTCGGTAGCGCGGCGACAGAGGGCGCATCCACATAAGGCGGATTGCTGATGATGAGGTCATATTTTTTGCCGGCCAGCTCGCCGAACAAGTCGGAACGGATCAGTTGAATGCGATCCTGCAAGCCGTAGTCATCGACATTGCGCCGGGCGACCGCGAGGGCGTCGGCGGAAAGATCCACGGCGTCGATCTGCGCATACGGAAAGGCGTGAGCCGCGAGTATCGCGAGGCAGCCGCTGCCGGTGCAGAGATCCAGCACCGAACCGACCGCTTCAGGCTCCATGACCCAGGGCGCCAGCTGTTCGCGCAGCAGTTCGGCGATGAAGGAGCGCGGCACGATGACGCGCTCGTCCACGTAAAAACTGAAGTCGCCCAGAAATGCCTCATGCGTCAGATAGGCGGCGGGGATGCGCTGCTCCACGCGCTTTTCCAGGATGTTCAGCACGCCGAGCAGCTCGGGCCGGGTCAGCCGGGTATCAAGGAAGGGCTCCAGCCGGTCGAGTGGCAAATGCAGTGCGTGCAGGATCAGATAGGCGGCTTCATCGTAGGCATCATCGCTGCCATGACCGAAAAAAAGTTTGGCCTGATTGAAGCGGCTCACGGCAAAGCGCAGACAGTCGCGTACCGTTCTGAGCGAGGAAACCGCTTCTGAAAAATGGTTGAGGTTCATGGTGTCAGGCCAGCAGCTTGCGCAGGGTGAGGTAATAGATTTCAGACAGCGCATCGAGATCCGCGACGGCGACACATTCGTTGATCTTGTGGATGGTCGCATTCAGTGGGCCGATTTCCAGCACTTGCGGGCAGATGTCGGCGATGAAGCGCCCATCCGAAGTGCCGCCGCTGGTCGAGAGTTCTGCGTCTATGCCTTGCACTTCGCGGATGGCGGCGCTGACCGCTTCCACCAGATCGCCGCGCGGCGTGAGATAGGGCTTGCCGGACATTTCCCAGGCGAGGTCGTAGTCCAGGCCGTGTTTGTCGAGGATGGCGTGCACGCGGGCTTTGAGAGAGTCCGTGGTGCTGGCTGTCGAATGGCGGAAATTGAACAGAATCTCGACGGTGCCGGGCACGACGTTGGTGGCGCCGGTGCCGCCCCGGATGTTGGAAATCTGCCAGGAAGTCGGCGGAAAATATTCGTTGCCTTCGTCCCAGACCGTGGCGGCCAGCTCGGCAATCGCCGGTGCGGCGAGATGGATGGGATTTTTCACCAGATGCGGGTAGGCGATGTGACCTTGCACGCCCTTGACGATCAGCGTGCCGGAAAGCGAGCCGCGCCGGCCGTTCTTGATGGTATCGCCGGTCCGGCTGACCGAGGTCGGCTCGCCGACGATGCAGTAATCCAGCCGTTCGTTGCGTTCCTGCAGGGCTTCGACCACGCGCACCGTGCCGTCCACCGCGACGCCTTCCTCGTCCGAAGTCAGCAACAGGGCGATGGAGCCGCGATGCTGCGGAAACTCGGCGACAAATTTTTCGATCGCGGTCACAAAGGCGGCGAGCGAGCCCTTCATGTCGGAAGCGCCACGGCCATACAGCATGCCATCGCGCACCGTGGGAGTGAACGGGTCGCTGTCCCATTTGTTGACCGGGCCCGTCGGTACCACATCGGTGTGGCCGGCGAAACAGACCACGGGCGCCGCGTCACCACGGCGCGCCCACAGGTTGTCGACTTCGCTGTGACGCATTTTCTCCAGATTGAAATCCAGCGGCGCGAGCCGGCCGCCGATGATGTCGAGGCAGCCGTCATCCATGGGGGTGAGCGAGCGGCGCGCGATCAGTTGTTGGGTCAGTTCCAGGGTTTTGCTCATGCGTTTCACCTAAAGTTTGAGGGCGGCGTAGTCTGCTTCGCTGAATCCGGTTGCCAGCACCTTGCCATTCTTTTCCAGCACGGGCCGTTTGATGACGTTGGTTTTTTCGCGCATCAGTGCAAGCGCGGCGGCGTCATCCTTGATCGAGGCTTTGACCGCATCGGGCAGCTGACCCCAGGTCGGCCCGGTTTTCTTGAGCAGTTTTTGCCAGCCGATCTGCGCCAGCCAGCCGGACAGCAGGGCGTCGCTCACACCGAGTTTCTTGAAGTCATGAAAGGTGTATTCGATCCCGTGGGATTCCAGCCATGCGCGGGCTTTCTTCACCGTGCCGCAATTGGGAATGCCGTAGAGCGTGATCATTTCTGCTCGTCCAGATTGAGCGTGATGCCGCTGAAATCGCTGGCCGGGCGGGCGGGCGCTGCGGCAGCCGGTGCGCTGGTGGCCGTCGTGCCGCCGGAGAAGTCGATCAGGCTGGCGAGATTGCTGGCCGAATCGGCGTTGCGCATGGCTTCGTCCTTGCTGATCAGTCCGCTCTTGTAGAGCTTGAACAAGGCTTGTTCGAAAGTCTGCGCGCCGGAGGCCGTGCTCTTTTCGATGGCATCGCGAATTTTTTCGATCTGGTCATTCTTGATCAGGTCGGCGATCAGCGAGGTGTTCAGCAGCACTTCCACCGCAGGAATCTGGCGGCCCTGCACCGTGCGCACCAGACGTTGCGAAACGACCGCGCGCAGGCACATCGACAAATCCGACAACACGCCCTGACGCGATTCGTAGGGGAAGAAATTCACGATCCGGTTCAGCGCGTGGTAGCTGTTGTTGGCATGCAGCGTGGTCAGGCAGAGGTGGCCGGTCTGGGCGAAAATCAGCGCCTGACGCAGGGTTTCGCGGTCGCGTACCTCGCCGATCATCAGCATGTCCGGCGCTTCGCGCATGCCGCTGGACAGGGCGCTTTCGTAGCTCAGGGTGTCGGTGCCGACCTCGCGTTGATTGACGAGCGACTTATCGTGCTCGAACAGATATTCGATCGGATCCTCGATGGTCAGGATGTGGCCACTCCGCGTGCGGCTGCGATGCTCGATCATGGCGGCCAGCGTGGTGGATTTCCCGGAGCCCGTAGCGCCCACGACCAGAACCAGGCCGCGCTTTTCCATGGCCAGTTCTTTCAGGATGGCGGGCAGCATGAGCGACTCGACATTGCCTATCTTGTGCTTGATGTGGCGGATGACGATGGCGATATTGCCGCGCTGGCGGAAGATGTTGACGCGGAAGTTGCCGATGCCGTCGGCACGGAAGGAAAAGTTCATTTCCATGTCCGCTTCGAATTCGGCCAGCTGCTTGGGCGACATCAGCTCGAAAGCGATACGCTCGACCATTTCCTTGTCCAGCAGCTGCGCGTTGACCGGCATGGCCACGCCGTCGATCTTGATGTTGACCGGCGCGCCGACCGAGAAGAACAGGTCGGAGGCGTTTTTGTCAGCAGCCAGTTGCAGCAACGGGGTAATGATCATGGGGTCACCTCGGAGGCAGGAATTAGGGTTGAGGATTTAGGGGGTTGGGATTGAGGTGGCCACCGCTATGGCACCAGTACTCAATCCTCGATCCTCAATCCTTGTTTTTAGATGCCGCGCAGCAGTTCGTTGATGCCGACTTTGCCCAGCGTCTTGGCATCGACCTTCTTGACGATGACGGCACAATACAGGCTGTAGCTGCCGTCCTTGGAAGGCAGGTTGCCGCTGACTACCACCGAGCCGGCCGGCACGCGGCCGTAATGCACTTCGCCGGTTTCACGGTCGTAAATCTTGGTGGACTGGCCGATATACACGCCCATGGAAATCACGGCGCCTTCTTCCACGATGACGCCCTCGACGATTTCGGAGCGCGCACCGATGAAGCAGTTGTCCTCGATGATGGTCGGGTTGGCCTGCACCGGCTCCAGCACGCCGCCGATGCCGACGCCGCCGGACAGATGCACGTTCTTGCCGATCTGCGCGCAGGAGCCCACCGTGGCCCAGGTGTCGACCATGGTGCCTTCATCGACATAGCCGCCGATGTTCACATACGAAGGCATCAGCACGACGTTCTTGGCGATGAAACTACCTTTGCGCGCCGCTGCCGGAGGCACCACGCGGAAGCCGCCTTCGCGGAAGTCGCGGCTGTTGTAGTCGGCGAATTTTGACGGCACCTTGTCGTAATAATTGGTGAATCCGCCCTTGATGAAGAAGTTGTCTTCGAGGCGGAAGGAGAGCAGCACGGCCTTCTTCAGCCACTGATGCGTGACCCATTGGCCGCCGATTTTCTCGGCGACGCGCAGCTTGCCCTGATCGAGCAGGTTGATGACGCTGTCGACGGCTTCCTTGAGCTGGGCATCGGCATTGCGCGGAGTGATTTCAGCGCGGCGTTCAAAGGCGGTTTCGATGATTTGCTGCAATTGTTCCATGATGTTTCCTATTTGAGATGAGTAACGAATTCGGCAATGCGCTGCGCAGCTTCCACGGCTTCGGCTGTCGTGGCGACCAGCGCCATGCGCACAAAATTTTCGCCGGGGTTTACGCCATGCGCATCGCGTGCGAGATAGCTGCCCGGCAGAACGGCCACATTATAGTCGCGATATAGCGCCCGCGCGAAAGCGGTGTCGGCCATGGGGGTGCGCACCCAGAGATAGAAGCCCGCGTCGGGCAATTGCACCGGCAGAACGGGATGGAGTATGTCGGTGACGCGCGCGAATTTTTCCGCGTACAGCCGGCGATTCTCGGCGACATGCGCCTCGTCGTTCCAGGCCGCAATGCTGGCCGTTTGCACCGCCGGATTCATCGCGCAGCCGTGGTAGGTGCGATACAGCGTGAACTGGCGGATGACCTCGGCGTCGCCGGCAACAAAACCCGAACGCATGCCGGGCACGTTGGATCGCTTCGAGAGGCTGGAAAATACCAGCAGATTTTTGTAATCCTCGCGCCCCAGTTGGCGCGCGGCCTGCAAGGCGCCCAGCGGTTGGTCCGACCCGAAGTAGATTTCCGAATAACACTCGTCGGCGGCGATGACAAAACCGTAGCGGTCGCTCATCTCGAACAGCGTGCGCCATTCTTCCAGCGCCATGACGCGGCCGGTGGGATTGCCCGGCGAGCAGACATAAATCAACTGGGTGCGCTGCCAGACCGGCTCGGGCAGCTGGGCGAAATCCAGCGCAAAATTCTGTTCCGGCAAGGTGTTCAGGAAGTGTGGCGTCGCGCCAGCGAGCAGGGCGGCGCCTTCATAGATCTGGTAAAACGGGTTGGGGCTGACAACGACGGGGTCCGGCCGGCTGCGATCGACCACGGCCTGGGCGAAGGCAAAAAGCGCCTCGCGGCTGCCGTTGACCGGCAACACCTGGGTTTTCGCATCGGGTGCGGGGATGCCATAGCGGCGTGCCAGCCAGCCTGCGATTGTGCCGCGCAAGGCGTCGGTTCCTGCCGTTGTGGGATAATTTGCCAGTCCGTCCAGGCCGTTGGCCAAAGCTTCCCGGATAAACGCCGGCGTTGGATGCTTGGGTTCGCCTATGGTCAGGCTGATGGGATGCAGCGCCGGGTTGGGCGTGATGTCTCCGAACAGCTGGGCGAGTTTCTGAAACGGGTAGGGATGCAGCTTGGCGAGATCCGGATTCATGGCGGTTGTGATAACGCGAAAAACGGCGTGCATTATATAAGGGCGGGGCAGGTGCCAACAAAACAAAATCTATTGCCTGTCGGCGGATTGCTGAGCGGCGCGCTGGTCTGGGGGATGATCTGGTATCCCTATCGGGCGCTGGAAGCCGCCGGAATGGAAGGGCCGCTGGCGACGCTGCTGACTTACACGTTCGCCTTGCTGGCCGGCGGTTTCATGCTGCCCCGGGTGTGGCGCGAATTGCCGTCTGCGGGCGGTTGGGCCATCTTGCTCATACTAAGCGCGGGCTGGGCCAATTTCGGCTATGTGCTGGCCATGCTCGAAGGCGAGGTGATGCGCGTGCTGCTGCTGTTTTACCTCGCGCCGCTGTGGACCATCCTGTTTGCCCGCTGGCTGCTGGCGGAACGGCTCAATGCCTACGGCTATGCGGTTATTGCGCTGTCGTTGTGCGGGGCGGCGGTGATGTTGTGGCAACCGGCCAGTGGTTTGCCCTTGCCCCACGTCTGGGCCGAGTGGATCGGACTCACGGCCGGAATGGGATTTGCGCTGTCGAATGTGGTTTCCCGGCGTGCGGCGCATCTCAGTCTGGAAATGAAGAGCTTCAGCGTTTGGGCGGGAACACTGCTGCTGACGCTCCCGCTGTTGTTGTGGCAGGGCAAGGGCTGGCCCCAATTTGCGGCGATCGGCAGTGCCTCATGGGGGCTGCTCGCGCTGCTCGGCCTCACCATTTGCGCGACCAGCTATGCCGTGCAATATGGCGTGGCGCGCGTTCCGGCGAACCGGGCGATATTGCTGCTCCTGTCGGAGTTGGTGGTGGCCGCATTGTCGTCCTGGTGGCTGGCTGGCGAGGCGATGGATAGTCGCGAATGGCTGGGGGCATTCCTGATCATTTCTGCGAGCCTGCTGTCCGGGCGGCTTTATCCGGAAACCCGAAGAAATCAGGGGGAAATCAGATGAACATTTCCGCGATCTGGTGGCTGCATGTCGGCAGCGTGGCGCTGAGTTTCAGCCTGTTTTTCCTGCGCGGTCTGTGGATGTGGCAGGGCACGCTCATGCAGCGCGGGCGCTGGGTGCGGATCGCGCCGCATGTGGTGGATACGTTGCTACTGCTCAGTGCCATTACCATGGTGGTAATGCTGAGCCTGCCGGTGCTGGAGACGCCCTGGCTGCTCGCCAAAATCGCGGCGCTGCTGCTGTACATCGTGCTGGGCAGCGTGGCGCTGCGGCGCGGCAAGACGCCTGAAATTCGGTTGTTGGCCTGGCTGGCCGCGCTGCTGGTATTCGTCTACATCGTCGGCGCCGCCGTCCGTCACAATCCCTTGAGCTGGTTGACTTAGCGCCGACCGCCGAGCAGCGAGCCGAGTATGCCGCGTATCAGCCGCCGGCCGACTTCGGAGCCGATGGCGCGCGCGGCGCTCTTGGCAAGCGCTTCCGCAGTTGTCTCGCGCTGGCGGGCCGCAGGGCGTGCTGACGCTTTTGGTGTTTCCGCCGGTTTTTCGGCCGCGCGCTGGCGCAGGATTTCATAGGCGGATTCTCTATCCACAGCGGCTTCATAATGCCCGGCGAGCAGTGACTGTTGCATCAGCGTCTGGCGCTTTGCTGCCGTCAACGGGCCGATCTGACTCTGCGGCGGCACGATGAACGCGCGTTCGACGATGCCGGGTCGGCCCTTCTCATCCAGACAGGACACCAGCGCTTCGCCCACGCCCAATTCGGTGATGACAGATTGTTCATCCAGCGCCGGATTGTCGCGCATGGTTTCGGCGGCGGCGCGCACGGCTTTCTGGTCGCGCGGACTGAAGGCGCGCAGCGCATGCTGCACGCGGTTGCCGAGCTGTGACAGCACCTTGTCCGGCACGTCGGCGGGATTCTGGGTCACGAAATAAACGCCGACGCCCTTGGAGCGGATCAGCCGCACCACCTGTTCGATCTTGTCCAGCAGGGCGGCAGGTGCATCGTTGAACAGCAAATGCGCTTCATCGAAGAAGAAAACCAGCCGGGGTTTATCCGCATCGCCGGTTTCCGGCAGGTGCTCGAACAATTCAGATAGCAACCAGAGCAGGAGGGTGGAATACACCTTGGGCGATTGCATGAGTGCGTCGGCGGCGAGGATGTTGATCATGCCGTGACCCTCGGCATCCGTCTGCATCAGGTCGTCGATATTCAGCATGGGTTCGCCGAACAACTGGTCGCCGCCCTGGGTTTCGATCTGCAACAAGCCGCGCTGGATCGCACCGATGCTGGCGGTGGAAATGTTGCCGTATTCGGTGGTGTATTCGCGCGCGTTTTCGCCGACATGCTGCACCATGGCGCGCAGGTCTTTCAGATCGAGCAGGAGCAGACCGTTGTCGTCGGCGATCTTGAACACCAGCGTCAGCACGCCTTGCTGCGTGTCGTTCAGATTCAGCATGCGCCCGAGCAGCAGCGGCCCGAGATCGGAAATCGTGGCGCGCAGCGGATGTCCGGATTTTCCGAACACATCCCAGAACGTGACCGGTGCGGCGTGGTATTCGAAATTTTCCAGCTGCAACTGTTCCACGCGGGCGGCGACCTTGGCGTTGCCGCCACCAACCTTGCCCAAACCGGAGAGATCGCCCTTGATGTCGGACAGGAACACCGGCACGCCGATGCGGCTGAAGGCTTCCGCCAGGGTTTGCAGGGTGACGGTTTTGCCGGTGCCGGTGGCGCCCGTGATCAGTCCGTGCCGGTTGGCCATCTGTGGCAGCAGCATGAGGGTATGCGAGGCGTTTTTGGCGAGCAGCAGTGGAGCGGTCATGGCGGCTTCTGTATTGGGATTGATGGGCGAAAATGATACCATCGCCCCACAATTTTTTCGGAGAGCAACATGGCGGGACACAGTAAATGGGCGAACATCCAGCATCGCAAGGGCAAGCAGGATGCGAAGCGCGGAAAAATTTTCACCCGGCTGATCAAGGAAATCACGGTGGCTGCGCGCATGGGCGGCGGCGATCCGGGCGCCAATCCGCGCCTGCGCCTGGCGATGGAAAAAGCCCGCGAAAACAATATGCCCAAGGATACCGTGGAGAATGCGGTCAAGCGCGGCAGCGGTCAGCTGGAGGGCGTGAATTACGAAGAGCTGCGCTATGAAGGCTATGGCATCAACGGCGCAGCCGTGATGGTGGATTGCATGACCGACAACAAGACCCGTACCGTGGCGGAAGTGCGTCACGCCTTCAGCAAGCATGGCGGCAACATGGGCACCGATGGTTCGGTGTCCTTCCTGTTCAGGCATTGCGGGCAGATGATCTTCGCGCCGGGCACCGACGAGAACGGCCTGATGGAGGTGGCGCTGGATGCCGGCGCCGAGGACATCAGCACCAATGATGACGGCAGTATTGAGGTCATCACCGCGCCCAACGATTTTGTCGCGGTCAAGCAGGCGCTGGAAGCGGCCGGTTACAAGCCCGAGTTTGGCGAGGTCACCATGAAGCCGTCGAACGAGGTGGAATTCAGCGGCGAGGATGGCGCGAAAATGCAGAAGCTGCTGGATGCGCTGGAAAATCTCGATGACGTGCAGGACGTCTATACAACGGCGGTCATTGAAAGTCAGGATTGAGGAATGAGCGTTTAGTATTTTGGAATCGGGATTTGGATGTACGGTCATGTCTGACTCAATCCTGAATCCTCAATCCTCGATCCGCATTCTGGGCATTGATCCCGGATTGCGCATCACCGGTTTCGGCGTGATCGAGAAACAGGGGCAGCAGCTGCGCTATCTCGCGAGCGGCTGCATCCGGACGCCGGAGGGTGAACTGCCGGAGCGTTTGGGCGTCATCCTGAATGGACTGCGGGAAGTTATCGCGCAACATCAGCCGAATGAAGTTGCGGTCGAAAAAGTCTTCGTCAACGTCAATCCGCAGTCCACGCTGTTGCTTGGCCAGGCGCGCGGTGCGGCCATTTGTGCGGCGGTTCTGGCAGCATTGCCTGTGGCGGAATATACGGCGCTGCAAGTCAAACAGTCCGTGGTCGGCAACGGCCACGCCAACAAGGAGCAGGTGCAGCACATGGTGCAGCGTTTGTTGGCGTTGTCCGGCACGCCCAGCCCTGATGCGGCGGATGCGTTGGCAGTGGCCATTTGTCATGCCCATGCAGGGCAAGGGCTGGGCCAGCTGGCCACGCGGGGATTCCGGGTCAAAGGCGGGCGGCTCATATGAGCGTGCCACTGGAGCCGACACTGCAACATTTCCGGCATCCGCTCGCGCGCTACTTTGCCTCGACGCGTCCGGCGTTTCTGCTCGCCAGTCTGGTGGCCGTGTTGCTCGGATTGGCGACGGCAAGTCACGCCGGAGTGTTGCACAACGCTCCATTAGCGTTGTTGACGCTGCTGGGTGCGCTGTGCGCCCACGCCGGAGCGAATGTGCTGAATGATTATTACGATGCCCTAAATGGCACCGACAACCGCAACACGGAACGTATCTTTCCGTTTACCGGTGGCAGCCGCTTTATCCAGAACGGTGTGCTGACCCGCGCGCAAACCCGGAATTTCGGCTACGCCCTGTTGGGTGTCGCGGCGCTCGCCGGGTTGTTGCTGTTGCGTTATTCCGCGCCGGATTTGCTGCTGCTCGGACTGGCGGGATTGTTCGTCGGCTGGGCTTATTCAGCCACGCCGCTGAAGCTCAACAGCCGGGGGTGGGGCGAACTGTGCATCACGCTGGGTTTTTTGCTGATTGTCGTGGGGGCGGATTTCGTGCAGCGCGCAAGCTTTGCGGCATTGCCCTGGCTGGCCGGGTTGCCGTATGTCTTGCTCGTCACCAATCTGCTCTACATCAATCAGTTTCCGGATCGTGCGGCTGATGCGGTTTCGGGAAAGCGGCACTGGGTGGTGCGACTGAATGTCCGCCAGGCGCGCTGGGGTTATGTCTGGCTGGCGGTGCTGGCCTATGGTGGACTGCTTGTGCTGGTTGTATCCACTGTTTTGCCGCCGGCAGCGCTCGTCAGTTTGCTGGCCGCGCCGCTGAGTTTTGGCGCCGCGCGGCAATTGTTGCGTTACGCTGACCAGCCCGCGCAACTGGCGGGGGCGATCAAGTTAACCATCGCCGCCATGCTGTTGCATGGTGTACTGCTGGCGCTGGCACTGATTTTGAACTAGGGGATTTCATGATAGGCAAACTGACCGGCATTTTGCTGGAAAAAAATCCGCCGCAGATTCTGCTGGATGTTCAGGGCGTGGGCTATGAAGTGGATGTGCCGATGAGCACGTTCTACACCTTGCCCGCACTGAACGAGGCGGTGGTGCTGCACACCCAGCTCATCGTGCGCGAGGATGCGCATCTGCTGTTCGGCTTTGCGACGCAGGATGAGCGTCTGGTCTTTCGGCAGCTGCTCAAGATCAGCGGCGTCGGGCCGAAGATGGCGCTTGCCGTATTGTCGGGTATGAGTCTGGGGGAGCTGGCTGCGGCAGTCGCCGCCAAGGATGCGGCCCGGTTGACCAAAGTGCCGGGCGTAGGCAAAAAAACTGCCGAACGCTTGTTGCTCGAATTGCAGGGCAAGTTTGCCGCCGCAGGTCCGGCAGTGACCGATACGGAGATGTCGTCGTCCGGCGATGATGTTGTCAATGCCTTGCTGGCGCTGGGCTACAACGAAAAAGAAGCGGGTTGGGCGGCCAAACAATTGCCGGCGGATACGGGGGTTTCTGACGGCATACGGCAGGCGCTCAAGCTGCTGTCGAAATCCTGAGGCAACTTTAAGTTATCATTCCCGGCATGATAGAAAACGATGATTTTTCCACTGAACGGGTGATTTCTCCCGTCACGGCCTCCACCCAGGAAGAAGCGCTGGAACGGGCATTGCGCCCGCGCCAACTGGAGGAGTACGTCGGTCAGGAAAAGATTCGCGGGCAACTGGAGATTTTCATTCAGGCTGCACGCGGACGGCGCGAGCCGCTCGACCACGTGTTGCTGTTCGGGCCGCCGGGACTGGGCAAAACCACGCTGGCGCAAATTATCGCGCGCGAAATGGGCGTGAATATTCGCCATACCTCCGGACCGGTGCTGGAGCGTGCCGGCGATCTGGCTGCGCTGCTGACCAATCTTGAACCCAACGACGTGTTGTTCATCGACGAAATTCACCGGCTCTCGCCTGTGGTTGAGGAGATTCTCTATCCCGCGCTGGAGGATTACCAGATCGACATCATGATCGGCGAAGGTCCGGCGGCGCGCTCGGTCAAGCTGGATCTGCCACCGTTTACGCTGATCGGCGCTACGACGCGGGCGGGCATGCTGACCAACCCGTTGCGCGACCGTTTCGGGATCGTCGCCCGGCTGGAGTTTTACACGCCGGAAGAATTGCAGCGCATCGTCTTGCGCTCATCCCGGCTGCTGGAAATTAATCTGTCTCCGGAGGGTGCGCTGGAAGTGGCGCATCGTTCGCGCGGCACGCCGCGCATCGCCAACCGGCTGCTGCGCCGTGTACGCGATTTTGCCGAAGTGAAGGCGGCGGGCGAAGCTTCCCGCGAAGTTGCCGATGCGGCGCTGACCATGCTGGATGTGGATGCGCGCGGACTGGATGTGATGGACCGAAAATTGTTGCAGACCGTGATTGAAAAATTCATGGGCGGACCGGTCGGCGTGGATAACCTTGCGGCAGCGATAGGCGAGGAGCGCGACACCATCGAAGATGTGCTCGAGCCCTATCTGATTCAGCAGGGCTATCTGCAACGCACGCCGCGCGGGCGCATCGCCACGGCCAACGCCTACCGGCATTTCGGTCTGGCGCAACCGCGCAGCAATCAGGAGCTGTGGGATGAATGAGCCGCAGCCGATTTTCAGCTGGCCGGTGCGGGTTTATTTTCAGGACACCGATGCGGGCGGGGTGACTTATCACGCGAGTTATGTGAACTTCATGGAGCGGGCGCGGACCGAATGGCTGCGCACCTTCGGCTATAGCTATGCCGGTTTGATGGAGTCGCTGGGTGTTGTTTTCGTGGTGCGTTCGCTGACGCTGGAATATTTCCGGCCTGCACTGCTCGACGATTTGTTACAGGTAACGGCGCAAGTCACGGGGCTCGGACGCAGTCGCCTGACCTTTTCGCAGACGGTGCTGCGCGGGGAGGAGAAACTTGCCGAAGGCGAGTTTCATCTGGTATGTGTCGATGTTGAAACGTTCAAGCCGGTGAGTGTGCCGGAAATGCTTAGAGCGCAATGGAAGGAATGAAATGGAAGTTACGCAGGATTTGTCGTTTATTCACCTGATCAGCAATGCCAGCGTGCTGGTGCAGCTGGTCATGGGGTTGCTGCTGCTGGTCTCGCTGTTTTCCTGGTGGTTCATTTTCATGAAGCTGTTTGCCGTGCGCACCGAAATCCGCATGACCAACCGCTTCGAGGAAAAATTCTGGGGTAATTCGGATTTGACGCAACTTTACAAGCAGGCGGCCTCGGCCAGGCCTGAGCAGGTCGGCGCGCTGGAGCGTATTTTTGCGGCGGGCTATCTCGAATTTGCCAAGCTCAAAAAGCAACCGGGCAAGGGCGATGCCGCCATCATGGATGGCGTGCGGCGGGCGATGCGTGCAACCTACCAGCGCGAAATGGACAGACTGGAAGCGCATCTGTCGTTTCTTGCAACAGTAGGTTCGGTGAGTCCCTATGTCGGATTGTTCGGAACGGTGTGGGGCATCATGAACGCGTTTCGCAGTCTCGCAAATGTCGGTCAGGCCACGCTGGCCCATGTCGCCCCAGGCATCGCCGAAGCGCTGGTGGCCACGGCGATGGGTTTGTTCGCAGCGATTCCGGCCGTGGTGGCCTACAACCGTTACTCCCATGAGATCGATCGTCTGGCCAGTCGATTCGACAGTTTCACCGAAGAATTTTCCAACGTGCTGCAGCAACAGGTATGAAGAATTTGCGCCGCTCCTCACGCCGGCAGATGAACGAAATCAACGTCGTGCCCTATATCGACGTGATGCTGGTGCTGCTGGTCATTTTCATGATCACCGCGCCGCTCATGAATCCGGGGCAGATCGATTTGCCACAGGTGGGGGAATCCCTGCCGCCGCCGGTCGCGCCGCTGGAAGTGGTAATCCGCAAGGACAATACTCTGGCGCTGCGCGATCATCAGCGCGGCGGACAAGAGAGCCGGGTCAGCCAGCAGGAATTGCTGGCCATCCTGAAATCTCGCCAGCATGAATTTGCCGAACAACCCGTGGTGATTTCTGCCGACAAGAGCGTGCGCTATGAGGAAGTAATCAATGTGATGGACATGTTGCGGCAACAGCAAATCCGCAAGGTTGGCCTGCTGACCCAGACCCGCAAATGAATGCCGTCCTGATGCACGAACCCTATCGCTTGCCGGCCGGTTTGCTGGCCGCTTTCGTGCACGGGCTGTTTTTCTCGTTGTTGTATTTCAGTTTTTCCTGGCAAACACAACCGGCAGCCAGCATGAGCGTGGAGCTCTGGGACAGTCTTCCGGACAAGCCGGTTGCGGCTCAGCCACCTCCGCCGCCTGAGGTGGAAAAAGTGGAAGCGCCTGAGCCACAGCCTGTGGTTAAACCCGCCGACCCCAAACCGGACATTGTGATTCCGGACAAGAAAAAGCCGGAGCGCAAGGTGGCCGAAGCGGTCCAGCCGCCACAGAAAACCCGTATTCAGCCGACCCAGAGCAGCATTTTGGAAAGGCAGCTCGCGCTGGAGGCGGCAGCCCGTGCCGAGCAGGCTGCGGCGACCGGCCGGGTCGTGGATGAATACACGGCAAAAATTGTCGCGCAGATCCGCAGCCGGATCGTATTGCCGCCGGGCGTGCCGGATGAGGCGCGCGCCGAGTTCGCGGTGACCGTGCTGCCCGGTGGCGGCGTGCTGAATGCGCGTTTGCTCAAATCCAGCGGGCATCGCGCTTATGACGAGGCGGTCGAGCGCGCCATCATCAAGGCGCAACCCCTGCCTTTGCCCACCGAACCCGGCATGTTCAACCGCTTTCGGGAAATGAGACTGGGTTTTCGTCCCAGGGAACAGGAGTAATACACATGCGATTCTGGCGTCATGGATGGGCCATTTTGCTGCTGGCTTACAGCAGCCTTGCGGCCGCTGTCATGGAAATCGAAATCATTGGCGCGGGCGAGAATCAGATTCCGATCGCGCTGGTGCCCTTTGGCGGGGATGAAAAACTTGCCACGGAAATCAATCAGGTTGTGGCGGGCGATTTGCAGCGCAGCGGACTATTTCGTCTCGTTGACCCGGCGGGAAAATCGCCGCACGTCGTGTCCGAAGTCGAGTATGCCGACTGGCAGGTGCGCGGCGCCGATGCCTTGAATATCGGCCGGGTCAATGCCCTGCCGGACGGTCGCATTGAGGTGCAATTCCGGCTTCTGGATGTCGTCAAGCAAACGGATCTGGGGGGGCATGCGGTATCGGCCGCAGCGGGCCAGGTGCGTGCTGTAGGGCATCGAATCGCCGATCTGATCTATGAAAAACTGACGGGCGACCGGGGCGTGTTCAGCACCCGGATTGCCTATGTGAACCGCCAGAGCGGGCGCTACAAACTGATCGTGGCGGATAGCGATGGTTACAACGAGCAGGTGGTGCTTTCCCTTGGCGAGCCCATCATGTCACCGGCCTGGTCGCCGGATGGCAGTCATCTGGCTTACGTCAGTTTTGAAAATGGTCACGCTGCGGTTTATGTGCAATCGCTTTACACCCGGCAGCGCAAGCTCATTGCGAATTTTGAAGGCAGCAACAGCGCACCGGCATGGGCGCCGGACGGCGCGCTGATGGCGCTCGTGCTGACTCGCGACGGCAGTTCGCAGATTTATCTGATTCGTCCGGATGGCACGGGTTTGCGCCGCATCACCTTCAGTGGCGCCATCGATACCGAACCGCATTTTTCGCCGGATGGCCAGTTCCTGCTGTTCACCTCCGACCGTGGCGGCAGCGCGCAGATTTACCGGATGGCGGTCAGCGGCGGGCCGGCGGAACGCATGACCTTTGGTGGCGGCAATAATTACTCACCGCGTTACCGCCAGGACGGGAAAGCGTTTGTTTTTTCACACCGTGAAAATGGCCGTTTTTATATTGCAACCCAGGATTTTCAGAGCGGGCAGATGGAACTGCTAAGCGCCGGAGGCTGGGAGAAAAAGCCCAGTTACGCACCGAATGGAAAACTGATCCTGTACGCTAGCGAAGGCCGTGGCCGTGGTATATTGGCAACCGTTTCCAGTGACGCTCGCATCAAGCAAAACATGTATACCCAAAGTGGTGACGCGCGCGAGCCGGTGTGGGGACCTCTTCCATAACCAACTGCAAGGAGATTCAAGATGAAAAAAATCGTGATGAGTGTTGTGTTAGTAAACCTGTTGGCGGCTTGCGCCAGCCATCCTCCTGCGGAAGCTCCTGCGCCTGTGGCAGAAAAGTCGGCGCCGACAGCCAAGGCCGCTCCGGCATCTGCGACATCGGCACAGGTTGCTGTGGATCCGTTGAACGACCCCGCCAGCATTCTCGCGGGCCGCAGCGTGTACTACCCGTTTGATGTTTCCGCCGTTCAGGAAGCCGACAAGCCGCTGGTGCAAGCCCACGGCAAATATCTGGCTGAACATGCGGCTCGCAAGGTTCGTCTAGAAGGCAATTGTGACGAGCGCGGCAGCAACGAATACAACCTGGCCTTGGGTCAGCGTCGTGCCGATGGCGTGAAGAAAATGCTGGAACTTAGTGGTGCTCAAGCCAGCCAGCTGGAAAGCGTCAGCTATGGTGAAGAAAAACCCCGCGCTTCCGCGCACAATGAGGCGGCATGGTCGCAGAATCGCCGTACTGACCTGAACTACGCAAAGTAAGATGAACTACCGTTTCCTCTTGTTGCTGGGTTGTCTGTTTGTCACACCTGCATCGGCCGGATTGTTTTCCGACGATGAGGCGCGCCAGCAAATCCAGCAGCTGGAGGAACGGATCAGGTTGCTGGAGATCAGCGAAAAGAAACAAACCCAATCCATGCTCGAACTGATGAGTCAGATCGATGCGCTGAATTTGCAGATTCGCCAGTTGCGCGGCCAGAACGAAGAGCTTGTGCACGGTTTGCAGGAAGCGGAGCGGCGTGAGAAGGATTTTTATGTGGATCTGGATGCGCGTTTGCGGCGCTTCGAAACAGCGCCACCTGCGCCAGAAACCCCTGCCGCAGCCAAAACGTCTGATCCCGAAGATCCGATCGCCGAGAACCGCGCTTATGAATCCGCCTACAAGGCATACAAGGAAGGCACGCCGGCCAGCGGCGCCAAGGCTTTCCAGGATTTCATCCAGACCTACCCGCATTCTGTGCATGTGCCCAATGCAAGTTACTGGCTCGGCAGCGCACTGCTGAAGCTGAAGGATTACGAGGGCGCGTTGGCGACTTTTGAAGATTTGCTTAAGGTTTATCCCACCACACAGCGGGCGCCGGAGGCACTGTTGCAGATTGCCGAGTGTCAGGCGAAATTGAAAAAAACCGAAGCATCCAAGCAAACGCTCAAACAGGTCATCGCAAAATATCCGGGCACTGAAGCCGCAGCAACCGCCAAAAAATTGCTCGCGACCAAAAAATAGTTCTGCATGTCCCATCCCGTTTCAGATATCCAGCTTCGCGTAAGCGAAGTTTTCTATTCAGTTCAGGGCGAGACGCGCCGCATCGGTTTGCCGACGGTCTTCATTCGTCTGACGGGCTGTCCCCTGCGTTGCACGTATTGCGATACCAGCTATGCATTTTCCGGCGGTGAAATCCGGACGCTTTCGTCGCTTTTACAGCAGATTGCCGAATTTGCACCGCGTTACGTCACGGTGACAGGCGGCGAGCCGCTGGCCCAGAAAAATTGTCTCGTGCTGTTGCGCGCCCTGTGTGACGCCGGCTACCAGGTATCACTCGAAACCGGCGGTGCATTGCCGATCGGCGAGGTGGATCCGCGCGTCATGCGGGTGCTGGACATCAAGACGCCGGGCTCCGGTGAGGCGGAAAGGAACTGCTGGAACAATCTCGCGTTGCTGACTGCGCACGATGAAATCAAGTTTGTGCTGTGTGACGAAGCCGACTATCACTGGGCTGTGGAACAACTGCAGCAGCACCAACTGTTTGCGAAGTGCGGCGTGACTTTTTCGCCGGTGCAGGGGCAATTGAATGCCACGCATCTGGCCGAATGGATTTTGCGTGATCGTTTGCTGGTGCGCATGCAGGTGCAGTTGCACAAAATTCTCTGGCCGGAGGAGAAAGGACGATGACTCAAAAGTCCGTGGTATTGCTTTCCGGCGGACTGGATTCCGCCACCGTGCTGGCGCTGGCACGGGCGCAGGGATTTGCATGCTATGCACTGAGTGTGGATTACGGGCAACGCCACCATTCCGAGCTTGCAGCCGCGCACCGGGTTGCTGCGGCACTCGGTGCAAAAGAACATCGGATTATCAGCATTGATCTCACGGCATTTGGCGGTTCGGCGCTGACGGACAACCGCATTGCGGTGCCGGAGCAGCCGGGCGAGGGGATTCCGCTGACGTATGTGCCGGCGCGCAATACCATCATGCTGTCGCTGTCGCTTGCCTGGGCCGAGGTGCTGAATGCCCAGGATGTGTTCATCGGCGTCAATGCGGTGGATTATTCCGGTTATCCGGATTGTCGCCCCGCTTTCATTGAAGCCTTTGAACGAATGGCCAATCTCGCGACCAAGGCGGGGGTGGAAGGGCGGCGCTTCAGGGTGCACGCCCCGTTGCAACATCTGACCAAGGCCGAAATCATTCAGCAGGGGCTGGCGGTCGGGGTGGATTATGCGCAGACGGTCTCGTGTTATCAGGCGGATGAAAGTGGTCGGGCTTGCGGCGTGTGCGATTCCTGCCGCTTGCGGCGAGCCGGGTTTGCGGCGGCCGGGGTGCCCGATCCCACGCATTACGCGCTTCCGGCGTCATGATGTTACGTCAGGTTTCCAAGGGGTATTCGAATGTTTAAATGGATAGGATTGGCACTGGGTTTCTGGTGGGGCGGATTTTTCGGCGGTGTGCTGGGGTTGATGCTGGGCGCCTTGATCGACCGTGTCCGCGCGCTGGGTGCGGGCGCGGTGAATCCGCTGAAAACCGCTTTGCGGCAGGCCGTGTTCCTGGAAACCGCTTTCACGGTCATGGGCAAGCTGGCCAAGGCGGACGGACGCATCTCCCAGGAAGAGATCGATCATGTCGAGCAGTTCATGCAGCAGTTGGGCATGACGGCGGAACATCGGCAACAGGCGATTGCGCTGTTCAAGCGCGGCGCGGCGCCGGAATTCGATATCGAGCAAAGTCTGTCGAAGTTCAATGCGGTCTGCGGTCAGACCCGCGATCTGAAACAGATGCTGCTGGTTTACCTGATCGTCATGGCGCATGCCGACGGTCATTACCATCCGGAAGAGGAGGCTTTGCTGACCCGTGTCGCGGGACGTCTGGGTTATGGTCCGCAGGCCTTCAGACAGCTGCTGGAGATGGTGCTGAACCAGACGCACTTCGCGGGCAGCCAAGCCAATGATGAAAACGCGCTGGCGGAGGCCTATAAGGCGCTGGGAGTGGCGCCGGAAAGCACGGATCCGGAAATCAAACGCGCCTACCGCAAGCTGATGAGTCAATACCATCCGGACAAGCTGATGGGGCAGGGGGTGCCGGAAGACATGGTCAAACTGGCTACCGAGCAGACCAAGGAAATCCAGCTGGCCTACGATCTGATCAAGCGCAGTCGCAATCTTTGACGGTCATTGAAATGACCCATTCCCGCCGTTAGCAGGGCGAGTATAATTTCGCCATTTATTTCATACACCCAAGGAAAAAATCGTGTCTCTCTCCCGTCGCGTACAGGCCATCAAACCCTCTCCCACACTTGCCGTGACTGCCCGTGCCGCCAAACTCAAGGCGGAAGGCAAGGACATCATTGGCCTGGGGGCGGGCGAGCCGGATTTTGATACGCCGCAGCACATCAAGGACGCGGCGATTGCTGCGATCAACAAGGGATTTACCAAATACACGGCAGTGGGCGGCACGCCCTCGCTGAAGCAGGCGATCATCGCCAAGTTCAAGCGCGACAATGGCTTCGACTACACGGCCAAACAGATTCTGGTTTCCTGCGGCGGCAAGCAGAGTTTTTTCAATCTTGCACTGGCGGTGATCAATCCGGGCGACGAGGTCATCATCCCGGCGCCGTACTGGGTGTCCTATCCGGACATTGTGATTATTGCCGAAGGCAAGCCGGTTATCGTTCAGGCGGGTATCGAGCAGGGTTTCAAGCTGACGGCGGCGCAGCTCGAAGCAGCGATTACGCCGAAGACCAAAATGGTGGTCATCAACAGCCCGAGCAATCCTTCCGGCGGGGTTTATACGCTGGAGGAGCTGCAGGCGCTGGGCGCGGTGCTGCGCAAGCATCCGGGCATCCTGATCGCTACGGATGACATGTATGAACACATCGCGCTGACCGATGAAAAATTCGTCAACATTCTCAATGCCTGCCCGGATCTGTATGACCGCACCATGGTGCTGAATGGCGTTTCCAAGGCCTACGCGATGACCGGCTGGCGTATCGGCTATGCCGCCGGGCCGGAAGCGATTGTCACCGCGATGGAAAACGTCCAGTCGCAAAGCACTTCGAATCCCACCTCGATTTCGCAGGTGGCTGCCGAGGCGGCGCTGAATGGCGACCAAGGCTGCATTACGCCGATGCTGAAAGCCTTCCGCGAGCGGCACGAGTTTGTGGTGAATGGATTGAATGCCATTCCAGGATTGAAGTGCATCAAGGCCGGCGGCGCCTTCTATGCCTTCCCCGATGCGCGTGAGGCCATTGCGACACTGCACCGCAAAGGCACGATTGCAGCAGCCACCGACATCGCATTGTCGGAATATCTGTTGGTGAATGCGGGCGTTGCTGTCGTGCCGGGTTCGGCTTTTGGCAGCGAAGGCTATATCCGGCTGTCGTTCGCGACCTCGATGGAAAACCTGCAAAACGCCCTGAGCCGCATCGCGGCGGCTTTGAGCTAACCGCCAAGCTGATGAGAATACTGCCCGGGGAGCATCCCCGGGCTTAGCGTAGCAGCGGTTGGCTCACCGAGCCTTCGAGTTGGAAGCGGGCGCTACGCAATCCTGTCGGCTTGCTGAAATTGATGGCCACGGTTCCACTCAGTTGCTGATTCTGAATGTCCACCGCGCCATTTGCTTCCAGCCGGGGTGATCCAAAGCGCACCCCGCGCAGGCTCAGCAGGCCGCTGTTCAGCGCGATTTCACCTGTCATGGCATCGAATTCCGTTCTGGCCTCGGGCGGAATTTCACTCGTCCGCTGGCGGGCTGCGGCGATTATGTCCACCCCCTGCAAGACGCCTTTGCCGATCTGGAAGCTGCCACGCATGAGCAGGTTTTCGGGGAGGTCTTTGAATTCCGGCGCGGTTGCGACAAACTGGGCCTCACCCTCCAGATCGCCGTCGATTGCTGTTTTCAGATGCCCCAGCGTCAGCGTTTTGGCCAGCAGCAGGCCTTCGGCATGCCAACCCGATTGCCAGTTGACTCTGGCATTGCCGAGCAATACGCCGCCAAGAATCCGGCCATCCAGTTTACGAACGAGCAAAGTGTCACGGCTGACATCCGCATGCAATTCCAGCCCGTCAAACGGCACGGTGGTGAAGGGCGGCAGGCTCGCACCGCGCACATTCAGCACCAGCTGTAGCGGCTGATTGTTTGCGGCATCAATGTCCAGTTGATATGCGCCGCCCTTGCCTTGCAGGCGCGCCTGGGCAAATTGCCCCTGCGGCGTGAAATTCAGGGTGCCGTTAATATCCGGAATCGTGCTGACCGGCAGGCGCAAAGTGGCCGATTCCATTTCTACGGATTCCAGAAGGAAACTGTCGTTGGCGGCGACAGCGCTCAGATGCAATGCAAGATTTTGCAACTCTGCGCCATTCAGTTGCAGGCCCTGAATTTCCAGAAGCCTGATCGGCTTAACAGCAGCAAACAGGCTGTTGAATCCCAGATGGGCGCGTGCTTGCGCAATGTTGAAAGCGCCTGCACCGCCCGAAATGTTGTCGAATTCCAGCTGCGGGCTGGGTAACAGTCGTCCGTGCATTTCGCCGATTTTTACCGGCATGCCGAGGCTGGCGGAAAGATTCTGTTCCAAACGCGCCGCATAACTGCTCCAGGGCATGACGTAAGGCAGAGCAAAGAGCGCGCCCGCCACCAGCAAGAGAACGCCGGCGATGATTGATGTCCAGAACAACCCGCCTTTGCCTTTGCCTGGCGCTGCGGATTTTTTGGAGGCGCCAGTCTTGATGACTCCGGCTTTGGGTTTGGCGGACTTCGTGATGGCGGCGGCCGGGACTGGTTCGTGGGGTGTCGGAGTGGGCGCAACCGGGGCGGATGCTTCGCCGGTGGTTTCAGGCCGGGCGGCGGGCGCATCGGGTTTTGCGGCGGCGGCTTCCGGCTCTGGCGCGTCCGCGAGGAAGGCGTTCAAGTCGCTCAAAAAATGGTTTTCTTCCCGGGGTGATTGCTCAGGTGTTGTGATTTCCACCGGCGGAATGCTGATCGGCGCAGGCTCGGGAATGTCGAGGCTGAAGGGTTCCAGCGTGATGCCGCTGCTTTCGGTCGTACTGGCGCGGCTTTCGGTTCGGTCATCCCCTTTGGCTTGGTGGACTTCATAGACCTGATGCGCGCGACCGTGTTTATCCTTTTTTGCACCACGGTAGACAAACATCGATTCATACTTGGCATTCAGACGCGAGACGAAATCGTAATACGGACGGGAGACGTAAATTTCCTCCGTGCCGGCAAAACTCATGATGCGTTGGGCGTCGTTGATGCCATCGCCGACCATGTTGTTGATGCCATTCATGTCACGCACGACATTGATCGGGCCGAGGTGAATGCCGGTGCGCACCCGCATGTCGGGATGTTTTTCCTGCGTTTGCTGGCTGAAACACAGCGCGACGCGCAGGGCGTCTTCCGGGTGTTGCAGAAAGCCAATGGCGGCACCGTCGCCGGTGTCCAGAATGATGCGTTCTTCCACGCCGATGCCGCCAAGGCAACTGGCGAGCTGGTCGGTAAATTGCTGTTTGATTTCCGTTTGCTTGTCGACTGGCTGCTTGGTGTAGCCCACGACGTCGAAAAACAGCACGGTGGCAATGATGGTGCGTGATGCAGAGGCGGCGGGTTGATTATCCATGCGTATGCTCAATTTTGTGTTGGTTTATTGAGGCGCGGTCGGTTTGCGCGCCGGCTTTTTATCCGGGGTGTTGCTCATGTGCCGATTGATGAAGCCGCCAATTTTAACGCCCAGTGCTGTGCCCAATGGCCCCAATACGGCTGTGCCAACTGCTGCGCCGGCCAGTGCGCTTTTGCTCGGCCGCACAATCGGCTCGGACACCGTGCCGGAAACATTCATCGGCATGCTGACCAATCCGACCGTATTTTTAATATCGGCATCCAGCCAGCCGCCCAAGGTCATGTCGGGTGCAATACTGATCCCGCCTTCGGCATCCAGCAGCCCGGACGCAATCCGCAGCGGCTCGAAATAATACCCAGTAGGCCCTCCCTTGACCAGCCCGTTCAGGGTGTCAAACGCCGTTGAGCCGTTAGCGCTGTTTGCCTGCTCCGGATTGCGTGCCGCCTCAACCAGATCGATGGTCTTGAGCATGCCATGCCGGATGTTGTATTGCGCGCTAAAACTCAGGCGCTTCTGTATGGGTAAGTCATCTCCGGGCAATAGGGAAAAACTGATATCACTGTCAAGGCTGCCAGAGAAACGGGATTGATTGAAGAGCTTTTGCAGCAGGGGTTCCATGGCGATTCTCTCGGTATGAAATTTGCCGGAAATGAGCCCCGTTGCGCGTTCGAGCTTGAATTCGCCGGAAAGGGCGCCACCCTCAAAATCCGCCTTGAGGGGCTGCAATGAAATTTCATTGCTGTTCAGCAACAAATGGCCCTCAATATTTGCAACTCCCAAAGCGGTTTTTCGATTATGGCGTGCAAGTTTCATATCGAGCCCCTCGAGCTTGATATCCCCGGCAAACTGCAACTGCGAGTCTGCCGTGACCAGCTGGCCATCGCCGCGCAAGTTTTTGATGGTCAGCTGCGGCCAGAAAGCGGGCGTCCAATTTTCGGACTGCAATTTGATATTGAACCCGCCGGGCTTTTGGGGCAGCAGCACGGCAGTCAGTTTGCGCTCGTCCACGCCGAACCAGGCCCGCTCGAGCGGGCCGTTGTGGGCAAACCGGAGATCGCCCTCCACCGAATCAATACTGTGATTGGGCAGCAACAATTGCATGTCGGAAAAACTCAGCGTATGGAGTTCAAAATTTCCGGTGTCAGACTGCGTCGCCGAAAGATGCTCGATGAGTTTGCGAATCTGCTCCGCGTGCGCAGCGCCACCACGCAAATGGATCCGTTTGACCACCAGATTGCCTTGAAACAGCGCCAGCCAGTCTGGCTGAATATCCACCGTTGTGGCGGTAATCTGCGCATCCGGCGTGCCGAGGCTGGAATCCTCCAAAATCAGATGGGGTAAAGGCAAGGCGCCCAGGCGCATTCGCTGGATATGCATGGGCGCCCCCAGCTGGGATGACAAAGTTTGCTCGGTCTGGGGGAGGTAGGTATCCAGAGGAATGAGCGATACCAGCAGTAACAGAAACAGCAGAAGTCCAGCGGTCCAGAGCGGAAGTCTTTTCAGTAATCTCATCAAATCAAAATTCAAGGTTGACCGCATCGGGCAAACTCATTATCATTCGCGCCCTCAATTCCCTGATAGCTCAGTCGGTAGAGCGACGGACTGTTAATCCGCAGGTCCCTGGTTCGAGTCCAGGTCGGGGAGCCAAATATTCAAAGGGTTAGGTTAATTCCTAGCCCTTTTTCATTTCCGGTTGTGCCATATTTGTGCCATAAAGCAGACCAGAAACCCGCTCCGAGTGTTCGACCAGTTGAGCAGGTGCCAAGTGAGCATACCGCTTGACCATCGTTTCGCTCTCCCAGCCTCCCAACTCCTGCAACACGTTCAACGGCGTTCCCTGTTGAGCCAGCCAGCTTGCCCAGGTATGTCGAAGATCGTGCCACCGGAAGTTCTCGATGCCTGCACGCTTCAAGGCAGTTCGCCAGCCTCGCGTGTTGGGTCGGGGCATTTTCTCAGATCACCGGGAATTGCGGGAATTAATCAGCGCGTCCCTAGGGACACGCTGAACAATTCAGTTTTTTCCTGAACTGACCGCATATCGGTCTCGTTTACATGCCGGATTTATTTTGTCAGTCCGGCTCCCTTGGTTTTTCAGCCCGAAGGCTGGATAATTGCTT